>Ga0114908_1000428_pt1 | contig 24216 bp, 28 predicted proteins | sample MalvireepMed_s17_FD_87292 | JGI IMG/M metagenome (GOLD analysis project Ga0114908, IMG submission 87292) | Marine viral communities from the Global Malaspina Expedition - Malaspina viral metaG DeepMed_s17 | ecosystem: Environmental > Aquatic > Marine > Oceanic | place: Mediterranean Sea... | reverse complement strand
GTTTTAATATCGTTTTAACCTTTACTAGAGGAACAAACGATACAATCACCATAACAATCCCAGATGATGGATCAGCCGCAACGGGTGGCGGACAACAAGGAGCATTCATACGTTCTGCCCCCCATGCTCCCAGCGGGGACAACCCACTTCAAGTAGAGGCGGATATTTTGTTCAGAAATATGAAGATACAAATTAAGGATAGCGAACCATTTTATCCATAGGAGGATAGTATGACAACAGAAACTAGTGAAGCAAAGACGTTTGATGTTAGTAAATATCAAATAGATGCTCAGTCAATAGAAGAACGAACGTTGACAGTAGAGGAAACGGAGGAGGAATTTAAGATAAAAATTAAACCTCTTACGTGGGCTAGACGAAATAAAATAATGTCTAACGCTATTACGTGGGGTACGGCGGGACAAACTTCCTTTGATGGGGATATATTTGTTAGGGCTTGTTTACGAGATATGATTGTAGAAGCTCCGTGGGGGAGAACTACGGAATCCTTTTTACTTTCAATTGATGCTAGGTTGGGGGCTGCTCTAGAAACACTTGTACCTAACGTTGGGGACGGATCAGAGGACGATACTGACGAAATAAAAAAAGATGTTTAGCGTATTTATCGGGTGTAAAAGGAAGGAATAGTGCCCCTACAGATAATATTGATTTTGAATATTGGGTAGTTACGGTACATTTATTAGAAAAAGGAATTCCATGGGATGTAATTCATTCGTTAACAGTAGAAGAGATGTCTAAAGTTATAGGAGTGTTATCAGCACTCCAAGAAAAACAACATCGAGATCAAGAAGATTTAGATAAACGTATGAATAATAATATGAAGGGCTTTTAATGGAAGAACTTATCGTAAAAATTGAAGCGGCGGGTGCAGCGGCTGGCGCTGGCAAAAAAGATGATAAACAAGGCGACGAGCAACCTAAAAGTTTTTTTGATAAAATGAGTGGAGCCGTTAAGGGCGGCTTAAAGAGTGCTGGAATTCAATTTGGTGTTTCGGCTCTATTAAAACAATCCCAGTTATTTACAAGTTTTGCGGGGTCTATATTCCAAATTGTTGGTGGTATGATAGACCTAATGCTCACTCCGTTAATGCCTATATTTATCCCGGTACTTAAATTCTTAGCTAAAATGATGCCGGGAGTTAGAATAACGGCTACCGCCATTATTAATAAACTAATAGAATTCGGAACGACTATTGCTAATTGGTGGAAAAATAATGCCCCTAGCTGGTTACAGGGGGGGGATGGCACCCAGATAGCTCAAGTACTTGGCGGGGTTCTTACCGTACTTCTGTTTTCAAAATTTACCGGGATTTGGAAGTTTGCTTCATGGTTCCTTAAATTAAAGGTTGGGCAAAAAGCGGCAGGAAAGGTTGCTGAAGCAGCAGCTAAAGAAGCGGGCAAAAAGGGAGCTAAAACGATAGGCCAACACCTTAAAGGTCAAATTGCACGGTTTATAAGGTACTTAGGAAGTTCGTTTAAAAACCTACTATATAAAATCCCCGGAGTTGAAAAAGCTGTTGCTTTAATTAAAAGTTTCGCAGGTAGTATAAAGCGATTACCCCAGAAAATCTTGACTAAAATTGGCTCCATTGGTAAAACTATGGGCACTTTCTTTAAGAACATTGCAAAAAACGTAGCTTCCCACATATTTAAAGGAAATAAACAAGCTCTTAGGTTAATGATAAAATGGATAACGGCCCCCCTTAAAATAGCTGGTAAGTTTATATGGGGATTTTTGAAATCGTATTTCAACTTATACAAGAGCTTTTTCACTAAGATGTGGGGATTTTTTAAAGGGCCACTGAGTAAGGTTTGGGCGTTCTTAAAAGGGCCACTAAGTAAGCTTTTGAGCTTCTTTAAAGGGCCTGTTAGTATCGTAAAAGGGATTTTCACTAAGGTTTGGACATTCTTAAAAGGGCCACTTTCCAAAGTTTTTAACTTCCTTACAGGGGTAGGCGGTAAAATTTTCGCAACCATAAAGGCTGGCCCTATGGCAATTCTTAAGGGTATAGCAAATATTATAAAAACTGTATTAGCTAAACCCTTTGAATTATTAGGTAAAGCGTTAGGTAAAATTCCCGGCTTAGGGAAGTTAGCCGCAGGGCTAGGTAAAATTTTTAAGGGTGGTGCAGGTAAATTAATCGGAAAAATTGGTGGTAAAGCTGGTTTACAGGCAGCGGGTATGTCAATCCCTGTGCTTGGTTCAGTTATTGGGTTAGCCGCAGGAGCTTACGAAACCCAGAGAATGGTTAGGAAGTACGGTTTCAATGCTAAAACTATAGGGGCAGGTCTTGCGTATACCACCCTACAAACTGGAGCGGGTTTTGTGGGAGGCCCAGCAGGAATAGCAGCAGCCATTGCGGGAGAAGTAGGTTTAATGGCCTACGAACATAAAGTCCTAAAGGTTGAAATGGGTGGCCCAGACGAACAAACTAAAGTTAGTATGCAAAACGAACAGGGCAGAGTGACTGCAACGAATCTGACACACCAAGCTTTAGATTATCAGACATAAGGAAACAACATGGCGTATACATCAGCTAAAAATACTACTCAAGACTTATCCATTTTACTACGTAATGGGGTACATGCGAGTGCTAGCTTACGTTTTGCATTGAAAGCAGATTCTTTTGCAATATCATATAGTAAAACACCTATTCAGGTACCCATTCCTGAAGCTTCACCGGAACTTATTGACTTAGGAATCTTTCGACCCAGTATTAGTCTAAATGGGGTTATTGATACAGTTCAACCCACCCCCTCCTCTATTTCAATAAATGGTCAAACATACTACATACCGTTTAAGAACTGGTTAGAAAATGTTGTATATAACTGGATTGCTTCGGACTCAACCACAGGACAGATAGAACTTGAAGTTGGGGACACTACTTTCCCAACAGATGCTAGCTCCAATGCTTATAATTCTGATGGTGATTTATTACTCCCCGCAAGTTGGACTGGTGGGGCGGTTTATAGGGTAGCTATCCAAATGGCTAGGTTCCAGTTAAATCCATCTCGTGAGGATCGTTATGATTTCTCTATGCAATTTGTTTCCGGGGCAAGACAGGATTGGATTGATCAGGCGGACTTAATATAATGGCGAAACGATTAGAGTTATTATATTGGGATGCCGTACTTACTACGTGGGCAAATGCTAATTATAGATATTGGAAAACGGCTCTCGACCCAGACGATTGGGCGAGCATTGCATCTGATCAAGGTACAGATATAAATCCCATAACGGCAGTACACTTATCGGATGCAATTGGGAGTTCACGTAGAGCGAAGGTTACATTAATAAATCGCCCTAGGCAAATGGGGTCGTCAACTGAGAACGAAAGTAAGGGAAGATTTACTGGGACATTTACCGACTTTCAAAATGTACGTTTGAGAGATGCAGAAAACGGGACAATTCTAATTGCCGGTAAAATATATGATATAGATGAAAAATTTGATTTTCGATACGGAACATCTATTGTATTAGATATTAGAGATAGTATTGAAGAATTAAAAATTTCAAGAACGGCGGGTTGGCCCGATAAATCCTTTGATTCTTCTACAACTCGTAGCGCAATGATAAATGAGTTTATTGCGGGAGAAGTTTTGTATGTAAATAGTTCTCTAATTGCAACAAATGGACAAAATAAAGTAACTACCTCGTTGCGTAGTCAGGACAGTGATGGGCAGTTAGAATTTAAAGGTAATAAAATTGCATTAGTCGAAATTGCACAATTAGCAGCAGAAGAACCCCACAGCGATGAAAACGAGGAAGCACATCAGATAGCTCAATTAGCAGAAGCTTTGGACACTACTGAAACGGGGGTAGATGTTGATACCCTGTTATTAGGACACGGTGATGCGGCAGCAGCCCTTGCTGCGGGGGATTATATTCAAATTGATTCTGAGATTATGGAGGTTTCTTCAGTTAGTTCAAATACTATAACCGTAGTTAGGGAGAAGCGAGGCACGACAGCAGCAACACACGCCGATAATCAACCAGTTCATAAAAATCCGGGGGCTGCTAAATTTGGGTTTGACTTTCACGTTGACCCAGCAGTAGTAACTAATAGTGTCACTGCCGTAGCTCCAGCCCAACATTGGAATTATTATCAGCGTGGAACTCGTCCAGATTCCCCCAAAACATACGGAATGACTATTAAATATCCAGCCGCTTCATCTTTTACTGCTGATGGGTTTACTAAACTTATGCAAAATGATTTTTCGTTCAATACCGCATCCAATGAACTATTTACAGATGTTATCTTAGAATATACCGAAAGGGGTAACCAAATTGACGGTGCCGGGGATGTAGCTAAGGGCGTAGCGGGAGGCGCATCGGTTCCTAAACGTAGAAAATTTGAACGTCTTAATATAACAAGTGCGAATGGGCGACTCGCTGTAGAAGGTTTGGTAAAAATTGGTAAAATACGTACTGCTACAAACGCTACGACACCCACTATACCTATTGATGATTTTTCGACTGGAGATGCATTCGCTGGGGCTACTACATCAGACCAAGTTGTAAACAACGGTGACTATATTCAAGTCGGTAATGAAATTATGCTAGTAGCAGGTAGAACTACTTCTGGGGCTGCGGATGCCCAGACTATAACAGTCACCGATACGGGTGGTAGTAGAGATCATCAATACGGAACATCCGGAGCAAGTCATAGTGATGGTGATGTTATTTATCGTAATCCGTTCGGTCAACCAGACAATTGGGGTGGTAAACCTTTTGGGCAAACAGAAATTATGAATTCAGCGACGGGAGGATTTGGACGTATTGAATATCAATCCCATATCGCTGGGAGCGGTCTTGAAAGTTTAGACGACCCCGGTTTTATTGTAGTTAGTCCATTTAGCAACAGTGATGAGACAGAAGCCCTTACGTTTAATGCCCATATGCCTGAAACCTACCAAACTTTGACGGGATCAACTACAGGTAAGACCGTTATTACAAACAGCGGAACTACTACTAGATTAGCTAAAACATTTGGTTTTAAGAAAACTAAAATAATTAAAAATTCAACAAGTTCTGATCCCGCACTGTTAAGAAAACAAGTTGTTTCCGTTCTATCACGAGATGCACGAACCGGTACTCAGCGTGGAGAATTTAAAGTATCGGGTTACCCCTACACATATATAACTGCCGCCGCTGCGGACATTACTAGTCGTGTCAATGGAACTATTACTTTCCAAAGTGATGCTTTTGATGATAATAATGGCGGCACAACTGGCGACGCACGACTTTACGGGGTTCTTGTTGGAGATGTTATCTGTGAAATGAACGCAACTTCAACTACCATTACCAGATATGCGTATGTTTCGAGTGTCACAGCCACTACGGTAGTTTATGGGGGGAATACAGCCGCAGACACGAGTGATGGTACTGCGTTAAATGTTAGTAATCCAATACGTATTTACGTCCCTCTTCGTGCTGGACATGTTGTAAGGGTTGTGAATCCATTAGTTCAGGTAGATAAGGATCATTTAGTTACAGAACTTGTTTATGACGAAGGTAATGGTGCAACTTTTGCTTCGATATCTTCTATAGGACAAAACGATTCATCTGCGCTTTTCCGTCCCAACATTTTAAAACAGGTAAATGAACAAGCAGTCCAATTCGGCCCTATACCCCCTGACAACGCCAATGCAAACAACTTCAATGAGGGATAAACGCAATGACTAAATGGCTTATGAACGCAGAAATAACAAGTTCCGATTATCAGACGGTTGCGTGGGCAAAATACGTTCCCGGCTCCCCCGGCTCCCCATCAGGAGATTTTCAATTAACTGGAGATAATGGGGATGTATATGAGATTGGGGCATCAAGTGCGACTTTAACTGTAGGGGATGGTGAGTATATTCTTTATTTAGATACGGCAGTTTCAAGGACGAGTCTTAGAAACCTATCAGCTAAATTATATATAAGTTCTAAAAATAGATTAAAAATTGCTACAATGAAAGCGCAAACATCGGCAAGTGGTCTCCACGCTACTTATGAATTAGAGACAAATATTTCTTTAGCGGGTGGGGCTAACACAAGGATAAAAGCTACTCCGGATAGCATTTTATCTCCAGTAGGTAGAATTTTATCAGGTGATGGTACTCAAGGCGCACCGACTTTTTCTTTTACGAGCGACCCCAATTCTGGGATGTACCAGTACGGGGATGATCAAGTTTCTATTTCAGTCGCAGGAACTGCAAGATTTATTACCACAGCGTCAGGAATTTATGCTACTACGACAACCACTACAGGAACCGATGTAATTGTAACGGCTGGTGGTTTATTTGCAAAAAAATCTAGCTCTATACAATATAAAGATAATGTAGAAACTTTAGATTTCGATTCCTCAAAACTTGACAGTTTAAGACCAGTAAGTTACAACTATAAATCTGATAATGCTCCAGATATTGGTTTAATAGCAGAAGAAGTTAATGAAGTGTATCCTGAATTAATTAATTACAATAAAGAAGGGAAGCCAGAATCAGTGAAATATAATGGTTTATCAGTTATGTTGCTAGAGGAAGTTACAAAATTGCGACAAGAAGTTAACGAATTAAAGGAGAAAAATTAATTGGTCAATTTCAATCCTAATGTGGAAGCTGACGCTGAGATTGTTACGGTTGAAAACTTTAATCCTAACCAAGTAGAAGAAGCTCCTGCCCCAGAAGATTTCGACGCTACTATAGAATAAAAGTTATATGCCTTCTAAACGGGAACAAATAGTTCGCTTACGTACAGAAAATCCAATTATACGTTTAACAAAGATGGCTGAACAGATCGGCGTGGATAAAGCATATGTCCATAGAGTTCTAAAAAAGGCTGATCTTCCTACTAGAAGTATACTTATTGCTAAAAAGAACATCCCAAAAAGAATTGAATGCAAAGCGTGTGGGGAAGATGTTATATTTTCAGCAACTCGTGCGGAACGTATTCACCATATACATGAAAGTTGTCGGTATAATTATCATAGAATTTTAGTACATTGTAAATTCTGTCGAACCCCATTTAGGCGTAGACGACATCAGTTGCTATCTTCTAAAAGTAAGTATATTTATTGCAGTAAAGCTTGCCTCTATAAAGCCCGAAAAGAAGAGAAGAGCTATGAATTGAATTGATTTCCCAGCTTAAGTGTGCTATACTATAAGTATATCAATTAGAGGGTAAGGGGGTAACTTATGGATGCTGATCGACGATAATTTAATAAAGCAATGGGAACCCAAAATAAATCGAATGTTACAAACCACTTCGATTAGGGGTATGGATAGAGAAGATATCGCACAAGAATTACGAATTTCTATCCTTAAGGCAGCTAAAGGGTTTGACCCTGAACGTAAAGTATCTTTTCATACTTATTTACATACCACGATGATTAATACTATCCGAACCCTTATTACAAAGGCACAACGTCGCCCTGCATTACGTAGTTTAGATATGTTTCTTTCTTTTGAAGACTATGCATCCGATCATTGGGTAGGTAGTCCAGCAGCCCAGAAAGCTTTATCAGTTACAGTTGACATGGATTCTAAACTTACGTTAAACTCTATATTAGAACGATTAAAACTTTCCGAAATTGAAGGTTCTTTTTTAGAATTACGCATGGAAAATTTGACAATGGATGAAATTTCTAATACCCTACAAGAGTCTGCTTATAAAATTCGTAATCGAATAAAGCAGAAATTGGGCGGCAGGACAGAACAAGGGCTTTTGCTATGGTTAAACGGAACGGAAAACCTTTAAGTGATTTCAATTCGCAGGATGTGCGAAAAGAATTTACTTGGCTATATTCACGTAAACACCATAAGGACTATATAGATAAAGGCTTTATAGGTTATGATTTAAAAATTATTAAACAAGCTATTGAAAAATATGGTTTGTTTAAGGTTTTATCAGGTTTCTATAACGGTATTAATACTAACTCAGATTATGTATCCATTAAATATATTCTTAAGGGTTTTGAGTTTAAGTATTACTTGACTGATCATAACCCGGAATTGTATTATAAAGTCATGGCGTATGGAAATGATAAGGTAAAAGCGTACTGGCGCAAATATGTACTCTTAGACACTAAATGGTTTCCAACCGCTTCCTCCGAGCAGCGGAAGAAGAAAATTGAAACAAAGTTATTGGAGTGGTCAAATGCCAAAGAGAACTAATAGAAAAGGGGGATTTTCTAAATTTACCCCACCTAAAAGAAAACAGTTGCTTGTTAGCGATCTAAGCGGACGTACCGCTCCTGATGGACAATATCGAGTGATATCTATTGCAAGGGTTGGATTTAGTTATAATCAAGAGGTATGGATAGAAGGAACTTTCTCCTCTTTTCCAGAAGCTAAGAAAATTGCTGATGACAAAGCGGTAGATGGTGTGGTATGCTATATTCATGGTCATGGCCCACGAGTGATATATATAGCGAGGTAGTAATGCAGAGTTTTGAATATATTGAATCCGGTGTTTTATTTAATCTGGTAGACCCCATAAACTTTAAAAACTTTAGATACACTGGTAAAGATTTCGCAAAGCATGGAGAAGTACATACATTTATTATTAATTATGTAGATCAATATAAAGAGACCCCCTCTATATCTACTTTGTCAGAAAATTACCCAACGTTAGATACGTCAGCACAAACATTAAATTATGACTATGCTGTAGATCAATTTAAAGATCAAGTAGTTTATAGAAAAATTGTCAATTCAATTCAGTCACAAAAAGAATTATTGAAAGATAATCCCTCAAAAGCCCTTTCGTCGATTATTTCTACGTTAGGAGATGTCGAAATAGAAACTGACGAGGATGTGTCCATATATAATGATGGAACTCCTGCTAGATTAGAAGAGTGGAAAGAACGAACCAAGCGTCGGCAAATGGGGGATGGTTTAATGGGTATACCGACTCCATTTACTTCGTTTAATAATACAGGTGTGGGGTGGATGCCGGGGGAATTAATTGCTATGTTTGCCCGCCCAACCGTCGGTAAGACTTGGATGTGTGTGGAAGCTGCGGCTACCGCTGTTATGAATGGGTATAAGACGTTATTAATTTCTACTGAAATGACAATATCGGCTATAAGCTTACGAGCAGATGTAGTACTAGCCAAGAAAATGGGCTATAACTTTTCACATAGAGCATTACGTAATGGAGACCCTATTGACGAGGAACAGTATATGAAGTTCCTAAAAGAATTAAATGGGCGTTCATTGTTAGTATGTGACCATATAGAAGGAGAGGCTACTATTTCTATAGAGAGTATTGCTAGGTTAGTCCGAAAGCATTCACCTGACTTTGTAGTGTTAGATGGTATCTATTTAATTTCTTCAGGAGATAGCAAAAAAGCTATGTGGGAGCAATCACACGCCCTTTTCTATGGGATGAAAAATCTTTGTATCTCTACAAATACAGCTATATGGGTTTCAACACAAGCCACTAGAGAGGCGGCAAATATGTTTGAGCCTCCTAGGGCAGATCAAGTAGCGTTTGGTGATGCTCTTATACGAGCGGCTGATGTTGCTATGGCTATGTGTCTTATTGAAGATCATGATGATAAACGTTTAATGCAGATACAGAAGTATCGAGATGGTGTGTTACCGTCCGAAGAATATTACTTGCATTGGGACGTAGATTGTGGTATTATGTATGAAGATAATGAGTTTGAACTTGTTGGTGAAGATGATGACTTTTAATAAGGAGTAATGATAATGGGATTGTTTGATATATTTAAAAATTCAGATAGCATTGTTGTAAAACAGGGTACGTCTAAAGGGCCGGGAAAACCAAAAGTAGCCATTACTATTGGGGATATAAAGCGTGGGCGGGTAGTAGATACTAATGGTTACAGTAGTGATATTGTATTGTTTCTACGTGCCTCGAAGGTAAAGCGAGAAAGTTTGTCGTAGTGGTTAATTGGGCTAGTTTATTATTGGATGCGGGGATAGATGTTCCGTTAGAGCGTGACCAATTTAATATTTCTTGCCCCTTTCATATAGATGAATTACCCTCCTGTTCAATTAATGTAACGATAGGTAAATGGATATGTTTTGCAGGATGTGGGCAAGGTTCTTTAGTAACGCTTCTTTCAAAATTTACAGGTCAAGGTATAGAAAATATACAACGGGACATTGCAAATAATGCAGTTGAATTTGATTTTGATTTCTTTGAGAACGAATTTCCAAGTGAGGACGAACTTGCTGAAGTTGAATACCCCGGTAAGCGTCAGATAGTTCCTGAGTGGATTTTTGATAGGGGGTTTTCTCGTAAAACTCTAAAAGATTGGGATTGCGGCATGAATGAATACGGGGATTTAATTATCCCCGTTTATGATGCCAAACAACGCTTGGTGGGATGGATGGAACGTAGGATTGATGCGACTCCCAAGTATATGTATTCTAAGGGTTTGAGAAAGTCTCAACTTTTATTTGGGGAACATAAGATACAATCGACGCAGACTATCTGTATTACAGAGGGGGCCTTAGATACTATGTGGTTAAACCAGAACGGATACACAAGTGTTGCCTTATTAGGGGCTTCTTTTTCTTACGCACAACAAGATAGGTTAAAAGCATTACGCCCCGAAGAAATTGTGTTATGCTTAGATAATGATGATGCCGGTCAAACAGCAATTAATAAAATTAATAGTTGCATGAGAGATAGTTGTGTGGTATCATGGATAGAGTTACCCGAACGGGTAAAAGACGTACAAGAGATACGTCAACAAACATTACTTAAACAAGTAATTGATAATAGAGCCTTTTGGTAAAGGCTAAAGGAGTGTAAATATGGGTGGTATATCCGCTATACAAAACAGGGTTGACGAACGAGCGAACCCTCAATCACAAACCGCTGGTCAGGAAGTCTTTTTCAAAGATGGTGATCAAGCTTTCCTTACCCCGGTAGCGACTGGTGAGGAAAATGATCTTCTTTTAGATGAGGTACATCTCTACACGTACCGATCTGGGAACCGTTGGATTAATCTCCTAAAAGATGACGACGTAGATGCATCAGATGTTCCCGATAATATAAGGCCATCTCATAAGTTTGCATTTTGGGCATATGTCCACGATGTTATGCACACTGAGAAGCGGTTCGATGATTGGGAAGAAGTTGAAGGCCCTCAAGGTAAGAAAATGTTCGTTCAACATGTTAATGATTTTAGAGTAATTCCGTTAGGTTTTGGTCGAAGTAATTACATTTGGAACCAACTTGTAGATGTCTATAATGATTGGGGAGCATTGAACAAGGGTGTTGTTAGGGTGAAGCGTACTGGCACAGGAATGTACGATACATCATACACCGTGACAGCCACAGCTAGAAATACTGATGTACCTGCTGAGAAAATATCCGAAATCGCTAAACTTGCAGGGATTAAAGACTACTATAAAGATCGTTACGGTCAGGTAAGTCAAACAACTCCCTCTAGTGAAGGTGTGTCGTTGGAGACAGAAGAAGTAACATTGCTGGATGATGACCTCTTCAACTAATGCTCGTTACTCCAGACACATATGAGTCAGTTCTTGCAGACCTTGAACAGTATACAACTTGGGTTGTAGACGTAGAAACCAATGGTCTAGAGTGGCACGGTAAAAATCAGATTTGTGGGGTTGGGGTAGCTGTCGAAACTGGAGATACATACTATTTCCCGTTTAGGCACTACCCCTCTCTCGAAGCTGTGAATTTACACCCCCCACAATTGTTCCAACTAATGGAAGTTATGAATGAACGTTCTACACTTATAGGCTACAATATAAAATTTGATTTACATTTCTTAGAGAATGAGGGTCTTGTTGTATCGGACAAAGAACTTCTTGATGTAATTGTATTAGTACGACTTACAGAACCTGCGGATGTTAGAGAATTTTCGCTTACCGCTACAATTAAACGAAGTTACGGCGAAGAAGCGGCAGAATACGATATAACCACGAAGAAAATACTCCGCAAGAATAAATGGAATAAGGATTTCTCTCAGGCACCCCCAACGATTCTTGGGCCGTATTGTGAGAAAGATGTAGAATATACGTGGAAATTGTATAAAGATCGCATTAAAGAATTAGAGCGCACAAACCAAACTGAAATTTTTAAACTTGAGAAAGAACTTACTCATGTATTATATGCAATGGAGAAACGTGGGATAACTGTTGATAGCGATTATGCGATGCAATCGGCAGAGAAAATTTTACAGCGTCAAGAACAGATTAAAAAGCGTATCTTTGAAACTGTGGGGTACGAGTTTTTAATTACTAGCCCAGCACAAGTAGGGGAAGCTTTAAAGGGGTTAGGCATCGAGCCTATTGTTAAAACCGCTAAAGGGAATGTTTCGTGGGGGGAAGAAGCGTTAGCCCAAGTTAATCACCCAGTGGCGGGGTACATGCGGCAATATAGAACCTTAGATAAATTACGGTCTACTTACCTTGAACCCTATTTTGATATTAATACTGTACACACATCCTTCTGTAATTGGGGTACCTTAACGGGCAGACTTTCATCTAGAGACCCTAATCTTCAAAATTTACCACGCACCCATTTTCGGCTCTCTGACAACCCCTTAACGAGTGAGGAAAGAGAGACAGTACGTGGGCGTATTTCTGCGGCTGTCTCTGCGAAGGGTGGAACGTATAATAAAGATTTATCCGATGAGGTAGTTGATACATGGGGGTTCATTGGGGATGAGTCATACGATAGTAAAGATGAAGAACAAATTTCCATCCGAAGATTGTTTATTCCCCGCCCTAATTATTCCTTGGTGGCATTTGATTATTCTCAAATGGAGGTTAGGGTATTTTTAGATTATTTCCGTAATCCAGAGATTGAAGCTTTATTGAAAAAGGAAGATGTGGATTTCCACGGGGAAGCAGCAACGCTAGCGTTTGGAGTTAAAGAGGATGATGCCGAATATAAATATTACAGGCAGATGGCAAAAGCTATTACCTTTGGCACTATTTATGGAATCGGCTCCCGCAAACTAGGGGTACAGTTAGGTGTTCCCATGCAACAAGCTGCTGATTATAAGAAAAAGTATTTTAAGGGACTAAAAGGATCACGAGAATTCTTTGAGAAGGTTGTACGAGTTGTTAGTAGCAGGGGATGGATAAAGAATAGATATGGACGACTTTACATTGTACCTAAAGATTTAGCTTATAAAGGAGTGAATTATTTAGTGCAAGGTACGAGTGCCGATATTTTAAGTGAGCGTATGATAGAGGTTGATAAATATTTACAAGATAGAAAAAGTAATATTTTAGTGCAGGTTCATGATGAAATTATTTGTGAAGTTCATAATGATGAGTTAGAAGAAGTGGCACCACACGTTCAAAGGTTGTTACAGGAAAACTCATTAGGTATACCGCTTGAAGTGGATGTCGAAGTTTGCGCTCCCTCATGGGCTACTAAGTCGGATTTTAAATTGACAGAAACTCCTAAACCTGTTACAATTAGTGATTACATAGATTGGGGTAACTAATGCAAGTACTTAATACTGAAGATAAGAAAAGCTGGATTGATTGGGGAGTAAAAAAAGAATATGATTTTTTGCGTGTCTGTCAGAAGTATGACATTTTATCAGGTATTGAAAAATCTTCTGGGCCTGTATATTTTCCTGAATTTGTTTATCAAGATAGATATTTAGATTTAAAGACTGTTCATACTCCGTTCTTTTTAGCGCAGAGAAAATTTAATATTGACCCAAATTTTGCAGTAACACTTAATAAGCAAGATGTTACAGACTGCAATATAAAGTACCCTAAATGTCAAATTGTTTTTTGGGTGAATTGGAAAGCAACTACAAATTTTGGGGTATCTGTAGAGAAACAACGGGGTATATGGTTTCTTTCGTATGAACAGATGATAGACTTAGTTGAAGATGCTCCGTTACATGCGTATCAAAATAGAATTGATGATACTAAAGGAAATGCGAAAGATAGTTATATTTTAGATTTAAGAAAAATGGACAAAAAGATTTAAAGGAGAAGAGTATGGCTAAAGTTGGATTGAAATTAGGGTTTACTTTTAGAGTAGGCCCATTAGACACTAATCAGTACGCACGTATTGATTGTGAGATACATGACATTGATACTGATATGGATATCCCCACACAGCTTGAAGGATCGGAACTCGCATTAGGTCAAATGTGGGCGCATGTTCGGGATGAAGTGGATAAGAATATTGATGAAGTCCTAAACGAAGGTTCCTCTAAATGAGCTTTAATACAGAATTAACCAGAGCTAAAGTTCTTGAGGAGGTTTTAGCTGAACGAGAAAGTCAAGATTTAAAATGGGGAGACCAAACCTTTAATTCTGATGACCATTGGACAGTTATTCTAACAGAAGAACTTGGTGAAGTAGCACGAGAAGTCTACGAGAAAAACGAATCTGATATGTATTACGAAATTATCCAATGTGCTGCGGTTTGTTTTGCTTGGGCAGAAGCTTTCAATAACCGTGCTAAACAATTACCGAGGGGAGTTTAAATGGAAACGGATTCTGAGAAGGTTATTGAAGATTTACTTAAAAATAAGAAACTAAATCTGTTTCGTGGAGATGACAGTGCTTTTGAATACTCCAGAGTTCCCTTCAACATTCCAGCCCTTGATAGACTAACAGGTGGAGGCATAGCTAAGAAGCGTCTAACTCTAATCTATGGGCCTACTAACGTGGGGAAGTCTTACTTAGCGTCACAAATCTGTGCTAATGTTTTAAAATCAGGCGGACAGGCAGCTTGGATTGATACAGAACTATCATGGGATTCTGAATGGATGGCACGATGCGGTGTGGATACGTCAAAAATCCTTGTTGGACAGCCCGAAAGCGGGGAAGAAGCAATGGATACGATACGCACCTTGTTAGATGCGTCATTTGATTTAGTAGTATTAGATAGTATTGCTGGTCTCGTACCCCATAAAAACTTAGAAGAAGATTTTTCATTCAATCCAATGGCATGGCAAGCACGTTTTGTGAATTCATCATTACCTAAAATTTTACCAAGTTTGTCTAATGGGGGTGCCTTAGTAGCCGTCAATCAAGTCCGTAGTAGTATTGGCCCTGTGGCATTAGATAATATGCCCGGTGGGTTAGCACAATCGTTCTTTGCTCACGCCTTGTTACAGGTACGACGTAAGGGATGGATAGAGGATAAGGGCGAGAAGGTTGGGTTTGATATGGAAGTTCGTTTACGGAAGACTAAAATTGGGGGGGAGAATTGGAGTTCCGCCTCAGTTCCATTTAGAGTTGATGGGGGTATAGATATTCTGGAAAGTTATATTAGAGAAGCGTTAGGGAAAAAATTAATTACCCAAGCAGGGCCATGGTATACTTACAAAGAACAAAAGCATATGGGGCTGAATGGGATTAAAAAAGTATTTTTAGAGGATGAAGTACTTTTTGGGGAACTAAAAGAAAGTGTTACCTAGAGATCATACAGCCCAAGAAAACATCATTGAGGGGTATCTTTCAGAATGGGGGCTGAGGTATGAAATGCAAGCACCATTCCCCCCATATACGGTTGATTTTCTCATCCCTGAGTTGAATATGGTTATTGAAGCCGATGGGGTATACGGGCATCTACAAACTAAAGATCGTATTAGAGACCGTAAACTAATAGAGACAGGTGAGATACTAATTGTTCTACATTGTAAAGAAACAACTAAAGGAAAGATAAAGGAATTTCTATGGCGGGAATTAAACAAATTGGAAAAACCACAGGGATAAAAAAGATACCCATTAAACGTAAGTCTAGCCCTAGAGTTAGTAATCAAGATAAAGATTTTCTCAAGGTATTAGATGAACATTTAAAGGGTAAGATGTCTCCTCATCGTGGGCAGGTGTTTTACCCGTCTGCGCTAGGTAGTACTTGCGATAAGTATCTTTACGCATCTTTTAATGGGTTACTTCCGTGGGAAGATTTAGACCCCAGAGTAAAACGTATTTTTGATACTGGGTCATCATTAGAAGAACGTATGAATAAATACTTTACTAAGATGAATATTCTTATTGCTCGTGAGCAACCGCTAAAGTTAGCTTCCCCCCCTATTAGTGGTCGGTTGGATTTTATTATTGCACACCCAACTAAAGGGGAAGCGGTGCTAGAATTAAAGTCAATTAATGATAGAGGGTTCAATGAACTAAAGGGTTCCCCTAAACACGATCATTTCATACAGCTACAAATTTATCTAAACTTACTAAATAAAGATTATGGAATTGTATTGTATGAGAATAAAAATGATCAGAAATTAAAGGCTTTTAAAGTTGAGAGAGATATAAAAGTTTGGGAAACGTTGTTAGAACGATGCATTAACATTATGAATATGACAAAGTTACCAGACACCTGTACCGGCGATGTTTGGTGTAAGTGTAAAGGAGTGAAAAATGGTTGAGTATAAAGAGGGGGATAAGTCAGAAAACTGGACTCCAATGAAAGCGTTAGGCAATGTCCGACGTAGGCTGAAAGCCGACTTACAGGTTTCCTCTTTTGATGTTGATATTTCCAATCTTCCAAAGTTACCTTTAGGTGATTATGCATCGACTTCAAACGAGGGTCTTGAAAGTTATTTAGCTATGTTTGGGGGCTATACAAGTTACCTTGAAGCTGAAGTTGCAAAACTTGACAGTACCCTGTCCGCACTCCAAGCGGCTTTTGATGATGGTTTAGCAAAAGCTATGAATAAGATAGCCACTGATAGAGAAGAGAATGGGAAGAAGAAACCAACCAGAGAAGAGCTACGAGGTGAATCCTTAAATTCATATCCACAATTATGGGAGTTACGTAAAGAAGTTATTGAAACAGAGGCGGCGGTGAAACAACTAACTGGAACGCTGAAAGCTTACGATAAAGCGTATGCGTCTGTTTCACGAGTTGTAGGATTACGAACTATGGGAGATCGCCAACGATGAATTATTTAGGATTAGATTGTTCTTCTAAAGCGGTACATGGAGTTATCGTTAATGATCTAGAAGAAATAGTTTCTAAGTTAAAATTTCATTCAACTCCTAAAGATGATTTTGATAATAGACTTTTTCAAATATTTGATAATTTTAGGGTGTACCTTAACGAAGAATTAGAGTATAATGGAATACAGTGTTCTGCAATTGAAGCCGCTATCTATATCCAAAATGCTCGTACTACTATGGAAATTTCTGGCGTGGTAAGTGTTGCGAAATACTTGTTACATACGAAGGGAATCCTTTGTTATCCTGTGGATAATAGAAGTTGGAAAAAACAAATTCTAGGCAAGGGTAATGCAGGTAAACCAGACATTAAAAAATTTGCTGTAGATAAGTGGGGAGATATATTCCCAGAACAAGATTATGCCGACGCAGCTTGTATAGCTTTGTGGGCGAAAAGACAAGGAGAGACTGTTGCCTAAAGTAGAAAAACCTATGACATTTTATATGAGTAAGGGTAAAGAGCCTAAAAAAGTAATTTACGAAGACAAGTTACCTTCCGATACAACATTCGAGGAGTTTAAAAAACAACGGGGCGTAGTCGTGTGGTGTAAGTATTTGGACTGCGTAAACAATAAACAGTTTGAAGACACCCAACGAACAACGGGTACGCTTAGAAAAAACAGTAACTATAAGCCAATCAGTGAACGAGAAAATGTTTGGCAGGGAGTTTGCACAAGAGATGAAATTGGGGTAGAGTATCGAGAATTCTTTTCTAACGGAGCCAAATTTAAAGTACCAGCTTGCTTCAATGCAGCCACTAATAAGACAGGATATATGGACTTTAGCAAGTTACTGCAATCAGACGGTACGCCTCATGGAGGTAACATTGATTCCCAGAGTTCGGAACATGGCACTGAAGCCTTCGGGATGCATTAATGCCTAAAAAAATATCATCCGAAGTTAGATTAGAGGCTATGGGTTTATATGTCTCTGGAGGGCATACAGCGAAAGACATAACAGAAAAAATTTCCGAAAAATTTGACGTAGATGTTACAATATCCACGATCTATTCTTGGTCGAGAAAATTTAATTGGGATGAGAAACGTTTAGAGGTACACAGTAAAGCTTCTACCGCTATTATGGAAACGGAAAGCCAAAGATTCGCGCGGCTACATACCGAACATCTTGACGTATACGAGAAGATTCGCCATAAAGCTGAAGATGATTTAGACGGATTAGAGTTCCACGATGCTGGTACAGCCTCCCGTACTATTGATATGGGTATTCAGGGTGAACGGGAGACTATGAAGGGTTTAATTAACATCCAATTTGTGCAAGATATTTTAAATGTTTTAGTAGAAGAAATTGAAGACCCCGTAATTATTGGTAGAATCTCAGGAAGATTTCAAGGTATTCTCCAACAGTCAGGTTCAGATAAATAATGACCACCCCTAGAGATGAAGTCGTTACTGTAGCCGATGCGTTAGATAGATTATCTAAAGGTTTAACGTCAACTCAACGAACAAAGATAGGTAGTTTTCACGAGTTCATTACCAAAATTTGGTCTAAAAGTTTTGATAGACCAGAGTTATTTGATTCATGGCACGTTGGAGTCATTGCCGACGATGCGGAGAGGGCAGTAGAGGAACGCATGAATTACGTTGCGATACTTCCACGCTTTCATTTTAAAAGCACCCTATTAGGACACGCCTTTAGTTTATGGCGTTTACTGAAAGCGAAGCGAGATACATCTATTTTATATCTATCGTATAGTGATACTATGGCTCGGTACCATATATCAGAAATAAACAAAGCTGTACAACGCAATCCAATTTTAATGGATATGTTAACAGCTAGGAACACTCGCGCGGAATTCCAGTTCCGATATACGTTAAATAATAAACCTGTTGAAATTTTACATGGTGGGTTATTTTCTTTCAAAAGAGGTATGCATGTTAATGGAGCATTAATTGCTGATGATATTTTGCGAGACCCAGAGAACCCATTACAACTAGGAGAAATGAATAAAATCGAAGATCACTTTATGACCGAAACTATGTTTATCCCAAATCAAGAAGCCCCTGTAATTGTATTAGGGACTCCCATGTTACCCGACGATTTATTATCTAAGTTGCAAAGAGATGATAGGTTTATGTCCCGTGTGCTTCCCGCCTTTGATCCTACTCCAACTCGTCGTGTACTTATGCCAGATTTATATTCTGAGGAATGGTTGTTAGCACAGCAAAAAGCTCGCCCAAAATCCTTTGCATCGGAATTTTTATTGCAACCAGCATTTCAAACGGAGTCTTATTTTAATCGAGAAGATATTATAAAGTGTGAAGATGAAAATTTACGAGATTTTAGCGCATATACAAAATATGAGAGACAACCCAATGAGCAATTGTTTGCGGGGTTTGATGTTGGGAAAAAGCGCCACCCTTCCCACCTTGTAATTTTTAGTCGGATAGGTGACGAATTGAGACAATTAAATCAAACGTGGTTAGACGGTTGGAATTACTCTGATCAAATACAGTTTTTGAACGAAGTTTCACAAAACTTTCAGCTAGAAAAAGGGTATATTGATAATACAAGAGGAGAATTAGAAGATCGTGGTTTAGCCCAAGTATGGCATCCTATGTCGTTTACTCTTAAAAGTAAACACACAATGTCGCAGATCATGGAACAATATGTTCATGGCGATAAACTGAGACTGTTAAAAGATGAACGACAAACTCAACAGATTATTTCTGTAAATAATGATTTGAAAGCGCCCGTGACACCGATGGGTCATGGGGATGCTTTCTTTTCTATTGCCATGGCTGTACAAGCTGCTTGGGAAACTACAATTTTTAAGTATGAAACTTTAGGAAGCACTTCCGATTGGATTGAGGCGGTAGCACCCGGCGAGACCCCTGAAGGTAGGGCAGGAAAAGACGGTATAGACAAAGGGGTTGCGGAACGGTTAGATAAAATGCTAAACTATAAAAGCGTTAACCCGGTAGAAGAATCAGAAGAGCATCTTAACCCCGGTTGTTCCGAGGGGGTATGCCAGCCAAGTTTTTGGGTAATGGAACGTAAATTATGTTTATACTGTGGATACAGAGGGTAGGAGAAATAAATGGCAACAACTATGACACTAACGGATACTATCGGAACTATACCCATTACCCTGAGTTCACAAGCTGAGATAGTCGCTAAGAAAAGATATTTTTTAAAGGACGATTCTAATGAAATAGTAGAAGATGCCCCTGCGATGTTTCGCCGTGTTGCGGATGCGATTGCTGCCGTTGAAAAGCAATACGGTAAATTAGATATTGATGTTCAACTCACCTCTAATGAGTTTTATACCATTATGTCTAATTTAGATTTTATCCCTAATTCCCCAACATTAATGAATGCTGGAACTAAACAAGGTACCCTGTCTGCGTGTTTTGTTCTACCTCTCGAAGATAGTATGGAAGGGATAATGAAAGCTGCACATGATACAGCAATGGTTCAGAAATTTGGGGGTGGTACAGGATTTGCTTTATCTAACCTACGTCCCAAAGGAGACCAGATTAAAACCACACACGGTATTTCGTGTGGGCCTATAGAAGTTCTTAAAACATTATCACGAGTATCGTCTATGATTACTCAGGGGGGAAAACGTGATGGTGCGAACATGGCGGTTATTGACATCCATCATCCTGATATTTTAGAATTTATTACTTGTAAATCCGTTGAAGGGGATATTCATAACTTTAATATTTCTGTTGGGGTTACAAATGATTTCATGAAAGCGGTTAGGGCGGGGATGAATTACCCTCTAATCAATCCTCGAAATAATGAAGTTGTAGGAGAATTAGATGCTCGTGACGTTTTCAGTAAAATTGTCTATGGGGCATGGAGGAATGGTGAACCGGGCATGGTTTTTCTGGACACCATTAATCGTGATAACCATGTTATGGAAGAATACGGGCGCATGATTGCTACCAATCCATGTGGCGAGCAACCCCTATTAGGAAATGAATCTTGTAATTTAGGTTCAATTAATGTAGCTAATTTCTTTAAGTCTACAGCTTTTACTAAATCATCAGAGACATCAGTAAACTGGAAAGACAATATTGATTGGACAGAATTAGGTAGAGTAGTTAAAATTGCTACACGCTTTTTAGATAATGTTATTGATGCAAACTATTACGCAACGCCTGAAATAGAAACTATGACTAAAGCTACTCGAAAAATTGGGCTTGGGGTTATGGGGTTTGCTGATTTACTTATCCAACTGCGTATAGGTTATGATACGGATGACGGTCGGCAAGTTGGTAGGACTCTTATGGGGTTCATCCAAGACGTTGCTGATAATACATCTCGTAGTTTAGCGGAGGAGAGAGGCGTTTTCCCCGCATGGCATAACAGTGACTATGCGGTTACTGATGCTCCCATCGAAGAAAAATTTAGAAATGCTTGCCGTTTGACGGTTGCCCCAACTGGAACCATTTCTATGTTTGCAGATACCTCAAGTGGGATAGAACCAACCTTCGCCCTTGCTTGGCGTAAGATGAATATTTTAGAAGGGGAAACTCTATATTACATTAATAAATATTTTGAAACAGATGCTAGATTATATGGTTTTTATTCTGATGAGTTAATGGATTATATTTCAAATGGGGGGCCTATTAAAACTCGTTCCGATGTTCCGGAGTGGGCGAAGGAAGTTTACGTTACTGCTGGAGATATTTCTCCAGAGGCACATGTTAAAATGCAAGCATCGTTTCAAAATTCTTGTGATTCAGGCATATCTAAAACAATAAACTTTGCGAAGGACGCAACTATTGAAGATGTGTATACAGCTTATATGATGGCGTGGGAGAATGATTGTAAGGGTATTACAGTTTATAGGTCGGGGAGCCGTGATAAGGAAGTTCTAGTAAGGGCGGACTCCCCTAAACAGAGCGTATTAGAAGGATTTGGAGTAGATTATTCATCATTGCGGATAGAAAATAGTGAGCCTTGCTGTGATAATGCATACCTTGTGGAAGAAGGTGGGTGCGTAACGTGTAAATCTTGTGGTTGGAGTAAGTGTCACATAGCGTAAATTTTAGTTTTTGTAGTATAATAGATAAGTTAAGTAAGGAGAATAGTGATGACATTAGGTAACATTCTTAGAGAACGTGATGAGCAATACATTGCCAATAGAGATGAATCAGGTACGTGGAGGATTTTGGATACATGGCATGATGATTTAAAGAGCATCGGCCCGGATGATGAAATCCCCGACAAGACTGAAGCGGTAACGATCATATCTGAAGGGGCATTTATATCCCTAATGAAAGAAGCGGGGCGTACAGGCATACTTGATAATGTGTCTAATGGCGGGGCTTTAGAAGAGTTTGATGATATGTCAGAACAATATAATCAAGCTGTAGAAAAGATACATACATTAGAAAGTGTAATTACAGATCAGAAAGAACAACTAGCTGATACACGTACAACATATTCTGAACATTCCCATATTAAAGAGAAAGCAATGGAGACTGTTCTTAAATTAGCTGGTATGGATACTCTCGTTTCACAGAGGTTTAACGACTTAGGTAAGGATTAATTTATGAAATTATCTGAATATATGCCTGAAATGCCCGGAATGGCACAACAGATGCTTGACATGAATGAGGGTTTGAACTTCATTCAGTTAATGAAACAGCAGGGAGATACAGCGTCTTCGCCTTCCATTGGGCTTGATCACATTGTAAATACTTGGGTTCGCCATCAGATGGCGTACAGGCAACAGCTTGTACAAGACTTACAGACGATTGCATTTTCCGTGGCTGAAATCCGAACTGTATTAGGTCACATTACCGGAGAGGTTTTTAGGCGTGGCATAGAAGTTCACCCCACAAAAGAACAAGCTGATCGAAAGCAATTAAAAGTTTTTAATGCATTTTTAACAGATGCTAACGTTTTTGATCAAAGTTTAGAAGCAGTTCTCAGGCAATTCCACAATGATATTAATACAGTAGATGATGGATTTTTGTATTTAGTAAAAGAATATTATGATGATGGGGGCAGTATAAAATCTAAAGTAAAGGAAATACGGCGATTAAATCCTGCGCTTGTGGAATTTGATCTCGATCAAGCGGGTCTCCCTAAAAATGCTCATTTCATATGTCCTATGGATCGAAATGATGTTGAGGATATACCGGGGAAATCCAAAAAAGGATATGACCGTGTTCCCGCAATGTATAAATACTACCATAGGAACCAACACATCTATCTTAGGGATACCGAAATTATACATGTTTCTAAATTTTCCCCTTCCGAAACGTATGGGTGGTCTCCAATTCTTACGGTTTTTGAAAAGGCTCTTACATTAATTGGGATGGATAAAAACATATATCGGTACTTCTTTGAGCGCAAGATGCCAGCGTCAATGCTTATGGTAACAACTGATGATCCAGAAAGCTTACGTAAGGAACGAGAACATATTGCTGCCCAAACTAGGTTAGACCCTAACTATATTCCAATGGTGGCTGTCTCTAGTCGTAACCAACGAGGCAGGGTGGACATGGTACGCCTGTTCCACACATTGCAAGAGATGGATTATCTTCCGGTTAAGGAAGAGATTCGTGAACGTGTCGGGGCGGTATGGGGTGTAACCCCCGCATGGCAGGGCGCACCAGAAGCTTTTGGGGGCCTATCCACCCAGACCCAACAATTAGTTGTTATGAGTCGTGTAGTTGAATCCGATCAAAGATTGTTTCATGAAAAAGTGTTCCCAAAGATTTTAAAAGCTTTTGGAATAACTGATTTTGAATTAATATTACCAACTCCTGAAGAAAAGGCAGAAGCTACTCGAATTAGTTTTGCTCAACAGAGAGTAGGCATTGCGAATCAGCTAGCTCAAATGGGGTTTGAAATTAAATTAAAAGAAGATAACATTGGTTTGGAAGACGCAGAATTCATTGTTACCGGAGAAATGGCTAAGACTGTTCAAATTCAAGCTCAAGGACAGGAGTTGCAGCTTGAGCAACAACTTCAAGAAGCCGAACAAAAAGCTGAACAACCTGAAGTGCCGGGCGGCGGTGAAGAGGGCGGTGAGGCGTTACCTGATATTCAAGCCATGGAAAAAGCGATCCCCGCTTCCGAGCGTAAGTTTAAGGGGCGCACAGGGGGTAGAACCCCAGACTGGCATGACAAAGCTCCTAACGAAGAACGTGATATAGATGAATGGGCAGATAAACGTAAAGAAAAAGCTGAAAATAGGTCTTGGGGTTTAGAAATCAGTAAAACGTGGATACAATCTTTAAATGAGCAGGGTTTTACGGCCCCCACTATTAGAGAGGTATCT
>Ga0114908_1000427_pt1 | contig 24222 bp, 41 predicted proteins | sample MalvireepMed_s17_FD_87292 | JGI IMG/M metagenome (GOLD analysis project Ga0114908, IMG submission 87292) | Marine viral communities from the Global Malaspina Expedition - Malaspina viral metaG DeepMed_s17 | ecosystem: Environmental > Aquatic > Marine > Oceanic | place: Mediterranean Sea... | reverse complement strand
GACAACTATGTAATGGAGATGAGAGGGAAAAACATCGAGAAGGTTTATAAATAAACCACTATTTGAGTTGTCTATGTTCTTTTGCTACTATTTATGGTATAATATTGACTTGAAGGGAATGATTTAATATGAAAATTACAAAGACACAACTTGATCAGATCATTAAAGAAGAAATAGAAATCTTTAATGAAGAAACAACTATGAAAAATATTGTATTAGATATAGCTGGGTTGGTTCCTGGTTTGGGGGAGCCTGCCGATTTTATAAATGGAGTTGATTATGCGATGAAGGGAGATTATTTATTTTCCGCTTTATCTTTTATATCCGTGATTCCCGAACTTGGAGATGCAATAGGGAAAGGTGGAAAGATCGCCATTGGTTTATCTAAACTTGGTAAACGCGGGAGGGCCGCGGCCAAAACTGGACAAAAACTTGCGGGGGCGAAAAAACTTCAACAAGCATCAGGAATGATTAGAAAAATTAAAGCCCTTTTAAAAGGCAAAAAGACTATGATAAATTCGTTATTTGACAAGTTGGGACAATCAGAGAACGAACATGTTCAAAAACATCTTCCTAAAGTTAAAGGGGCACTTGATGTATTTATCAGCCAAGAAGAGCCCAACACATCAAGACAAGTAGGGGCCCCCGCAGTCGCGGCGCAGGCACCAAGTTCGATGGAGGAATCCGTAAAGTCATACGAAGTCACACAAATTATTTCTGAATCCCAAAAAACAAGATGGCAAGTTATTGCTGGTATTTGAGATGTTAAAGAGAACATAGTAAATGAAAATTACAAAAACACAACTTGATCAGATCATTAGAGAAGAACTTGAGTCTTCTCTGAGCGAACAAGAAATCAATAAACAACTTATTCGCAAAATGAAAACGGCGAAACTCGCGGCGCGAGAGTGGATAGAGCGACAGAAAGAGGCGTGGAGACGCGAAAAGAAAACAACTGCTGATATGGCGGGCCTTATTTATAAACAATTTCCTATTTTGGGACAGGACAATGCAATGAAACTGGCAAAGGGTAAAGCACTGGTTGCGGAAGAAGAATTGGAAACTCTAAACGAAAAGCTCACCAAGACCGATAAAGATGAAATTAAAACTTTGATTTCAAAGGAATTGGATAAGACCCTTAAGAAAGAAGTAAAAGATATTTTAGAAGATGAACTTTCTAAAGCTCTCAATTCAAAAGCAACCAAAGAAGAGATTGCAGAAATTACCAAAAAGGTGATGAAGAAGCTCTATAAGGATCTGTCTTATCATCATCCTTATATTATTGATAGGATTAAAGTATAAAATGAAAATTACAAAAGAACAACTTAGACAGATTATCGAAGAGGAAATTGCGGGGATCTCTATCAAAGAAAAGCCATTACAAGAGCAACACTTTGATTTAAACACCGGCAAACCTTTATCGACAAAAGGGTGGTTTATTGCCGCTCGGAATCCTAAGCACCCTTTTCATAAGCAGGCAAAGCAGAAGCTTGATGCTGCTTCGCGCACTGCTAGCGGGGATGTGGGCGCCGAGGATCCGAAAGTGAAGCAGCAGAACTGGAAAAATCTCCAGGGTGCCTTCGTCGAGGCGTATAATGGAGTGAAATCTGTTAAGAAGGCCCTGAAGAAAATATCAGATCTGGAATTGACAGGGGCGGATGAACTTCAAAAGGAAATGGACCGCTTCGCACAAACACTCATGATGTTAAATGATAGGTGGAGAAAGGAATTACCGAAGGACAAAGATGCTAGCGCGGCCCTTGCCAAGAAACTCGGTCTCGAATCCACATCGCGGGGTGGTTTGAAATGAAAATAACAAAAACACAACTTAGACAGATTATTAAAGAAGAAATAGCTGTGGGTGACGAACATGAAATCTTAGAAGATCTCAAGCGTGCTGTAATGATAGCGTATGATATAGATCGAAAAATCACTCCAGAAAATACTGAGCTTATGAGAGAAATAGATAGCATTATCGAGAAGTATAATATTGCATTTTGATGAGGGTTTTTAAATGGATCCATTTGCCGCCCAATATGTTCAAGCTGAACAGGGTGATTTTATAAAAGACCTCTCGCCCAAGAAACGTTCGTTGGGTTATGTGACGCTGATTGATAAAGAGGTGAACACGATGTACGTCCAGTTTCCGAAGATGGGAACGATTGATTGGGTTGATTGGATAAACAGGGGCCACTATAAAGTAATAAAATGAGTTTTTTCCCTAACTTTAGAAAAATATCGTTCTATTTATAGACGAAATGGAGGAATGAAGAATAATGAAAAGTATTGTAAAAGCGGCACTTATTTCTGCTACCTTATTTGGTGGGTATTATTATGGCAATAAGCTTGTTACCAACGAGGCGCATTCTGCGGAGAGGGATTTTTTTGAACAGGAACTCAATGACGTGCTCTTGAGAAATGATTATAAAACGCAAACAAGGATTATTGATGTTCCGGCCGAGGAATGTATCGTAAGCCAAAAAGATCTTACATATGCTTTCTATGCCCAAGAATGTTTAAACCGGGATCACGCGTGGTTTAAAATATGATATGCCAAAGCCGCGGAAAGTAATATTTTCGATTGGCGACATTGTAATTGATGAAAAAAATAATGAAATTGGCGTATTAATAGAAAAATATAAATTAGTCGAACAAGAACAGTTCTTTGGTGAGGCTTTTGCCGATTTTGATTTTTGGGTCTGGGAAGTATTCTGGACCGGAGGCGGCATTAATATGGACCGCAGGCTTCAGCCTTACACTGAAGAAGGGTTAGAAGACTTGATTTTAGGTGGTTATTTGAAGCATCATAAAAATACTTAATATGTGATGAATTCTTACTTGCAAGAAATGTTGGGACGTGTTATATTCTATGTGGGAGATATCATTATTGACATGTCCACTCATAACGTCGGTGTATTATTGAACAGAGAACGTCACATCGATATGGTTGAGGATGATATGTATTTTTGGACAATTAAATGGTCCAGTGAAAATGAAGTTTTGAATATTGATTATATTGAAGAAGAGCATTTAAAATTTTTAATATTTCTCAAAAAAATGAAATGGCAATCTATTAAAGGAGGTAATTGTGATTTATGAATGGAATGCGTATAAAGTTTTTCTAAATGGAAAGAGGGCGAAGAGACCTTCCATCACCTTTAAACACGATGATGAAAGTACAGTAAGTGAATACTTTGAAAGCAAGATCAAGAGAAGGCTTGGAAAGAAGTTCAAGTCATCGGAGTTTACTATTCTGCGTGCAGACTTGCCGCAAAATAGCAAAGAAGAAACAGAACTAGCAGAAAAGAAGAAGGCAAACGAACTAAGGAATCGTGTTATTCGAAAACACTTTAAAAATATACACGTCAAGGGGAAGATTCGCCAATCTGTTAATTATGGCGCCGGGATGATTCTTTGTAAGGAAAGCGATTGGAAGTGGGAGTGGGCAGTTTTAGAAAATGCAACCAATAGATATATCAAGGGCGTCTCACCAGGATTTGAGAAATTTCTTGAAGCCGAAAAGTGGATGGAGGAGCAAATTAACGAGTTGTGATATGGGAATTTAAAAAAGGCGATCTTGTAAAGATACGACATAGAAATTCGTATGGCATCGTTGTGTCGTGTCGCATAGATGCCTGGCAAGAACAATTATTTTTAATTCCATTTGCCGAAGTATATGTCTTTAAAAGGGGCGCTAACGAGTATATCACGGCCACTCATATAGAAATAATCTCTTCATCATAGATTTAAAGCAAACGAGACTATAGTTAACAATATGGGGAATGTATTAAAATTATTTTTTCTATTTCTTTATACTCTTACTGGTTGCGGCTCCCCAGAGTATGGTTTAAGTAGAGTTCACGATGATGTACTACAGCCATCCATCTATCCCAATATCCAAGTTTCTCCACGTTCGATAAACTTCGGTGAAGTGAGTGCCGGCGATGACTCGGTAGATGAAATCTTAACCATTTGGAACGGCGGATTTGATACGTTAGTTTTAGATGGCTTAGAATTTAAAAATTCTCCCTCTGTGTTCTCTTTTACAATTCCAGAAACAAATACACTGGAATACAAAGATGAGATCGATATAATTGTCACTTATGATCCAGAATCGTATGATTATTATACAAACTCCATTTTTATCAACTCAAATGATCCGGACGAACCGATAATAGAAATACCTCTTTTTGGAGAAGGGGCTGCTCCTATTATTGATATCAATCCAGAAATATATGATTATGGGCCGACGTTAGTCGGCTGTGACAAAGGCTTGATGGTGGAGATCTCCAACATCGGCAATCAAGATCTAGAGATTACCGAAATAAATTATTATGTGACGCTGCCGGCAAACTTTGATATTGAAATGAATGAAAGTTTGTATGGGTATTTACCTTGGATTTTGGTGCCGGGTGAAACCAAAACTGTTCAAATTTATTACTTGCCTTCCGAAAAGGAAAGCGACTTTGGATATATTGAGGTACTTTCCAATGATCCAGAGAGGCCGGCAGCATATGCAGATCAAGAAGGGAAGGGGGTTCACACTACCCCCATGGCTGACACCTTCGAACAAAAAGAAATAAGTTCAGCAGATATATTATTTGTGGTTGATAACTCTTGTTCTATGGGAGACAAGCAGACTCAACTCAAAAACAACTTTGATCAGTTTATGAATGTGTTTGCGGCTAGCGGAGTAGATTATAATATTGGTCTTGTTACAACGGACAGCTATGATTTGGTGGGCCCGATAATTACGCCGGCCACCGCAGATCCTGTGGCAGAGTTAGTTGATCAAGTTGATAGTATTGGAGTTGGAGGAAGCACAAATGAAATAGGGATATATCAATCTTATTATGCTCTTCAGCCCGGATATCCCGCCGGACCCGGGAGTGTCTTCTGGCGTGCGGATTCTAGATTAGTGATCATTTATATTTCCGATGAGGACGATAACAGTGCCGCTAGTGGCATTACTCACGCAATGGTGGAAACTTATGTGTTGGGGGCAAAAGGCTCATTAGATTATGTTGTTGCGCATGCCGTTGCTGGGGATTATCCGGGTGGCTGTACAACCAATGGGGGTGGATCAGAAGCATATGAATATTATACTTTAGTCACTGCTCTGAATGGATCTTTCCTTTCTATCTGTCAAGATGATTGGGGAACTCCGATGCAAAGCTTGGCAACCAATTCTATCCTAGCAAAATCATTTGTCTTGTCTGTGCTTCCGATTGAAGATTCAATATCTGTTATAGTAAACGGAGTTGTCGTTACTGACTGGTATTATGAATTATCAAACAACTCAGTTTATTTTTTCGAAACATCTATTCCGGCAGCGGGAAGCGAAATAATCATAACTTATTCTCCTCTTCCTGATTGTGGGAACGATACAGGAGATACAGGATCATGAAAAGATTAGCATTATTGTTCTCGTTGTTGTTTATAAATTCAGCATCCGCAAGACAAATTGAAAAGCCAGTAGAACCTATTTTTGTAAGTCAAGAAACCAATCTACATCAAGTTAGTTCTTCAATGACGGCCGTCGAAAAAAAAGTAAGGGGAGCGGCGGTTAAGATTCTTAATAAAGAATTTGGAGGACACGGAAGCGGATCTGTTATTAAACACAAGGGTTTCACTCTTGTTTTAACCGCACATCATGTCGTAAATGGTCAGATAGGGAATGCGTATTATGCTATGAAAGATAATGAGATTAAAAAGATGTATCTGATATATGCGGATGAATCTAACGACATTGCTGTTCTTTTTCTTATGGAAGAATTTGAAAATCTTGAACCAATAAAGTTTTCTCCTCGCGAGGATGTTTTAGAGATCGGAGAAGAAATAACTTATTCTGGTTTTCCCTCTACACATCAACTTATGACTTTCAGAGGAAAAGTGGCAGGCTACGAGGATATTCCGGAGATTGGCAGACAAATTATTCTTCATACTTATGGTTGGTTTGGTTGTTCTGGCGCTGTGATTTATGATTCAAAAGGTAAAGTCGCTGGCATTTTGTGGGGCGTTGATATAGAAAATTATCCCGTTCCTAGAATTGTTGAAGATTTAATATGGGTTACACCAATTAATAATCTAAATATAGATGTTGCGCTAGCGCCGGTTTGTGAAGCAATCGAATATAAGCATCGAGCTTGCAACAAAAAAGGAACTCTTTAAAAATGAATGCATTTGTGTTATTATTATGTCTCGGTGGTGTTAATGCGGAGACAGAAGAAGTGATCGAAACCCCACCAGCAAAAGACTACAAAATTTATTGTGTTGGTTGTCACGGCGAAGAAGGACAAGGCTCTCCTCTCGGTGGACCTCCACTGATTAGAGTTTTGTCAAAAGAAGATGCGGAACTTTCTAAATCTATTCAAGAAGGAAAAGGCTTTATGCCGCCTTATGGTCGCTATTTTGATGATGCAGAATCACAGGCGATGGTAGATTATTTGCAAGAGAGATTCGGTGAAAAAAGCCCATAAGAATTGGAACGAATTTATTAACGAGGGCCGCAATATCATTGTGGCTTCTGTTATTTGTATTGATGAAGATGAACGTATATTGATTCTGTTGCGGGGCGAGACGGCGCCGAGAAGCCCCCTTCATTGGGATCTTCCAGGTGGGCATGTTGATCAATCGGATAGTTCTATTGAAGCCGGCGGTATTAGAGAACTACAAGAAGAAGCTGGATTAAACGCCTCTGCGGCAGATCTTACCTATATCGATAAAGAAATGAGAGGCAGAATGGTGAGGTATTTTTTTGCTACTCAAAACTGGACTGGCGATGTTAGTTTGGTTCCCAATCCGGAAACAGACATTTTAGAACACATCGAATATAAATGGGCAACATTTGATGAGATAGAAGAACTATCCCAATCGTCCATTCCAAACTATATATTAAGGAAAGCTCTAAACAAAGTGAGACAAAATGAACCATCTTGATAAAGCGTTGGAATCTCTTACCCCCGAAGAACTTCGTGAATATGAAGAAGTGATAGAATTGTGGATTACTTATGGAGGAGATTAAATGAAACTCCTACTTGAAACTTGGCGGAAGGTTGTTGAAGGCGAAGTCATCGACTTTCCCCAGCAACCAAAAACAAGCGAAGCAAATGTGCAATTTGTTGTTTTCGTTGATAATGCTATGCAAAAGCGCCTTAAAGATATTTATGGCAACATCACTCAAGTACCCCCAGAAAAGTGGGAGAAGTTAGATGGGCTTATGGACGAGCTTGAGGAGTTGCTAGAAGAATGAAACTCCTGCATGAAAATTGGAACAAGTTTTTATCCGAAGGCGGTTTCGGTCAAGGCACACCCCCGAAACAAAAAAAGAGTAAAGAATTTTACAAAAAGCAAACGATTGAGCTTGAGGAAGACGCTAAACTTCTTCGTGAGATCGACGAAGATGAATTAGAACACATCCGCAGAGCCATAGACGAAATGAACCCAGAAGATCTGGCCTTCAATGAAATGTTTGACGGGAAAGAACGAGTTGTTATTAATTTCCCGACAAGGGGAAGCGGAACCGAACTTGGTGAATTTCTCAATATGTGGGACGAAATGGAATATGTTGTTGACTGGCAAAAAGGCATTGTCGACGGAGTGGGCAGAATACACACAGATACCAACCCGAGTGGACCGAGATGGGAACTTCCCTGGCAAGCCCCCACTAAGCACTATAACGTGCAAATGAAGATTGGGAAATGGCTCAAAAAAGCGATAAACTATGCTGAAAAAATAGTTGAGATGCGAGAAAATATTGGAGGCAATACTTTCACTGGTGGTGATATTAAGGATGCCCTCGGGGAAGAGGGTGCTAGCAAATATTATAAAATGACTGACTATTATAAGATGTTTACCAATCAGGGCGACTTGGCGCCGGCTTATAAAAAAGATGCCCAAAAGTTTAAAGAAGTTCTGGATTATTGGCAGAAGAAAGCTGACTATATCAAGAAAAACGCCGATGAGAGCAGTGATAAATATTCTATCATTATTACTCGCGATCCTATTGATGTTTTGCGTATGTCTGACTTTGAAGATATTCAATCTTGTCACTCTCCACCTTCAAAGGGGGGGGCGAGTGAATATTATAAATGTGCTGTCGCAGAAGCTCACGGGCACGGGGCAGTTGCCTATGTTGTTAATACGGAAGATTTGTTATTAAAAACCGATACCGATAATATCGAAGAAGCGCAGAATCAAATTCAAGATGGTGAAATCTTTGATGACGATATGAGACCCGGTGGCGCAGGTTTTGGTATCGCGCCCATTTCTCGCCTTCGTCTCCGTCAAATAAGATATTATATGAGTAACGAAGATATTGCCTTGTTGGCAAAATATGGCAAAGTCAGCGATCTTCCCAGCGATCTTTCTAGGGAGGAAATGCAGGCGCTCTGGGCGCGCATTGAACGCGCTCAATCTTCTGATTTTAATCCGTATGAGGGGGTACAGTTAGCTGTGCCTGAAAAACGTATTTATGGGAAAGAAATTCCTGGTTTTCGCACTAGAGTATTAGATTGGGCCCGAGAACACCAAGAAACACAAATGGCGAATGTGCCTCGCGAGGGAGAGCAGATCAACTTAAGCCAGATTGTTAAGTTTGGCGGATCGCACGAAGACACCAATATTAGCAGTTTGATTAGTCAGTTGTTTAATGGAGACAAAACTGTTGGTGTTGCAAGACAAAACACAGAGACAGAAAAAGAACTAGATAATGCCATTCTTATGGGTGGACTGAGAGGCCAATATGAGGCAGAATGTGAGCGAATTGCCCTTGAATATGGCGAAGAATATAATAATATTGAAATAGGTTTTGAAATGACCGAAGCGGGCCCTGACTTGTATATTGAGCCGATCTGTGTCGCAAGAATTGCACTAGGAGATAAGAATGAGTGGAAGGAAAGGCCCTCGGCTAAACTTAATTTTTATGCTATCGATGAACTAAATGACATAGGGCTTTCTTATTTCAACAAAGATTATGTTGATTTTGTGACGAGACCTTATACGGGATTGCGCGCGAAGATCGATCCCGCGGGAATTCCGGAACTGGGAGAGCAATATTCAGCAGTTTATAGTCCGGATCAATTTGAAGAATTATGTAAAGGCTTGAAAATCGTTCAGCAAAGAATGCCAGCAGTCAAACAAATATTAACAACCTTTTATAAGCGCGAAGGCAGTATGAAAGGTGGCGCCATTCTTGAGTTGGGCTGGGATGTTCTCAATGATGAATATGATATATACGATTGGCAAGCAGAAGCAGTAGAGGGTGACGAATACGGCGAATTTAATGAAGTTAGCGCTACTGCCAAAATGACGATTGATACGTCGGGGATTGAGAGAGAAAGGGTATTGAAAGTTCTACATTCAAGGGATTTTTGGGTTACCTTTAAGCGCCTCGCAACAGCCGATATACGCGTTGTTTCTTATCCCGATTTTCACCACGGCATCGAGTTTATTGATGATCAAAAGAACACAGCAGAGATTAAGGCTACTTTTAGTGCCGATATGAATACTCCGGATGAAGCAGTTGGGGTTCTCAAAGGCATTATGGAGTCCACGCCCTGGGAGGTCGTCGGATTCCCCTTGGATGCTATGGCACAAGAAGCATTTAATTCAACACTTGAATTACATCCGTCTATGAACGAAGGCATGATCTTTGAGCACGAGTGGAGAAGGTTTTTAAGAGGATGACTTTTTATCACGGAACAGCACGAAAATTCAGAATAGGCGAGGCATTAGTGCCGCCGAAAGAGCACGGCTTTGAAATCTCCGAAAAAGGTAGAAAGAAGAACCTAGATAAAGTATTTTTTACATCAGATGTGGGTTCTGCGAAGATTTATGCTAGACGTGCTGTTAAGTCTTATGGAGGAATTCCCCATATTTATGAAGTAGAAGTGCCCAATGTTGATATAGAAGTAATCAATCCAACACCAGGAACCACTGTTTTTGCTGCTCCGATGGCTACGATTGTTGGAGAAGTCGAATTTGAAAAGCCGATGGAAGATATCTTTGAAGATTGGCGTAAATTTTTGTTGAGCGAAAAGCTTATGCTTAAACCCGGCGCCGGCGGGTGGGATCAGTATGCTCAATTGGTTGGAGAGGCATATTTATCAGCACCAAGTTTTGAAGAAAGGGCAGTTTCAAGCTTTCAAGCGCTTACTCCTTTTGTTGAAAATATGTTTAAACAGATTCAATCGCGAGTTAATATCGAATTCGTTAATTATCATCCATATGCGAACGCAAAAGAATTGCAAGCTGAAGTTGAAGCAACGGGAAAAATGAGAGTTTCCACGATTGATTCTAAACACGCTATCTTTGATGAGTTAACAAACGCGAAATTCAGAGCAATTCACGATTATATGTCTCATATTCAGGCAATTGGCTCTCGCGGGACAGATTTTACGCTCACCGGTGAGATAAAAGCATACAATGTACACTTAAAAACCCTTCCAAAACAAGCAATTCCAGCATTATTTACAGAAGTTCTTGGCCAAGTTTGTGCATATTATGTTCTTGGGCGCTTTGCGGAGCAAAAAATATGTCTTTTAGACGGGTTTGACTATGAAAATGTTGGCGTTGTTGAGGGGTATGACATAGTTGATAAAGAATTAGTGAAAAAGTGATCTTTCTTGTTTAAGTTTTAGATACTATTTATTTGATACAGATGCAGAGGGTTTATGTATGGCAGACCAATCGCCAGGGTGGGATCAGTACTCTAGATTAATTCTACAGCAATTAGAAACACTTTCTACGGGTATTGAGGCGCTGAGACAAGAACTCCAAGAAGTCAAAAGAGAACTAACAGAGATAAAAGCCAAAGAAGATCGGGTCCAAGAGATTAGAACTTGGAAAGAAAAGATCGATGAGATCGCTAGCCCACGACAATTAAAGAATGCATTAGATGATTTAGATGAATTAAAAGTCTTCAAGACAAAGGCAGTCACAATTTTTGCGGTTGTTCAGTTCTTTATGGCTACTGCGCTAGCGCTTTCTAGCTTTTTTAGTTGACAATTGTTAAAATTATGTTAAATTAATAGTATGTCACACTTTCAACTTGGTGATTTGGTTGGGCATCAACACCCAAACAAACAAAAATCAATAAAAGTTGGCATTGTTATAGAAAAAACGAGTAATTTTTGTACGATTAAGTGGATATGGTACGATAAAGAGTTTTATTTGGATGATTTTGGAGAAGCTTTTAAATCTTTAAACAGAGAATTTATGTTAGATACCTCTCAACACAACACTCAAGACGAAAACTTCTTTTTTCAAGTTTTAAACAGTTCCCAACCTAGTTAAAATATGACTTGGAATAAGATCGACAAGGAAAAGGTAAAAAGAATTTACAAGCAAATTGCTGGCAATATAACCGAAGATGATGGCAAACTACACCCAGAAATTGGTATACGAGGCCAGACTGGTTATATTTGGTGTTATTCTCCCACCTTAAAACAATATATCCAGGTTCCAAGGGGTTCAAAGGCATATATTATTAACGAAACAAAAGATAATTTGGATAAAGTTATGATTTATTGTACTTTTGGGGAAATAGTTGTCATTGATTACGATGAAATAATACACACAGGATATGATTGATGTTATTTAAGTTTAATTTATTTTGGCAATTGATGCTTTCTTTGGTTGCTTCGTGGACATTATACGGAATTTTTGATTTTGAGTTCACAGTTGTCACACTTTTAGCAATAATGGTAGTATTTATGGCTAGAAGGGAACAATAAAATCTATTTATTGCTCGTTATATCGCTTATATGAGCCAAAAAAGAAAATATTTATTTAATAGCAAGAAATCGGCTGAAAAAATCTTTCTTGTCTATTATTATGATGGTGAAACCACCTTTTTGCGGAGTTCTGGACACTATTTTGATGAAATAACGGCCATCGAGACCATGAAAAGGCATTTGGCTAATGGAAATTGCTCTTGGGTAGTAACATATAATGAATGAAAGAGCAAAATTTGGAGAAATAGCGGCAGAAGAACTTTCGATTGGCGATATTGTTGAATGGTCGAAGTGGAATTCGGAAAATGAAGACTGGAATGCTTACTATGGCATTATTTTAGACATAAAAAATGAAATTAAGGCCAATAGGCTCATATCTATTTCGAGAGTAATGCCTTTGAATAAGCCAGGGGTCGAATTAGAGTTTTTTACTATGAGTTTGCGGCTTGTTTCGCGCTCAAATGAGGAAAATCATGAGTTCGAAATCAAAAATTGACCATATTGCTATCTTAGTTGGTGACCTGAAGCTCGCAGAAGAGTGGTATATGAAGAGAGTTAATGGAACCGTGACATTTCGAGACAATAAGTACACCAGAATACAAGTTGGTAACACTAATATCGCCTTAATCGACAAAAAACACTATCCGCGTGGCCATATGGCCGTTTTAATTAATAATTTAGAGGATTTGCCGCTCGAAAAGGGCGAAATAGTGCGGCATCGCGATGGAACCATAGGAGTTTATGAAGAAGACCCATTTGGGAACTATTTAGAGTATATATGGTATTCAGACAAGCAAAAAAAGGTATTTTTGGATGATTGACACGTTAAAACCGCTAATTAAGCAATTTTTGCCCTTTGCACAAGAAAGAATGGGCTTTGACCGGCCTCCAAGGCTGTTTTTACGGCAAGATTCGAATAATGCGGCAAATCCACTTGGCAAAACAGCATATTACGACCCAGAAGCGAGTTCTGTGACTTTATACGTTACGGATCGCCATCCAAAAGACGTTATGCGGTCTCTTTCGCACGAATTGGTCCACCATACACAACATTGTAATGGGGAATTCAATAATGTAGGAGAAATGGGGGAAGGTTACGCTCAAAACAACCCACATTTAAGAGAAATGGAGCGCCAAGCATATGAAGTAGGAAATTTATGCTTTAGAGATTGGGAAGACAGTATTAAAGGTACTATTTATAGTGAATGTTTACAAAAAGGAGTTAAAGGTTCAATGTCAACTAAAAATTGGAAAAATAAAGAGTTAAATTCTCTTTTACTAGAAAAGTGGGGATTTAAGTTTAATCTTCTAGAAGAAAATGATGATAAGGTGTTCGCCCCAAATCATTACTGCGCGCATCATGTCCGCGAAAACGCTAGCGGAAAGGAAGGCAATTGTGTCGATCACAATTGGAACGAAAAGTTGCAGGAAGTTACTGCCTATGACGTTGATTTTGGAGACGGAGACATTAAAACCCTTTCTGTTGATGATTTAACAATTCTTGAAGCTTCTCTTCCGGAAAATCACGATAGCCATATGGCAAAGCGTGATGAGGAAGAAGAAGAGCTTGAGGAAGAGGCAAAGCCCGATTTCTTGGATCTCGATAAAGACGGAGACAAAGAAGAGCCCATGAAGGCCGCCGCTGAAGACTTAAACGAAAAGGAAGAGGAAATTGAAGAGCGCCGGGGGAGATCTCGGAAGGGACCAAGTACACGTACCGACGATCCCAGACTTAGAGAAAGCGAAATTCGCGAATTAGTAAGAAAGGCGCTTAAAATAGTTATGGAAAGAAAGAAAAATGGGTAAAACATGGAAAAGGACGCGGATCCGCAATAAAATAGCCGCGCAACGGGCGTCCGAAGAAGTAGTAGAAGAGCAGATAGCCCCAGAGGTCCTAGAACCCAAAAAGAAAACTATCAAAAGAGCGAGAAAACCAAAAGGAAAAGAATAAAAAATGTCTTTAAATAGGAATTGGCGGCAATTTCTTCTAAGCGAAGGATTTGACGAAAAGAGTATTTTTACATATATTCAAGGTCTTCAAGAAATTATTGCCAATATAAAGCCCAAAACAATGACCGAAAAGCGACGTTTGGCTCTCGCTGTGGATAATCTGCGTGAAGTCAAGCGCCACGCCCGCAAAATGCAAAATGAAATGATGGTTTTGCAAGAAAAGCTGAATGTTCTTGAAGAAAGTTTAACCGAGGGCGAATAATGGGTGGTGCTGCTGGACATATGAACCACCCGTTCGATTTAAGCTGGGTAAACAGCGGTTCTGACCTATTGGATTTCTTTGATCGAGCAAAGACCTTCGTAGAGAAAAAGGGAGCAGCAGCGGTCAAGATAGACGGCGTTAATGTGTCCTTTAAGGTAGTGGACGGGCCCGGTGGAAAGGAGTTTGCTGTTGATCGTGGTTCTTTGAAGTCTATTGACGTTGAGGGCATCACAATGGGGCGCGTAGACCAGAGATTTCCCGATGGTCATGGAATGAGGCCGGCAATTAAGACCCTTCTTGCCATTCTCAACAAATCATTACCCAATATTGAAAAACAATTAGCACAACTTGGAATGCTGGATGATCCAACCAAATTTCTTAATACAGAATATGTCGCAGGCACTACAAATGTTACAGAATATGATGAAAACTTTTTAGCGATTCACGGTTTGAATCAATTTTATCATAAAATTGGCAAATCGGGTGCCGCAAAAGGAATGGAAAGGCCAGGAATGGAAAGACCAGAAGGTATTAAAGCTGCCAGCGTAGAAGTTCCCTATGATCCTGCTGTGATGGAAAAATTGGTTAAAAACCTACAGCCGGTTGCTGAAGAATATGGTTTTAAGGTTTATAGTTCTGTTCCAACTGAAAAAATGGCAGATATTGACTATTCTACTGTTTTATCGGAGCCTTTTACGGTTCGTGTTTCCGATGATCGGGAAATTACCAAGTCTCTTGAAGAGTGGCTTAGCGAAGCAACAAATCCTCGTTATAAAGCTATTAAATTAAAAGACGGAAGCAGGACGCACCCTCTCCATAAGCAACTTTATCTCAATATTCTCAATGGAGTGACTCCAATTGTAGATTTAATTGAAGATAATGACGCGGAAGCTGCAATTTATGGCGCCGTGCTTATGCACGCCACAAGAATGCTGGGAAATCAGGTATTGCGCGGATTAACGAGCCCAATGGGTGATGTTATGGGTCACGAAGGCATTGTCATGCGTGATGATAAGCTTTTTGGTCCGAGTCCTGTTAAAATTACCGGTGAATTCATTGTGGGTAATATTGGAGGTGGCTTTGGCCAAGTCAACGAGGAAGAAGAAGAGTTTGAAATTGTTGATCAAGACGAATCAAATCCGGCACCAACCGAATTGGGGGCACGTATTGTTGCTCTTGTTCCGGGAGCATTTAAACCACCCCATCGTGGACATGTCGAAATGGTTGAAAAATATGCCTTCGATGCTAATGAAGTTGTTGTATTAATATCATCACCACTTAAACAACAAAGAACATTCGGTGATGGAAGCGTAATCAACGCAGAACATTCCAAACAAATATGGGAGAGATTAACATCCCATCTTCCAAATGTTGATGTGCAAATTTCCAACCGGGCATCTCCAATCCAAGCAACATATGAGTATATTGATGAAAACGGCCCATTAGAGCCTGGTACAGAAGTAATATTGGGTGTTTGTACAAAAGGTGGCGATGTTGAGCGTTTTCGTATGGCTGAAAAATATCTTAAAAAGGGTGTGACTTTAAGACCTTTAGAAGCGTGTGCCGTAGCTCCTGGTAAACATTCTCCTGAATATATGGAAATTTTGAATATGTCGCCCTTAAGGCAAGAAATGCCTAGTGTTGTTGATAATAAAGATCCATCTAGTTTCCACGCATCTGATATGAGATATCTTCTTGGCAAAGCATCGGAAGATGAAGAAGCTGTGGAATTACTAGAAGATTTTGTTGGTTCTGATAATATATTTGATGTGCTTTCTATTCTTGGCATAAATACCGGCGCTAATGAGCCATTAGAAGAAATTTCTGTTATGGGTGGCGCTGGTGGTGGTGGCGATGTGGAGGGATATTCGGTCCCTTTGGGATCTACCTTGGTTAAGAGAGCGCCGGCGAAAAAGAAGAGAAAAAAGAAGAAAAATGAAAATATTGATATGAGTTTAGTTAACGAGGTGTTCGAACTACTTATTGAGAGAGGCAATATACTATGAAACCGGCAGAAGAAAAGTTACTTAGAGATAATATAAGATCTTTAATCAAGTTTGTCAAGCAAAAAAGACTAAATGAGGAAAAAGAACTTAGAGGCATTATTCGTTCGTTTATTGATTGTGAAGCAAAACAACTAAATGAGGTTAGTACCCCCGATAACGATCCGACGCCCAACAAATCGACTGGCATTAATGTTTTGGAAGATCTCTTAAAGAAAATTGTTCCTGTTTTGGAAGACGATTATAAGCTTCTTACTACTGATCAAGAACAAAGAAACTCTTTTAGATCTCATATTGTAAATGCTGTAGTTGACACACTCACGCCGGCCGAAATCAATACAGCGGCCGGTGAAGTAGACGCTGAACTGGAAGAAGCGGTTGATATTGAAATTGGAGACGAGGCTGAAGATGATAAGTTTATTGATATTCGCAGCGATTCTGAAAAAACTGCCGATGAGGAACCAGAAGATCCAAGAGAAGACTTTGGTATCGAGGGGGCAGACACAACTGGAAGAAATATGGCATATGCCACTTTCAAAAAAATCGAAACCTCCGTTATAGATTCGTATGAGTTGCTCTCAAACGCTGAAGACCAAGAGCTATTCTATGATTATTTAATTGCTAATCTGAAGTTATACTTTGATAAGTTCGAAGCCGAACTTTCGACCACAGTTGAAGAGCCCACAAATCAAGCATACGACACAGCCAAAGCTGAGATGGGCGGCGAAGAGGCGGCTCCTGAAGGTGAGGAAGAGATAGAACTTGAACTATGAAACTTTTAATAGAAAATTGGCGAAAGTATATAAAAGAAGAAAAAGAGTTTGAAGAAGGTATTCTTTCTAAATTAGCCCTTGGTACCGGTTTATTGGGTGGTGGTGGCCCCGTGGAGGCCCCACCCGAGCCACCGCCGACTCAACAAGTAGAACCAGAAGAGTCCTATGCTGGAAAGGTGGGATTTAGCGATGAGGATCCAGAGTTTTATACTTATGGTGTTGAACTTGGTGATGAACGCGGTGAGATTTTTAAGCAAATGGCAATAGATGATGCTTTACAAGGTCTCATGAATGAACTTAATTTAGATGAAATTTCCGAATATCGGCAATTGCGTACTGGAACTACGGATGGGATCGTGGTAGTCGGAATATTTAAATAAACGAATAACCTTACAGTAATGAAAAAAAGTCAAAAAAATTCCTTGACAAGAAGAAATAAGAGCGTTATTAGTAAACTGACGAATGAAGGTTTGTTAGATAATACTGTATTAGTTAATATAAATAATATAACTTTAGAAGACTTAATAGCCATTAAATTAGAACTAGCAATAAAACAAGTAAATAATCGTCTTTATGGGTTTGACATTTGGAGAAGATCGGGTTATATTATAAGAGAAGCATTACTTAAGTTCGCTATTTCAGCTACTCAATCAAAAATGGATGCTGCTAGATTCTTAGGCGTTAATTATTTAGAGTTTAAGAAACTAATTAAGAAATACGAACTAGAGGATCACTTTAACAATGAAAACCTTATTTGAAAGTTGGAACAAGTATTTAAAAGAACAAGAAAGTGATGAAATTATTTTATATCATGTTTCTTCAGTTCCAGATATTGAGATCCTAGATCCAGAGATAGCTGTTAAAAACCTTAAAATATACTCTAAAGCAGAATACAGAGCTTGGGATAGACCAAGAGTATTCTATTTTACACAGATGGGACAGGAAGATACCGGCATTGGAAGAATACAGGGACACCCCTATCAGGTAAAAGTTCAATCAAACGAACTTTATCCTGTTATGGAAGATCCTCTTAAGCTTTCACATCGGATTGAAGATTATAAAGATATCAGAGAGGAAGAACAAGGAATTCCACGGTATTATCCCACCAATCCATATGAAGTAGTAGCAACATTGGGCGAGAGAGAATACGGATTTAAAGGTTTTACCTATCCACAGAGCGGAAATCGTGATAATATGATTGTAGCTTTATGGAAGCCAGTTCCAGCAGAAAGGTTAGATAAGTCATTTTACGACAAGGAGGAAAATTGACTCACGTAGGAAAGCAAGTATATACACTATTCGGAAACAATACATTACGTTTTGGAACAGTAACAGAAGAAAGGATGGATAAGGATGGGGGTGTACACGAATGGAAGTTTGTTCGTGTAAAATGGATAGACGATGAGGCATTTGAACAAGATCGTCAGAGAGTTATTAGATTTCGAGGATATGATAAGTATTCTGATTGGTATCGTATTGATAAGGTTAAAGTTTTTAACTGTTCACGTCTAATTAAGACAATTAAAAAGTTAAATAAGGGGGCGTAAAGGTTTCGACAGGGTAAAGGAGAAGAAAGAGTGCAAGTAGGTTAGATACGACCTTAACAGTTCAAAAAAATATAGTTGCCAATAACAACTTACACTTTGAATCTCTCGCTCTAGCAGCGTAGTTTCACGGGGTTGCTCAGAACCTTGAGTCCAATTTGAGATAACAGGTAGATTCCTGCGAAAACAAAAAATCAAAACTATCTAATGCAACAGGGCGGTAAGCGTTAGATTATAACCGTCTAACTTTATCAGTTTGTGATAGTAAACTGGCCAAACTTGTGAATGACTTTTATTTGATTTCGCTTTGGACGCGGGTTCGACTCCCGCCGCCTCCACCATTTTATAAAAAAACAAACTATTTAACACATCGGAATAAAAATGTGGTATAAAATTAATGCTTTCGAACCCAAATTCAAAATGAAGACACATTTTTGGTTATGGGCAGAGAATAGAGAAAAACTAAACAAGATGCTTAAAGAAAAAAATATAACCGATATTCAATCAATTGATGAAGAGCCTGAACCGTATTTTGAATGGGGTGCGGGATCCCCAAAAAACTCATGAGTTATTCCGCAAAAGTTATTGATCATTTTGAGAATCCTAGAAATATTGGTTCATTAGATAAAAATGATCCCTCGGTCGGAACTGGTCTCGTCGGTGCCCCCGCTTGTGGTGATGTGATGAGGCTTCAATTAAAAATAACCGACAATGGAACAATAGAAGATGCCAAGTTTAAAACATTTGGATGTGGTTCTGCAATTGCTTCGAGTTCTTTGATAACTGAAATGGTAAAGGGCCAAACTATTGAATATGCACAATCTATCTCTAATTCCGATATTGCAGAAGAACTTTCATTGCCACCGGTTAAAATCCACTGTTCAGTTCTTGCCGAGGACGCCATTAAGGCAGCGATTAAAGACTATAGAGGCAAAAAATGACAAGAAATGACATACAGAAGATGATTGATGAGGAAATCAATCCTGCTTTAGAGATGCATGGTGGCTATATTACAATTCATAATTTTGATGAAGAACAGAAGTCTCTAAAGTTGCAGATGGGCGGCGGCTGTCATGGGTGTGCATCATCAAAAATCACGATGATGAGTGGGGTCGAAAGGCATCTCAGAGAAACATTTCCAGAGATTGGGAAAATTGAGGATATAACAGATCACTTAACAGGTGAAAATCCATATTATGTTTAAGGAGTGACAGATGGCCATAACGATAACTGAAACTGCTAAAGAAAAATTGTTATCTTTGTTAAACCAAAGACAAACGCCCGATCATTACTTTAAAGTTGGATTACGCGGAGGCGGATGTTCTGGTTTTATGTATAATTATAGCTTTATTACTGAGCCTGCCGAGAAAGATAAGATATTCGAGTTTGATAACTTAAAAATATGTATCGATATAAAATCTTACTTATTTCTTAATGGAATGGAAATAGATTACGAAGAAGATTTGTTTAAATCTGGAATCGTTTTTAACAACCCAAAAGAAGCAAGTTCCTGTGGTTGTGGCGAGTCAATTACATTTTAAGCAAAAAAAATACTTGACACCACCCAAAAAGGTGGTTATATTATACTAGCGAACAGATCATTGTGACTGTTTAGCAACTTAAACTACAAGTAGATAAGGAGAAATATTATGTCTAGTTTGATTCGACGGCGGCCACACATTATGCGGCCTTTTGCAAGGGATGAGTGGATTACTCCATTTGATCGCCTTTTTGATGACATGTTAAATAACATGTTTCCAACTTTTTCACAGGATCTTGGAGATGACTTTTTTGTTAAGGGGTCCTATCCAAAGGTTAATGTCGTTAGTCAGGAAGATAGTGTTATGATCGAGGCAGCCGTTCCTGGTCTTAATAAGGGCGATGTGAATGTTGAGGTCCGAGACGGTGTTCTCACGATTCGTGGTGAAAGCAATCAGCACGGAGATATCCAGAACGACCAGTATGTAAAGCGTGAAATCAAGCGCTCTGCTTTTCAACGTTCTTTCCGGCTTGGAGAGAATCTTGATGAATCGAAGATTGAGGGAGCCTATGATAATGGGATTCTGACGCTTACGATTCCCAAGCTTATGCCAACTCCAAGCGAACAGACTGTTAGAACTATCGAAATTTCCTAATATGTTGGTTTGTTAGATTTAAAGAGGAGAGCATTTTTTTGTTCTCCTCTTTTTTTGCTTAACTTAATTGCGAAATCTAGTTATAATAGAAGAAAGGAGCAGAAGGTAAGTTAATGAGTTTTAGTGCGATGATGTGTGATTTGTGTGACGGGGTGATTTTTGATCATGAGAAATATGAAGTTCGAAAAGGGTACAAAATTTGTCCAATGTGTTTGTGTGAAGAAGAAGATCAAGACGAAGAAGAGGAAGAGCAGAAGGAAGCATCGTGAATTATAATGTGCTTTTGTTCTTCATGTGTTTGGGGGCCACTGGTGTAATAGTATTATCAGCTTACTTTTTAAAGTTTTTAGAGTTTCGACGGGACGACGAACGAAGAAAGAAAAGAAAAGTTGAAGATTTTAATAGAGCAGTCGAGCATATTTTAGAAAGAGTAAGACTTAAACACGAAATCGACGAAGAAGTTGAACAAAAAAAGATTATTAGGGTAAACTTTAAAGATAAGAACAGGAGAGGTGATGAGTCATCCACAGAAACATAGAAAGTTTAGGAGACGCCGAAAGGTTGGTTCTCGAAAACGCCGAATTAAAAGATTAGCCAAGCTGAGGAAGAAGAGGAAGTAAATGTCTGAAGAAAAGAAAACTAAGATTTGGAAGAAAGTTAAAATCTTCAATTCTTATGAGGAGGCCGCCAATCGCAAGGCCAAGATGTTGTTTGAAGATGACACATCTGAGCTTCTTGTTAAAATTAGAAGATGTGGCGACGGGGGCACAAGATTTAAGGTTGTCTACTGGCGCCCCGAAAAATAATATCGATAAACTAACTATTATGTGGCCGATCAAATCCTACACGGCGTTATGATGATCATTTTGGGGTCTTTGTTTGGTTTGTGGGCAATAAAGGCGTTTGTAATGCCGGAAAGTAAAAATATTTTTAATTTTACCCAAACAGATACAGAAATACCTTACTAAATTGAATGTACAAAAAAGGCGACGTGGTATTGGTGCGCTCACTTGCGGGTGGTGCGATCCCGCACATGCATGTTAGATTGTGTAAGAAAGTTACTCAAAAACCAAAGAAATACGGGGAGTTTAATGATAAAGGATATGTTGCTTGGGAAAGTGTCTTGATTTATAAGAAAGAAATTGATATACTAAAAAATGAATGGAGTGTTCCATATGAATATCCTGACAAAGTAGAGATATTTGTATTTGAAGAGGACATAATAAAAAAGGTGAAAAAATGAACATATTTGCTATTGAGGGTGATGGAATTAAAATTGATTGGGTAAAGTCTGCGCAATCACAAGATAATTATCGCGTCGTTAAGATGATTCTGGAATCGTGCCAGATGTTGTGTACGGCTTTAAATGAATTATCAGGCGAACAAGTAACACCATATAGGTCAACTCATAAAAACCACCCATCATCAAAGTGGGTACGAGAATCTGCCAGCAACTTTTTGGATTTGGCCGAACACGCTAGCGCTATGATTAAAGAGTACGAATACAGGTTTGATAAAAAGCACAAGTGTCAACAAGTGTTGGCTGTATGCCTAGATGTTTACAATCCTGATTTGTTTCCACAATTTGAGTCTACTTTGCTGCCTTTGTGTATGCCAGATGAATATAAGTCTGCAAGCATAGTTGAATCATATAGAAAATTTTATGCCAGCAAACCAAGGATTAGATATCCAAAGAATAAAATTCCTCGGTGGTTTAACAAATATCGCAATAATGTAGAATATCAAATTATTTGATGATAGTTTTTCAACAATATGGTACACAAAGATCTGGAACAAATTATTGCAAAGAATTATTTAATAGAAATTATAAGAATATAAAAGTTATAGAATTTTTAAATTCCAAGCATCATCCCGGGGCCCCATTATATACAATGGATAAAGAAACGGCCGAATACATAAATCAAAATTACGATAAAGAAATTGGTGATTTCCTTCTTTCTGCTATCTCAAAAAATGAGATAAAAAATTTAGTAATAATCAGAAACCCCTACGCTTGGATTGAAAGTTTGTGGCGCTTTGGATTTGAACTAGAACACGGGCCCGAATCATATATATATTTCCAAAAGCCACAGCCCGAAAAAAACGATATTAGTTGGCTATTTGAACGACCAGCTTTAGAACAACAAGCAGAGGCTGTCGAAAAATCAATCATGTCTTATAATATGAGATATGAAAAGTGGTTCGCGATGGCACCGGAAATAGTAAGACAAGAAGATTTGTTATTTGATTATCGGTTTGTGCTTAAATATTTTGAAGAGAAATATAATTTAAAAAGAACAGAAGAAGAACTTTTTAATATTAAGGAATCGTGTGGTCCACATATTGAGTTTGATAATCGTGGTTCGGATAAAGACGTTTTTTATAAAGATTATTATCTAAATCACAGGTACATAAAAAATCTACCAACATCCACGATTAATATAATCACACAAACTGTTGATTGGGAACTATTTAAGGGGGTGGGATATTATCCATTTAAATAAAATCGGTGTTTAATGGCAGCTAAAAAGAACTACGTTCTAGACACAAGCATTTATTTGACAGATGCTGAATCAATCTTTAAATTTAGTAATAATGACATATTTATTCCTTTAAAGGTGCTTGAAGAAATAGACAAGCACAAAAAGCGTCAAGATTCTGTAGGAATTAATGCTAGAAAGATTATTAGGATTCTTGATGAATTAAGGGCCAAAGGTGATCTTCAAAAGGGTATTCGTCTCGGAAAAGGAAAGGGTCTTTTAAAAGTGGTCTCATATGATTGTATAAAAGGCGCCCCCTTTCCTGCTGATTTAGATATTAAAATACCGGATCATATAATCATTGCCACGGCAATGGCGATAAAAACAGAATGCCCAAATCGCAAAATGGTTGTTGTATCTCGTGATATTAACATGCGAGTTATTTGTGACTCTGTTGGAATCCCGGCAGAAGACTACGATAACGAAAGTGTTGTTACATCTTCTGATGAACTCTACAGCGGTCTTGCAATTCATTCTGTTGACGATCAAATAATTGATAGATTTTACAACGACGAGGAAATCACCATTCCAGAAGACGAAGCAAATGGCCAAAAGTGGTACCCCAACCAGTACCTGCTTTTGGTGTCCAATGCCAACGACAAGAAGTCGGCCATAGCACGCTTTAGAAGCCACCACGTCCCGATCAAAAAGATAATCTATGATAGGTTACCAGATTGGAAAATCAAGGCAAGAAACAAGGAACAATCGCTTGCATTTGACCTTCTGATGGATCCAGATGTTAAGCTTGTAACGCTGGTAGGCCGAGCGGGTTCCGGGAAGACACTTTGTGCGATTGCTGCTGGTTTACAGCAGACGATTGGACTAAGAGGAGAAAACAATTATTCTAGATTGATAGTATCTCGTCCAATTCAGCCCCTCGGAAAAGATATTGGATTTTTGCCTGGTTCGTTAGAAGAGAAAATGCTTCCGTGGTTAATGCCCATTCAAGATAACTTACAATTTTTGTTAGGTAATGATAAAAATGCCCTTCAGTTGTATATGGAAAAGGGCTTAATTGAATTAGAAGCATTAACTTATATTCGCGGCCGGTCGATTTCGAATGCGTTTGTTATTATTGATGAAGCACAAAATTTAACTAAGCACGAAGTTAAGACAATTATCACTCGTATTGGAGAAGATACAAAGATTGTTTTAACTGGTGATGTTGAGCAGATTGACAATGTGTATATTAATGAAACATCTAATGGCCTGGCCCACACCGTAGAAAAATTTAAGAAGTTTCCGCTATCCGGCCACGTTACCTTTAGAAAGGGGGAACG
>Ga0114908_1000414_pt1 | contig 24759 bp, 35 predicted proteins | sample MalvireepMed_s17_FD_87292 | JGI IMG/M metagenome (GOLD analysis project Ga0114908, IMG submission 87292) | Marine viral communities from the Global Malaspina Expedition - Malaspina viral metaG DeepMed_s17 | ecosystem: Environmental > Aquatic > Marine > Oceanic | place: Mediterranean Sea... | reverse complement strand
GTGATGCACTTGTTCCACGAAGAAGTCTTCGGCGATGCCTAGCCCGGCATCATTGGATGCGGTCACGGTCACCAGGTCGGAAATCTCCCTGGCATAGATGTCGGTCAGCGTAGCCGTGGAACGGTTGCCAACCATCGTCAAGCGTAACAGGGGAACCGGGTCTTTCCAAGCGGCAACGTGAAAATCGGCCCAGTTCTGGGCTTCCGTGCTGTCTGGGATGAACTTGCCGGGGTGCGGGTACGTGCGCTTCCCGAAAGCCGTCTGGCTGGTTGCGTCCGTTGCCACTATTTCCACCGGGTCTTTGACCGTTACCTTATGCCCTTGGCTTTGCAGTTTCGTGATATAAACCGCACCGGAGTGTCCATTGGTCAGGCTGATGTCCATGCTTTGCGCCCGTTTACTCAGGCTCACAGTGATGTCGCTCGTGCGATTGGTGCCACTACCGTCAGCCGAATCGTTGGCTATATAATCTGTAGTGGCGGTCAGGGTTGTCCAGAAATCCACCGCCCTCGACGTACTAGCTGTCCCGCTGGTTGGGTAAGCCGCCGTGAAGATTCTGGTGGCTCCCGCCGATATGCTGGGCGAAGCTGACCCGGTTTCTGGATGCGTCCACAGGACTTCAGCATCATCAGCCAGTTCAGTCTGGGTTCCAAGGGCTGAACTGCCCAGAATCCATGCTCCCGAATGAGGTTGAACCTTGGCCCGAAGTTCGTTGAAGATGAACTTTAAAGGGTCGATTTGGGCGATGTGGGAATATGATAGGGCTGCACCACTTGCGTCGCTGTACGTGGCTTGTGAGGTCGTAGAACGGGTGTCCGTGGAACGGGCGTGACGGTCACGATAGACAATTTTCCCATCAGCCGATTCTTCAAGCAGCCCGGTTTCAGTTTCTTCGATGATGCGCAAAGCATCAAACGTCTTAACCCGCTCAGTCCAGAACCGGGGGAACGTCACGATGCCGGTATCCAAGTCTCTATCGTCATCATCCCACCCGGCTGCGTCCAGCACTTCACCAACCAATTCCCCCGCCTTCTTGTTGGCGAACATGGTGGTTGAAACCTCGAACTTGTTGACGAATCCAAGCGGCCCAATGGCCTTGAGCCGGGCCTTGTTCGCCCCGCCGACACTGGGGATAGGTTCGATAGAATCCAAGAACCCGGCCCATAGCGTAGTGGTGGTAGACCCATCATTCCCGGTCAGCTTCACCTTGCGCCCCGGCACCAGATTCCCGGTTAATGGACTGGACGTATTGAACGTGGAATAGTCGCCCGATTCGTTGTTCAATTCGGCGTTCAAGACCCCAGCGATTGCCTTCCCGACAAGCTGGGATGCGTAATCATTCCCCCGCCGCCACTCGCATGACAACGTGCGAGCCGTCACGTCCTCTCCTGTATCGGAGAAGTCGCCGTCCCCGTTCCAATCCACCGCCAAGACATATGTCCCACGGGCCATTATTTCGCCTTCCGTTTACGCTGGTTCTTCGCTGTCGCCATCGCTATCGCCACGGCTTGCTTCTGCGGGTAGCCGGACTTCTTTAGTTCTGTGATGTTATAGCTTACGGCCTTCTTGGATTTCCCCTTCTTCAACGGCATCAGGCTTCACCAAACACGCCACGGAATCCACCGGACAGGGCATGGTCACGAACCGCCTCCACCACCACCCGGCGCAAATCTTCAAGTCCATATACGGCTCCGTGGAAGATGAAGTTATTCGTACCGGGGCCGCTCCCACTGGGATGCACCCTGGCCCCACCGGGCAGGGATACCACTTCCGGCCCACGCTCACCAACCAGGGCCAAGCCTCCACCAGATACGCCGCCGCCTTGCATGGGCCGCATCCACTCATTCGACAACACGTTCTCCGCAATACCTCTATACTCCAAAGGAATCACGTTCTTTGCTATTTGAGATTGCAGAGCTTCTATCTGATACCTTGTTGCCCTTATTCGTTCAGTCTGACGCTGGTATTGGTCTTGCAAAGGCCTGACACTACCAGTCCAGTATTGTTGCCTACGCTGGGATGCGCCATACCCTGTACCAGCGTATTCTTGCATCCCGGCTTCGGCCTGTGTGATTGCTTGCCGCATCGACGGCAAAGCACCCTTTTGGCTTTCAAGGGCGTGTTCTACAGAGCGTAATTTCTCCCGCTGTTCTGCCATACTGGCAAACTGCGGTGTCCCCTTAAATTTTTCAATCATCCTTTGCCGCTCTGCTTCGGCTGCGTCTTTTTCTTCGTCCTCTCTTTTCTTTTTTTCCCTGTTTATTTCGTCTTGTATCCTCTTGTTTTGTTCCGCTGAAAACCCTTCTAGTTCATCGCCCCACGAATGGATATTGTCAGTGAGCTTGTCACCCATACGGTCAAGCGTTTGCTGCATTGCAAAATCAGCGTCACCAAGAAGCGGGGGGATTTTATCGAGGGCATGACCGATTGCGTCCGGCAATTCCTCCCACTTCTTTCCATGTTCATCAAGACCACGATTGCTCCGCTCTATTTGTTCCAGAATCTTATCAGTCGTCCTTCGCACACCCTCAAATTCTTCTTCCATATTTTCGACTTTTTGCCGGGACAGGAAGGCGTCAATCTCAGCGTTTAATTCCAAGGCGGTGGTGGTTTCCTTTAACGATTTCTGTATCTCAGCCTCCGCATCCCGTACAGCCTTCGCTTTTCTCTGGGATTCGGTCACGATTACATCCCCGGCTTCTTGGAAGGCTTCGGCTGTGTTACGGATAGCTTCTGCCATAGCGACGGCCTTTTCTACGACTATGCCATTCGTCTTGTCTATCTCAAATCCCCAGCCTTTAACGGACTCTTTCACGCCCTCCGTCGCCCCGGCGATTTCGTTTTCCAGCTTCTTGATGTCTTCAGCGATGCTTCCGGTTCCTGTGGCAAACGCCCGGTCAGTTTCTTCCACGGCGGGTATCAGCGTATGATTCATCTCATCGCTCATGTCTCCCATCGCCGCACCGCCGGAAGCCGCCCATTTGGTCATGGTGAAATCCATATCGTCTATCTTGCGGATTGCGTCGTCAATGGCAGCACCCCAGCCTCGTAACGCAGGGTGCCAGCTAGTCATGGCCTTGATGCCTTGTAGGAATCCTTTCGCTAAATCAAGAATCGACTTGATGAATGACGAAACCGTTTTCTTGACGGTGTCCACAATCTTGTCCCAGTTCTTGATGACGGCAATCAGGATGATTAACGGCGGCATGAGAAGGCCAAGGGCGATTTTCATCTTCAGCCCCATGTCCTCCCATTTCTTCCAGATGATAATAGTCGCAGCTATGGCGACAGTAATGGCAAGGATGGTAGCCGTGATGGGGAAGATGGATGCCATCACCATAGTGAACCCGGCAGCCAGCAACGGCAGGGCTATAAGGATTGGCCCAACGACCAACAATATCGCACCGATGGCGGCGGCGGTGAGGGCAAGCACCTTCGTTAGTTCTGGGTGGGCTGATGTCCATTCGATGATTTGGCGTACGAATAGTTCTATCTTCGGTATGACAGATTCCAAGATGGGTAGCAACACCTTACCGAACTCCTGGGATAAATCCCCCAGCCGGTTGGTCAGTTGGGTCATCGGGTCAGCCGACGCTTCAGCTTGTCCTCCAAACTTTTGTTGCAGGGCCGTGATGACTTCCAATGGCCCAGCGGTATTGTCCAACGTAACCCCGAAACCCTTCAAGGCTGTGGCTTCCCCACCGATGGCCCTCCCAACGGCAAGGGCTACACCTTCCAGGCTTTTACCAGACCCAGCCGCCGTATCCAGCAAGGCCGGTAGAACCTTGATGCTGTTCTCGTAATCCCCGCTCGCTAACACCAGTTGACGGAGGGCATCCCGTTGCTGCTCGTCCCCGAAGTTCGTCTTGTTCTGCTGGGCGGCAACCACCGCCTCGATGGATTTCTTCTGAGCATCATAACTAGACCCGGCCCCTTTCAAGGCTGCATCCAGCTTCTTGATGCCAATCTGTTCTTCTTGGAACGACTTCATAGCAGCGACACCGATGGCGGTTATCCCGGCACCGATGCCAGCCGCAGCCATCCCAATCTTTTGCCGGTGCTTGCCGAAGTTCCCGGCGAGACGCCCCATGCGTCCCTCAACCTTGTCGATGGTAGCGGAAGCCTGGTCTTTGGCTTGGAGTAGAACTGATACCGTCGTTGCTTCAGCCATCGCTCTCTGCCGCCTCAACCATCTCCCGCCATAAGGCTACCTGGGCCGGTTGCATCTGGCTTGCGTCCTGATTATGTTGGTCTTTTGCGCTCATCAATAATCTATAATCCAGAATCTCTCGCACCAAGTTCCAGTTCTGCTCCATCGCCTCATCGGGCAAGCACCCGAAACTTTCACAGATGATGCTCACGGTAGCCGCTACTGGCTGCGGCCCATCGCCAAGGATATGCTCTCCGAGGGTTCGGAGTCTTTTAAACGTGCCTCCGGCTTCTCCTGTTCTGATGTAGCGTTAACCAACCACAGCAGTTCGTCGGCAGATAGATTCTCCAGAATGTCGGGCCGGTTGTAGGGCTGTTCCATCTTCTCGCCCATCAGGTCTGTCCAGTTCCAGGCCAGGAGCCGCTTGGATAATTCCTGGCACAACTGTCCCAGGCTTTCCCCCAATGCACCACTCTCCTCACCGCCCCGTTGGAGCCGGGATAGTTGCATTACTTCCTTGACAGCGATGACCGGCATGACTTCAATCCACTCGTCAACGTGGACGTAGTGCGGCGTGCCTGGGACGGTGATTTCCCCGTCCTCCATGACCTGACCGATGCTGATAGAACAGTCGTCGGATGTGACCCTAACGGCGGGTATTTTCAGCTTTCCCTTGGGCTTCATGAGCCTCTCCTTGTTCCCCATCCCAATCCCCCTCTAAAGGGGGAAAGAGACAGGGTAATGATTACCCTCTGGTCGGCGCAGCAGCGTCAGCAGCGGCAGACCCACCGTTGTGTCGGAACGAAGCCGAATAGGTTATCGGCCCACCAACCGTGCTGGTAATAGAATAGCTTGTGACGATGGCAAAACCGTTGTAGCCCGTGCTGCCGTCAGGCTCGAAATCCCATTCTTCGCCTTCCAGCCCCAGTTCCCCGAATATGGTTGCATCGCCCTGGCTGGAGGCCAGGTCAGCGAACCCCGCAACGTCGATGGTGGCGGTTGGTTTGCCTGCCAAGAAGTTTTGATACGAGTCACCGAAAGCGGTGATGTCGGCTTCCGGTACGGTAAAGTTCAGCGTGACTGAGTTTAACTCATCTTCAATCGCTACCGAGTCAAACGTAAAGTCAGCATCTTTCCCATGAGTTCGTGCCATGATAGTCCCTCCTCAGTATGGTTTATTTGGCCCTCAGAGCCGGTTTAAGGCGATTTATGAAACGGCCCGTGTAGTTGACCCACTACATTGGAAAGTGGCGGTGTACGTGGCAGCATCCCCCACTGGTAGATTGATGGTATACGACGACACCAACGCTCCGGTCAAACCGCTGGACGTACAAGTATATTCTGGGGAATTGGTGTCTGGCCCTGCTCCGTCCGGGTCATAGACCAGCGTCTTCGGCCCCGATGTCAAGGCGATGTGGTCGAAGATAGTTGCATCCCCATCCGATGCGAAATCCATGTCCAACGCCCCCGTCACATCGAAAGATATGTCCTTCTTCCCTGCCAGGAAATTTTGGTACGCATCCCCGAAGGCAGTGATATCGCCCTCTGCAACCGATGCAGTCATGGTGATACTGGTCAGTTCATCCTCAATCGCCACCGAATTGAAGCTGAAATTACTATCTTTCCCGTGGGTTCTTGCCATGTCTATCTCCTACGTTACGAAGTAACCGAAACTGACGTAATTCTGAAACGTTCGGCTTCCTGTGCCGGACGACTGTATCTTCACCCGCCACCAAGATTCAGATGCTCCTGGCCCTGTGGCAGACGCAGTAAGGAACGATACCCCGGTGCTATGCGTAATAGTCCCGAAGTTGATGCGGGTCGTGGGGGAACCCCAGGTATCATTCGTCTCGCTCTGGATTTCCAGGGCAATCGTATTTGTCCCAGAGCCACCCATTTCGACCATTCGCCAGACACCGAAAATCGTGTTGGTTGCGGCTATCACGCCGCTGTTATAGCCAGTGCCGTTGACGACCACTGTCGAGCCGTTGCAGGTTATCGTGTTGGCGAGAATGATTTGGGAGCGGAACGGTGCGCTTGCACCCTGCCAGGTGACGTTGCAGGCGATGGCATCCCCAACGCTGCTGACACGGGGAGATGCGCTGATTAGAGTTGGCCCTTCATAGCCCACATTGCCTTGGGTCAACCCGCCGGGATAGATTCCAACCCGCCTCGCTGTGGCGGTAAGGTCAGTGAACATTTCACCGTCGTAGTTCGGGCTGGACGTACTCCAAAGCCCGTTTACATCGAAGGTGAATGTTGGCTTTCCCTGGACGTAAGTCATGTCAGTATCGGCGAAAGCTGTTACGTCAGCCGGGGTCTCAGCAAAGTTCAGCGTCATGGAGTTGGATATTCCGCTGAAGTCAAATTCATCCACCAATAAACCGGCAGACTTTGCATGGATTCTAGCCACGGTTCCTCCTCTTGGGTTTGGGTGCTTTAGCTAATTCCCCTTGCGCCCATTCAGCGTCGGATTCTTCATACACCTTGACGGCTCGCAACCGTATCAATTCTTCTACGTCCACCGGCTCGTCCCCATCCAAGGCGAATCGCTGGCCCCGGTGGATGCGGATAGACGATGGCGTAACCCCCGGCCCTTGAGCCATCAGCAGTTTCTTCAAGGCCAGATACCAGATTGGTTCTTCTTCAGTTGTCTTCGTGGTGTCTGGCATGGAAGTTTTCTTTCCTGGAAAATGAGAATATGTCCTCAGATATAGAATTATCGAACTGCCTTGTCTCCTGGCATTTCTCACACCGGCCTTGGCTCAGTTTGCCATTAGCAGCTTCAATCATCCAATGGTGAATACATCCTTTAGCTTTGGTCTGCGATGATGCGATACAGCCCTCCAACGTGTTGATACACGACTCCATCTTGGTCTTCTGTTAAGTAAATATCAGATTCCCGGCGGCACATAAGTAACGCATGGCCCGTGATGCTCAACGAAGCATCCTGCATGACTGAATCAATCTGGGTGTCTATATCCCCTGCCGATTTGGGCCAGGGACTCCGGTCTATGGCTTTAATCATGTAAACGGCGGCTCCACCCCGCCCGGTGTACGACCAATATTCGTCCACTTTGGACATAGCCTGGAACACCACATAAGGCGGTGCAGTGTTAGCTGGGGCGAGGAGGTTGAACACGCCACCCGTGGCCTCATTGGTCACTGCCGCTACGTTCAGCACCGCATATACCGCTGTATCCAGATTTACCCTCAGATTAGCCATCTATAATTCCCTGGTTATATCTTCGACGGCCTTGGTGAACCGGGGTCGCTCCTTCTCCGCATTGGGAATCATGAACGGCCTGGCTGTCATGTGAATAGTTCCGTATTCCAAGTGCGGGGCGTAGTGGGTTGTTGGCCCAACAGTCCAGGCCAGCTTCCCGGCCTCCCGTGCTGTGATGCTGTTACGGGTGGTTCCGGTGTCCACCGGGCAATCCTCCTTGGATGTTCGTTCAATGGTGAACGCCGCAATCCGAATGGCTTTCTCAAGCATCTCCTCCACTTCTCGCCACTTCGGATTCAGCTTCACTACGATTTTAGCTGCAAATTCCATAAAAACAAAAACCCCTTAAACGCACTCTAACGTCGTTTAAGGGCTTCTTTGAGCCTCCCATATATTCCCACCCCTGCTAGCGGTCAGGCCGCTCATTGGGCCTCTCTGGGCCTCCAAGACGGGGTTGTGTCAATTGTCGCCCACCGGGACATGGATGTAGCCACCTTGTCCGTCAGCTTTCAGCTTGACCTTCGCTGTTTCGGGTGCAAAAGTGCTGACAGCCTGGCATCGGCGGCACTTAATCTCGACTAGGCTACTCCCATCCAATCGGATTCGGGCTAGTAAACTCCGGCATTCTATTCTGCGGCATCGGGCCTCTTGCAGCCCTACAGTTGGCGCATCTGGCATCGCTTTGACAGCGTCCAGGATTTGCCGGTGTCCACTGATTGTACAGCATAAGTCCCACTGGAGTGAACCACCCTATCGGTTGGGTCGATGGATTGGTCATACGCTACCGTCAAGGTGAAATCCAACTGGGTATCCAGTCTCTCAGCAGCGATAGATTCGCTCGCTCCTTTCGCATTAAGCCGGGCTGGGATGTTTTGGTACACATTCCCCCAACTTGTTATGAAGCCGCCCTGTCCGTCGGCCTCCTGTGATTCTCGTTGGATGTTTACCGTGTCGGGCATGGCGGTCTTCATCGCTGCCCTCATATAGGTCAAATCCAACCCTTGCAATAACTTATCTGCCATGATTATCCGTCTGAATACCGTCCGAATTGCCCGGTGCCAGAGTCCAGAATATTCAGCCCAGTCACTTCATCGGAATCGGTGTAAACACTGAACCCGTCTTTGCGCCGAGGCATGACTGTAGTGGTGCCGCTGGCCTTGCGGCGTAATCGTTTGGCCTGGGTCATATACATCTGGGCCACTTGGCCTTTCTGGAAACTGGCCCCGTCAGCAGAGAATGAGAAATCTCTGGCGAACCGAACAGCCAAAGTCTCGCACGCCCGTGCCGCTGATTTGAGGACGCTGTCGCCTTCTTGGGATAAGAAATCATCCAGTTCGGCATCTTGGAATAAGACCCGGTCAGAATCGGTGTCGCCGATTTCCAATCGAACCCTATCCCTGTCTGCTGTGCTACCGGCAGTGTATGAGAAAGCCATCAGACCCTCACGAATATGGTCAATGTCAAAGCATCAGTCAGGGCATCGGAGCCAGCCAGTTCCACTAACAGATTCCCATGTATCAATGCTGGCACATAAGCCCCGGTTATGGCTGAAGCTGTATTGTCGTCCATCTGGATGGACGGATAGACCCACGCATCCGTGGCACTGTTGGTGATGGTCAACAACGTCACAGATACGGGGTCGCCAGGAGACGAAAGGGTTGTATCGGTGGTGCTTGGTGCTGACGCATGGAAGTTAAAGTAAGCCGCCAGCAGTTCAGAATACGGCAACGCTGTCACCAAGGAACCCGTCGCTGAAGCATCAGACCCGGTGGTGCTAACCTTGATGACGTAGCGTTCTATAGCCATCAACGACCAGCGTAATAGACGACCACCACTTCAGCCGTGTCGGGGCTGTTCGCCTGGGCAATCGTCACCTTGATATTATCGGCTATGCACACCTTATCGTAGACTTCTTCGGTGCCATCGTAGGTGATGTCAGCCCCGGTTTCATCGTCTATGACATGGCGTGGATGGAACCATCCGCTAGTATTGGCGTTCGTGAGTGTCAGGATGGTTAAGGCTGGGCCGTTGTTCCCCGCCGTTGCGATGGTCACATCCGTCGTTCCAGGCGGGGAATCCCCATAGGTCACCCCGATGGAGCATATCTGCCCGGTGATAACGTGGCCGCTGGTGTTGTTTGCCGTAGCAGAGCCGTCACCACCAACGGCGGCCCCACTGTTAATAGTGACCGATTCGTATCCGTATGCCATTCAGCCCTCCTAGTTTTCCCTGAGTGCTTGCGATGGGGCAAGCACCCAGGACATCCACCCTGTGACAGTTAGATGTCTGCCCGTAGGCAGCCCTACATTTAACTGTCTATGGCTGGTAGGACGTAGCCGGAAGCCGTATCAACTGCGCTTCCCAGGTTGTCGAACTGCCTGACCCCATCAGCGTCAATCAGAACTTCCGATGCTGTGTCAGCGTGACCGATTCGGTTGTGGGCAATGATGCCCGAATTGGCTGTCGTATCGCTGTCAATCAGCAAGTCTCCCGCAGTATTCAGCCGGTATATGTGGTTGTAAGCAATCTCGCAGTTGGTGACGTCTTTTCCGGTGGCTACTGATATGATGGCCTCCGAGTTTTGAACGCCCATGCTGATGTAGTTGTTGTTGAAGACCAGTCCATCAATGTCGCCGCCGATGTCGAGGACGCCGTTGTTCCCGGTGTCTGGCGATATCACCACGTTGTTGGTGAACTCCAGCCGGTCACATTCGTTGTTGGTGGTGGTCATCTTAATGAGGTCAACGAAATTCATACTCGTCGCTGTGTCCACGAAGCGACACTTATTGACCACGAACCCAGCTGCACTCAGGTCAAAAACCTCCACGATGTCGGCGTAGTTCATGGAAAAAATGCAGTTGTGTATCTGCACATCGGCTGCTGTTACATTTATGTCTGTGGTCGCAGCAGTGTCCAGGGTAATGGTGGGGCGGCTATTGCCCACTCCCATCCCGATAACGGTTACACCAGCCACGTCGAATGTAATGGCAGCAGCGGCAGATATAGTCTCACTGTGACCGGGGGCAATGAGAATTACATCGCCGTTATTAGCGGTACACTTTCCGATAGCACCGTCCAGGGTAGCGGCTGGCTGGCTGGGATTGGTGGCAGCATTGTTATTGCTAGCCGAATCCGCTCCCGAATCAACGTGGTACACATTCCCCGTAGTGAGTAATGGGCTACCGATACCGCCCAACCCTTCCACCGGGACTCCACGGCTTTTTATTCCACTGGGAAAATTCGTAGGCATAACCAGTTTCTCCTTCAAGAAACCAGCAGCGGGGCCGGTGCATTAACGCATGGGACACCCGCTGCCAGCTTGCCTTAGATTATTTAGCTGGGATTCTGGCCGTAAATCCACCGCCAGTCTGTCCAACCGATGCCGTACCTCATATAGCCCCTAAATTTGGCTGTGAGGCCATCGAAGTCTTCGGCTTCAGCGAACTCTGGTTTAATTCTCCATTGCCAGATAAGGTGTTGCTTCATCAGCACAGAATCAATCAAGAACCAGGCATTAGAGTCGGTGAGTCTGTCCCAAACCACAGGACGGAACCGGCCCGAAAACATATTCACATCGTACTGGGCCGAACCAGGCTCATAGATAGCCCGTTCATTCACCAGTTGAGTAGCCGTGCGTTCCAGTTCCGGTGGAACCAGCAAAAGGTCAGGGTTGACCCCTAATAGTTGGTCTTTATCGTCCGTGAAATTCCGCATGGCTTGTCTGGTCGTATCCAGATTTCCGATGTTGAGGGCCAACGTTGCCTCGTTTGCTTGGGTGTTGTTGGTGTTGGCAGGGCCGTGCGGGTGAGCCGTACTAAGCAGGCCCACTCCATCGCCCCCATTGGTGGATGCTCCCATCCGATTCGTGCCCGAATCCGTGAAGCCGTTAATAAATATATTAGCCGCATCTGCTTCAATCGTTGTATTGAAACTGTCGGTCATGTTGGAGGCTCGGCGGCGAATCTGGTTGAACTGGTCATCGTCCACCAGTCTGCGCTCGACTTGCATCCCCATCGCAAACTCATAGTTCCGAATATCCGTCCGATATCCGGCGTCGAAATCGTGGTAAGGAACCGTGCCGTCGAATGGGGGAACTAGGCCTTGTGCGCCCATCCCCTGGTACTGTTCTTCGTACCGGGTGGAGACTTCTTGCCCGAATAGCATCTCCATCATGGGGCGGGGGCGGGACATCCCGATGTCGAAAATCCGCCGCAGCCCTGGTTTTAGAAGGTCGGCAAAATTGCCACTCGTGAGAGGCATTATCTATCTCCTTACTGAACCTTGCTCAAATAATGGGTTGGGGCTGTGAATTGGACACGAGTCTCGTCGGACGATTGTCTTTTCCTCTCCACTACGACGAACTCGTTGTTGCTGGCTGACGCTATAGTTTGCGCCCCGGTTGCACCGGAAACATCCAATAATGCGCCAGCTAATCGTGCGCTAGTATCGTTGCGGTCAGCGTAAACAGCGTCTGGGTTGGCGATGGATTTCACCACTGTGGTGCTGTCTGTGCCGCTCACGACACCGGGTTGTCCATCTGTCGCATCGTCGGGGTTTTCTGGCCCGACAAAGATGCCAACCGCAGCGGTGTCACCCGTTGCGAGTAAGTCTACTTCACCGGATTCCAGATTCAGCATATCACCACGAGTCAGGGTTTCACTGTCCTTCATGATGAACGTCAGAATCAGGGGCCGCCCCCCTGAGATATTGTATCGCCACTCAAATCCATTGGCTGCCATGTCATCCTCCTATGCGTTCTATCCGCAGGTCAGAGTTTAAATTCCTTGGGAATATTCTTCTTCAGTCATCCCCATGAGTCTCGCCGCTTCACGCTGGCCTTCTGATAACCGCATCGTGGGAGCAACCTCCCCGGATTGCGGGTTCAGATTCGGCGCACGATTCGGCGAACCTTTGAGATACGGCTTGTCTTCCATGAGTTGAGTTAAGGCTGCATCCACCCCAGTGACCCCGTCCTCCTCACTGTACCGGACATTCGCCCGGTCAACCAAAAGTAACGCAGCATCAGGGTCAATGATTCCCAACTGGGTCGCTCGCACTTTGACTTCAGAAGCAATCATCGCTGCGGATATTTGGTCGGCAGCGGAGGCGGCTTTGCGTTCAGCTTCAGCAGCCCTTGTTTCCAGTTTCTCTTGCTCACTGAGTTGTGCTTGCTCCAGTTCGTCTGCTTTAGCGGCCCGGTCTTTCAATTGGTTGTAATCGGCAAATTGATTACGCACTTCCCGTCTGGTTTGGGCCTGGACTCGGTTCATATCTTCCTGGGTGAATGTCCGATGCTGGCCCTCTCCTTCCGGTTCCGACTGGGTGGCCGGTGGAGCCGCTTGGTTCCCCTCATCTCCTGTTAGTCCCGTATTCTCTGTTACCATATCCTCCCCTATTTAGACCCGCAGGGTTGCGGTATAAGTGTATTGACTTAGCATAAGCCACTCAGTACACTAAATCCAGTCATCTGTTCCACCACTTCTCAATTGCTCTGCCGATACCTTCCGGCAGGGCAATTTTGCATATTACGCCACCCCGCCCAATTTTTCTAGGGGATGTTGCCCGGTTATATCAGGAACGGTATCGGGACGGAAGGGGCCATCTGAGCGGCCTCTGCCGGGTCGGTGGTTTCATCATCCCCGCAATGGTTTTGCTCCAAGCCGCAATTCTTACAAAGCCGCATCACGATGCCGATGGCAGCATATGTCTTCCGGTCTTGAGGCCACAAAGCCGCCAAGGATAACTCGCTAGATTCACAGCGATAGCACTTCATGCTTGTTTGCGTGGGCGACCACGGGTTCGGCGCAACGGCACCATCTGGTCGGGATGCTCATCGTTGTATTGGGTGATGAATCTATCCACCCCATCGGGTTCCGGTACTGGGGTGGTTTCCACGGTTATCCCAACGAACTCAGCCCCACATCCTTCACAGAATGAAGTCGGCCTCGACTCCTGGCGGCTCCGGTCACAAAATGGACACCAAAGCACTCCCCGGTGTTGGCGTATCACTGTCTTAGTTTCATCTCGCAATACGGCTTCCATGTCACTCCTACAATCCCAATGCTTTAACGGATTTAACGGTGGAACTTTTGCCCCAAATTGTGCTGGTGGATGTAGTCACCAAGTCACTTAATCCCACCTTGCCCTGCTGGAAGGCGGCGAAGGTTTTGGCTCCCATCATGCCTTCTTGGGTAGATTTGCTTTGACCATTGAACCAGTCTTGCCCGCTGGGCGGCCTGGGTTCCTCTGGGATGTCCAAACCCAAATCTTGGTAGGTCAGAGTCTCCGGCACCATCGTACAACGGCAGTTCGGGTGGGAATCCAGCGGCTCGTTAGTCTCATACAGTGTGCCGTCCAAGGCGATGCAAGCCATACAGGTGGTCGCATCCTTGCTCGCCAATCGGCGGTATCCCTTCACCACATCGCTATTCGCTGCGTAATTGAGCCTGGTCGCTTCCCGATGTGACCTATTTATCTCTGTGCGGCTGATGGTCAATGCCCTGGTTAATGGCATCCCGGCAGCTTTACGGATTACATTGGCGACTTCCCGTGGGCCTTGTCCGGTGGCGATGCCTGTTCTGATGCCAGCCTTGACCTCATTGGCGGCTGGTTGACCCAATTCAGCCAGGAGATTCCCGATTGGTTTCCCATCGCCACTGATACCGACAAAGGCTTCAAAGGCTTCTTCTGGGAGACGGTTCCACCCCAGCCCGACATTGGCTAGATTATTTAACGTAATCCCAGTCGGGAGGCTCGCATTAGCGACCAATGGCGCACCCTTGACGGATAATCCCACAGCCGCCCGTTGGCCTTCTGTCACCGCTGCTCCTGCGACCCGGCTGAATTGGTTCACATTGGCGACTAGCTGGCCTTCCAATTCAGCGAGGCGGGTCATCTTATTTACTTCCCAGATTTTGAGATTACGCTGCTGCCCGATTCTGACTACGTTGGCGGCTTCCTTTTGGAGTTCCGTGTAAACCACCCCGTACTCGTTGATGATACGAGCGGCGGTAGCCTGGTCGAGTGCTGCCACTTGACGGGCCAATTCCTCCACGGCTTTCTGGGCTTCAGGTGGTGGCATTATCTATACGGCCCCCAGTATTTTCTCCAAATCTCAGCCAACCATGCACGCCTCTCCTTGACGGGAGTACGCTGGGGCAATGTTCCATGCTCAGTCATACTCTGGCGAGAGCGGCGTAACGATTCCGCATTGGTGGCCTTGTGAAGATACCACTTAACAAAACTGTCATAACCATCGCCCAGAACTTCTTTTAGACCATCAAATTCTTCCCAGTAGCGAAGCTGAAGGAGGGCGTCATCATGGGCGATTTCTGGTGTCTGTTGGAAAAGATGCCAAATCTTATCCCGGTTATCCCCTGCGACCTTTTCCATTACGTCAGGCAACATTGAACCCTGCGTTGAGATTGCCCTTGGAGGCCGATAGGTTGCTGGCATGATTAGACCGTCCCGGCTTGGAAGTTCCGCAATATCTCAGCCCCGATATTAGTCTCGGAGACTCGCTCGGCTTGGACATCTTCCCCCATGCTATCTATCTGCTCTTGGTTGTATCCCATCTCTCGCAATATCTGGGTCTTGCTCACGCCCAAGTCTCTTTTGATAACCAAGGATTGAAGGTGCATTATCTCGTTGCGAGTCTCTGGGTCGTCCCATGTGGTGCGGATAGACCCTTCATCTATCTCTGGTTGGGCCTGCCCGAAGGCTGCTTGGATGCGCATCGCTGTCATGATGCAGTCTTCCCATGAATTACCGAAGTTGACCATGCGTTGTCGGGCCTTGTTGACCAGCCCCGATTCAGCCGTCTTCAAGGCTTCTCCGCTGGGCGCACCACCCATTATCTGAAACAGATGTTGTGGGGTGCGGGTGGTGCCTGCGATATGTTGCACAAGCGACTCTATCGCTCGTAGAGGGCCGTCCACGTTGGCTGCGCTCCATTGACCCACTGAGCCGCCATCGTATTCACTATGGAACTCTGTGACGCTCCCTGGCAATATATCTAATCGGCTTGCCCCGTGGTTGACGTTCAAAGTGTACCGCTGGGGGAAGGCCAGCGTGTCCAATATCATGGTCAAATCAATCAGGGTCTTGTTCAATAAATCCTGCATAGGAATCACGTTGATTATCTCGGACTGACCGAAGTCTGAACCCATCGGGCGGTTGCGGAAATGTATAAGGGGAACTCCCAAGGGTTGGCCCGACCCATCCAGCCAAGGCACAGGCCAAGTCTCGTCCATATCGTCCTGGTATTTCCCCCACACGCCACCCTTGGCGACGTATTTCTCAACCCGGTCAGGGTAATATAAGTTCAGTCGAGTTTCTGGTTCTTCCCCGAGGTGGGGGCGTTGTATCCACTTCTTGCTGGCCCAATCTATCTCCCGGCTGGCCTCGTTATAGTGCGGCATTATCATTTCGGCCATCTGGTGAGTCCAGCGGGGCCGTTGGTTGTCCTCATCCCAATCGCATAACAGGTAGCTATCGCCCAGCATGATGGTTTCGGCATGGATTACATTCTGGATATAGTCCATGCGGTTGCGATTCCACAAATCCCAGGCCCATTCCGCAACGGCGTCATTCTCAACCTCGAAACCAATCACGCTTAATCGCTCCGATAAGCTGTCCACTACCACGTTCATAAAGTTGTCACGGAACTGTAGCCTGGGCGGTAAGAACTTCTTGAGGCGGTCAGTGAGGGCGGTGTCATGGTCGCCGCCATAATAGCGTCGGGCCAGTTCATAATCGGCCCGCCTATCGTCGGCCTGCTGCTGAACCCACCGCATCATGGACTCCGCTACCGGGTCAAGGCCGTTAACCCTCATCAGTACCATATCTGTCTCCTTTACCGATTGTTCGGGTCAGTGGTGGGGATTATACAACTAAAGACTTTAACCGCCCTTAAAACGCTCTCCGTGCGTCATTGAATACCCTGCTTACCTAATGGTGTCCACCAAAACCAGGAGTTGCGCTGGTTATCTCCTCTCCTTGCTTATTGAACACTATCCCAAGGCCAGGGACTACCAACACTCCGGTAGGAGTTAAAAGTCCCAGCATCTTGCTGAACCATTCATCGTTTCTTTGATGCTGAAATTCGGTCAAAGTGTAATAGTATTTCTTGCTCCAACTCACTGTATCCATCATTCCACCTACGCATCCCAATATATCGGGTTGTCTGGGTCAAGTCCCAATGGGTTGTCGGTTCGGTTCATGCGCCGGGTGCCGACCAATTGATGCACCAATGGCTCCACGGGCCGCATCCCACGCAACCGCATGAACGCCCCCGATAGCCCATCCACTTGGTCGTCATGGCGGCCCAGCGGGAACGCTTCCACTTCATCAAGGAATGGCCCCAGCCACGCCCCACGGAATAGACGAACATTCCCCACTTCAGCCTGGCTGCTAACTGGGCCTGCCCGTTCCACTTTGGAGCCGGTGGCCCGTTGCCCCCGCACCGTGAAGTCTGCCAAGACTCTGGTCACATAATGGTAGATGGTATTGACCCCACTGGAGCCTGGTTCCTGTTCGATGTATATCTGTGTCCCGCTCCCATCCATCATCGCCGTCTGCCTGATAAGTGCTTCAACCTCACCGGGAGTGCCACGCATCCGCTGCACATCCACCACGTAATATAGTCCATCGGCTCCGTAATCCACCCTGACCCCGGCGGTGTAGTCTGGGTCGTTCCCGCCCCGTAATGGAGTCGCTGCCAAGTCCCAATAACGGACGCTGCGGTTCATGACAACGGGCAATTCGTCCACGACGGTGAACCATTCTCTCTTGAATAGACTTCCAGGTTGTCGGGCTGTCCAATCCCCGACCAATAATTGCTGACGAGTTACCGGGTCGAGTTGGTTCAGCGATTCCAGATAAGCTGCTTGGTCAAGGTAAGGATTATCCGGTAATGATGCCGGGATGAAGATACGGCTCTCGATTGACCCTCTCGCATCTATGAACCGCTCACGCACCCACTCATGGCCCACGCCGCCAGGGTTACTAGCGGAACGCATACGGAGTGGAACTTCCACATCACTGGGACGGCGTAACCGGCTGAATAGATAGCGGTATTGGGCCTCCGTGAATTGGGTCAATTCATCGAAGCCGATGAACTGGAACTCAGTGGACTGGTAGCGGTATTCGTCTCCCGGCCTTTCCAGATAACCGAACGTGATGGTTGCCCCGCTGGGGAACTCCCATGTCTTCAGAGAATCCCGCCAATGGGCCGATGAAGGCATCAGCCAAGCCTTGGCTCTATCCATCAATGCACCTGGCAAAGATAAATCAGTGTACGAGCGTCTTAGGAGCAGGGCTGAATACCTTGGTACGTCGGCGTATTGCAATGCAGCCATAAGTAGAGCATCGCTTTTGCCACCGCCAGCCGCCCCACCATACAGGGCTTCCTGATTGGTCAATAACAGAAAGGCAAGCTGCTTCGGAGTTGGTTTATGCGGTATGTAATCCGTCCACGATAATTGGAGTGTGTCCATTGGACTCCACCCGGACTGCCCCAGCATCTCGCAAGACGGATATGGCTTCGCTGATGTCACCAATATCTAGCGTTAACACCTCATGCTTGATGGGCGCACCATCTGCGCCGGTATGCTCCATCTTGGCGGGGGAATCCATTCCCATCAATTGCCGGATGTCTCCGATGGCCTGCAAGCATAGTCGGGTGGAAGCCGCATCAGCTTGGAGCATCAAGGGCCAATGCACTTGCAGTATCTTTGTTAACCGTTCTAGTGTTAAAGACCGGAAGTGGTCTGCCGGAGGTTGGAGCGTTGATTGAAGGGCGGTTTTAACAGCGGCAATCGCCCCGGTATGGTTGGCATAGCCCAGATTGTCGGCTATCTCTTGCCAGGTTCTACCAGCCATCCGCAACTCCAAGGCCTGCCGCTGCTTGTTCTTGGCATCAATACGCCGTGGTGATAACTTACTCTCAGGCATGGTTGCTAATCATCATCAACCGTTAAATTCCCAAGGGCAAAGATGATACGTTCCAATCTCCCAACGATTTCGATTTGCTGTATGGTATTCGCCTCTATCGCATCAACTATCTTCTCGGCGATTCGGTCGAACACTGCCATGATTTCTGCGTCATCCATCTGCACCCTACCTCGCAATAGCAAGGCCGCTATTCTCTGCTATCACTTCAGCTTTGACCCATTCCCAAGTCCTGGCGATGCCTTCTTCCGGGGAAATAACGGGGTCGTAACCCAACACCCGCCGGGCCTTTTCATTGGTGAATAGTTCTCGCTGGCCCTTCTCACCTGGGCGATGAGGAACACGGGACATTCCGGTTCGTTCAAGGCCTGGGCCGCCGTTGCGCTTCGCCTCTTTCCAAGCGACCTGGATGCACATCGTAGCCAAGTCATCGATGCTGTGTTCTTCGCCGTAGGAGACTTGGAACTTTTCCCCGATGACATCATCAGCCGGGGCTTCTACTGCCGCAATCCATGCTTGGACGACATCATCTACGTGCGTGACGTCTCGTGTCTGGTCGCCCCCTTCGATAAGCAAAGGTTTGCCCAAGGCAATCTGACGGAGCCACTTGTAGATGAATATCTCCCGGCGCATATTCGGCCCTATGACAGCCCCGTTGGACATATAGACTACTGGGATGTCATAACTGAGCCGGTACGCACGGAAAGCCATCTCAGCAGCGGCTTTGGAGAACGAATAAGGGTTGTGCGGTGTCAGTGGGTGGTTCTCGTCTATAGGCAAATATTCGGCCCGTCCGAACTCATTACCTGACCCGGCGTATATGACCCGCTCGACCCACGGAGCATCCTTCAATGCTTCCAATAAACAGACCGTTCCCAAGACGTTATCCATGACTGTCTGGCGTGGCCCAACGAACCCGTACGGCACGTCTGCTTGCGCTGCCAAGTGGATGACGATGTCCTGGTCTTTCAAATGGGCCGGAGTAACATCAAGCATACTCGACCACTGATAATCTATCCGGTCAATGATTGGACGCAATAATGGGGCTTGCAACGGGCCAACCCTGTCCATGACTGTGATTTTATGACCCCGTTCCAGTAAATGCTTCGCCAATCCAGAACCACCGAACCCGGCACCGCCGACTATATAAACGTTCGCCATCATGAGCCTCTCTTATTTTTTGGGCTTCGCAACAGGTACACTTTTATCAGGTACATTTTCCACTGTTACATCATTACCTCCATCTTTCGCCCACAATGCAGGCTTATTATTCCAGGCTTTAATCTCAAGACGTGTATAACCATAATCTTGGAGCGTCTTATTAAATACCGACGATAATTTTGATGCAGGCAACCAATCTTGCTTGAGCGTCCCACTTCGCTCCATCGAATAATGGTCAAAGTGGCCTACTGAGCAAGTATTAAACGAATTGGCGATGTATAAGAACTTGGGGCAAAGTGTAGTCAATATATTCTCTAAGTGAGTTATCGGCGCAAGAATATGTTCAAAGTATTCCGATGCAAAGACCAAATCAACCTGTCCAAGTCCTTTTATGTCCGACGCCATCTTGAACCCGTAAGATTGACCCATAGCCGAACAGAAATCATACTGTTTCGTTCCCTCTAAATTGGTGCCTACAACCTCACTCCAAGGGAAAAGTTGCTTGAGGCCCGCCGTTGTATAGCTGATGCCACAGCCCAAGTCAGCGATAGTCTTGACGTTTTCGACAAGAGGATATACGAAAGGTTTTAATAGAGTACGCAGATAATTTCGGCTATATACCGCCCAGCAAACCCACATCTCCGTAAAGGCGTAATCGTCATCGTATATCGTATAATCTGGCTCACCTCGCTGAATCGAAGCGTACCACCGGTCTTCTTGCTCCACCGTATACTGTGGTAATGGCACCGGATACCGTTTGCTCGCTCGCCTGTGCTGGATAGTTTGGTCAATAATATGTTTAGCGCATTGCTTATCTATCGGATACATCCTGGCGTATTTGTTCAAGAAGTCGTTAAGGAATCGGCTAGGAGGAGTGCTTACTAAATACATAAATCTTACTTCTCATCTTCAGCTACTAGCCGTTTCAGTCTCTCGCTTTTAATCTCCGGGGCCGCTTGCCGGAGGGACATCCCATAAGCATCAGCCGATAGGTTGTCGAAATCAATATCGGTGCGGCGTTGTAATGGCGTGTCGAATTTGCCCCATGAACTGTGGACAAGATGTTGAGGCCTCTTGAACCGCCTCCCAGTCTTAACCACCCCAGGCCATGTTCGTTCAAGTGAGCGAGCCATCTCCAATCGCCCGTCTTGCTGATATATCGGCGTATTCCCACCCTTGACCGTCATGGTTCTTTTCTTGTGGACGAGGAAGGCTTGCATCTGGACGGTACACCAACCATCAGCCAAGACTTGGAGGCAGAAATCCGTGTCGTCGTTGTATCTCAACCGCCATCGGTGCGGCAGACTATTCAACACCAACGTACAGGAATAGACGTGGCAATTCAACCGGAAGGGTTTTTCATTAACCTGGCTGACGAAGAAATCATAATTCAGCCCAGCGATGGCGACATTGGTGTAGCGGTCAACGAAATCTTCAGTGACCCGCAACGCTATGCCAGCCTGACAGGGGAGCCGTTTGGACAATTTCAACCCAGTGGGGCGATACGCCCGAAATGTCTCGGTGAGGTTATCGTCCAGTTGCCAATGCCGTTCGTATCCCGCATCGGTAGCATGGCCCTTAATCCAATTACGGACATATACCAAGCCCTGGTCGTTAGCTGGCAATACCAGCAATCGGTCACGCCCGAATCTCGCTGCATATATGTCTGCTTCTTGTGGCTCCACCACCAGATAGAATGGGACGCTATCCCGTAATAATAGTTTCGCTGTGGTGTTGACATCCACCCGGCCCTTGGACGGGACGTATACCGGGTAGCGAGGCAATAGATTGGCGGTGTTTTTAACTTTCAAGGCGTACCGACATCACATCGTCCTTATCGTGCCAGGGCCACCATGTAGACCAGACTTTCTTTGAGCGTATAACAGGCTTGAAGTTCGGGTCAAGGGTGCGCAATGTTTCCATGAAGGCGTCACGGTCAGCTTCACAATCGAACCGGACAAGGAGCCGTTGACCTTCAAATTCGTCCGATGATTCAAAGTCAGGCATCCCCAACCATTCAGCGGCCTCGTCGAAGTCTTCAATCTCCTCTTGGGGGCGTGTGACCATCGCAAGGCTGGCAAGCATCTGCTCATCGTATCCTGTGCCAACCAACGCACCGGGGCCGGTTGAATAAATCTCTTTGAGCATATCCGTCAACGCTCTATCATCCACTGCCGCAAGGTTGGAAGTCTCATTATCCCCTGCCAATAGCTTCAATGCTTTCGGGTCATCGGCACCAATCCCCAATCGGACGACTGGGATGGTCACTAATCCCGTCCTCCTGGCTGCCTCAACCACTCCATGCCCTGCCAGTATCGTACCATCCTGGGCTATCACCACGTTCCGGTATAACCCATAATCTTTAATGCTTTGGGCCAGGTGTTCCAATTGGGCTTCGGGATGTTTCACATAATTGCGGGGATGGGGATGCAGTTCATCAATGGCGACGTGTTCAGTGTCGAATATCCCCAGCGTGGAGAGCATCGCCGACAGTTTCTCATTGTCAGTCTGGATATTGGTCAGCAATGAACTCAAAGCCTGCTTATCGCTCTGGGCCATCGCTGCCAGAGGGTCGAGGGTTGCCAGCATCTTGTCAGCTTCGTCTTTGGTGACATCCAACACCAACACCGGGATAAGCTGGTCGCCCATGACTTCCTGGCGCAGATGTCCATCTATCAATTCCAGGCCATCGGGCGTTTCTCTGGCGATGACAGCGTCGGCAAAGCCCACATCCTCCAAGATGCCCTGCAAAGCTGCCCGTTGACTGGCTGGATGGCGCCGCCAGTTCTTTGGATTGGCCTGCAATTCCTGGGCCGGGATACGGCGTAAGTCTATTATCCGGTCTTTGAACGTGACCATCTTCTACCCCTCAAACGATGCGTTGTATTCGGCGATTTCGCCTTCACATTCCTCGCAATCATCAGGCCCAACTAACTCGTAGGTTATGTCTTGGCTTGACTGTACTCCTCCGGCCTGCATATAGATTTGAACCCATGCGTTAACGCAATCTTGGCAGACATTCCCAAGCTCAATCATTCTGTTATACCCCTTCCCAGTCTATCAATTCCTGGCGTAATCCGTTGACTGTCCACCCGGTTCGGGATTCCACCTGGGAACGCAATGCTTTCACCAGGGCCAGCTTCTCATCGTCGGTGAGCATCGGCAGTTGTCCTTCCAATGTGACCCCTTCTATATTGAATGAACGGGAGCGGCTACTTATCAGGCCGAGACACTCGAACATGATTAGGTGACATTCCGGTTCGGATTCCCCCCAGTGGATTCCATAGCGTTTCCGGCGGGTGTAATCACAGCTACTCCTCCACCAGACTAGCGGCACACGCACAACGTGTGCGCCCCTGCGCCCACTTGTCCCCGTGTCTTGAGATTTAATTTAACAACCCCTTTATATAGGTTAAATTAAAAATTAAAAACGGGCTTTTAACCGTTAAATTTAACGTGTTAAATCCGTTAAAGCAGGCTCAGTCTGATGATGGGTCTTAACGTCTGCTGCCATATGCTCCCCGATTAACAGCCGGGACAGTTCCACATTGACGGGTAAAGCAGGGCGAGGATGGGATGTCCCATACGCCCAGCGATGCACTGTCATCCAGGTCACGCCGATGGTATCGGCTACTTTCTGGTACGTCACCCCGGCACTGTGGAGTTCTTCCAATAGATAGGCCACTGTTTCCGGTTGGGCCATTGCGTTATTTTGCGCCAATTTCACCCCCAAAAGTTTCGGTGTAGTTCCGCCCTTTTAACCCCCGAATAGCATACTCGCAGGGACATCTATCTGACAAGTTGGAACAAAAGTTCTGCCGGTAAACTGACCATCTTTTCTGTGAATTGCCTGAAAACCGTCGTTTTTGGCGTGATTTGCCAAGATTGGTGAAGATTGCCCCAAATTCACCTACTGAAGGGGTTGCAATGTAACAATTTGATGGATAAGGTTCCCTTTGGAACCCACCCCCGAACCCAACCGACAGGAGGCAAACGAAACAGACTGAACCGAGACAAAACGAAATAAGTGGAGTCCCCCGAACGACTCTCTTCCTCAAGTTCGGGTGTTAGGGCCTCTCCCGAGGTTGTGTAAGCCACATCAGAAGATGGTAGGGGAGGTAGACCAACAGGGTGGTAACCTCATAGCCCCCGGATTTCAAAGGCGGGTTAACCAAATAGCGACCAGAGCGCACAAACTGGCCGCCAACCTCACTGCCCCTGCTAGACCACGATGACATCGAGAGGCCTCTACAATGGCCCTATCGCTCTAGCCATGGTAACAGGTTGAGAGACAACGGTGAGGCAGGGAGCGGTAACCACCGCTCCTTTAACCCCCTGACCTGGGTGCCAAGGCCAGGTCAAAACGAGGGTATATATGAAGGAGACGACGACGATGGACGAAATCACAATGGACGACATGGAAGAACTGGAAATGGCAATACGCAATGCGGTGGGAATAGCCGAGGACATCGCCCGACGGGCAGGGTGCAATGACATGAGAAACCTGGAGAGCGAGATGGAAGCCTACCTGATACCACATCTACAGGCCTGGGTTGATGACGAACGACAGATTGGGAGTGTCCCATCCTTGACCAACACCATGAACGAATACCACCACGAGGAGGACAATGATGACTAAAGTGGTCTGTAAACTCTGCGGATTGATTGGATATGGGAATCGCAAGACTGGGATATGCCGGGATTGCAGGAAGTAATGGTGAGCCACCCCGCCACAACGGGCGGGGCGTAACCCGCAAGCTGGCGGCAAGCCCAGCTAAAAATAAAACGGGTTGAGAAAGGAGACTACGATGGGACGAGTTAAAGGCCAGACCAATAGCAAACCTTGCCTGATATGCAACAAGCGCACAATCTACCGCCACGGACGGTACTATGATTACACCCAGGAAATCGGTGCCAAAAGCTACATTGGTGGCAGTCACACTTGTGCGATAGACCCCACCACCGCCCCACGGACGTACAAGCTAGGTCAACTGGTTGAGTCCACCACCCCACAATCGGCCCCAGTCCAATCCGTAAACCCTGGGGCTGGCTACACGTACTGCCCGGTATGTTCAGCGACCATGACCATCCGCACCGCCAAACGGGGCTACAATTCTGGGAAGCAATTCTGGGGCTGCTCTCAGTACAAAGCTGGCTGCCGGGGAACCCGCCAAGTTGAGGGTCAACCCGCCCCCGCATCTGAAGGGACTGGATGGAGCAACCCGGTCAACATGGACGACGAACCCACCATTGAACCGACCATAGTGGAACC
>Ga0114908_1000410_pt1 | contig 24971 bp, 20 predicted proteins | sample MalvireepMed_s17_FD_87292 | JGI IMG/M metagenome (GOLD analysis project Ga0114908, IMG submission 87292) | Marine viral communities from the Global Malaspina Expedition - Malaspina viral metaG DeepMed_s17 | ecosystem: Environmental > Aquatic > Marine > Oceanic | place: Mediterranean Sea... | reverse complement strand
TAACTTTGTGTGCTCAACGGCTAATATCATTGACCGAGCAGACACCTAAAATATTCGAACTAAAGTAAATTATCTATCTTCATTCCATGATATTTCGGCGAAGTGCGCGTGACGTCGTTCATTTGGGCGTGACCTAATCTGACATTTAGGTTTTTCTGATTGATGACCGCTATGAGCGAATTGCAGACGGTGAGACCCAAATTTACAAAGTAAATAAGCAAGTAATTTAGCGATGTGTCCCTCGGACTGGGATATGCCTTAAAAAGTAGCAATTTTGGAAAAGAGTGTTAATATATACAGTATGTTGAACGGTCTTATGGGAGTCATTCAATGGGGTCAATCATAAATTGGATTGTAGGTTTCGATGCTGATAATGATGTTGTCCAGAGCCTAAAATCTTCAGAGAACAAGTCTCGCAAAGTTGTAGGGCGCGGAACGTTAGTAGTCGATTCTGATGAAGTTCGACACTCAATTAAATTTAGGGATGATGCAAGGAAGGCAGCCGATATTGTTAGGCTGAGCAAATCCAAAGGATAATAAATGCTCGCATTTTTGTTACTACCCGTGCTTACGTGCGGGTTTTTTATTTGTTACTACAGTCTCCCCCATTTTTATAAACTTCACCGCTATGAGGGCCAGCAACTCTATTTGAAAAGTGCTTGGCTCGGTGTTCAGTGTCTTTTTTACGCAATTTTAGTCGTAGCCACAATAAATGCTTTCGTTCCCGCAAAGCTGTTCTACGTTCCGGTTGACTTATACTCTTTCGTACTAACTCTTGTTAAAGGAATTGTTCCCCAAGACTCGAGTGCCAATGATCTGACTTGGTTATTCTTGATAGCAGTTACAATGCATGGCATCGCCTTTATTCGCGTTTGGGTTACAAACTGGGCAATGAATCAATTTCAGAAAAAAGAAGGTGTCGACCCAAAGATAAAGCTAATGTCAGATGTGCTTTCTGATAGTCCTCTAGATAGCGAACTTTTGTATTCATATATCAACGATCAATCGGTCCTCATCTCATTATCAAATCGCAAAGTGTATGTCGGGCAGGTCGTTTCGATGGGGGAACCAAATGAGTCAGAAGGAATGGATCAAGAAATATCAATACTCCCACACATATCAGGTTTTAGGGATAAAGATAACCTCACAGTAAACTTCACAACACAATATGAAAGTATCGATACGACAGTTGAGATAAAAGTGACGCTAAGACAAGAGCTTATTGAGTCAGTGTCGCGCTTTGACTTTGACGTGTATCAGCAGTTTTTGGAGCGAAAAAAGGAATTCATAAACAAGCCTGAGTGGGTTCCTTTTTCTAAAAGATTGTAAATATTATCATTTCCGAGCTTGAATAGCTCCCACTCAAAACTAACTGAAATGGCGTTTTAACCGTCCGCTTCTGGCACATAGCGGGCTGTCAGGTTTGTTTAAGCTCTACAATGAAAGGTGTCAGATAGAGTTGTGGCGAATCCACATAAAGCCTGCTGAACAACACCCTTTAAACAATCTTTACTAAACTGACTTGCCCACCTATAAATGTTAATGGCCGCCATAAAATGAAAAAAGCGCCTTTAAAAAGGCGCTTTTGCGATTACCGACAAGATGACGATAGGGAAACTTTAGCTATGTCTATGATGCTTTTTTCTGCGTTTACCCTGCTTTTGAGCCATTTCATCAAACTTTTCTAGCTGCTCATCAGTTAAGATGTCGCTGATTTTTTCGCGAACTTCAGCCATTTTTAAGAAACGCGCTTTAGCACGCTCTGCTTTTTGCTCTGCCAATGCGTTTAGCTTTTCTTGATAATCGGCATCATCTGGATTTAAGCCAGCTAGCTTGATCCTGCCTGAATCATCACCGCGCATTTGAGATTTTTTAACTTCTCGCTCAGCCTTTAGCTCTTCTTTTAACGCTTTAAACTGTGCTTTTTGTTCATCAGTTAACTCAAGCACTTTAACCATTTTATGAATGGGGAAAAAACCTTCGCCTCTGCGCTCATCTGAATGCTTACCACCTGCATAAGCGGTAGTTGCGATACATGCACTTAATAAAACACCGGTAATTAATTTTTTCATCTTAATCTTCCTACTTGTTTTGTCATGATGATGCATGACGTGAAAAAGAATGTTGTTTCATCAACGGAACTAAGTATGAGTGAATCAATCGATAAGTAGGGTTAAGCTAGTGTAAAGTTCGGTAAAGTTGAAAATTACCCACAATTAAAAAGGTTAAGCTTCGTTTTATGGAAAATGAAAAGTACAACATATTACTGGTTGATGACGACGTAGACCTATGCGCCTTGTTAAGTGAATTTCTGGAGGGTGACGGTTTTACCGTCGACACGCTTCATAGTGGCGATAAAGCAGTAGACACCTTGTTAAACACCAACAAGTACGACACGGTAGTACTAGATATTATGATGCCTGGCATGTCAGGGCTGGATGTACTACGAACCGTACGCGCTAAAAAGCAGACACCCATTTTGATGTTAACCGGTCGTGGTGATGACATTGACCGTATTGTCGGTTTAGAGATGGGCGCGGATGATTATTTACCTAAACCTTGCAACCCAAGAGAATTGGGTGCACGCATTCGCGCAATTATTCGTAGAACTCAGCAATTAAAGAGCGCTGCCGTGGTGCACACGGAATTACACGGCATTGTACTGGATACCGGCGCGCGAACGGCCACGGTAAACCAAGAAGTTTTAACGTTAACCGGTGCAGAATTTAATGCCCTCAGTTTACTGATGGAACGCGCAGGACAAACCATTACGAAGCAAGACATGACCCAAGAAGTACTTAATCGTCCACTAGAAGCTTACGATCGCGCCATGGATGTGCATGTTAGCCGCATTAGACAAAAACTTTCAGCGGTTGGGGTCAATGATGTGATTAAATCCGTTCGAGGCGTAGGTTATCAGATGTTAACCACACCACAACCGCAAGAACAATGAGGTAGCGTACGATGCGGGTTAACGCGGTTTGGCAAAATATAAGACAAAGTTTAGGGTTTAAGCGCCTGTTTTGGCGTATTTTTCTTACCTTTTGGGTAGCTAGCTTAGCGGTTATGGCGGCTACAGGCTACGTGCTCGTTAACGAATATGCCTCTAATGAGAACAATCAACGATTCTTGAATCTGGTTACCTCACAAGCGGAACGCATTGTCTGGCGCTACGAGCACGAAACCTTAGTCAGTGGCACTGCCAAGCGTAAAATAAAAGACTGGATACGACAAAGAGAAAACCGCAGAGGTGAACTTTTGCCTATGCTTATTCTCGATGCTAACGGCAAAACCGTATTTCATTACAGAATGAATAAGGTGCCACCGGAACAGCGTAGCGAACAACAGGTATATGGCCCTTCAAACGCGCAATACTCGGTGTTTGTGCACCGTCCTCAAGCCCCTCGTATCTTAAAGCAGGTACTGTATCGATTTCAGTCACTACAGTTTGTTTTCATATTCATTGCCTCAGCCCTAGTGAGCGCCTTGCTTAGCTGGACTATTGTTAAGCCTATTAAATATTTAGGGGCATTTAGTCGAAAGTACGCTAACGAACAAACCATTTCATCCCTGCCTTCACCCATGCTTAATCGGGGAGATGAACTGGGTGATTTGGCCACAGACATTAACTTTATGGTAAGCAAAACCCATGAAGCGGCTAGCGCCCAGCAACGGTTGCTTCATGATGTTTCCCATGAGTTACGTGCACCGTTAGCGCGTTTACAAGCGTCAGCCGCTATTATTGAGCAAAAACAGCCAGATAATCGCCACGTAAAACAAATTCATAACGATTGTCATCGTATCGATCAACTCATACAGCAAATTTTGAATTTTTCTACCTTAGAAAACACAATGCCCGAGCCGAAACAATGCGAGCTTCTGGCGCTTTGTGAACGCATTCTTGACGATATGGCGGTTAACTACCCTGGTATACCCACTACACTAACGCCACCTAAAGGCGGCGCACAGCAAAGTCTAATTATGTGTTTTCCAGAAGCTGTTCATCAAGCGTTAGACAACATCATTGGCAATGCATGTAAGTATTCTAATAAGGGGGAATCGGTAGACGTCACGATAGAACCTCTTCACGACAATGTGGTGATTCGCGTGCGAGATCATGGCCCAGGGGTAAACAAAGATGAAATTGAAAAATTGCTGCAACCTTTTTACCGCGCAGGAAACCAAATGCATACACAAGGGTTTGGCCTAGGCTTAAGCATAGCGTTAAAAGCCATTCATAAACATGGAGGGCAACTTCATATGACGAGCCCCAGCGACGGAGGGCTTAGTGTAGAAGTTACCCTACCTAAAAATGTTGCACCACGGGATTAAAACCCGTGGTAGGTTACAAACTCTTCGTTATCCGCGCGGGTTGAACGTACTGTGTTAGCTGGAAAATCTGGGTCAGGATAACCCAATGCGATACAAATCATAATGGCTTCATTATCTGGAATATTCGCATACTTGTGAACCACTTCAGACTGCATAATACCTTGGCCATTAATGACACACCCCAAACCTAAGTCCCATGCCGCTAAAACGATACCGTACGCTAACGAACCTAAACCAAATTGGGTGATGCCTGCGGGCTCAAGGCTTTTATCGTAAGTGAGTACGAGAGACACTGGCGCGTCAAACTGACGAAAACCTCGCATCATCCATTCCATTCGCTTTTCTTTATCTTCCCGTGCTATTCCCATCACGTCAAAAAGCTGTACAGCCACGTCTATTTGTCGCTGACGATGCACTCCCTCATAATCCTCTTTATAAGGAAAATCGCGAACGTGAGGTTTTCCCGCCAATGTATTTTCAGTGTTGCCTTTACGAATATTATCCAACACCTCGCCAGATACTGCATGAATTTTCCATGTTTGCGTATTGTACGACGAAGGCGCCCATTTAGCGGCGTTTATAATGGCGTCTACCGTTTCTCTTGTCACCGGTTGTTTAGTGAACCCTCGCACACTTTTTCGTGATGCAGCAAACTCCGCAAAATTCATAGTTACCCTTTTTCATTCAGCGCGCCAGCGTTTTACTCGATACTTTGCCACTAGCGCTGTATTGGCATAGGAAATTGTTAAAATAGAGTAAACATCGTGATTGCTCGACGCAATGCAAAAGCGGCGGTTTATGGATTGATTGTTTTTATAGTTAATTATACCCACTAATATTCACCGAGCGTATTATTCATACTTTCGAATGAATCTGGCCGCTTCCGTATACCGCACATTTGCGCAACGCCTATTTGTGTCTTACGTTTTACTGTAGGGTAATGGGAAAACACGAATCAATGCCGTTATTTAAGAAGTCATTAGCTAGCTCCAACGTCACCAACCGAACGCCTTGGAAAATTGCCATCATTGATGACGAAGAAGGTGTGCACGACGTCACAAAACTGACGCTAAAGACATTTAATTTCGAGGATCGCCCGGTTGAATTTTTGTCAGCTTATAGCGGCGAAGAAGGGCTTACCCTCTTTAGAGAAACACCAGATATTGCGTTAGCCTTTGTCGACGTCGTTATGGAAACAGACGATGCGGGATTAAAGCTTGTTGATGCAATTCGCAATGAACTCAATAATCACACTACTCGATTAATTCTACGCACAGGGCAGCCCGGTCAAGCCCCCGAAGAAGACGTTATTCGTTCCTACGACATTAACGATTACAAAGCGAAAACCGAGTTGTCGTCAATAAAACTAAAATCCTGCGTGTATACCGCTATTCGTTCTTTTCGTGATATTAGAACCATCGAGCGCGGCAAACGGGGTATGGAGGAAGTGCTACAGTCGTCATCTTCAGTGTTGGCCAGCCAATCTCTCTCTCAGTTTGGCTCTGCGGTTTTAAAACAAATTCTTACCTTGCTTAATCTCAATAATTCAGTGTTGTACTTAACCACACAACACACCGATTTGTACGGTGACACCAAGATGACCGTGCTGGGTGCCAGTGGCGATCTCTTAACCCTGTGTGAGCCTGGCATATCTACTCATATTCCTCCAGATATTGAAGAGAAAGTGGCCCTTGTGTTGAAAAGTAAAAGCCATTATCAGTCGGATACGCTTTTCATAGGGTATTACCCTTCAGGGCAAGACAGCCACAACATTTTGTATGTAAAACTGGACGGCCCACTTAATGAGGTACAAAGAAAAACGTTGGAAATGTTTGCTTCTAACGTGGCGGTTATATTTCAAAATCTCACGCAAAAAGAAGACATTCAGCAAACCCAGAAAGAACTGATAATGGTGTTAAGCGACGCCATAGAAATGCGCAGTAAAGAAACCGGTGGCCACGTACGGCGGGTTATACTCATGACCGAGTTTTTGGCTGAAAAGCTCTTTATGCCCCAAGAATTCATTGACACCATCCGCTACGCATCAGCCCTTCATGACGTGGGAAAAATCAGTATTCCTGAAAGCATACTGCACAAACCTGGCAAGCTTGATCCCCAAGAGTGGGAAGTGATGAAAACCCATGCTCAAAAAGGCTATGAACTCTTAGCAGATTCCGATCGAATAGTGGCAAAAATGGGCGCAATCATCGCTAAAACACACCATGAAAGATGGGACGGTAAAGGCTACCCCGAAGGTTTAGCCGGAGATGACATTCCCATAGAAGGTCGCATTATGGCCATTGTTGATGTGGTGGATGCGCTCTTGTCGAAACGGTGTTATAAACCCGCATGGAGCGGAAGTCAGGTAAAGGCATACCTTGAAGAAAACGCAGGCGCACAGTTTGACCCTCTCATCACTAAAATCTTGCTTGAAAATTTCGACAAAATCCTTGAAATTCGCGCACAACAACCGGATGAAGAAGAATGAGAGAAGTCCTTGAGTTAATTTTGCTGCGGGTAAGCCAAAGTACAGATATTGACCAAGGAGAGTTAGCGTTAGCCTCACGCCTTATCATTGATTCTGTATGCGAAGGGTTAAAAATTAGCCGTGCGGGCATTTGGCTATATGACAACACGCAATCAAAAATTAACTGCAAGCTACTGATAGATAAGGGCAACGATTTAGACAGTGAAAGTTTGGCCCTTAGCCGCGATGATTTCCCAAATTACTTTAAGGCACTAAACAAAGAACGAAGCATTGCCGCCAATGATGCTAGGACAGACCCCGCCACTGCAGAGTTTGCCGACGTTTACCTGTCACCATTAAACATTGCGTCTATGTTAGATGTGCCCATTCGCCATAGAGGTAAAATGATTGGCATTATATGCTGCGAACATCAGGGTAAGCCTAGGCAATGGCACGCCGATGAAATTGTATTTGCCGGTTCATTGGCCGACCTTTATGGGCGCGCGGTAAGTGCAAATGAGCGAGCCGACTACCAAGCCCAATTGCTAGAGGCAAACCAAACCCTTGAAAACAAAGTTAAAGCCCGCACCGCAGAATTAGAAGCGACCTTGCTAACACTAGAACAAGCACAAGAAAAACTTGTTGAGTCGGAAAAAATGGCCGCATTGGGCAACTTGGTGGCAGGCATTGCGCACGAGGTAAATACACCATTGGGTATTGCGCTAACGGCAGTGAGTAATTGCAAAGAAGAATTAAAGCGCGTATATCGCGACTTTGAGGGCGACAAACTTACAGAACAAGGCTTCCGCGACTTTAATGCCAATAGCGCAGAAGGATTAAACCTTGCTGAAGTGAGCCTAATGCGTGCTGCAAAGCTAATTCAAGATTTCAAACGCACATCGGCAGACCAAACATCACTAGAAATTCAAGAAATAGCACTCGACGAGTACATACCTGCTGTGTGTAATCCTCTGGGGCCTATGCTTAAAAAAGAACGTATATCCCTGTCTATGGATATAGAGCCTCACCTTAGGCTTACCACCTGCCCAGGAATAATTGCGCAACTGCTCACGAATTTAATATCCAATGCCCAACGCCATGCTTTTAGCGCGCAGCAAGAAGACGCGCAACTCCCCCCTTCACACAACCGCAGTATTCACCTTGACTGCAAACGAAGAGGAAACCATATTTCGATTTGCGTAAGTGACAACGGAAAAGGCATTCCCGACCACCTACATAAAAAAGTATTCGAACCTTTCTACACCACCGCCCGAAATCAAGGAGGCACGGGCTTAGGGTTACCTATTCTGTTCAATCTAGTCAATCAAAAGCTTAACGGCGAAATTACACTCACGTCTGCCCCGAATAAGGGCACGAAAGTGGATGTGATGATCCCGGTCAGTTAACGCGATTAACGTCGCAAAAATACGATTAATTTCATGTGCCCTTGAATTTTGCGCTATGGTTAATCATCACATCCGCTTTGCTGATGTGAAACGACAGAACAGAAAAAAGAACAGGGAATAGAATAATAATGAGATTACTTTTATCCACCATAATAGTGGCGTGCATTTCGGCTTGTAGCGGCGAAGTGCCCGGGCCTGAAGCTAAGTCACAAGCAGAAAAACTCACCCGTGAAGACCCAGCCACATTCGCCACCTATGACGTGCTGTTTGGCGGAACAAATGTAGGTGCGCTGACCGTCACCGAAAACGGCACCAAAGTGTCGATCGACTTTGGGTTCAGTAACAATGGGCGGGGCGCCAGTAGCCAGGAAACTATCCTACGTTCGGAAACTGGCATCCCCATCAGTTGGACAATCACCGGCAAAACCACCTTTGGCAATCAGGTTAACGAGAACTTCGAGATGGTTGACGGTAAAGCAAGTTGGTCGTCGGCGGCAGGAAGTAATAATGCTGAAGATGGCGAGATGCAAAACAATGAACGAAAACCCTTGTATATCGCGCAAGATCCCAGCCCATACGCGTATTATGTATACGCAAAAACCGTGTTAGACGCAGGCGGCGAACCTTACCCCGCCCTGCCCTCAGGCAAGGTGACTGTAACGGCGCTGCGCCAACTTGATTTAAACACGGATGACGAAAAAATCATTAAGGCAACCTTGTATGCGGTAGGCGGAATTGATCTCAATCCCACCTATGTACTACTTGACGGCCAACATGCCTTTTTAGGCGTGGTATCGCCACGTTTTGCTGTTTTACCTAATGATTTGTCTCAACAGGATAAGGCATTACGCGAACTGGCCGCTAACTTAAACAGTGAACGATACGAAAACATTGCAAGCAATGTGACACACCAATATGAACTCCCCGTGCGCGTGAACAATGTGCATATTTTTAACCCCCATACGCTTTCTCTATCACCACTAAGCTCTGTGGTTGTCACGGATAATACCATTACCGCCATAGAGCCTGCGGTAAAGCAACCTCTGTCAGGAGAAGTCACCATTGAGGGGAACGGCGGCACCGTGGTGGCGGGTTTGTATGATATGCATGGTCACATGGGTGATAACCAAGCTTTGCTCAATGTAATGGCGGGTGTTACCGGCGTGCGAGATATGGGGAATGAAGATGACGTACTACATGCCCTAATTGACAAAATAGACAGTGGCACGCTGATTGGACCTACCATCACAAAAAGCGGGTTTATTGAAGGGGTGAGTGATTACAGTGCGGCCACAGGTGAACTCGCCTCAACGAAAGATGACGCCCTTGCTTTGATAAGAGATTATGCAGATAAAGGCTACTGGCAAATTAAAATTTACAACTCCATGAATGGCGAATGGGTACCAGACATGGTGAAAGAAGCTCATGATTTAGGGCTTCGTGTAGCTGGCCACGTACCTGCATTTTATCGCGCTGATCAAATGATTGAGGCAGGCTACGACGAGTTAACCCACATTAACCAGATAATGCTGGGATGGGTGCTTAGCCCTGAAGAAGATACGCGCACGCTGTTTAGAATAACCGGTATGAAACGCTTTGCTGATTTAGATTTAAATAGCGAAAAAGTACGACACACCCTTAACCTAATGGTTGAAAACAACATTGCCCACGACCCCACGGCTGTTATTCATGAATACGCCATGACAGGCCGTAATGGCGTTACAAACAATGCGGTTATTGACTATATTGAACACATGCCGATTAGCGTGCAACGACAAGCGAAATCAGCCATGCTAAACGTGGCGGATGAAACTGAAGATAAAGCCTATCGTGCTGCCTTCGAAAAAATTATGGCGACCCTTTCGCTCATGCATGAAAAAGGTATTTTTCTAGTACCAGGCACAGACATGGGTGGCGCGTTCTATTTACATAGAGAACTAGAATTGTTTGAACAAATAGGCATGAGCCCTGCCGAAGTGCTTAAACGAGGCTCTTTCGATATGGCGCAATACCTTGGGCATCAAAATAGAGGTGCTATTGAAGTAGGCAAAACCGCCGACTTCTTCTTAACTCCCGGTGACCCTACCCAAGAATTAAAGGCCATCAAAACTGTCGCTATGGTAGTCACCCAAGGGAAGTTTTTCTATCCCACCGAAGTTTATCCAGAATTTGGCATCTTGCCATTTACAGAGATACCCAATGTTACTGAACACAATCAATAACCTACATGTATACAGTAAGGAAGACTTATCATGAAAAGACGACACAGCGTATTTAACCATTGGCTTTGCAGCGTGCTAATATCGCTAGCCTGCGTACTCCCTGCGAAAGCCGCTAACGACATAAACATACACTACGAAAAATTCACCTTAGATAATGGCCTTACCGTTATTGTGCATGAAGATCGTAAAGCCCCGGTGGTTGCCGCGGCAGTGTGGTACAAGGTGGGGTCGAAAGATGAGCCGCTAGGGAAATCTGGCTTTGCTCACCTGTTTGAACACCTTATGTTTAACGGCACTGAAAACTACGACGACGAATGGTTTAAACCCCTTCAAGAGGTAGGTGCTACCGGGTTAAATGGCACCACCAGCTTCGACCGCACCAATTACTTTCAAACGGTTCCTACCCCTGCATTAGAACGTATTTTGTGGATGGAATCAGACAGAATGGGGCATCTTTTAGGTGCAATCACCCAAGAAAAATTAGATGAACAACGAGGGGTAGTACAAAACGAGAAGCGCCAAAGAGAAGACCAGCCCTACGGATCGCTACTTACCCATGCAGTAAAAGCATTGTTTCCTGACGAACACCCATATTCGCACACCGTTATAGGCTCAATGGAAGATTTAAACTCAGCATCACTGGACGATGTGAAAGCATGGTTTAACGAGTATTACGGGCCCAATAATGCCATATTGGTATTAAGTGGCGATATCAACGCTGCGCAGGCCAAACCTATGGTAGAAAAATACTTTGGTGATATTGAACCTGGGCCGGCCTTGGCAAAATGGCAGTCTTGGGTGCCTGAGCGCAATGCTAATACCCGCCAAGTTGTGCAAGACAAAGTACCACAAACCCGTATTTACCGGCTGTGGGTCTCGCCAGAAAATACTAGCCCTACTGCCACCGATTTGTACATTGCTGCCAGCGTGATGGGTGATGGTAAAAACTCACGAATGTATAAAGAGCTAGTGTACAACCAGCAAATTGCTACCAATGCGTCGGTGTTTAACTATGAACAGAAACTGGCCTCTATTTTTGGCATTAGTGTAGATGTAAAACAAGGCGAAGACCCAGCTGTTGTTGAACGAGAAATGGACAAAATCATCAACCAATTTTTGAAAAAAGGCCCGACGAAAGATGAAGTAAAACTGGTGTCGACAAAGAGCAAAGCTGCAATTATTCGAGGGTTAGAAGAAGTAGGTGGATTTGGCGGTAAAGCAGATACCTTAGCAAGCGGCGAATTTGTAGCCAACGACCCTAACTATTTTAAAACCGAGCTAAAGGAACTGGCCAATACAACGCCGAAAAAAGTAAAAGCTGCCGCACAACAATGGCTGAGCGACGGCTGGCATCAAATTACCTATATCCCTTTTGCTGAACATGCCGCCACCAGTGACGGTGTAGATAGAAGCACAGGTTTGCCTGCTATCACCTCGGAAACACAGCTGTCTTTCCCCAACGTTGAAGTAACCACCCTATCGAACGGCATAAAACTGGTATTTGCTAATCGTAGTACAGTGCCCTTGGTTAATATTGCCATGCAATTTGATGCAGGATACGCAGCAGACGCAGGCGGTAAACTTGGTTAGCGGAGTTTACTACCCGCATGCTAGATGAAGGCGCAGGTAAATATGATGCCCTTGAGCTCGCCGCTGAACTAGAGCAATTAGGGGTGGAGTTACGCAGCGGTTCTAACCTAGACACCACCACGGTGCGCATGTCGGTTTTAAAAGAAAACATGAGTGATGCTGTGGCATTAATGGGTGACATTATCACTGCTCCAACGTTCGCAAAAGAAGAAATTGAACGCCAGCGCACCCTCATTTTAAACAGCATTGCGCAACAGAAATCTCGCCCGGTGAGTATAGCCTTAACCCTACTTCCACCGCTTATTTACGGTGACGGCCACGCTTATGGCATTCCATTTACCGGGACAGGCACAGAAGCGGACGTAAGCGCCATCACCCGCCAAGATTTAATCAACTTTAAGGACACGTGGCTTCGCCCCGATAACGCCACCCTCTTTGTGGTGGGTGATACTTCTCTTGATGAAGTAAAAACGGTGTTAGAAGACGAGTTTGGGAAGTGGCAAGCTAAGGGAAGTAAAGGGATAAAGCAAATTGCGCAAGCTAGCCTCCCTGAACAAGGTAGAACCATAATCATCGACCGCCCTGGCTCTCAGCAATCGCTTATTCTTGCTGCACATTTAGCCCCTCCCACAGGTATAGACAACAACATTGCCATAGAAACCATGAACCAAACACTGGGTGGCGCATTTACCGCTAGGGTGAATATGAATTTGCGTGAAGACAAAGGCTGGGCTTATGGCGCCTATACCTTTTTGCAAGATGCTCGCGGCCAACGACCATTTATGGTGTACGCCCCTGTGCAAACCGACAAAACTGGCGCGTCCTTGCTTGAACTCAAAAAAGAGCTCAATAGCTACTTAGGTGATAAACCACCTATGCCCGACGAGCTTGAACGTGCACGTTTAGACCAAGTGCGTTCACTGCCTGGCCAATATGAAACGTCAACTGCCGTGTTGGGAAGCTTACTATCGAGTAGCCGTTTTAATCGCCCCTATAACTACCCAGAAACCTTGGTAGAACAATACAATGCGCTTACCTTAGACGACCTTGAAAAAGCCGCCGCGCAAGTCGTGATGCCCGGCAAGTTAACCTGGTTAATTATTGGCGATGCTGAAAAAATTAAGGAAGAAGTAGAAGCAGCCGGTGTAGGGCCTGTATCAGTGCAAAGCATGAGCAGCTTATAAAGCTAACAGATAGACAAGGTGCAAAGTACACATGGCTCTTGGATAGCCAATGTACTTTGCACGTTTAAGTGTTATTTCTTAATGTGCACGTTTAACGCTGGTTAGAACTAAAAGCAGACTTCATTTGGTTAGCAAAAGCCACAAATTTTTCCTTAATCGTGCGTTTCAAACCCACGTCTACACCTCCCATCATTACAAAGCCTTCAATGGTGATGGTTGGGGCTTGCCTGTTAGCAATGGACGGCGCCTTATTATCTAGCCCACCCATGAAGCAAAATGCCTTTGTAACCACATTGACGTTTTCAGGCACCTTAATATCAATGCCCCCCATTACGCACAACGCTTTTATCGTAACGTTAGATGACGTAAAAATAGCATCTGAAAAATCTATATCCGCGCCGCCCATTAAGCACAATACTTTGATTTCTTTTGGAACTTCCCACATGCCTGTGCGGTTAGATCCTCCCAACACGTTTATCATGGTTTCGGTTTCAGGAATATCGCTGCTGGCGTAATTAATACTAAATTGCTGCTGCTTTCGGTTGTTAAATTGGTCGTCTACATTCATGGTTAAATCTGACGCCAAATCAACAATTTCTTGATGTGATTGACTGGCCATAGCGGCGTCAAGGCGACGCTCAAAAGCTTCTGCGGATATCACGCCGTGACTATAGTGATAAATGAGTTTATCGATGACTTCTTCACGTACTTGCTCTATGGGGCGATCTTCCAATTTTACAGTCATAGTAAGTTCCAAAAGAGATTGGTTTTTTGTTTAACGCTTAACAAGCAATTGCCTAGCCAATTATTAATTTTATATAAATCATAAACTTACAAATACCATGAATTTTAACGGTTACGTTAACGCCATAATATGGTGAATTTGACGCCTTATTAGCGAAGTTTGTCATAATAAAAGTAAACGTACGCTACCGCTAATAGCCCACACGCTATCCGAAAACTACTCCTCGCTCCCAACAGCAGTCATATTAACGAATAAGTCCTTCCGGTATAACGCAACATACTCATTATTATAAAAAAAGTGTGAGTAGCGATAAATTTAAGCTACATTACGCTTGCCCTATTTACAGTTAATAAGGCGAGGAAGAATGAAAAACACAAGGAGAACATATGCAACAGCGAGATCGTGCCGTTTTTGTTGGGGACAAATATTGTTCCTATAGCGGCAACGCACTAGAGGATGCCCCTCAGCTTAAACACTTAGATGACATTGCACCTGATGCCTTCGCAACACTAAAAACCGCCTATGAAAACGCATGGACAGTAACAGGTAGAGTCACCTCCAGCTATTTGTATAAACGAAACTACTCTTCCAGCAACGCCAATCTTACCCACAGTTTTTGGTGGATAGCGCTTTGCGATAAAAACGATCAACTTCACCAATTCAGTTTGGATGCTGAGAGTCGTGTTTTTGAGAATATTAAGAAAGGGGATGTGCTTTCTGTTGTCTTTCCTACCAGCCTAACGCTCACACACCAAATCATGGGTCGAGAAGCCAAAGCGCGTGTTACCGACGACACCAAAGTGCCAGCTGCGGTAGTGCACAGAGACGAGAATCAGCAATATAACATTGATAGCTGGTTTACCCCCTCAGACCGCCCTAAGTCGTACTGGTTTGTATTAACCTTTATTTTGGCGATGTTTGGTTTTGGTTCGGTGCTTGGCGCTGGCCCAGAGATGTTGGGGGGCGCTCTTCTCGTTGCATTCGTTACGTTTTTGCTAGAGTACGTAGCTAATGGAAATAAACATGAAAAGCAGCTGGAAAAACACGCCACCTTGACCGGTGCCATGGACGCGTTCTTAAACGTAACTAAAAAACAACTTGGGTTTCATTTAGCGGCGCGCGAGCACATGCCAAGTGATATATTTTGCCACCGGTGTGAAGAGCGCATTGCAAGTGATAGCGTGTTCTGCGCCTCTTGCGGTTCACAGCAAAATACCGATTCAAGCCGCGTTCAAACAACCAATGTTGCCGCTATTGAGAGCGACTTACTAGGCCAGTTTCATGTAGATTATAGTGAAGCCTACACCCATAAACGGGTGTTGGGAAAGGATCAGGACTGTGAGGTAAACGTATCTTGTATGCTTGCAAAGGTGGTGTCTAGGGATACTAGCTCGAATGTCAGTGATGTCACTACCACCAAAACCACCACCCGCAGTTACGATGTTTATCACGGCAACCGGTATCAACGTACAGAAACCGAAACGAGTGTAAGCAGTAACCGTCTTCGACAGTCGAAAATGACAGGGAAGCTCGTTATTAAATTAGCAAACGATGAAATACGTGAGCAAGGCTTTGCTGAAGACATTATTGGCGGCTTAGATGAAGGTGACTGGTTTATCTATGCCAGAGCCGATGCACAATTTCCCGTGTCATCGCACAACCGTGAATATGCGTATAATTTGTCGCAAAACCACCACTTCACCACCAGCACCTTTAAAAGCTACAGTGGGCCAAGCGCCATAGCCAAGTGGGTAATATTATTGGTGCTATTTCTAGGCGGCAACTGGCTATGGTCGGCCAATGCATTAGATATTCTTATACAATTTCAAGAGTACGCTTTTGCAGAAGAACTGAGCTATTACATGCCGATAGTGGAAAACATACCACTGATTGTGTTTGCGCTACTCAACGTTTACTGGTTTGTTCGAACGCTGGCGGTTAGCGCGCAAAACAGAAAAGCGAGAGAATCTATCTTGTCACGCTTAAGTGATACCTTAAAGCAGTTTGAAATCGAGTTACCGCAACTGCAAGAAAAAATAAAACGTATATCTTAAGCTTATTGAGGGCGGTGCTCACCGCCCTTTTTCCCTATTTCATGAAGCGGCACATGCACACTAAAACAGCGGAATGACGTGTTTCAGCCTCGTGATATCCCCCTCTCCTACCTTATGATTGCGAAAGTAAATTGCCCACTCTGAGACTAATTCCTTGACTTCATCTACCATTCTTCTCGCTTTAAACGGTTTTAGACCAAACCTTTTTGATTGGCTAATCAGGTTCTCTAAAGAGCCCACCCTGCCATCATCACCAATGCCGATACCATGCTGCCTTGAATGATTAATGGGCAGAACGTCATAGGCTGGGCTTAGTCGCCAATGACCATGGGTAAAGTTGTAGAGCATGGCATGATTGCGAGAGTGATCATCCGTATTGCCCATCAAAACATTAAATACCATTCGATAATACAAGTCGTAAGCGTCAGCAGGCTCAGACACATATTTCATAATAAATTCGGCTAAGTAGCCATAGGTATATTCGGTACACATACTTGCATTGCTAACTTTGTTCATACTAAAAATTGAATTAGCACTTAAAAAGTGGCTATGCGGTTTCCCTTTGTAAATGTCGAAGCGCTCTACTAACAAAACATCACCAGAAGGTGTATGAATAACCTTGGTGTTTGCCACATTGCAAGGTAACTCACCCAGCATACGCATAGTGGCATTCTCTACATTAACAACGTTATACAAATCGTCTGGACGGTTGAACTTAGCAAGATAAGAGACGTCGCCCTCTTGAATAATCGTCTTTGGCCTAGCACCACCCATAGACGCACCAAATTCAAACGCTTTTTTGGCTTCGTCTGGCACTTCTTTGTCTGCTAAAATTGCGTCTTTCGCCCTTAATAGCATGGGAATATCACCTAATGTATTTTTACTGTATTTAGGCTTTGACGATGCGCTAGACAAACTAAATACTAATGCCCCCACCCCCATACCTGAGCCTGCCAGTAAAAACTCCAATCGGTTTTTAGGCGTAGTGCTGTGAAGAGACAAAATTACCTTTTCTCCCCAAGAGTCAGCCCCCGCATCAGATAACGTACCAAACACCCCCTTGTTGAATGGTGTGCTGTATTCTCTATCGCTAAGCGGTAAGTGAATAGGGTCTAAAGGAAACGCGTCGGGCCTGTTTAAATAGCGCTTTCCGTACCGAAAGCGCCCTATTTTAGTGTCTTCGTCTACGAGTGTGACCCCACAAGGAATTGGTTTGTCCTCTAAGCTATCAATGAATACATAAGCTTTAGAAGTCATTGTTTAATTCCTGCACGTCTTTCCTCGACTTTCGGGAAAGCGCAGTAGTTTGCTGTGCTAACCGTTGCTCTACTACCTCTTGAAAGTCTTCTATTACCCCTAAATGCTCAAGCACATTAAACAGTGTTTCTGCATTAACCGCTTTGCCATTTTCTATAGATGAGATGGTGTTACGCCCAACCCCCACCCGTTGACCCAGTTCAGTTTGGTCCATGGTAACAGAGCGTAGAGAAACAACCAGCTTACCAATGGCACTAAGAAGGATGTCGGTTTTTTGCATGATATATTAAACATAAGGCTATTAATGCATAAAATATAGCGCAATCAAACGAGAAATCAATGTTTATTAATTTGTGCATAAATAGGTTTATGCACAAAATAAAAGGCAGGCAATGCGCGTAGAGTAGAATTTGATTGAGAAAGAATGATAAGCAGGGGGAGAGCATATTACGTCAATATGTACTCTGACCCCATTATTGTGAGTTTTAGTAGGCAGTTAGTGACTTGGCTGAACGTGCAATACGCCCACTTCCACTTTCACCACTTCCACTGTGGCGCCTTTTGGCAGTGATGATGAAGATTTGATGGTCCAGGCAACGCCTGAAAAGCGCGCGGTTCCGGGTTGACCGGGCGCGACATCGCTGTCTAAGTCGAACTGAGTACCAATCCAATCAGATTTAACCTCTTTGGGCGCACGGTCTCGTTGAAGCAATTTCAACGGCCGCCAAAGCGCAAAGGTAAGTACCGCATCAAGAACAGCTATAGCAATAAGTGCATCTAACATGGCCTCGTCGATTACACCCACGTACATAAGGCCAGATGTTAATAGCAGTGAAATACCTAGCGTGAGTAACAATATGGTGGTGAAGCCCATCACCACCTCAATAATCAGCAGCAATAACCCAAAACCAAGTAAAAAGTGGGGTAAATTGGTAAACATATTATCCATAGTTACCCCTTTTTGCCTATTGCGTTTGCAATTGTCATGGCTTGTGCAACTACATTGCCTATTTCAGTGCCGCTGTCAGGCAGTAACACGATAGAAGACTCTTTCGCAATTTTCTCTTTTGCCTGAATAGCGCCTTTTGCTAGGTCAAGCTGCACCGCTTTTTGCCCTTCTTCAGTGGCGGCCGCTTTACCTACAGTTTCAATCGCTTCAGCATCTGCTTGTGCCACGCGAATAATAGCTTGTGCTTCACCGTCTGCTTTTAATATTTGCTCTTCTCTATCGGCTTCTGCGGCAAGTACTATGGCTTGTTTATCACCTTCAGCACGGTTAATGGCGGCTTGCCTATCCCCTTCCGACTCTAAAATTTGCGCCCGCTTCAAGCGCTCGGCCTTCATTTGCTGTTCCATTGCATCTAATACTGAATTTGGCGGGTTAATGTCTTTTAGCTCGTAACGCAATACCTGCACACCCCAGGGCGCAGCGGCTTCGTTCAATGCCGACACAATATTCGTATTTAATAGGTCCCGCTCTTCAAAGGTTTTATCTAGCTCCATTTTACCCAGTTCGGAACGCATAGTGGTTTGCGCTAATTGCGTTACCGCAAACACATAGTCTTCTACACCATAAGTGGCTTTATAAGGGTCGACCACTTTAAAATACAACACACCATCTACGCTTAAGGTAATGTTGTCTTTCGTAATAGCTGATTGCTCAGGCACGTCACCCGCTTGCTCTTTCAAAGAGCGATTAGCCGCAACCGTATCAATAAAGGGCACGATAAAGTTTAAACCAGCTTCCAACGTGGTGTTGTACTTGCCGAAACGCTCAATAATAAACGCGCGGTTTTGAGGCACGAATTTAATTGACGATTTAAGGCCAATCACAATTAACACAAGTAAGATAACTTGATACGAAAACACGTAATCTAAAACAGTTTCTAATTCCATTTATGTACTCCTAAACAGTTAATACAACGGCGTTCTTTCACGGTTATACCACAAAAATAAAACATCTAGGGTCGTTAAATTGTCAGGAAACGTTACAGGCGTGTAGAGAATGCGGGAAAGATTGGGGGTGAGAGAGAAGTTGGTCGGTGTGAGAGGATTTAAACCTCCGACCCCTGACACCCCATAAAAATAAATCTTAGCTAGCATTAGCGATGATTAGTTTTAATTAGATTCATAAACAATACCAAGTCATTGTTATTTATATATTTTAGTGAATCTGAAATGCATGATTAGAATTAAGTAGAATCAAGTAGTTGAATCATTAAGCTGCTACACATATGCTACACCAATCTATTTTATGATTATTGTGGTGCTACACGTGTCTACCGTAAAGCTTCTCATCAGCGATACCTCACTCAGCAAAGTCCCTGAACAAATCAAACGAATTAATGATTCTAAACTCAGTGGTTTTCATGCTCGGATTGGCAAAGTATCAGAAGACAATAAGTCAAAAATAGCGTTATACCTGAATTATCGAATTGGTGGCTCGGGCGGTAAACAACGTAATTATCTATTAGGCTATCACGGAGAGCGAGATCTCAAAGAAGTTCGTAAAGAGGTCGAAAGCTTAAAAGGCCGTATAGCAGCCGGTGAAGACGTTTATGAAACTAAGCGAATAGCTCAGAGAGAGCAGTTTATTGAAGACAGTAGCCCTACCCTTTCAAAGCTAGCGAATGAATTCCTTACGCGATATATAGACGTTAACCGAAAAGACCCGAAAGAAGTTCACAGAATGTTCGATAAAGATGTTCTGCCTACACTTGGCGATATGAAACTGAAAGACATCACCAGGCGAGATGTTATTGAAAAGGTATTAGACCCTATCACTGACCGTAGTTCTGGCACTCAGGCCAACAAGACGCTTTCAATACTCAAACAAATGTTTGATTTTGGCGTTGATAGAGACCTACTTCAGGGCAATCCCATTACCACAGTCAAAAAGAAGAATATTGGCGGGTTTGAGAAATCCAGAACAAGATCACTTACCTTTGATGAATTGATACAGGTATTTGAACGACTACCTAAGTTAGGAGTAAGCCCACAAGTTATCTATGCTCTTAAGTTTATAGCGCTGACTGGCTGTAGACCGATTGAGGTAACTGGCGCGCGCTGGTCTGAATTTGATTTTGTAACAATGCTATGGATCATACCCTGTGAACGAGTGAAGCAGAAGAAAGGCGGCGACCGAATACACAAGGTACCAATCACTCAAAATATGATTGTAATGCTAGATGAGTTACGCTCTGCTTTTGGCTACCTCAACTCAGAGTTCGTATTCCCTAGCACCACATGTATAAAACGTAGTCCTGGCGAACAACCAATTGACAGGCACTCATTATCGCGAGCTATAGACAGAAAACTTAAGCAGATAGGTGTACCGAAGTTTGTTCCTCATGACTTGCGACGAACTCTCGCAACACGATTAGGCGATTCTGATATCGGCGCAGATCCGATAGTTGTAGAGAAAATTTTAAATCACCAATTGCAGGGTGTGCAGAAGGTTTATAACCTTCAAGAGTACCTGGAAAAGCGTGTACATGCGCTAACTAAATGGGGAGATAAACTATTAACAATCTGATACATTGAATCTAGAGACATTTCTTTAAAAGCCAATAGCAAGGAAGGTAGATGGCAGTAACATTATTTCGAGCAAAAAAACTAGACAAGTACAAGCAGCAACTCCAACGAAGAGGTATGTTTAGAAACCGCCCATACAAACGAAGCGTAAATTTCGATTCTAACGAGCTTGAGTCAGACCTTTTAAGCGGCAATTTCTCATTTGGGAACTTTGAAAAAGAAGGTGATGACAAGTTTTTTTATATGTGTACCTCATTGAAAGATGAAGTTGTCTTGCAATCGTTAAACAAAGTAATAAAGGGACTATACAAAGTTAGACAAGCAGACCGTAACCTTATGGTCAGACAAATGCTTTCGTTACTGCAAGAGAAACATGAAAAATATATTTACCGTCTCGACATCAAGAATTTTTATGAAAGAATCTGCTTATTCAAAAGTATAAAAAAACTTATTGATGACGGACTCTTAGCTTCTGAATACGAACATGCAATCTGGTCTTTTTTTAACCAAATAAAATTAGATCTTCAACGCGTATCTGGGACAAAAGGCCTCCCTCGAGGCTTAAGTATTAGTGCAACATTGTCTGAAATATTTATGCGAGATTTTGACAATGCTGTAAAAAGAATTGATTGCGTATATTATTACGCTCGTTATGTAGACGACATTATTATATTTTCAACCACACCACTTAAAATTAGTGAATCATTAAAGCCATTATTGCCTGATGGATTAGAATTCAACATAGACAAAAACAAGTCTTTTAACGTAAGTTTTGAAAAATGCAAGAAAAAATGCACTTGTAAAAATCCACCACACTCCATGGATTTTCTCGGCTACAAATTTTCATTTTACGCCACTTATTGCAAAGCAAAAAAAGATCAAAGTCGAGTCAATATTGGGCTATCAGCGAACAAGACAGCAAGATTTAAAAGAAGATTACATAATTCATTCTGGCATTACAGAAAATTCGGCAAGAAAAAACTCTTAATAAAAAGACTAAAGTTCCTTACAAATAGTTTTGCAATCGATCAAAATAAGGCCGACTCTGACACCTTATATTCTGGTCTTTACTATAACTACCAGAGAATGAACGACGAAACTCAGCTAGCAGAGCTTGACAAATTATTATACTACTATATCAATCTATCACCAGAATATTCAAATTTCCATATTGACAATAATTTGAGAAATCAATTATCAGAGTTTTCCTTTATTAAAGGATTTAGAACAAGATCTAAGGAAAAATTCACACCGAGAGATATTAGAAAGATAAAGGGAGTTTGGAGTGAGCTTTAAAATTAAAGTTAAGAAGCACGATCGATTTAGAGCATTAATGTCTGATGTACTTCCTTACGAAACCCCCATGATATTTTCTAATCACGGACTTTATAATTACATAAAAGATATTACAGATAATAAAATTCCCTATCATAAGGGTTTAACTTGGCTATTGAATAGTCAAGAGGTAGGTTCATCGAAGTCCTATACAGTAAATGTTGCAAAACCTAATGGTGACAAGAGAGAGTTACACCTTCCTCACCCCGCTCATCAAGTTAAAATGTCAGAATTTCTATATGAAAATTCTGAGCTTATCATTTCACTCTGTAGTTTATCCAATTTTACTATCCGTTCACCGAATGGTGTAACTAGTTACTTTAAACTCTATTCAGGTAAGTCACTAAGGTCTTTTATTAATGTCGATATGGATGTTAATGAAGATGAGCTTGCTGAGGACAGTAACGATGAATTAGGTTTTGCTAATTCTTTTTTTACCTACAAAAAATATACTTTACTTTATAAATATTATAAATCACTTGAATATCTATCACTAGAAAAAAAATACAAGTATTCTGGAAAGTTTGATATTTCTAAGTGCTTCCCATCAATTTATACGCACAGCATATCTTGGGCTGTAAAAGGAAAAGAGTTTTCTAAAAATAATTTAAACAGCAATTCATTCGAAATCAATTTCGATAAATTGATGATGCGTTTAAATGACGGCGAATCTCACGGAATAATTGTAGGCCCAGAATTTAGCAGGATATTTGCAGAAATAATACTGCAACGAATTGATACGATTGTGGAAAATAATTTATATAGACAGGGCTACATCAACAAAAAAGATTATTGTATACATCGATATGTAGATGATTATTTTATTTACTCTAACGAAAAAGACATGATTGATAGCATTAAATGTTCTTTCAAAGAAGTTTTGATGGACTTTAAGCTTTATTCAAATGAATCAAAAGAAACGATAACAGAAAGACCATTTATTACACCACTTGGAATTGCAAAAATCCAAATAGATCAATCAATCTCTCAATTTCTATCCAGCTTAAAAACTGAAGATAATGGAAGCGGCATTAGACTAAAACTTATTAGAAATCCTTACCAAGCTTCTCAAAGTCTGATCAATGAAATTAGATTGAATGTTAAAAACAATAATGTATCCGTGGAAGCATTTAGCGGGCTTCTTTTTTCTATATTTAGAGAAAAAATTTCAGCTACAATATTTGAATACAAAAAGGCGAAGGAAAACAGCCCTGCTAATTTCGATAAAAAATATGAAACTATATATACAAACTATATGATATTTTGCATAGATATTGTTTTTTTCGTTTACTCACAAAACATTCGCGTAAGGACAAGTTATCTTCTTGCGCAGATATTAATACTTATTAGTGAGTTTCATGATTCTTTAAGCTACATAGGGAAAAGTAAAATATATAAAAAGTTAAGGGATGAATCGAGAATAGTGTTTAGAATAATCGATGATAAAAACCATTCTCACATGGAAACCATTAACTTTGTCATCACTCTAAATGAATTGTATGGAAAAAGGAACAAAGCTGGCAGCGACGTAAAGTTGAAGAGTGAGATTGAAAATTATTTTTTCAATGGTTTGGATAAATTTGATTATTTCAAAAGTGTATCAGCATTATATGTGCTTTCAAAAGATAAAAAGAATTCAAAAATAATAGACCATATTCATTCACTTTATAAAGAAGCGCTGACGAAAAAAAATTCAAATCAAAACAAAACCGAGCTTACTTTTTTTCTTTTAGACTTCTTAAAGTTTCCACACCTAAGAAATTCTGATAGGAACGAAATTATACTCCTTTATTTTGAAAACGTATTAAAACGTTCAATTTCAAGGTATCGGGCTTCAATTGTCAGGTCGAAACTGACAAGAAATGATTTTTGGTTCGTTGATTGGGACAGTGACATGGATATTAGAAAGGTCTTACTACGAAAAGAGGCACAATCTACCTACAATTGATTGACAGCAATTTAATTTTACTTTAGCTTTAAAGAGCCCCACCGTTTACGGCAAAAGCGACTAAGGCTTGAGGAGCGAAATGCTCTGTTTTCAACGTGCAGCGTTGGACAACTTTGGAAGCGAAACCTACATCACTAATTTATTTTAGTGAGCAATTTATCGTTACTCTATTGCATCTACGTATGTAATAGGGGGTTAGCAGAGGTGCTGCCTTGAACCCTTACCCGGGCAAAATGGCGATGATTTGAGGGAACACACCATGGGGCATCTTTTAAGGGAATAATATGAGTATCTCACCCTCACTGACAAGTTCAATACTAGACTCTTCAAAAAAACTTCAGAAAATATTTACTTTATTGCAATGGTTAATATTACTCATTGCTTGCATATCTACATTTTTTACTGGCAATGTTAGTTACGCCCTTGCTGTATTAATTTTACTTTTAGAGCTTGGAATTCTGTTACTTAAACACTTTGCAGCAAAGAAAAAGAAACTCGGGCAGCAGTGCTCAAGGGTTAGTATTCTATCTAATGGACTTGGTGTAAGTGATGCCGTTGCGGTCAGTTACTTAAACAGTGAAATATCTGAGGCAGAGCTCAACTCTGAAGCAAAATTTCAAGTAGATAACTACTACTCCAGCACTGAGGCAGCAGGACCACAAAGGCTGAAAGAAATCCTAGTCGAGAGTTGTTATTGGACGACTAACCTGTATAAAAAGTCATATGAATCAATACGCTCTTCCTTAATAATATATTCTTTAGTTTATATTGCGATCTCCCGAATTCAGATAATAAGTGCACCACTCATGGTTAATGGGTGACAGACGATCAACTGCCTGTTGGTGGTATTCTAAAGTCGCCAAACAATTAGAGTATTACCATGAGTTACAAGCAGTT
>Ga0114908_1000408_pt1 | contig 25117 bp, 19 predicted proteins | sample MalvireepMed_s17_FD_87292 | JGI IMG/M metagenome (GOLD analysis project Ga0114908, IMG submission 87292) | Marine viral communities from the Global Malaspina Expedition - Malaspina viral metaG DeepMed_s17 | ecosystem: Environmental > Aquatic > Marine > Oceanic | place: Mediterranean Sea... | reverse complement strand
TATCAACAGTTCCACCTGAAATAGTTAAAGCATCAGCAACATACGCATCTACTAGAGCAGTACCATTCCAAGTACCAGCTGTAATAGTTCCTACAGTAACGATACTAGTTCCACCTACACTATGACTTGCAAAATAAGTTGAAACTGTATCAACATTAGTCATTCTCATAGTTCCACCATCATTAATTAAAATACCATCACCAGTTCCTACTGCATTAGTTCCCCTAGCAGTTCCTCCATCAATTAAGTTAATTTCTGTAGATGTTGCATTTATTGCTGCTAACTTAGTAAAGTCAGCCTGAACTAACCCTGATACTCCATCTAGTAAGTTTAATTCTGTTGCTGTTGAGCTAACTGCTGTGCTTCCTAAAACAAGTTGTCCTTCAGGAACAACAATTCTAGCTGCTCCGTTTAGAATTAAATCATCAACAGATGTATCCCAAGTCATATTTGCAGAAGCTGTATCTCCATAAAATATAACATCATACCCTGCATCATTAGCTCCCACTTGAATCTTTTCGCTACTATTAGTAGTAACAAATGTCATATAAGTATTACTACCTTCTTTAACCTCTAAGGCTAAAGCTCGATTATCAGTTAAAACAATATCAAAATCATTACTATCAGCACTAATAGTAGCTACATCTATATCTGCCACATTAGTAATATCGGCATCATTAAACGAAGTAGCACCTAAAGACCTAGATCCTGCAGTAGAAGTTATACCTGCTGCAAAGGTTACTATACCTCCATCTGCTATAGTCATAGATTCATCTGCATCAGTATATTGTATCTTTGGAGTCTTAACTGCAGTTGCAAAAGAGCTGCTACCTGTTGAAGTAATAGCACCTGAACTTACTGTACCTAACCCTGATACGTTACCACTAGTGTCAAAAGTATAGTTACCATCTGTAAATACACCATCAATAGTAAGGTTTCTTATAGTAGCTATATCTTTACTGGAATCCAGGACTACTGCTTTTGAAGCTGCTGCCGTTCCAGCAGTAATACCATCTAGCATTTCTAACTCAGCTTCCGTTAGCTCAGCATTTGAACCTAGAGTAAATGTTCCAGTAACAGTTAAGTTATCAGCTATAGTTACCTCTGAAGTTGTATGCCCTATGGTAACTGCTATGCCACTTGTTTCCGTAGCTAGTTTTAATCCACCAGTTGCATTAGTTACATAAGAATCAGAGCCATCATGGTAGATTTGCATATCCCCACCATCTCCAATCTTAATTGGTGATGAGTCTGTCAGCTCTAACGCATCATCAGATTCATCCCATAATAAATAGCTACCTGCTGTAGCTCCAAAAAACTTAATATCATGTCCAGTGTCATCTACACCTACAGTTATAGTACTGTCTGCTTGAATAGCACCATCTAGGTTAGTAGTGCTGCTAACTGTTAAGCCATCAGTAGTTATTGTTCCATCAAAATAAGCATCTTTAAATTCTAAGCTAGAAGTTCCTAAATCTATATCATTGTCTGTTATAGGCTGAAGCACTCCATCTACCAGCTTAATTTGCTGAGTGCCATCAATATCAAGAATAATTGCATTGTCTGTAGAAAAGTCTATATTAGCGTGTGAAGCACCATATCCTAATGCAAGACTTGTGCTATATAAAGAAGTTACTCCTGTTACTGCTGCTGACCATTCAGGAGCAGATGCACCTGAGTTCGTCATAAGGACTTGTCCTGCTGTTCCTATACCCAATTTAGATAATTGACTAGTGGAACTTCCATATATAATATCTCCAGCAGCTTGGTTGTCTAAGACATGACCACCGACTGCTTCCCATTCAGCTTGTGTAAGCTGGGTTCCAACTGTTTTATGTGCTAGTTCATTAGCCATTAGCTTGTTTTTACCTCCGTTAATTGGAGTATTAGCCTTCTAGTTTGGTTTAAGGCAATATTCCTTGTTGATTGCACCCTGCTTCTTATTAGTTCATCCGTATAACGCATATTCACATAATGAGAACTACCATCTAAATCAGTATAAAGTATTAGTGGTTCTTTTCTCAAGGTTTCCAAATTAGCTAAATCAGCAGTCCTTAATGTATTCCTCCTAATTCTCCTTAATGACATACTACGTCTATCAGTTAACTTAGTTGCTGCTGTCCACCTTCTATACTCTATAGGATTCCACATAGAGTGAAATACAATGCCATTTAATTTAGGACCAGATGAAGTTTCGTTACTGGTAAATGCTAACTTAAACCTAATACGTTTAAAGTTAAGCTGTAAAGTAGATGTTACTGTTAAACCAGAAGATGTAAACTTTCCGTTAGTTCCAAATGTAGTCCATCCCCCAGTATCATCATTACTGGCATCATCAGTTTTATATGAAACAGTAATATACTTATTAGAATCCAGGTTTTGACCTGTAAGAATAAGCTTAACTGCAGACTTGCTTACATCTGGAAAGTTAAAATTTAACCATCCTGTATATAAAGCACCTGTTAACCTTTGCTCTGTTAAAGAGTTAGTGGATGGGTTTTCATTCCTGATAGGCATACGAATCCTAACAACTCTAGGCAAGGTATCATTATCTATAGCACTTAAACTATCTTCTGATTTGTTACCACATATAAATAAACTAGTCCTGACATCACCTTTAAATTTACCCATAGCAGATATAGAACTTACACTAAATGTAGATATGGTATGAGCTATAGTTTCAGCTCCTGAACCAGCTTCTTCTTGCTGGGTTCTAACAGATAATAACCTGATAGTCTGGGATTTCTGAGCACCAGCAAAACTAAAGCCAGGATCTAGATCATAAGGAAAAGAAGTTTCAGCTTGTAAGTCATCAGCTAATGCTACAAATAAGTTATTTCTATCTTGTGCTAATGCTGATACTCTACCACCAAATCCTGATACTCCTGATGCTTTAAATAAATAAGACAAATCATTCCATTGGTAAGCACCATCAAAAAATCCTGAATTTATTTGCCAAAAAGATTGATCTCCACCTGAAGCAAATATACTACCTGACCTACCTGTAGCTACCTTAAAGTTATCTGAATCAGGAAAGAAGTTAGCTTCTGGCTGTAAATCCCTAAACTTATTGGTAGCCCTGTCATAAGCAAATAAACCATCTTCCCTACCTACATATAATATATCGTTAGAAGAAAAAGCGTTTGTTATATTTCTATCTGAATCACCACATTGTATTTCTGTCCCCCAGTTAGCTGTATCGCTGGGATCAGTTGTTACACTAATTTGATTAGCCCTACTTTTAAATAAAGCTAAGTTGCCACTAGCATTCCTAGCTTTAGCAAAATAAATAGCAAACCTATTATTACCTGAGTTTGTATCTGGAACTGCCCAAGTAGTTCCGTTGGTACTGCGATAATACACTTGGCTAGTACCAAACGCTATATATAAAGCTCCATCAAAAGATTCCACATCCGTAATTGCATAACTAGCATCTGCATAAACAGCCTTCCAATATACATTACTATCATCCCATTGATATAAAACCCTTCCACAGGAAACATAAATCTTACTTTCAAATTCTACAGGAGTAGTAAACGTAGCTCCACCTGTAGGTACTACGCCTATATCATCTATATAAAATACATCTTCATCAACACTGCCAGTTAAGGTAAATGTAATGCTTGTAGCACCAGAATCTATTGTTCTAGTAGCATATATTACAGCCCAGTCGCTTGAACCACTTGCACTTGTACCTGTCGTGGTATTAATAGTAGAACCATCACTATCTAATATTTTAGCAGTTATAGTACCTGAGCCACTCTCCCTACGAACAAAAGCAGTAAAAGTTATCTCCCTATTTCTTAATACGCTTACTGTACCTCCATAAGACTGACTAACTGTACCACTACTAGAACCCATAGTCGCTTTCATACTATAAGTACCATTTCTAACTGTTCCAGTATCTGTAGCTACAGTTACGCTACTTCCAGTCCAATCTGTAACAGTTCCTCTTTCCAATCTTCCGTTCTTTAAAATTAAGTCTACATCATCTTCTTGATATCCTAATGTAGCTTCTCCCTTAAACATACCTAGTACACCATCACTATAAAAATACTTAGTCCTAGCTCTATTAGCAGTATCTGCTGTATCAAACCTTTCTATTATTGTTTGACCAAAACCTCTATGAAAAGAATCCTGGTCATATACTAAACCTAAATCTGGAGATTGTTGTTGATAGTTAGCTGCATCAGTAGCTTGATTAGGTGGTGCAGGGGACAAATGCTCTATGGCATATCCACCTGTTTCTGCAGTTCTATCTAAGGAAATTAATACTATATTAGATGAACCATCTGTTTTAGTTAACTTAATATCATAATTACTAGGCATTACGCTATTACACTCTTTATCAAGGATGGCAAGATCATTTCACCCACACCTGCCAATCTATTATTTCTATAATGTTGTATCTGCCTCAATATAGCAGTTTGATCTTCAAAACTGGTTTGATCTAATTCACTTTCAAAGAATCTTTCTGCAGCAAAAGCATATAATACATCTCTTTGATGTGGTTCTAAGGTTACTGTAGTAGTACCAGTAGTATTAATTGTTTCTAAATGAGCTGCACCGACTACATGAATTTGGTAATGCCCTTGTGGACTTCTCAAGAGCCTCAAGTAATCACCTTCTTCCTTCCAGTCCATAATCCTTGTTTCATTACCTAAAGGTACTTCTGATGGTCCTGCCGTAAGCATAGCTTCATCAGCATATACAGTATAGATTGCACTGTTACTTGCAAATGTTAACCCTGCTTTTATTGTGCTTGCTACATTTGCTGCGGTTGCAGACACCGTTAACCTTTCCCATCCGCTTCCAGCATGAGCACTTCCTGAAGTAGCTGTATCAGAATCAATCTGAATAATAGGACTGACAACACTTGCAGTTTTTGAGTACACCCATATAGAAAAGTTGAGTTCCTCCGACTCATAGTTGGTAGGACTTGTAGCTGAAATAGTAAATGTTCCTGTGCTAGTTGCAGCACAAGTTAACTTAGCTGACCTCTGGTCTCTGTAAACCATAAAATTATTAGGAGATGTAGTGTCAGCTTCTACTGCTGCTGTAATATTAGACGTATCAGTCCAATCAGTTAATGCGCTAGAGCTTTCCTCGAAGTCACAGTTCTGGTCATTTAAAATATTTTCTGAGAATGTCTTTACCCCAAATCTGGGGACCAAGTAAATTTGCCTTATATATCTAGGCATAATAGAAGTAGGGCGAGTATATCTATATTGTCCATATGCAGTAGTTAAAGTCCTGTCATGAACTATTTTATGAAGTGCAGGGAAAGATTTTCTTGTAGCTGCATCCAGAGCATTAACTAATTGAGTAGGATCATAAGTATATAATTCAAATGTAGTTCCTGTACTTCCATCAGCAGATAAATTTGTACCTGTAAGGTTTAACTCTCCACTAGTACCATTGAAATCTGCTACTCTCCTTATAACGTCATCATTATTTCCACTTGTAATCCTGATAAAATAATCATTTAAAGTATCATCATCAGTAAATCCAGAATCTCTTAATCCTGTAGAAACAACGAAGGTAGTAGTTGAAATAGCTGTTGTTGTACTAAAAGAACCTACATAAGCACCTATAAGGTCTGCAAATTCTGGTAATATAGTATTAACTGTTATTGTTGTCATTTGGTTTCCTCACAAAGCTTTTCATAACTGAGTTATTTAACATTTGCTCTTGAGTAAAATGAACAGATCTAGGATAAACAAATCCACTATCAGTAGTTGTCATAAGGCTAACTTGACATCCTATAGTTTCACCAGTAACTCGATCTACTATAATGTTTGCATCTAAAGCTCTATTTTGAGAAAGAAACTTCTCTTGTCTTATTTTTTTAATAACTTGATTAAAGTCAGTTTTTTCAAGTTGTTCTTCAGCTTTTTGACCTGCTTTAACTGCTGTTTCATTATCACTATGTTTACCTACTACATCTTCAGTTAGATGCTTTAATGATGTTTTATCTCCATAACCATTATAAACATCTGGAACAAAAATTACTGTTTCCTTTCCATCTTTTTCTATAATAGTATCTGTCCAAGTAATATCCTGCTGACTTTTAAATATATTTTTATCAGAAGATTTATTATATTTACCCATTACGAACCATAATTTATTAGACCATGCATTCCACCAGTATATGTACCATAAGTTACATTAATAACTGAATCTGTGCTTGTAGCCTCAACAAATCTAGCTGCACGAATAGCATCGTTACCATAAATGACACATTGATCTCCATTAGTAATTAATTGACCTACTGCAGTAGCTGGATCTTCATTAAACTTAACCCTAATAGCTGCTGTTTCAGTACTAAAAGAAGCCATTGTAGCACTAAGCCGAGCATCATCCTGTAAAGTTCTTACAGTTGCGTCTACTGCTAATTTTTCATCACCTAACATATTTTAATTTCCTCCATTTTAGATAAAGGGCTTGTTGCTATCCTTGTTCTAACCAAAAATCAATAATACTCCCTTGTCAGGTCTATTAAACCCTAGCGACAAGATTCTTATGTTTTAATTTAAACTTTACAAGCCCTTCATCTATTTATTTATTCTATACTATGTCTAGTTTAATCCAGACGTAGAAGATGACCACTGACCTGCACAAAATCTAAACCAACCACCTGCGTTTTGGTCAAGAACACTAATAGCGTTATCAGAGTTATTGCCATCACGAATAGTAAGTCCTTCGTCTGCGTCTGCTTCATTCTGAATATAAACTTCAGCAAAACTAGTTGTTACACCTGTTTCTGAAGCGTCAACTAAAATCAGATCCAAATTTCTTGCCGATCCACCAGGATCAACAAGTTGTAATTTATCACTTGCATTTGTAATTGTTAAATCAGCATTACCAGACATGGTAGTGGTTGTAGAATTAACAGATTCATACTGTCTTGTTCCTACTGTCATTTCTGACCTCCATGTTTTTTCTTGTGCTCAAGAAAGCGACCTATGGTCTTATACTCTTTCCTGCACACTCTATTATTTTTAAACTTATGTTCGCATTTATATTTTTTAGGAGAAAGCTCGTCTGTATCTAACTTAGGGAGCTGCTCGTTGTCTGTGCTACTATCTTCAGCTTCAACATCCTTTACAGGGGGAGCAAAGAGAGCACCTTTCTCGATTAACCTAATAACAGCATCATAAGTTGCCCTCGCCTTAGTTTTTTCCCAGACGAGTTGTCCGTTTCTGCGAGATTGCAAGTAAAAGTAAGCCATATCTGCTTGATCTGACCATTCAGGTACAGGTAAAGCATTTAGGTCATGTTTAACTAGATATTTTTCTAAAAGATCTTTATGATCTGATATTTTAATATTATCTACTACATCACCCCACATTGACTTAGCTAACTCTTGAGTTATCATAACTTCTCCTTGCTCTCTTGCCTCCACGCCTTCTCTTTTTATGATGTCCGTTGGCTTTACCAGAAATAGCGAATTTCTTAGCTTTACCAGAAACAATACGAGCTTCTTCCTTATTTATTACAAATGCTGGAAATAGTTCTCCTATATATTTAAGATTTCCATTCTTCTGCAAGATATACTCTCGTTTAGTTTTAACGAGATATCTATCAACATCAGATTTTCTAACCCTAAAAGGAGAACCATCCAAACCATCATAAATGATGGTAAATTGTCCTTCTTCTGCAGACAGATCTATTCCACCATAACCAGTTTGACGGCTTATATGCCTATTGGTCTGGTATTCAAATATGTCTGCACTAGAAGTTGTAGTCATTAATCACCTGATTATGAGAACGCTGCATCTGCAGCAGAGTAGAACTCAGCACCCCATGTATCTACGATTTCAAGTTCACCCCAGTTTCCTGTGGTTACTACTTCATTTCCTCGTAGTGAGATATCTCTTTCTTCTTCTGCTGAAATTTCAGTTTCCATAGCCAGTGCGAGAGCTTCTTTTACAAAGATTGCTCCCTTTGAATCACCTGATCCATCTCTGGAGATGACTCCTGACTCATAAATTGGTACGTTAAATACCGATTCATTTCCTCTATAGTAAGTCTTTAATACTTCTGCCGAATATCCATCTGGAATTGGCTGTGCAGCCATACCAGTTGACCCTCCACCTTGAATACCAGTTGATTCCTGAACGAACCTTCGGATCTGCTCTGGATGGAATACACCTACTGGTGTTCCTGGAGCTGGTCCAAATGAACTGTCATTATCGGTTTTCAAGTATGAGATGGCACCAGCAACGTGCAAGAAAGTTCCTGCGTTACCAGCACCTGGAGCTGATACAGAGAATCCATCAAATAATGTGATGAGATCACTCTCTAAAAGCCTACCAACAGCGTTACCCTGAACTTCTCCTACATGAGCCATGACACTTTCGTTATTCTGTCTCACAAGTTTATCAGACACAAAAGTAAGAATACCATGCTCAGTAGCAGTAAGGTTTCTTACAGTTACGCCTAATTGTTGTGGAACAGATATGTCTATACCTTCAGTAAGAGCAGCAGCCGTATTTCTACCCCAGATAGGTACGTTAATTTGCTTAACGCCCTTTCCGATGTCATATCGGCTAACCAACTGATTAGTTGGTCCAGCAGGTTCAATGTTGGCAATAGCATTTGCTATCATTATTGCACTCATATCTTCCAAACTGGAAGTATCGGACAGTGTTAATCCTGTCGCCATATCTATTTACCTCTTAGATTTGCTTTTTCATTTTATTAAAAGTTTGTACATCTATTTCACCTGAAGAAAAGGCTCTAGCCAAATCCACCTGCGAATTATACATTTTTTTAGCTGTAGCAGGAGCACCTTGAGTAGAAGGTGGAACACTAGATGTAGTAGACTCTCTAGGCTTAACTGCATTTAAACCACTAATATTTTTAGTAGCTAATGCTACTGATTCATCATAACCCATCTGTGCACTCCAACCTTTCCACACTGATTCATCTCTTGCAGTTGCAATTGAACCTAAGTTCTTAGCAACGCTATTAATCGTTGCCTCTAAAGATCTAAGTTGTTCCTGTGTCAGAGTTCCTCTAGGTACAGTAGTTTTGGCAGCTTGTTTAAACTCTCTTAAAAGCTCTAGACCTTCCTGCATTTCTGCCTGTTGTTCCTCAGCCTTTCTTTGAGATCGTTTATGCCTAAACGCCTCCCTAGTATCTTCATCCAACATTTCTTCAAAGTCCTGAACTATAGAATCTATTTCGGTTCGGGCATGATCTTGAACTTCTTTTATCTTTTCCTGTGTCATATTCTGGGCTCTACCTTGAGCCTGGTCAAACACAACTTTCCGTTCACTAGCCCATCCCTCAAATTCTGCCTTCACATCTTCTTTTGTAAGATAAGAAGGTTCAGGATTCTCTGCTGCTTCCTTAACAGCTTCTTTTGCCTGGTTACTAACATCTTTATCTGCCGTAGCATCTACGTTAGCTCCCTGCTTTTGTGCCTTAGCACTATCATTAGTAGTCATTAGCCGTAGCCTCTCTTACTTAATGTTTATTATTTACATATTAAACCTAGACCTAATCTTCTGTAAAGGTAGGTACATAGGTCTGCATAGGAAAAGGCATAGCTAACTCACCTTTCCTAAAATCAAATTTATTATAAGGATGCTTTAAGGTAGTAGTGTTACCTATGCCAAATCTATATAAGAAAGCATCCAGTTCAACGTTAGTTTTTCTCATTATGTCCCTAGCCCTTCTCATATCCCTAAGTAACATCCTGATAAAAGGTGATCTCTTTTCCATCTCTGCCCTAACTGCATAATTAACAGCATTCTTCCATTCCCTATAAGCCTCCTTAGCCTGTTCTCCATGATAAGCTATAGTTTCTTCCTCAACTCCACGATAGTAAAGATCCAGGTATTTTTTTCTACCTGCTAGATATTCCTGATATAAAGGATGTGCTCCCTCACCTATTGCTGGTATTTCCAGCCTAGCCTGTATATATTCCATAATCTGTGGTCCTGCTACTTCCTCAAATGATGCTATTTCTGCATTCCTAGCATCCCAATCCACAAATTCCTCATCTACTATACCTAATTCCTGCAATTCAGCAGGTAGTAATGAATGGGTAACATCATCAGTAAGTATCCTCATATACTCATCATAATAATAATCACCTACATTATCCGTATCTTCAAACTTCCTGTAATTTATATTCTCATAAACAGGCTGATAAATCGGATCAACCTTCAATCTTTTAAAAGACATCCTTTTCTCATTATTAACATTTTTTATTAACCGAATATACTGGGGTAAGTCCAGTGTATTTTCCTGCACAGCTAAATCCAATGCCTGAACTTGCTCATCCCACCTACCTTTAATTATATCCATTTCCTGATACCAATCACCCATAACTGCCTGTGCCTCTGTTCCTAACGGACTTTTCCTCCTCTCTTTAAATATCCTTTCTTCTTCTGCAGCTATATCACCAGTAGTTCCTACATTCGCTATTCTAATTTCCTCTTTCTGCAATAATGTTAAGTCATTCCAGTTAACATCATGAATACGCTGTGCTTCCTGATCCTGAACATCCTCTAGTTTTTCCCAATCTGTAGTTTCTCTGGCGTTAAATCCTCCAAACTCAAAAATTGCTCCTGCAGCATGAATCCCACCTTTTAAGACACCAGTTTCAAGCCAAAATGGAGCTAATTGCGTTGCTATATGCTTTTCTATATCTACAGCACTTTCTAAAGGCTCTCCAATAAAAGTATGTTTCTGCTGAAGATCCCATGCAAGTCCTGATATAGGAGCAGTCCTGCCTCTCAGCCACATAACTATAGGATTCCTTAAAAGATTTGCAGTTACTGGTCTTGGTTCTTCTGATTGGAAAAATAACGGAGAATCGGCTTTATCTCCCCTAAATGCAGGATCTCCTAATATAGTTCCAGTAAGCTTTAATGCTGATACCCAAAATGAACCTGGACCAATAAAATCCTCTCCGATTTGTATTTTCATAAACTTACCACCATCTCCACCTTCAGAAGTAGGTCTGGGATCTAAATATAATTTTGCCCTTTCTGCTTCTGGAACCCCCATTTCTGCTTCTAACATATTTTTAGCTATAATTGTTCCTGTATACATAGTTACTCCACCACTCAACATTCTCAAAAGAGTATCCCTAGCCATTTCTCCCTGAATACCATTTTTACTGCCACCTAATAAAACATCTGCTATTACAGACATACTAGCCCTAGTATATCTGGGGGAAAAGAACATAAAGGCTCTTTCCAAAGCTATACTTCCTCTATTTTTACCTAATGCCCTAGAGTCAAAAGCACCAGTCATTTTATTAACCATATCTGCTAACTGCTGCATAGCTAACCCTTCTTCCATTCCTGCTTTTGATGCTTTTTTTAATGCTGTTTTTTCAAACGCCTCAAATAATTCTATCCTTGCCATATCTCCAAAAGTATCAAAAGCATCATTAAATCTTCCTGCTAATGCACCTGCACCAAAAATAGGTTCAAGACCTTCTTTTGCCCTTTCTTTAAGGGTAGTCCCATAGATCCCTGTTTTTGCTGAAGCATCATCAAACTTTGAAAAAGCTCTAGGCAACCATTCCCCTTTTCTTAATGCAGCATAATAATCCAGTCCTTCTCCAGATACATTCCCGCCTGCATCCATCAATCTTTGAATAACTTCACGTTTTGAAGCATAAAAAGATGCTATAGCTTCTTTGCCGAAAAACATCACCTTTGCATGATTCTTTGTAGCTCTTGCCCATCCAGCAGGACTTGTAAAAAATAACGGCAACCCCTGTATCATAGGAGCACCCAAGTCAAATGCTGTTTTAAATATCCTTAAAATATCCCCTACCTTTCCTAGATGTTCAGCTTCAAGTTGAGCAAATTTCTTTGATCCAGTTCCCATAAAAGCTTCTACTGCCTTTTTAGTTTTTGGATCAAAAAAGTAGTTTTCAAGTTCTTTAGTAGGTATTCCATTTTTAAGAGATACATTTTCCACCATTTCAAACTTTTCAAAATCCCTGCCAAGAAATTGTTTAGCCTGTTCATTAAATTTAAGTTTGTCATTAGGATCTACTAACCTACCCTTGCCTTCTAAAGTTTTCTGGTAGTTACTTATAACCTCATCTAAATTTTCATGTTGCTGTATCAATGCCTTATGTACCTGATTCCATTCTTTTTCAACAGACTCGATACCCCCTGTTATACTTTTCGCAAAAGTAGGATCTTGCTGAAATTCCCTTAAAAGACTAGCTAAAGGCTTAGGATACCTATTCATCATGTCATCAAATTCCCTTTGTGAAAATCTGCCGTCTTTTTTCCTGAAGTTCCTTAATATTCCCTTTTTAGCTATTCCAGGATTATCCTTAATTAGATTAAGATTCCGATAAAGTCCATCATTATCCATTATAATATTGTCTGACTTTACTATAAGTTTATTCAGGCTCTCAGCTAATTCATTTTTTATTTGATCCCTTAACTCTTTATTAGTAGCAGGAGAAGTATAATCGGTAACAAATCTGTTCAGCTTATTATAAAAATCCTTATTAATATTTTTATCAAAGATACCTTTGCGATCCAGCGTACCTATCTTATCTATAACCTCCTTCAACTTTCCTATTCCTGTTGTTGCCCTTGTCCTGGTAGCTAAATTAGCATCATGCCAATCAATAAGCCTTCTAAAAACATCCTTTGCATCATCTATCTCATTCTTTAATTCCTTCAAACTTTGTACCCTGTTTACAGCACCAGGTGTACGAAGGGGATCACTTAAAAGCCTCTCAACCTGATCGTAGAACTCATCTAGCACTCCCCTGCCTGATGGAAGTTCCTTAATTCCCTTTCCAGTTAATAACTCACGCATCTGCGTAACATTTAGAGGTTTTTTAAAAGAGAGCTTATCTTTTATATATTTTTTAAATAAAGGCAGTTCCAGCAGGGTTCCATGTTGAACTACTCCCCCTACTGACCTTCCTACAACAAAATCTTGCTTCCTAAGAGCTGATTCTATATCATCACTCCATACGCTAGGTTTTATCTTAGCTTTTCTCGCAATTTCTCGTTCCTTACTTAAAGTCAACTCTCCTTTAGGTCCAAATAGCTTTCTATCCTTCTTAATGATATTTCTATCTAATCTATCTGCCCATAGTTTTTTAAGATCAGGTTCTTGAGCTATTCTTAAATGAAGGAGTAATTCCCTAGCTAATTCATTTTGCTCCGTATACTCTCTATTCAAACCCCTAGTTACTTGTATAGTCTTTTCCAGATGATGCGACCTTTGCTTAATCGGTCCATTTAAAGCAGACTCCATACTATTTAATACATCCTCAAGATCAGTTGCATCAGGATTCTTTAAAGTTTTCTGTACTAATCTTTGCAGGTCATCTGCATATTTTAAACTGCTAAAAAGATTTTTAGGGGTTAATTTCAGTATATGTTTTTTGAACTCACTAATCGTTTCTATTATAAGTCTTTGCTTATCCTTCCATTCTCCTACTTCTGTAGAAGCATTCCACTTCTTCATACCTATACTTTTTAACCTATTTGTAAATTTATTATCATTTACCCTTTGTAAAATTTCTCCACTCTTAATATCATAAGTAGCAATCGGATTTAAATATTTAACGCCCTGTTCTTCTGCCTGATCTAATGTTTTTATAGACCAATCATCATTTAATAACTTGTCAAAATCTGGATCTAGATCAACAGATTTAAAAACCCTTTTCTTTTCTGCACTCGCTTTAGTAAATGCTGTCCTGCCACTTCTTATCTGCCTATCCTTTATACTGTCTACTATCCTACCTATATATGCTCCACCAGCTCTTAGGTTATTCAACTCATATTTAAGAGCACCTTTCTCTACTATTGTCTCTAAACCGAATGCTTCAGGCTTTGCGATTCCATTTTCGATTAAATGATAAGCGTGTTCTCCCCAAGCCTCTACGATATCCTTTAAATTAGCTTTTTGCTTCTCATTTACTTTAAGCCATTTAGCTGCATTTCCTTTACTGTCAAAAGCATTTTCCAAAAAAGTATGCCAGTCCTTTAATTGATCTCTTGCAAATACTGCATCTTTGCCAAAACCACCCTTCTTTTTAGATAGTTTTATTATTGAATCATCTATAAAATCCCCAAACATATTTCCTTCATCCAACTTCCTAAAATCAACACCTAATTTTACGAATCTCTGTTGATATTCTCGTACAGCAGCAGCTACAAAGGTTTTATTCTCTCCTTCCCCAATACCATGAAGAAGTGAAGCCCTGCCAGATTTTGTTTGGTATCTTGTAGGAGCAGGATCAGCCCAATACCACATCCATCTTAAAGGACCTAACCATTTACTTTCAGTAGATGCCACCCAATGTCCCGTAGCTTTTAAGTCCCTTATGGCATTTGGATCGTTAAGCAATCTCAAATTCTCAAAATCAGACTTTCCATTTTGCAGGAATCTTTTTGAACTTTTAAATAAGGGAGACTTATAAACCTGTTTTAACTGCCTATTAGAGGTGTTAAAGGATTTAGCTATATTATTATCATTAAGGAATTTAGATAATGTTCTCTCATCCAATCCTTCTTCTCCCAACTTAAGCCACCTAATAAACTTATCTGTAGTTTCCCTATTTAATGCTGCATCATCCGATTTAAACAGGACTTTATGGATAGTTATTTTACTTTGATTTAGCCAATAATTTCTTGGTATAGTCATCCTTTCTTCCCTACCTACACCCCTACCTTTAAGTATTCCTATCTTCACATCTGCTTTTGCTATTATTCTTCTTCCTCTCTTAGCACCTGCTTTTACTCCAGCCTTTATACCTGCTCCTGCACCCCAAAATAAAAAGTTACTAGGATCAGATGTTACCTCTATACCAAATTTAATAGGATCTACTTCCCATCCAAAAATCTTTGTTTTAGCATATTCTGTCTCTCTCCAAGCAGCTCTGGATGCTAATGTATGAGCTTCTTTTGAAGTTTTGCCTGATTTTAAATATTCTCTTTCAAATCTTTTCTTTTTTCTGGCTAATTCCCTGCCAAATCTGGGATTAAATGACTTAGCTGCTCCTGTTATAGGATTAAGGGGTGATGCTGATGCTGATACAGTCCAGTCATCCCATTTCTGCATAGCTTTCATAAACCAGTTAGCATTTTTCTCCCTAGAAACTGGATCTGGATTGTTGGCATTAGCTTGGGCTACAAGAATGCTCGATTGTGCATCTTCAGGTAGGCTGGGAACATCAAACTTATTAAAGTCCATAGGGGTAAATTGTGGTTTAGTTAAAAGTTGCTGCCTAACACGATTAGCCTGTTCACGCAACATCTTATCTTTTAACTTTTCTCTTTGCCTTCTAGTTAAATAATAAGTTGACCTAGTAATAGTATCTGCCCTGTCATCCCTATCAAAAGGACTTTCAAATTTAGGTCCTACCATATTAGTAAGCTACTGCTCCTCCTAAAGCTCCAAAAGGACTAGTTACTCCACCTGGAGTTACACCCTGTATTAAGTTAACCAATGCTGAAGGAGTTACACCTAAAGCTCCAAAAGCACCTTGCAGAAAGTCTAAGAACTCATTAGACCTGCCCTGTAAGGCTGCAGCACTAGGTATTGATTCGCCAAACGGAGTTTGACCTGTAATTAATCCAGACAATGCACCTAATGCACTAGGATTAGATAATAATGTTAATAATGATGTTAAGCTCTGAACCTGTTGTCCTTGCTGTTGTTCAGTCAATCTTTGCTCAGGCGTTAACCCACCTCTAGCTACAGATTCCTGTAATCCCATATATTGCTCTGGTGATAAGCCACCCCTAGTAGCAGCTCCCTGTGCTTGTTGCTGTGCCTGATATAGTTGAATTTGCTGGTCTGGTGTTAAACCACCTCTGGCAAGAGATTCCTGTAAATCTATATATTGCTCTACTCCTAATCCTGCTCTAGGACCTGCAGTTTGTATTTGAGTTTGTTGTAACTGCTGTTCAGGAGTTAATCCACCAGTAGTCTGCAAAGCTAACTCTGCAAGTCTTTGTTCTGGAGTTAAACCACCCCTAGCCTGTTGTCCTTGAAGATCTAAATATTGCTGAGTAGTTAAGCCGAAAGGATTAGCCTGTGCCTGTGCAACCCCTAGTCCTCCCTGTGCTTGTATTCGTGCTACTTCCTCTGAAGATAAACCTTGTGTTCTAGCTGTATATTCCTGAGCCTGTCTTTGTAATTCTGCTATCTCCCTTTGTGCCTGAGTTTGAGCTCCTGCTACACCTGCCTGAATACCAGCTATTTGCTGTTGTATATCAGTAGCATATCTTCCTTCTGCTATCTGCTGTTCTGCTATTCTTCCTTGAATATCTGCTTCAGTTAAAGCAACCCCAGCTTGGATGTTAGCAATAATCTGAGCATTCGTAGCCTGTATATTTGCTATTGTTTTCTGATCCAACCCAGTGGCATTTGCTATAGCTAAATTATACTGACCCTTTATTTTCTCAACTTCCTGAGTGCTTAAACCAGTTTTTTCTGCAGCCTCCACAGTAGCAGATGAAGTGATTGTAGCCACTTGAACATGAGTTAAATTATTCTTCCCTGCAATATCTATTTGAGCATCCGTAGATAATTCAGCAATTTCAGCTTCAGTCTGGGTAGTCATAGTTGCTATAGCTAGATTATTTATATTATTATCAAGGACCATTTGTTTTTCTGCTTCTGTTTGAGTTACAGCAATAGATTTTTGTCCTTCTGTCTGTATACTAGCTACTTCCTCTGCAGTTAAGTTTGTTTGTTCTGCTATATACTCCTGCATTTTCCTTTGGATATCAGCAACTGAAGTAGCACTATACTTATTCTGCTTAGCAACTTCTACAGCAGACATTTTATTTATCTCAGCCACTTCCTTTTGAGTTCTTCCATTTTCTCTAGCAACAAATGTTTGTGCATCTGCATATATAGAAGCTATATCTTCTTGATCTTGACCAGTTATCCTAGCTAACTGCTCTTGTTGCTCAGTAGAATATCTTAAATTTTTATCTTCCTGTGCCATCTTGACATGGGCAAGATGATCTTGTATATAAGTTTCATAGCCTTGCTGTTCTAACTGACCCCAGCCTAATACAAATTCTCCTTTAGCTCTATATGCTTCAGTTCCTGCTCTTTCTCTTTCCAAATCTAATTTTCCTCTTTCAATAGCTAACTGTTCCTGCAACTGCTCCATACCTATTCTTCCTTGCTCTCGCACAAGATCCATTTCCTGTTCTTGTTGTATATCCAGCATACTTCTTTCATGTTCCTGAGTTAGGCGTTGCCTTTCTTCTTGAAAACCTGCTGTAAGTTCTGCCATAGACTGTTCACGTTCTCCTAGAGTTTCTTGTTCCAGTTCCATTCTTCCAGATACTATTTTCGCATCCTGAAGCTCTGCAAACATTTCTGTAATTTGTTTGCTTTCAGGAGTCATTTCCCATCCTCCAGTTCCAAAATTATAATAACTTTTAATTAAATCTCCTGGTATTGTAGGGATAATGTCCTCTGGACCAACCACATTAAGTAGATCTATATATCTATTGATCCTAGTCCTATCTTCCTCAGTAAATGGATCTTCACCTCTAGTAGTATCAGCTTGATCTGCAGCTTCTTCTCCTACAATAGCTTTTAGGTTTTGCTCTATATCTCCTACAACCATTCTATTTTTATTTGCTAGGTCTCCAAATCTAGCTATATCTGGAGCCTCTATATTTTTTTCTTCTCCCATAACTTGTGCAAATTTTACTAGGTCTTGTTCTATCTCTAATAATGTATCTACTTTATTATTTATAAGAGCATCTTGATATTTACTATAATTTATATTAGCTTCTTGAAGTACTTCTTCTACTGATGTCTCACCTTGTCCCATAAGAGGTATATTTCCCATCCAACCAAGTCCTTTTACTTTTGCTGCTGCTTCTAAAGGAGTAGGAAATTTTCCTGGAACTTGCAAGAAAGAAATCATATCTTTTATATTACTGTCAATACTCTGTGCTGCTTGAAAATTCATACTACTTCTTTGTCTTTCGATATTTCGTGATCCTGCACCAGTAGTTGTAGGTTTAGGTATAGGTGTAGGTGTAGGTGTAGGTGGTAGTACTACCTGTTCTTGTCTACCTGCTATCTCTTGCTGTCGTGCTCTTTCATCTTGCTGTTGTGTTATACCTTCCCAACCTTTAACAGTAGGCATTCCACTAGGAACTTGTAAACTAGTAGGAGTTTTAAATGGAGTAGATATATTCGCCCAAGATTGAGCAAGATCTGGCATTCCATATAAAGCTTGTTGTGAAGTCTGACGAGGGGGTGCTGCTTGAGTTCTTTGCATAACTCGTTCCATTTCTTCTTCCATACTTTTACCAGATGGACCAACCATAAATGGAGTCATTCCATAATTATTATAACTAACCATTTACCTCACTCCTTCAAATGGACTAATAGGTTTTTCTGGACTAGTAGGTTCTTTATATTTAGTATATGGAAAACTAAGTTTAGGTCTAGTCTCCTTAACCTTAACTTCGGGAATATCTAAATCCTGATATTTTTCCTCTACTGCCTTAAATGCTAAGGTAGCATAATCCATAAAATTACTTAAACCCATATTTACCACTGTCTGTTTAGGTTTAGCCATAAGCTCCCCCTCCTGGAGCTAAATCTGCTCCTGCTGTTGTTCTTCTAGGTCCAGATCTAGGACCTGCCATTTGTCTGCCTATTAAATTTTGTTCTTCCACGCTTCCAGGCATTACTGGTCTGGTCTGGTTCCCTGCAGGTGCTCCTGCTCCTGCCTGATTGCCCTGCTGAAAGTTTCCAGTATTAGGTAATTGCATACCACCCTGAGTATTCATTACATTTTTGGCTATCTCCTCTGCACTATTCCCCGTAGCACCAGTTGCTGCCTGTATAGCCTGAGATAACTGTGGCAGTTTTTCTGCTGCAATCTGGGCAAATAACATTCTTATTTCAGGTATATTGAAGAAATCCTCAGCTATCCTGTTACCTATTACCTCTAACGGATTACTTACTCCAGCACTTCTAAGAGCTGTACCCCAATCCACAAAACCAGCTCTCCACGTATCCCTCCACAAGCTTAACTTCCTTTCCTGTTCTTCTGGACTCACACTGCTTAGCCTTACCAAGCTGACATGATGTCCACGAATATCGTTGGGTTTTAACTTAGCATCAAGATCTCCTGACTCAGTTTTGCCGAATACAGTAACCTCGTCATTTATAACATTTTCTACAATCTTTAATAATATTTCATTGGCTTCCTGCATACCACGTTCAGTGGCATCTATTACTGCACTAAAGTTAAGACTGGCTATACCTGCCAAAACAGCAGTATGATAACCACTAGCAGCACCTACTGGTCTTTCTCCCCTAGTTACTGCAGGAACAGTATTAGCTTCTATAGCACCCTTAATTGTCTGCATGGCAATCAATATGCTCTGTGGAGCTTCTGCCACAGGATCTGACACTATCTCTATATTAGTTGGAATATAATTCCTGGCTCCTGGCTCTTGTGAGTATTCAGACATAACTTCTTCGGTTAGTCCTCTAGGTCCCCTGAATGAAAGATTAGCCCAAGCATTCCTGCCTACTATATCCAAGTATTGTGATGCTAACCTTGATTCTGCCCTCAGCATACCAAAGTTACCATGTCCTATACCCCTATATAAGTGTTCAGGTTTCCTGCCTATGGTCTTTACCCCCATTTGTGGATAATACTTAACAAAAGGTATTCTTCCATAAGTATGTTTTCTAGGCTTCATAGCCCATTTTTTATCCCCCACATAAGCTACATGAGTGGATGTCCATACTTCAAGAAATTCTACAATGCCGTTTGTCTTGCCTACCCATTGAGGGAAGTGTGCAGCTACCCAAGAAGCTTCCATATCACAAAACTTAATTACCCATCTTGGACTTGTAGATGCTACATCCCATACACATTCTTGGGGATTAATTACTTCTGAAATAATCGGGAAGGTAAACTTTCTTCGATTAATAATCTCCTGTATTTTTTCCTTGTATTCAGATTCCGTCTCCCCATTAGACTGGTCTGGAAAATCACTCCATAAATGTCCTGCAAATTCATATTTAGCCCACGCAACTCCATATAAGCCCTGATGCTTTACGATTTCCCTCTGTACTGGGGTGTTTTGCTGGATCATGTGGTGAGCACCCTGCAAAAACTTTTCTATAAGCTCTGACCTAACCTGACCTCTAGGACCAGGTGGGGGAACTGATATATCAATAAATTTAGGACTGGCATGGGAAACCAATGTTTCAATAATAGAATGGAATGTTCCAAGCTTTACCTGATTTCCACCTTCAGGAACAGAGAAGTCAAAATCACCTATATAAAACTCATCAGCTTCCTGACAGTTTTTGTAAAAATTTCGGAAAGTTGATATAGCTCCTTCCTGCGATAGCTGTGCCATTATCCATTGTAAGGATAATTCTGGCTCATCTTCTGGTGATGCAGAAAGCAGACCAGCCGTTTCTTCTGCAGAGTTCTCTATCTCTGTACTGCTCATCGCCATTTAATATTCTCCTCAAGAATTAATGGTACTCCATTAACCTGCAAATCAGGAAACTCCCTTTGTGCCTCCTCTATTTGCTTTCTTCTTCTCGCCCTTTTTATTCTTTGTATAATCTTAGACGTATTGGATGAGGTACTACCCAATGGTTCAAATGTCCTGATACTAGGTATTATCTGTTTCATGTCAGAATCCACCATAGCAGGATCACAAGCCATTAAAGCTAGGCATTCTGCATCCACCCAGTCATCATGTAATGAATCTGTATGGCTAAAAGAATATCCTAAGCCAGACTGCTTAACCTCTACAGCCTCTAGCTGATTAACTAGTTTACTCCAACTAACAGGAAATTGCACAGTAAGATTTTGCAGTGCTATAGCATAGTTTAAAAATAATTGGTACTTAGACTGCTGGGTAAACTTAAATCCCACCACTGGAACATTCATAGACAGTAATTCATCATATATCACATCACCACCCATGCCTGAGCTGTCTATCCTTACCTCCTGCACCCTCCAGTTCGCACATTCTACAGCTATAGTCTCCTTCTGCAGCACCCAGTCTGTTTTCAGCATTTCTACTGCATATAAGGATTGCCTAGTTACCCTGTCCTTGATGATCAGAACAGTAGGATCAACCTGCTTACCTAAGTCCAGACCTGCTACATACTGCCTCTCGCCATTAGGTCTAGAGGTCTCCTCCCCCATAGCTGCCTCATTTATTTTACTGAAAAATCCTCCAGCACCTTCTGGCTGTTCTGCCAAGTAGTGCCTTCTCCATATATTATCAGTAGTCAAATCCCTCTCCCTCTGGATATCCTCTATCTGATCCTTGCTTAAATACTGATTGTCGAATGTCGTAGCTTTTATCGCTACTGCTGACGAATTAGGAGTCTGGTCGGCATTCCTGAACCTCCTTGAGAACCAATGCGACCTGGAAATAGGTGGGATGCCTTCTATACAAGCCCTTCCCAGCCTTCCTGGAGAATTTAGGGTAGGTCGTACCTTGTTCCATGCTGCCTCCTTAATGTCCTGTGCTTCTGCTATATGTAAAAAATCAAGTCCCACTGTCTGTAAAGACTCAGGGTTATCAGCAGATTTCAACTCCCATAATACAGTTCTCCTATGCCTTCCCTTCAGCCACTTTCCATTTGGTGCCCTGAGTTCTAATTCCACATAGAGTTCATCTTCCTTCCACCCAGATCCACGACCACCAGCCTGACCTGCCACCCTCCTCTTGACAAGATGTGGTGGTATAAATGCCTTCATCTCGTTCCATACCTGCCTCATCTGTGCCCTAGTAGGTGCAACAGTCCATACATGAATAGGGGGAACAAGGGTATTAGTCATATCAATGCCATTCATAATAAAAGGCTTCAGTGATGCTTCCTCTATAAGACTTAAGGCTTCCTGTATAACAGCCCTTCCCTTACCAGCTCTCCTACCAGCCCATATATACTTCACCCTAGCCTTTACGCTATGTAAGCGTTTCTGCCAAAGACAGGGAATATAATTTACAACAACATTATTCTTTAGAACCATCTGTTAATTCTTCTGGGGTTATATTTTGATCAAACAATAACAGACCACTATCCGCATTAATCGTTTCCACAGACTTCTTCTCTGTATGAAGATCAAGCTTCTTCCTGTATTTTCCTGTATTGCTTTCAATATACTGACGAATCTTCTCCGAATCATGCTTCATGTTCAAGTACCATCCAGCATCATCAACTATCTTCTGGTCAAGACTAGACCTGCTACCCATTTCCAGACGAACCAATGCAACTATACTCGATTCATTCGCAACTTGCTCAACTAAATGACTATGCTTCAATGGAATACCCCTACTTTTCTGGATAGGATACTCGCCTGAATCATGATAAGACTTCAAAAATTTCTTGAAATCAGGATTATGGGTAATCAGCTCCTTTAAATACTTAGGCTCCCTCTCCAAAGCCTCTGCTATAGAGTCTAAATCACCATGCGTAGGAAGTAATATATATACCTGCCTCAATATACGACTCCACTTCTCCCAATTAGGTATAGCATCCAATATCCTCATCCTCAAACCACCAGGAGTCAGCATACTCAATCGCTTAGTAGCAAAAGACTGCGTGTACTTACCATTCTTATAAGGCATATACCTAATATAACTCAACGCTGAGAGTAAGTCCATACATATAGACAGGGGGCTCCCTTGCCCTTCGGCACTAAAGATAGGTAATACCGTAACTATTTAGTTGGATAGGAGTATGGATAGATAATAGCCTAGATAAGGGTAAATAATAGATAGAATAACAGTTAATGATAGTTAGATAGGTAATAACCTTAATCTAAGATACATATCTATTTAAGTTATAGAGATACATATATTTAGATATAAATTGAGTATGAGTCACGCATGACATATAACGTGTACATTTATACTTATATAAGTATGGAGATCGATTTTAAGCGTATAAATAAATAGAAAGTAGTCCTAAGTATATAAATAGGTTTAGAAGTGTCTAGAATCGTGAATAAGGTATCTTGTAATTGATGCTGTTTAATATATTCCTATCCTATATATTAGTCAGATCCTTTTTGTAAAATGACATAAAAAAAGAGCGACTAGAAATTAATCCAGTCGCTCTAATAATTTAGTCTACAGTTTATAAACCAGAGTTAGTAGGTTTCCCCGTAGCAGTCTTAGTAGTTTTAATAGTATCCATAACGGCTTGAACTCTTAACTGATTTTCAAGTTTTTTAGGATACCTTAAGAATCCCAGTTCAGTTAATACAGTTGTTTTTTGTTTAGGAGTTAAGTCCATGTAATTCTGTTTTAATTCCAAGTTGTTAACAGTTGGAATAGTATCTTGATTAACTCCATTAACATTAAAAGTATTAGCGTTATCAATAGAAGTATTATCGTTATCTCCTACATTAAAGCTATTCGTATCAACTTCACTAATAATCTCAATTTCATTTATCTTTAAAACTCCATTTTTAATGTAATTTTTTAGTTCTTCATAACTTTGAGTCATGTTATTACTGGTAAAGTTTTTCATATTGTTTTTATTATTCCAATTAATGAAGTGTTTTTTATTGCTAAAATTCTGTTCAAATTTTATCCAATTATTGCCACTTTTATAGCTGATCTCTAATTCTATATTTTTATTTTCATTATTTTTTTCTTTATCTGTTATTACTCTATTTTTAAAGTAATTATCAGTATCATTTTTGTACTCAATAATTCCTACATTGATTAAAAAGTTAAACACGTTGTTTAACTGTTCAGCATCATTGTTTCGATGTAAAGCATATAACAAATTGAAGAAGCTTTTTTTATCTGAATAATCATATTTTAATTGATTGGAGATAATTGCTACATATTCAACTAACTTATTGTTTCCGTTTTTGAATTGTGTCAGCACTAATTTTAAACCCAAACTACCCTTGATAATTAAACTAGATAAAATACTTTTTTCTTGTATTCTATTTTTATTCACTGTACTCATAATTATTCAATTCCCCTATATAGATATTTTTATTATCTAACTGTTTTTTATTATATTTAATAACTTTTTTATTCTGAAAATCTCTGATCTTTTTTTCTGAATTTTCCAAAGTTTCAATTCTTACATTTCGACCTTGTTCTAATCTGAATAAAGAGATCTTAAATTCCTTATCAAACTTACCCATATTCTAGTCACTCCCCTAACTATATTAAGTATTATTTATTTTTTAATCTGAATAGTTGTTTTTTATACTCCTAAACTATTTCATGTTTGAACTGATAAAAAAATTATACCATCGTACCTAAATTCAACTAAAAAAATGATGCGTTTTTAAGTTTAAAATCGGGTATATTGACAACTTTTTTAAGCTTAAATTTTAGGTCAATATTTTGATCTTAAACAGTTAAAAAACGCTAAAAATCTTAGTTTGAGATAGTTAACCTGTTATTAACTAATTAAAAATTTAATTTACTTTAGTAGACCAAGTATAGGCTCGGCAAACTATAGGAAATACACCAAAAATCCGTCTAAAATTCCGATTGTGCAGAAATTCACAATGCCGTTTTTGGGGAGTTTTTCAAAAGTAATGTATTACAATACTATCTCTCCTATCGGAGAGAGATAGTATTGGATGGTATTAGAAACTGATTGGACAGATTCAACCGAATCGTGATATGATATTTGGGAGCTCGGAGTTTTATTTCTCACTCCATCTCCGACTCGCACTATAAATAGGAGTGATAGTAGGGAGTTTATATGAATAACATATATAATTTAATAACACATCTTTTAAGTAGACTAGGCTTACCTAGAATACCTATGTCTAACCTAGAGCTACATAATAATAATGTAGTAGCTAGACTAGGTAATAACTTTTCAGTAACTATACCAATGGATAGAATAACATCTATTTGTAAGGTTAGTGATGTTAATGAATTTAAAACAATACAAGGAGAACGATGATTAAAACTATTACTATAGATGAATTTCTTAAAGATAGAAAACCATGTGAATTATTAACAGAGTTTGGTTTACCTCATAATCACACTTACGATTGTGATTTAATTGATGAGATAGTATATCAAGCATATAATTTAGGAGAACAAAACAGTAGGGAGTAATCTATGAAGATATATGG
>Ga0114908_1000398_pt1 | contig 25429 bp, 22 predicted proteins | sample MalvireepMed_s17_FD_87292 | JGI IMG/M metagenome (GOLD analysis project Ga0114908, IMG submission 87292) | Marine viral communities from the Global Malaspina Expedition - Malaspina viral metaG DeepMed_s17 | ecosystem: Environmental > Aquatic > Marine > Oceanic | place: Mediterranean Sea... | reverse complement strand
TCGCGAGGGGTAATCCGATAATAACTTTTTTGTTCTTCATGGTTCCAATTTTTATATCTGACCTAAAACTACAATCCAATTCTAAAGATGGTTTAAAGCAAATCTAAAGATGGCCCCATCGCCGTTCATTTACCTCCCTATATCTTATACCGAAGCCCCAACCTAAAAATCTGGGTCTCGAAATAGTTTTGGTACAGGGCCGTAAATCCTTGGTCCGTTACTTCTTGGCGGATCCCGAACCGATTTAAGATATCGGTGGCGGAGAAGGTCAGTTCCGCCTTTTTGTCCCAAAAACTCTTTTTGAGGCCTAGGTCCACTGAAGATCTTGAGAGTTCCTTGCCTTGGGGGATGTTCTTATCCGAATAGTAGATACCTGTCAATTGGATGGCCAGATCATGTTCCAACAAAAACTCTGCATTCAACTTGGCATTCCAGGCATCCGCTGTGGATTGCTCCACCGTAAAAGTCCTTTCGTAGGGGAATAGCAAAGTTCCCTGATAGGCATCAATGGCATTGGAGTACCAATTAAAAGTGCCCGATACCTTTACCTTGTCGGAAATATCCTGGGCCAACAACAGCTCGACCCCTGTGTTGGTGGCACTTCCCGTGTTCTGGTAAATGCGGTTGACTATGTCATAGTCCGGATTGGAAGCATCGATGCTGTAGACCCTCATATACTGGTCCTTGATCATCCTGTGGTACACTGCCGTAAAAATGGATCCTGTGGACCAGCTATATTTATGGGCCAACTCCAGGGCATTGGTGAACTGTGGCCGCAAATAGGGATTTCCCACTTTAAGCAGTTCGGGATCGTCGTACTTTGGAAAAATTCGGAGTTCCGGTTCCCCCGGACGGTCGATCCTGCGGTTGTAGAACACCGACAATTTGTTGTGCCCCTCCAATTTATAGGTAAACCGTGCACTGGGGAACAGTTCGAAATAATCGTACTTGTCATTGTTGGGATAATAACTATTGACTGGGTCCAGGTCGTAGAAAACATCGGTCTGTTCGGCACGGAGCCCCGCCTCGATATCGAACGTTTCCTTTTCAAGGACATAGTTGGCGTACCCGGCATAAAGGTTCTCCCCCCAATCCGAAAAACTGCCCAGACCGGGATAGATGATGGACTGATTCCCCGGTGTGATGGTATAGTCCACGGGCAATCGCCTTATCCTCAGTTTGGCCCCCAGTTCCATACGGCCTGACCGTAAAGGCCTCACATAGTCCGTGGATATACTGGTGGTGTTCTCAATGGCCCTGATATTGGTTTTGTCCGTACCGATGCGCACCGCAGAACTATCGTTCAGGGAATAGGTCTCATCCTCCAACCCCTGGGTGTATTGGGCGCTGGCACTGAGGGTATGTCCCGGTTGTGCAAAGGAATGCCTATAGTTCACCGTGGCATTGATGAAGCGGGTGACCTCCTCCTCCTGCCAACTATAAAATCGGTTCCGTTGGTTGGCATCCATATCCATAAAGGCCACTTGGGCGGTATCAATATGTTTTTCGCGATCATATAGACCGGAAAAGGTTAAACTGTTGTGGTCATCCAAATCATAATCGATCCCTCCATTGATGATGGATCGAAACTGTCTCCGGTTTTCGGGCACCTGGGAAAGTATATTGCGGCCGTCATCATAATTCCTCGTGGTGAATTCATTGTTAGGTAGGGCTTCCTGAAGGATAAATTCCGATTGCAGGAAATAATTCAGTTTTCCTTTTTTATAGTTGAGATTTAGGCTCGGGATCAATTTGGGATTGACCGAGTAGCTGCCCAGATCCGTTGGGGTATCGGCCCGTCGTTTGCCCAGGGCACCGAGACCAAACGATAACCCCACGTCCCCGTTGAGCCCGGCCTGTCGTTCCTTTTTATAGATAATGTTCACGATACCCGCAAACCCATTGGCATCGTATTTTGCCGAAGGGTTGTTGATGATCTCGATCTTTTCAATGTTGGACGCGGGGATATTTGCCAACCCTTTTTGGTTCCCAAACCCCGTAAGGCTGCTCTGTTTCCCATCGATAAGGACCACCACCTTGTCACTGCCCCTGAGGACGACCTTCCCCTCTTGGTCAAAGGTGACCCCTGGCAGGGTTTTCATGGCATCCATGACCGACCCTCCTGATTGGGCTATATTATCCTCAAGGCTAAAGGTCTTTGTGTTGAGATCGGCATTGGTGGTGGCCTGTTGGCCCACTACCTCCACTTCCCCCAAACTTTGGGCACTGGGCAGCAATTCCACTTTACCTAGGTCGAACACTTTGTTCAATCCCCCTGCTACTACGGTCCGCTCCAAGGTGGCAAATCCGATAAAGGAAAAATAGAGTGCATATTCCCCCAATGCCACGCCATCGATGGTAAACCTCCCCTGTTCATCACTGATCGCCCCGGTCACCAGGGCATTGGTATCCAACTCATGCACGGCCACATTGGCAAAGGCCAAGGGTTCCTTGGATTCGGCATCCAAGATCTGACCGGAAATGGTAATGGTCTCTTGGGAAAACAAGGGGCAAGAAAAAATAAAGGAAAATAACAGGGCATATAGGCTTCGCATGGAAAACGTTTTAAGTTAAATGCCAAATCTAGGATCGAAACCTTAAGGGAATTTAAAGTTTTACATTTTCCCTGATTTATTTCTTCCCAAAATGGATGGTGAACACATGCCTGTCCCCCGAAAACCGATAATCGATCCCAAAACCATAAAGGTCACAGATCCGTTTTACAATGGCCAGGCCGAGCCCCGTTGCCTTGACCCCATCGGACTCCCTATAAAATCGGTTATAAAGACTGTCGGGGTGTTTCAGGGGTGTTGTACCCGCATTTGAAATGGAAATATCATCCACCGTCGAGCCCACGACAATATCTTGTTGGGCAATATTGTATTTGATGGCATTGGAGACCAAATTGTTACAGAGCACCGACGCCAGATAAGGATCCATGTCCACCTTAATGGGATGCTCGAAATCGACCTTGATCGCATTGTTGGAAATCTCACAAAAGTCCTGGACCGTTTCCGCCATGAGCCTCGTGATATCCAATTGCTCGACGTTGGCGAACTGGTTGTTCTCGATCTTGGTCAACAAGGTCAAGCGCTTGGTCATTTGGGAGAGTCGTTGTATATCCCTTTGGATGGAGGTGAGTTGTTCGAACTGCTGGTCGTCCAAAGGTTCCTCCATATTGATCACATTTTCGATCTTCGCCTGTATAATGGCCAAGGGGGTCTGCATCTCATGGGATACATCCTCCGTATATTGTTTCAGGTTCCGATAATCCGAACGGACCTTATTGGTCAAGAGTTTGATCTCTGTATTCAATTCGGAGAACTCCAAGATTTCACTGTCCATCAGGGCGATGGGAGCATCGGAACTGAGCGAAAACCGTTTCATTTGCTCCAGATTGTGGAAAAAAGGGGTCCACAGCTTTTGGTTCTTCGACCGATTCACATAAAACAGGAACAGGAACACTAAAAGAATGATCACCAAATAGGAAATGACCACGGCGATCAGGATGTTCTCCGATTCCACCACGAGTGCGCGGACCGTAATCCTATAATTTTCACCATTGATGGCGGAGAAGGTGGACAGTTCCCTGAACTCCTCCATTTCATCTTGTGAGGGATCATAGATGATGGTATCCTTTAGCACCTCCTTGCCCAACCGGGATACCTTTTGGATCTCGACGACCGGGGACAATTGAAAAGGCTCCGGATTTTCGACCAGGGAACTTTCGATCCGTGCCTCTGTGGAACGGAGCTCTTCCTCCACTTCAGACCGGAGCAGGTTCCTCAGATAAAAATAAAGGGCCACCGTACTGACCAACATCAACAGGGCACTGATCCCCAAAAAAGTTTTGGAGGTCTTTCTGATCAATCGTACTTTTTTCAAGGTATCCCCCATAGATCACTCTTCCACGAACTTATACCCACTTCCGTAGGCCGTTTTGATATACTTTGCCCCGGCTTCCGTCAATTTTTTGCGCAGGTTGTTGATATGGACATAAATAAAATCAAAATTATCCGCAAGATCGCTATGGTCCCCCCATAAATGTTCGGCGATGATCTCTTTGGAAAGCACCCGTCCCTTATTGGTGACAAAAAAAAGCAAGAGATCGAATTCCTTACGGGTCAAGGAAAGGGCGTGCTCATTTACATAAGCGGTCCTAGAGCGCGTATCAATGGAAATCTCGTGGAACTCCAAACGGTCATTGCCCCCAAACTTGCCCCTTCTCAAAACCGCCTTTATCCTCGAATTGAGTTCGGCCAAATGAAAGGGTTTGGTCAAATAGTCATCGGCACCCAGATCCAATCCTTCCAGTTTATCGTCCAAGGAATTGTTGGCGGAGATGATGATGGTCGGGGTCTCCGAACGGTTGCGCTTCAACAGTTTTAGGATATCCAATCCACTACCGGTGATCAGGTTGATGTCCAGGACCAACAGATCGTATTCATAGAGGTCGATCTTATAGAGGGCCTCGTGGTAGTCTGAAGCCATTTCACAGACATTGCCATCCCTTTCCAAATAAGTGGCAATGGATTTCTGGAGTTCGGTCTCGTCTTCTGCAATAAGGATCTTCATACCTTAAAATTAAGGTATAAAAATAGATTCCAAATCTTTAGGAATTCTAAAGCCCTGGTCTCGGGGGGAAATGTTTCAACTTTTGCAACCGACCTCCCTTTCAATCCTTCATGGACCAACCATTCCATTAACTTTACGAAATGTTCAATATATTCATTTGTTTTGAAGGGTTTTCATTTATATAAGGTTTACCGTTCAGGGCCAATATTATGGTTTTATGTTGTGCTGAAATTATGTTTTAACGCTAAAGCATACAATTACAAGGAACTAAAACCAAAAAAGCTTGAGAAGGAGATTAATCCAGAGAGTTGATTTTGGTAAATAATTTCGCCATACTCTCCCCATCGATGGCCTTCATATCGATCAATGCCAACGACTTTACCATATGCAATGTACTGGTCTTATATTTCAGAAAATGGGGCGTTTTTAAATGGGATTGATAGGCCGCGGAATCCGCATAGATTTCCAAAAGCCTTATTTGATTGGGTCGTTCTGATTCCTGCATAGGATAGATACATAGTACCCCTGGTTCCAATCTAACGGACGCTTCCGATTCTTCTTTCAATATTTCAAGGTACTGATCGATATAATCATTGAAAATTTCAATTTCCGCTATTCGGATAAGCATATTTGAAGGATCCGTATTCACTGGAATATTATTTGACGCATCTTGACCATGGACATTCATTGAAACAAAAAAAAGAGATAGATAAAAAAAGGACCTCATGGTTCAAAATAAATTAGCTGCATTAAAATGTTCAAAAGTCACCTCAAGACCCAATCTCCAGAAAGGTATTTGTTGACTTATGATAAAAGTACTGTTTTATAGCATCATTCCCCACGAAATTGGACAGGTGATTGACCTTCCATTTTCTTAAAAAAATGGCTGAAATGATTGGGCTCTGAAAAACCAAGGGCGAAAGCAATCTCGGTAACGCTCCAAGGGGTTTCCCTTAACAATCGCTTTGCTTCCCTAAAAACACTTTCAGAGATCATCTGGGTCGTTGTTTTACCCAAGTGACGCTTTAGTACTCTGTTCAAATAATTTACATGCACCTTCAGGCTTTCGGCATAAAACGAGGGACTTCGTTCCAAATGATGGTTCCTTTGCGCCGGGAATTGATTTTCCAATAGACCCAGAAAACGTTGGACCAATTGGGCTGTGTTTGTATGCTGCTTTCCAATATCCATGAGAACCGTTCACCCTATTTACCTACCCTACTTTTCAAATGGGCCGGATAACGGTCTCCCACAATATCGATTTCCAGTAAGGCCCTTTGCAGCTCAGCCAAATCCTTTTCAGTCAACTTTACATCAACAGCCCCTATGTTCTCTTTTAAACGATGTGATTTCGTAGTTCCTGGAATGGGAACGATAAATGGTTTTTGTGCCAAAAGCCAGGCTATGGAAATCTGTGCAGGAGTGGCTTCCTTTACTAAGGCAATGGCATTCAATACATCAACCAACCCTTGATTGGCCTTTCTATTTTCTATGGAAAATCGGGGGACTATATTCCTAAAGTCATTTTCGGAAAATTGGGTTGTCCCATCTATCTTTCCGGTCAAAAACCCTTTGCCCAAGGGACTGAAGGGCACAAAACCGATTTGGAGTTCCTCCAGCACCGATAGCACCTCCTTTTCGGGTTCTCTCCACCATAACGAATATTCACTCTGTAATGCCGTAACGGGCTGTTCGGCATGGGCCTTTCTAATGGATTCCACGCCTGCTTCGGAAAGCCCGAAGTACTTCACCTTACCTTCTTTAATGAGATCTTTGACCGTACCGGCCACATCTTCCATGGGCACCTTTGGGTCCACCCGGTGTTGGTAAAACAGATCGATGACGTCGGTGCGCAATCTTTTTAGGGATTCCTCTGCTACCTGTCGTATCCTTTCCGGGCGACTGTCCAAATCCTTTTTGGAATCCCCGTCCTTAAAACCGAACTTGGTGGCAATCACTACTTCATCCCGAACGGGTTCAAGAGCCTCCCCTACCAATATCTCATTTTCAAAAGGACCGTAAACTTCCGCCGTATCAAAAAAGGTCACCCCTTGCTCATAGGCTTCCCTGATCAATCGTATTCCCTGTCCCCGTTCGGTTGCGGGGCCATAACCAAAGCTGAGTCCCATGCATCCAAGTCCAATAGAAGATACCTCCAGTCCTTCTTTTCCCAATACCCTTGATTCCATACACTTTTTTTTACAAAAATAAGGCTGAGGGCCTGCCTAAGAAGTATATAAAATACTGGTATTACTACCATTTTCACTTATATAAAAAAGGGAAAGAATAGAATCAAGGAAAGGAAATGGACCGACTACAATGGCAATCCAAAAATCAAATGGTAAAAGGTTGGTCGTACTGTCGCTTGCCGGTCTGTTGGTAAAGGGCATTTGCAAGAGCCGCAAATATCGGTGGGAACATGGGCTCTCCCAATCCTGTAGGGTCGATTTGGTTTTCCACAAAATGGATATCGATTTGTTTTGGTGCCTCCGTCATCCGAATCATGCGATAGGTATCAAAGTTCTTTTTCATCGGAACCCCATCCTTAAAAGTCAATTCTCCATACAGGGCATTTCCGATTCCATCCACGATACCTCCCTCGGCCAGGTTTTGTGCAGCATCAGGGTTGACCACGATCCCACAATCAATGGCACAGGTAACCTTTTGGACCATGGGTCTTCCATTGTCCACCGCCAGATCAAGTACATGTGCTGCATAGGAATTGTGACAAAAATATGCGGAAACCCCTCTTTTATCTTGAGAGGGGCCGTCTTTCCATTGGCTCTTTTCCCTGACCAGTTCCAATACCCCGGCGTAGCGTTCGGGATCGTAATCATTTCGTTCCCCAACTGGATCGTTCTTGGCCCTTTCCAACAATTCCAAGCGAAAGGCTATCGGATCTTTCCCTGCCAATTCGGCCAATTCATCCAAAAAGGATTGTTCGACCCCGGCCATGAAATTGGAACGGGGCGCCCTGAAGGAACCAATGGTAATATTGGAATTGATGGTCCAGCTTTCCGCAAGGTAGTTCTCCACCGCTCCGGCAGGGAACCTATTGGCATACAAGGGACTTTCTGGAATACCTCCCGCTTTGACATGGAACCCGATCAAATTGTTGTCCTTGTCCAATGCGGCACGGTAGGTGGCATGATAGGTGGAACGGTAGATCCCCCCTGTCATATCATCTTCACGGGAATAGACCAACTTTACAGGGGCATTGACCTCACGTGAGATCAAAGCAGCCTCGATGAGCCAATGGGCATAGGACCTACGTCCATATCCCCCACCCAATCGGGTCATTTGGATATCGATATTCTCAACGGGCATCCCCAAGCGTTCCGATAGTGTATGTTCCGTAAGTTCAGGTTTTTGCAAGGGTCCTTTCAGCAGGGCACTTTCATTGGTGACATGGGCATAAAAATTCATCGGCTCCATACAATTGTGGGCCAAAAATGGTGCGGTATACGTTCGTTCCAATACTTTGTCCGCCCCTCGAAAAGCAGCTTCAGGGTCTCCGTCCCTTCTGACAACGGTAGCTCCCTTCATTGCTATCTCTTCCATGCTTTGCCTATGCTTTTCACTGTTCTCCAAACCTGCGGGAATGGTCAAGGTCATCGCCTGACCTCCGTAGGGTACCCGTTCCTCCGAGTAGGCCTCAAAAGGTTCCCAAGAAACCTCAACAGCCTTTTTGGCATTCATCACATCCCACGTGGACTCCCCAACCACGGCCACTACCTCCAAAAAAGTACAGGTATCAAAATGCTGTCGGACATAATCATCCTCCAAAACCTTCACTTTGAATACATCCCGGATTCCAGACATGGTCTTGGCCTTTGAAGCATCAAAGGACTTTAATTTCATTCCAAAGGCTGGGGGATGAATGATCATGGCCAGAAGCATCCCTTCCTCCTCGGTATCCATCCCGAACAAGGGTTGGCCGGTCACAATTTTTTTCGCATCCACATTTTTTTGGGATGTCCCTATGATCTTAAAATCAGTAATATCCTTGAGTGCCACGGACTCGGGCACAGGTAACTGTGCCGCGGCACTGGCAAATTCCCCATATCCGGCCGATTTGCCACTGCCCTTATGGTGAAGGGTGCCAGACGAAGTTTCGATTTCCCCAACCGGCACGTTCCAGGCCTGTGCAGCAGCCTCTCTGAGCATTTGCCTCGCAGATGCCCCGGCCGTCCTTAAACCGTTCCATCCACGACGTATGGCTTGGCTTCCCCCTAAAAACTGAAAGGAAAAGGCCTCTGTATCCAAAGGGGCCTGCTCCACGATGACCTTGTCCCAGTCCACGTCGAGTTCCTCCGCCACGATCATGGGCATGGAGGTCTTGACATTCTGGCCTCCTTCCGGATTTGGGGACATGATGGTCACCATTCCATTGTCCCCGATCTTCAAAAATCCGTTGACCTGAAACCATTCCTTGGGCAAGGCCCTGGCCTCTTCCGGGGTCAATTTACAGGATGCAAGCCAGTTAAAACTCAACAACAAACCCCCACCAGCAAGCGCTGAACCTTTGATAAAAGAGCGTCTTGATAGTGCTGAAGAAGTTGTTGTCATGGTCACAAAGAATTTTGGTTACCCGTTTTATTTAATAGTTTGAGATTCGATACTCTTATCCGACCAATGGAGGTCTGTCTGTAGCAAAAGGCTGCCTGTAATGTCGCCTGCCCGTAGCCTTATAGATAGCGTTGGACAATGCTCCAAATACAGGAGGGAATGGAGGTTCCCCCATTCCTGTGGGATCTACCTCGTTTTGCACAAAATGGACCTCGATATGATTTGGTGCCTCGGCATGTCGTATCATTTTATAGGTGTCAAAATTCTTTTGTTGCGGGCTACCGTCCTTAAAGGTAAGCTCCCCGTACATCGCATTTCCCACACCGTCCACAATGGCACCTTCGGCCATGTTCGCAGCGGCATCCGGATTGATCACGATACCACAGTCAATGGCACAGACCACTTTCTCCACTTTAGGGGTATCCCCGTCCATCACCACATCGACCACATGGGCGGCATAACTGTTGTGACAGAAATAAGCGGATACGCCTCTATGGGTACCCGATGGCACTTGGGACCAATTGGACTTTTCCCGTACCAACCGCAATACCCCAGCCAAACGTTCAGGATCATATTCATTGTTCTCCCCTACCGGATTGTCCTTGGCACGCTGTAAAAGTTCCAATCGAAATTCAATGGGGTCCTTCCCTGCCAATTCGGCCACCTCGTCCAAAAAGGCCTGTTCCACACCTGCCATGAAATTGGAGCGTGGTGCCCTAAATGCCCCGATAGTAATGTTGGAATTGATTTCCCACTGTTGCGCCAAATAATTGTCGACAGTACCTGCCGGGAACCGGTTGGCAAAAAGGGGTGTTTCGGGGATACCCCCTGCTTTGACCTGAAAGGCCACCAGATTGTTATTCTCATCCAAAGCCGCCTTATAGGTAGCCTGATAGGAAGGACGATAAATACCAAAGGTCATATCATCCTCCCGCGTATAGACCAACTTCACAGGAGCCTGCGCCTCCCTCGAAATCAAGGCAGCTTCCACGGCATAATGGCCATAGGCCCTTCTTCCAAATCCACCACCCATTCGGGTCAATTCGATCTCAACATTTTCAACGGGCATGCCCAATCGGGCCGCCACGGTCGGAGCGGTCAATACCGGTGCCTGCAAAGGACCGGCCAATTTGGCCATATCCTCGGTCACATGGGCAAAAAAGTTCATGGGCTCCATACAATTATGCGCCAAAAAGGGACAGGTGTAGGAACGCTCCAACGTTTTGGCCGCCGATGCAAATACCCCCTCGGGATCTCCATCCTTACGGGTGGTCGTACCCGATCTGGTGGCCATTTCATCCATTTGGGCATAATGGCCTTCCGTACTTTCCAGTCCACTGGGAACCTCCACATCCACTTGGGTACCAAAACGGTCCATTTTAAACTTGGAACCTGCTATGGGCTCCCATTGCACGTCCAATTGTTTTTTGGCATTCATCACTTCCCAAGTACTCTTACCCACAATGGCGACCACATCCGTAAAGGCATTGGTATCAAAATAGCCCCTGGCAAAATCCTCTTCCAAGGTCTTTATCTTAAAAACATTCGTGATGCCGGGCATGGACTCGACCCGCGACCCATCAAAGGATTTCAATTGGAGTCCAAAGGCCGGTGGGTGGACCACCATGGCCACAAGGGCCCCTTCATACTGATAATCCAATCCAAACAAAGGTTTTCCAGTAATGATCTTCTGGTTCTCCACACTTTTTTGGGAAGTCCCGATAATGGTAAAATCCTTCACTTCCTTCAAGGAAACTTCTTCAGGGACCTCCAACTTTGACGCCTTTGATGCCATCTCCCCGTACCCTGCGGACCTCTCCGATCCGGTATGGCTCAGCACTCCATTAGCAACGGTAATCTCAGATGCTGGAACCTGCCAGGTCTCCGCGGCCGCGGCAACCAACATTTGCTTTGCCGTTGCCCCGGCCAGACGCAGGCCTTCCCAACGGCGTCTAATGCCCTGACTGCCGCCCGTGAACTGCCATCCATATTCCTCTTGATCGAAATTGGCCTGCTCTACCAAAACATTTTTCCAATCCACATCCAGTTCATCCGCGACGATCATGGGCATGGAGGTAATTACCCCTTGACCAAACTCCGGGTTTGGGGACATAATGGTCACTACCCCATTATCCCCTATTTTCAGGAAGGCGTTCATCTCAAACCATTCCTTGGGCATCTCCAAGGCCGCCATGGTCTCCACGTCCTTTGGTTTACAGGCATTCAATAGACTAAAGCCAATCACCAGCCCGCCACTGGCCAAACTGGTGTTCCTGATAAAAGCCCTTCTCCCTATATGCGTTTTCATTACACTCATCTTATTGTCCTTTAATGGTCTATGTGTTACTTTCCGCAGCCAGTTTCACTGCTTTCTTGATCCTTATATAGGTCCCACAACGACAGATGTTCCCGTTCATGGCCATTTCTATCTCCTCATCACTGGGGTTGGGGTTCTTCTGCAATAGTGCCGAGGCCGTCATGATCTGCCCGGCCTGACAATACCCGCATTGGGGCACATCCACTTCCAACCATGCCTTCTGTACGGGATGGTCCCCATTTTCCGATAAACCTTCAATGGTGGTGATTTCAGAATTCCCGACCATGGAAACCGTCAACATGCAAGATCTGGTCGCCGTACCGTCCAAATGAACGGTACAGGCACCACATTGGGCGATACCGCAGCCGTACTTGGTCCCGACCAAGTTCAGATGGTCCCGTAGGACCCATAACATGGGGGTACTGGGATCTACGTCCACCGTATGTGACTTCCCATTGATATTCAGATTGAAATTTGCCATAATCCTTTGTTTTTTATGAAAATAATTATTTTGTACCGAATAGACCTACTAAATTCAAACCCCTCCCTATTTTGGATAGGAGTTCCCTTTTTCTATTTTGATAGCACTTGAAGTGCATGTAACCAAGATTCGACCATGCCTTCCACTTCTTTCTTGCGTTGCCCTTTAATTGCCAGGTAAATACCGTCCCGTTCACTGCCACCTTTGATGGACAGCTCCTTGAGCAGGGTACTTCCTTGACAAAGCTCCTTTATGGTCTGGATACAGCTTCCGATACCATACCCTCCATTGGTATTAAAAGGTACGACAGTTTTTCCTTTTAGATCATGGGAGGAGAGAAAGCTTTTCATGGGTGGTGGCAACTGCATCCCCCAAGTGGGAAACCCTAGGAACACCACATCGTAATTTTCCATATCCAATCTATTTTTCAATGGGGGTAAATACCCTGTCCTGTTTTCCGCTGCCACCTGTTCCACAATGGCCCTATAATTTTCAGGATAGGGGTTCACCAATTCCAAGGCTTCCAATCGCCCGCCCATTTTATCATGGATGATTTCAGCCAAGGTCTTCGTGTTCTGTGTACGGGAAAGATAAACGATCAATATCCTATCGGGATCCACGGAACTTTTTTGGGCGGACAGGCCCTTAACCATCGACAACGATACCCATAAGACCAACATGCATTTTGCCATCTTCCTGTTTTCTTTAGGACTTATTTTAGATAGGTATCATCCGTTACCTTGTCCAACCATTGTGTCGGACCATCTATCCTACTGGTGATGGCCACCTGCACGAATTCTTCGTCCGTGTTCGCCCCATGCCAATGTGGGGTATTCGGAGGGCATTTAACGGCATCCCCTTTCTTCAAGATCCTTTTCGGACTCCCTTCCTCTTGGTAAAACCCTTTCCCGGAAAGGGCCAGTATGATCTGACCATTGGGATGGGAATGCCAATTGGTCCTGGCGCCAGGTTCAAAAGTGACACTGCCCACCGAGTTCTGGTTGATGCTATCGGCATCAACCAACATCTGCAACCAAACGGTGCCTGTAAAATTATCATTGGTGATCTTACTGCCCTTATCGAACACTTGTTGCCGTGGCACATCTCCCTCCATCGAAGCGGCAGTATCCTTCCGTTGTTGACAAGAAATTGCGGTCAAACCCATAAGGACACTGTACAAAAACAATTTACAGTTCATTGCTTTGGGAAATTTCAAGGTTGTTTCTATAAAATGCATCCAGTTTGTCCACCGCTTGGTCCACATACTCCGGTTTCCAATAGGTTTGGATATGGGTGGCCCTATTGATCAAGAACAACTCCTTGGTCTTGGCATTGACAGCTTTTTCAAAGGCTTTGTCCGTCATATAATAGGTATCTGCCTTACTCCCGGCGATCATCAACAAGGGCTGGTCGATCAATTCAATTTCATCGGTGGCATCCCAGGTCATGAGTTCCAATAGGCTGCTCATGGTATACCCTCCACCCGAATTGGGATGGGCATGGGTTTTCCCATAATAGATATACCCTTCCCTATAGAGATCGAAGGGCATGGCAGCAATCTGTTCTTCCGTTAAGGGAGGTGTTCCTTTCCCTACATACAATACTTCCCCACCATTGGCTTCTTGTTCCCTTGCATTGGAAGCTTGCTCCAATCGTTCCTGGATACTCTCCACTTGGGATTTCAAGAAACCATTGCGCCGTACTTCTCCGGAATTGAACATGCTCAACGTGGCAACGGCCTTAAAGCGTTTGTCCGACTGTGCCGCCTTCAAGGAGTATCCTCCTCCGCCACAAATGCCCAAAAGTCCAATGTTCCCTGGATCGACCCCTTTGTATTTCGAAATAAAATCGGCCATCCCATGGATATCCTCCACGCGATTGTGGGGTGTGTCCACATTTCGGGGTTCCCCTCCACTGGCCCCTTGATAGGCCGCATCGGCCGCTATAGTCACAAAGCCCAGTTCCGCCAATCGTTGGGCATAAAGGCCCGCAACCTGTTCCTTTACCCCTCCATTGGGATGGGCCACCACCAGGGTGGGATACTTGTGGTCCGCATCAAAATTCGGCGGGGTATATACATTGGCGGCTACTGTAATGCCGGAACGTTCATAGGTCACCGGGTGTATGTTCACCGCACCTCTTTTGTTTTCCGAAATGGCACCTGCATATACCAATCCAAACGGATTCTGTAGCTGCTGTGCCCTTGTTTCCTCCACGGCCCCAGCGATCATCATCATCAACATTAAAATTTGTGTCTTTTTCATCTCTTTTTCTTTTCTCTTTTTCTTTACAATCTTATTCCCTTGCCGCCAAAACGGCTTCCAATACGTTATAGGCATCGTCGGCCTTTTCTTGATCGGCCGTTACCTCAATAAGTTTTACAAATTCCTCCAACTGTGCAGCCGTCAGACCGACATTCAGGGATATGTTCATATGACCTCTGAGCATGGGATCCAGATTGCCCAGGCTGGCAATGACTGAAATGGTCGTCAACTCCCGCTGAGCATAGGTCAATACATCCCTTTCAAACAGGTCTGCGAACAAATGCTCTTTCAGGAACACATCCATTTCTGGGGAAAATTGCTGATAGGCAGGTTTGGGCCCGTCCATTTTGGCCAATACCAATTCCTCCAAGGTCTCAATGCCCCTATCGTATTTGCTCCTAGAATCCACAATGGGTGAGGCCTCTTTGCCCCAATCATCCTGAATGCCCTGTTCCTTTCTCTTTTCGATCACCTCCAAAAAAGTCTGGAGTCCCCTGATACTTCTCGGAAAACCACTATAGGCATAGAGATGTACCAATACTTCCTTGATCTCGTTGACGGTCAACCCCTCATCCAAACCATGGTCCAGAGCCACCGAGAGCTCCTCCATTTTACCCTGCGCGGTGAAGGAAGCGATCTTGACAATACTCTTTTGCTTCTCGTCCAATAGTTCTGCGTTCCCAATCTCTGTTTGCGCCATCAAACCCTGCAGGCCCGCCAGGCAACAAAAAAGACATACAATACTTTTCATTCGTTCCTTTCCCATAATCCTATTTCTTTGTTATTGATTCATTCATAATTCACTTTTTACCTCATTTCTAAGGATGTGGAAGCTTGGAATGCCCCAGCATCTTCTTGAGCCATAAAACCATTCCTCTGGGGCTTCCAATGCTTCCTACACCTAAAAAGGTGTGTTCATCTTCCTATCTCCTAAGGCAGTGCAAAGGCCATGATCGAACCGGATGGGTTTTCTTTGGTCCCACCCACGGATAGGGCCACATACTGCTTTCCATCCACAAAATAGGAGCAAACGTTGGCATTGTTGGCCGCAGGTAATTCCTGTTCCCATACCTTTTTCCCCGTTTTCTTGTCAAAGGCCCATAATTTTTTATCATCGGCACCACTGATGAACACCAGGCCACCTGCGGTCACCATGGGCCCTGAACGCGCCAAAAGCCCTGTTTCTGGTCCTCCCTCCTCTTGCAGTTTTTCATCGTTCCCCAAGGGAATTTGCCATTCGTATTCCCCTGTGGTCAGGTTCAAGGCGTTCAAGGTGTTCCAAGGACCCTTCATGGCTGGATTGCCCGAAGGATCGCTCCATGTCCGATATGGGGTGATGTTCATATACCTCACTGGTTTTTCTTCCCCACTTGCTTCTATTTCATCCTCCGTAGCGGCATCTTGCAATTCGAACAAATAGGCCAAAACGCCCCGTTCCTCACGTTCTGTCAACACGCCTTTATAACCTGGCATCATCCCACCGCCTTGACGGATCTTGTCAAGGACCTCCGTTTCGGAGCGTCTGTCCTTGAGATCTACCAAGGTAGGAATAGTAGGCCCCACCCCTTTTTTATCCGCACCATGACAGGCCACGCAATGCTTTTCGTAGGTGACCCTTCCCAATTCGTATCGGGTATTGTTCTGTGCGGCAAAATGTTTATCCGCATCCACAATGGTCTGTATTTCAGGCAGGTTGTTGCCCCTGATATAGAGGTAATCGGTATCTGGATCATAGGCCAGGCCTCCCCAGTTGGCGCCACCCCTTGTCGCTGGAAGGGAAAGCGTCCCTTTTAGATCCGGCGGGGTGAACAACCCCTCATATCGTACCGAACGAAACGTTTTTAATATGGAATCGTGATCGGCATCCGAATAATGGTTCAAATCTTCCTCCGTCATGGATTGCCGCACAAAGGGTGCGGGTTTCAAGGGGAAGGGCTGTGTTTCGAAGGCCACTTCACCGGGGAGATGGGATTCGGGCACCTTCCGCTCCTCGACAGGAAAGATGGGTTCCCCTGTTTCACGGTCCAAAACAAAGATGAAGCCATGTTTCGTGGCTTGGGCCACAGCATCGATTTCTTTTCCATCATGGTTGATGGTCACCAAATTGGGGGGACTGGCCAAATCGTAGTCCCATATATCATGGTGTACCGTCTGAAAATGCCATTTATAGTGTCCCGTTGTGGCATCCAAGGCCAACACACAATTGCCGTATAGGTTGGCACCGATCCTATCGGCCCCATAATAGTCATAGGAGGGGGATCCCAAGGCCAAGAAGACCATGCCCCTTTCCTTGTCGATGCTCATCCCTGCCCAACAATTTACGCCACCGGCATATTTATAGGCATCCGGTGGCCAGGTCTCATAGCCGGGTTCACCAGGATGGGGAATGGTATGGAAAGTCCATGCGAGCTCGCCCGTCCTCACATTATAGGCCCTGACATATCCTGGAGGTGCTCCATAAAAATCGGGCAATCTAGATCCAATGATGATCAAATCGTTGAATATACTTCCCGGTGTGGTCAAGGTGACCGATATTTCATCGGGATTGTCCCGAACGCCTACATTCAGGTTGACCTTGCCATTTTCACCAAAAGAAGTGATCGCTTTCCCCGTTTTTGCATCAATGGCGAACAAGTTGTTGCCCGCGGAATACAGGATACGCTTATCATCACCATCCTCCCAATAGGTCACGCCACGACTGGCAGCAGTGGGTTCATCCTCACCAAGGGCCTTGAAGGCCCAAATCTTTTCACCGGTCGCTGCATTGATCGCATAAACCGTCTGGCTTCTGGAATTGGCATACATGATACCATCGATGATGATGGGATTTGCCTGGCTGGATACCACAGGCTCTTCCCCATCGGCCACGTCATCGGCATGAAAGGACCACACGTTCTCCAAATTGTTGACATTGGAAACCGTGATCTGTTCCAATGGGGAATAGCTGGTTGCCTTGGCATCCGCTTTATACGCGGTCCATGTATTGTCCCATTCCGATTCCTCCTTTTTACAACCGGCCAGCACCAATAGCGCCAAAAGGCCCATTCCGTATGTTCTCCAATATTCCAATCTGATTTCCATGGTCGTGTTTTTCCTTAATACTTTTTCCAAATCTTTTATATCCCCCTTGATTGCAATTTCTCCCGTATTTTCACCGCCTTTTCTATCAAATCCAATCGTGCTTTTCTAGGATCCACTTTGCCCACAGGCACACCATTTGACTGAACATCCAATATCATATTGTTTTCAGGGGTGTATCCAGGCCATTGCGGCAAACCTTCCCCATTGGGGTTTCCGGTCTTGGCAAAATTGGCCCAATACGTATTCATGGTTTCAGCCAGTTTCACATCGGCCGGTGTTTTTTCGGGATTTCCCCAACGGGCATCCAGGGTATTGAACACATAGGATATATCGGTTCCATGTCCGGCGCCATAGGGCATCCGTTCCTTCATGGGATCGGAAACAAAATCAAAATGATAGAAATAGACCGGTTCTCCCGCAGCCACAAAGGTATTGGCCGTAAAACGTGCGGGTTCGGCCCATACCCAGTCCGTATTGAACTTGGCGATCACCTCCGCAAACTCCTTGTCCCCTTTGAGATCGTAAACAGATTTGGCTTCCCCGCCCAAATCACCGAACAGGGCAAAAAGTTCCTCCTTGGTACTGGAGTTGTTGACAAAACTGCCCCCGACCTCTGCACTGCAGGAACCGATCATCAAGGGCACTTTCGCCTGTCTGTTCGCTATATAGGCACTCTCAGCGGTCTCCACCACCAATGTACCGTCCAAAATAGGCCCTGAATAGATACGGGGGCCTCCCTGTCCATCGGTCTCCTGACCACCATCCACGATCTCCTCCACTGGGAGGGCACGCAGTTTTGCAAGGGCATCGGCATCCGTTCCCTGGATACCATGTTTTTTGGCAAAGTTGATCCCAATGGTCTCCGCGGACTCTTTATAGAAAATATCCGCATTCTCTTCACGGATCGGCCTACCGGTCAACACCCCGTCCCTGGCCCCACCGGAATGGCTGATGGCCTTGTCAAACAAACCTTGTGCATCGGGAATGGTCATCAAGGAATGTACCGATACCCCTCCTGCCGAAAATCCGAAAATGGTCACATTGTCCGGGTCGCCTCCAAAAGCAACAATATTGCGCTGCACCCATTGCAGGGCAGCGATCTGGTCCATATAGGCATAGCTGCCCTTGGCTTCCCCGGGATGCTCGTCACTAAGGGCTGGAAAGGCAAAATGGCCCAATCGGCCCAACCGATAGTTGAAGGTGATCAAGACCACCCCTTGCTCCGCAAAGGCATCGCCGGCAATTCCGGCCCCGGAACCACTCCCACCTGTAAATCCACCACCATGGATCCAAACCATGACCGGTAACTTATCCTTGGCTGTGGCATCGGCTGGCTTCCATATGTTCAGGTACAGACAATCCTCGGATGAGCCTTCGACAATACTACCAGGTGCTCCGCCCCATCCGGACTGCGCACAATCAGGCCCGTAAGTAGAGGCTTCACGTACTCCAGTCCAAGCTGATACGGGTTGTGGGGGACGCCAACGAAACTCCCCGACGGGCGGTGCCGCATAGGGTATCCCCTTAAAACTGACCATATCATTGACTTGAACCCCTTTCAGGATACCCGACTCCGTGGTCACCAAATCGGTATCTTGCCCCTTTTGTTGGGCCCCCATCACCACACTGAACAGCAATAGCAAACCCATAATACTTTTTTTCATTTGTTTTTCTTTATTTAATGTGCTCTAATTGTATTACCCCCAACCCCTTGGATGAACGTTGTCCATTGCTCTTGGGTCTAAAAGATTTAGTGAACCCTCTCGGTTCAATGTTCGATTTGATGGGTATCCCGGACACTGCTGAACGTGAGATCCAACAATTTCCAGGCATCCCCTTCCTTTTTATAGAATTCGGTGGCCGTAAACTCATTGGATACATCATTGCCACGTACATGGGCTTCCAAGGTGATCCGGTTCCAGAGGATAGCGGTATCGTCCCCGAAGGTTTCCACGGCCACATCGTGCACAATCGCATTTTTGTACCAAATACTGCCGCTCTCTATGATTTCCAATTCGCGATCTTTTTTCCATGAACCGCTCATATGGACGAATTTGGACTTGTCGTGGAAGAGCTCGGCCAATCGATCTACATCCTTATCGGCCATCCATTGCCATTTGGCCTTGGACAGCTCCTTTATCTCATTTGCAATGTCGGAATCCTGTGCCCAAAGGTTGCCTACCGTACAGCACAGAAAAATCAGTAAAAGTCGTTTCATGGTGTTTGTGTTTTAGTTTATTTTTAAATGTCAATTCAATTTTTTGTGCACTAAGACCTGCATCAATCAAGGCCCTTTTCCTTCAACCAGGCCGACATGAGATCGGCCACTTCAATATTGTTCAGGTCCGAAAAGGGAAAGTGGGTGTTCCCCTTGATGCCCACCTCGGGCAGGTGCACCACGGTGACATCCCCGCCATATTTGTTGACCACATCCCTCCATTTGCGGGCCATTTCCAAACGAACGCGCCAACCATCGGTTCCCGGATTGGGATCATACGTTTCTGGTATAAAGTCCCCATAATAAATGACGATGGGGATTTTGGTCAATTTCATGAATTCCTCCTTGGGAATCCCAAAAGCCTGCAATTCTCCGGCAGAACTTGCCAAGGGTCCCGGCACCTCTCCCTCTGGAAAAAGAAAACCGGAACCGGGCTCATAGGAAACGATGGCCTTGACATGTGGATTCTTAAGGGCCGTTGACCACCCGAATCCCCCGGAATGGGAATGGGTCACCAGTATGCCGTCCCCGATCCGATCGAACAGCTTTGAGGTAGCCTCTGTGATCGCCTCAATATCAAAGCCTCCGATATTGGGGGTCATCTGACGAAAATATTGGTTCAGGGTCTCTTCATCCTTGGCGAACTGTACCCCTGGAAAATAATCGGGCCAAACCCCCACCCTGAAAATGTTGAACCAAAACTGTTCATCCGGGGTAGGCGTGATGGTCGCTTCCGCCATACTCTTTCCGGCCCGGCCCCTTCTTGGCTGATCGATGATATAGGTACTGAACCCCCTGCGCAAGAATATGTTCTGGTACCCCTCGCGTCCATCGGGCGTAGTTTCCCAAGTCTTGGAAAACTGTCCGATACCGTGCCACATCACCAAGGGATATTTACGTGCATCGGCCGGGACTTGATAGAATACATAGGCATGGTCCCCATGATAGGTCTGACCTTCCGGGGTGCGTTTAATGGCATCGAAAGTCCCTGGATTGCTCTTTACGGTTCCCCCGACGGCAAAGCTTCCTTGGTCCTGCAGCAAAATGGGCTTTTGTTGGGCCCAACCCCCTACCAGGGTCATCATCAGTACGAAGGTCGATAGTAGTGTCCTTAATTTTTTCATGCGTATTGTTTATAGTTGCTAACCGTTATGTGAGTTCCAATTTTCGTTCCCCCAGCCATTTTACCATATTGGGATCCCTATGGTCAAAAAAGCTGCTTGATTTCATATCCAGCCCTTTCAGCACCTCCATATCATTTGGATCCAGTTCAAAATCAAAAATGTCGATATTCTCCTCCATGCGGTGTCGATGTGCCGATTTTGGAATGGCCACGATCTCCCGTTGCACCAGCCAACGCAGGACCACTTGGGCTATGGACTTGTTGTACTTGTCCCCTATTTCCGCCAAAAGTGCATTTTTGAACAAGCCGTTCTTTCCTTCGGCAAAAGGTCCCCATGCTTCCATCTGAATATGGTTCTCCCTTAAAAAGGCATGGATGTCATATTGCTGGTGAAAGGGATGGGTCTCCATTTGGTTCACCGCTGGGACGATCTCATTGTGCACCATTAGGTCCATCACTCGGTCAGGATGAAAATTGCTCACCCCAATGGCCCGAATCCGTCCTTGCTTGTACAGTTCCTCCATGGCCCGCCAGGAACCGTGCACATCCCCCATGGGCTGGTGGATCAAATAGAGGTCCAAATAGTCCAATTGCAACAACTCCATGGAATGGTCAAAAGCCTTTAAGGTTCCCTCATAACCATGGGACTGTATCCATAGTTTGGTCGTGATGAACAGATCCTCCCTGGGTACACCACTTTTTTTGATGGCGGCCCCTACGGCGGCCTCGTTAAAATAGGAAGCTGCGGTATCGATCAAGCGATATCCGGTATCAATGGCATTGAGCACAATTTGCTCACATTCCTCCAAATCGGGTATTTGAAAAACCCCGAATCCCAAAAGGGGCATTTCGACCCCATTGTTCAATTGTATCTTCTTCATGATACAAATGTCGGAACAGAAAGAGGCTCATTTTGTACCAAAAATACTGGAAGTAGTACCATTTTTACTGAATTCCAATCCCTTGATATGCAACCCTTTTGAAATTTTCTAACTTTGTTAACACTAAATAAGATAGGATATGGAAGGCATGTACAGGTTCGAGAGCGTTAATGACTATAATATACTGAATAATCATAAGACCTTACACCCTTTGGTGAATGTTTTGGATCTGTCATTGGCCAATCCCAGGGATTGGGACGGCAACAAAAAGGTACGGCTCTATTTTGGTTTCTACTGTGTTTTCCTCAAGGAGTTCAAAGGCTGTGACCTTCGGTACGGCCGACAATATTACGACTATCAGGAAGGCACCTTATTGTTTGTTTCCCCAGGCCAGATCATGGATGTCGAGACCGATGGCCAGATATACCAGCCCATAGGACATGTATTGGCCTTTCACCCGGATCTGATCCATGGTACCGCGTTGGGCCAGAACATTGATTCCTATAATTTCTTTGGATACCATACCAATGAAGCCTTGCATATTTCCGATGAGGAAAGGGAAATCGTCATGGACTGTCTTTCCAAGATCAAATACGAATTGAACAAAGGGGTGGACAAGCACAGTAAAAAGCTGATCGCTTCCAATATAGAGCTCTTTCTGAACTACTGTGACCGCTTCTATGACCGTCAGTTCATCACCAGGGACAACGAGAACAAAGGGGTCTTGGAAAAATTCGAGGCCAAGATGAAAAACTATTTCAATTCGGATGCCCCCCAAAAACTGGGATTGCCCACGGTAACCTATTTTGCCGATGAACTGAACCTGTCCGCCAATTACTTTGGTGACCTCGTCAAAAATGAAACGGGAAAATCTGCAAAGGACCATATCCAGGATTATATGATCGAAATTGCCAAGAAGAAAACTTTCAATACCGATAAATCCGTGAGTGAGATTGCCTATGAACTGGGCTTCAAATACCCCCAACATTTCAACCGCTTCTTCAAAAAACAAGTGGGCTATACCCCCAATGAATATCGCATGTTGAATTAGACCACCCAACAAAGGTCCGTCTCAAATCCTTATTTGACCGAAAGCTCCAGTCGCCTACCCCCCTGCCTTTCAAGGAGCACTATTTTCATGCGTTCATGGGCACCGGTCACATATTTGGGATATACATGGACAAACCGATAGGTGGAACCGCTTTTGAGGGTTTTCGGTTGTTGGAACCTAAGCAGGGGTTCCAATGGGGTCTCTTGATACGATGTCTTACTTTTTGGACTGCCATTGATCCGAAGGATATCCAAGGTTTCAAGGTCATAATCGATTCCTGATTTGTTTCGCAGCTCGAAAACCAAGAACATTTCATCGCCCTGATATACCTTTTTTTCAAGTCGCAGTCGGATACCACCCCTTCTAACCGTTCCCATGTTTGCCCCATTTTGTTCCTGGAGCAGTTGTTCCATCAAGGCCAAGCGTGTACCGTCTTTAACCAAGGTATCCAATCTCCGGGCCGGTAAAGGACGTACCCTTCCCAAACTGTGTTGTTCATTGAGAAATAAATGCGTTCGCGGTAACCGATCTTTATAGGCCACTTTAAACTCATAGGCATATCCGTCCATGGTCAGCACCCATAGATTGGTCGTTGTCCCTTCGATGGCCTGCAATAGTCCAAAATAGTGTGCTTCTTCCCGATCATAGGAGAAGACCGCATTTTCATTGCCGGTTATGGCCTGCTTTATAGGGCTGGGAAAAAAAAGGGCGACATTCATCTGGTCATTGGCGTAAAGGGTATCCAAGGTTTGTTGGCCCCATACGAATGGGCCAAAACCAAAGGCAATAAGACTAATAAATAAACTCCTGATTTTCATGTTCACGATTTTAATAAGAATTGATAATGGTCTGTAATCTTCACCTTAACGGCCCGATGGTCACGTTGAAAGATGCGTTTGATCCCATTGAGCCGGGGAAGGCCGGGTACATTGATTTCATCCAGGCCTTCATCCAAGGTCCGGTCCAACACTTCGCCCTTGAGTCGGTTCCTCACATAGATACCCTCCCTTCCGTCCTGGGCATCATGGGCCTTCAGTTTCAAAGGAAGTTCCCCAGAAATTGTAAGCTCCACCATGACACGGTTGGGCCTAATCTTTACAAACCCATAGAGCCGGGTTCCCCTCGGAACCTTTATCCCATCGAGATCAACAGATTCGGACAACCGCAGGTCCAAACGTTGTCCATCCCTTAGGGTTTGATCGCCATCCACATAGGCCATGATCTCCAAATGGTCCATGGCAGGATCAAGGGGACTTGATGCATAAAAAAGTTGATGGGACAAGGACAGGTCCGCAGCGGTCGGGGCCGAAACCGGTTCAGGTCCCACAGCTTCCAATATATCGTCATGACTCGGTGTTCCTTCGATGACCTCCAACGGCCCTGGTGGTTCCTCCCTATTTATTGAAAAGGAATTGGAGGCATACACACTATCGATGACACGTTGCTTTTCATACTCCATATAATCCGGATTGAAATAGCCCTTGTCATCGATCATGTGTTCCGGATATATGGGAGGAGCGGTAACCTCCCGCTCCTCTTTAAGGGCTTCCAGGGCCCTTAATTTACTATCGTACTCGACCTGGTTCTCTTCCAGATCGGGAATGGGGATCCGTTCGGGATCCAATTCCGGTTCCTTGTCCTTTCCAAGGGTAACGATGCCATAGATGGTAATGAACAGTACCACACATACCATTACCAGGACAAATACAATTTTATTCTTTTGGGCTTTCATAGGCTTCCAGTTTACGAAGTGAGTTTTCAAAAAAATCAGTGATCAACAATCCATGTGGATTGTGCGGAAAGTTCCGTTCGACCTGCAGCAAATGGCCCGAAGTGACCAGTTCGTAGGTATCGGTTACGGAACCTCTATGGATCTGTAATACAATGCGAGTTTGGAAAGCCATCATCCCTCCTTCCATCTTGATATTGGACTCGATACGCTCCACTTTTTGGACCAGGGAATATTGCAACAACCGATTATAGAAACCATCAGCTTTCTTTTGTTGGTATACCTCGGCCACGGAGTTGTTTCCGAGCCAAAGGGCCTTTTCCATATGGGTTTCAAAACTTCCGGCATCCAACCCATAAAACCATCTATGGAACCGTTCCAAATGGGCCATTGCCTCGACATCCAAGTGTTGACGTTGATCTACCCATTGCAACGGGATGACCTCCCCTTCCCCATTGACCACAAAGGCATGATCCAAACCATTCTGGTGTATTTTGGCTACCATCATAATGGAGACCGAACATACCAACCCCGAGACGATGACCACGAAAAGGACCACCCAGCGGTTCAACCGCAATACCTGCACTATATTATTAAAAGGCGTTTTCATAGACTTCAATTTAACCGGTGAACAATCGAAGGGTAAAGCTCGTGGCCCTTCGATACAATTTAAATTTGAGCAACACGATAAAGCCAATGGTCCCGAGTTCAATGATGGAGGCAAAGAATTCACTCCCAAAATCAAAACCAAAGAGGTTTCCCCAGAAATTGGTACTGATCTCCGTGTAGAGGTTATTGACGAACACATTGACCAAAAAGAAGGCGGGCACCAACATGTACACCGCTGCGTACAACTTAAAAAACTGATAGGCCAGGGGACGAAACTTTTCAAAGACGGCCAAGCTGATGACCAAGGGAAAAAAGGCCTGCAGGATCCCCAACAGGAAATACCGTTCTGCAAGGAACAAAGGATAGATGAACAGGTCCATCAACCAAAGCATGACCCCGATGATAAAGGCCAAGACCTTTAATCCGTACAAGGGAGTGACCAAGGCCTCGTACAAGAGCGCCATGGCTTTCTTGGCGGCTTCCAAGGCACCCACATCCCGTTCCAGATCTACATCCTGAAGCTGTAAAGGG
>Ga0114908_1000384_pt1 | contig 26299 bp, 41 predicted proteins | sample MalvireepMed_s17_FD_87292 | JGI IMG/M metagenome (GOLD analysis project Ga0114908, IMG submission 87292) | Marine viral communities from the Global Malaspina Expedition - Malaspina viral metaG DeepMed_s17 | ecosystem: Environmental > Aquatic > Marine > Oceanic | place: Mediterranean Sea... | reverse complement strand
GCAGTATAGTTTGTTCCAGATGCTTCTTGCCCTGTGGAGTAGGCTGTAGTCGCAGCACTCATAGTCGCAGAGCTAGTGTACAAAGCAAGTTTAAACGTGTTTCCTCCACTCGCTTTAAAGTTATGTACTGCTTGCAATAGCTCACTTTTGAAAGAAGTACACATCGCTTGAGTTTTAGCCATTATAGCCTCCTAATAATTTCCGCAAGGTCTTTTTGTCCTTGCGCTTCTAATTGATTGCCTATTGTACACATGTGGTTTTTAATAGCTTCACGCATGTAAAAAGCAATAATAACGTGACACGAATTTTTGAAGGCATGGGCTTGTGCTTTTATTGGTTCTGGTGCTGTGTCGCTCACCGAAACTAATTTATTAGTAGCCATCTCAGCAACTTCTTCTACTGTATGACCTCTACCATGTGTTGTTTTTACACCTAACTCTCCCACGGAGATTTTAAATGAATCTGTTTCCATCTAATATACCTCTGGTTCGGGTGGACCGAAAGTAATATGTTCTGTTCTTCCAGAATATCCCTTATGGACTTCTTTTTGTTTTTCTACTTTTGAAGACCCTGTTATGTCCAGTTCTCCTTCGTTCATGTAAACGACAGGTGGGTCTTCTAACCTATGATATCCATATAGTTTTTGTTCTTCAGGAACATTCGTATCTAACATAGAAGAGGTTGCTGCTATTGATATATCTATGCCTCGACTCATACACTTCGATAACCAAAATTCACAACATCCTCTCCCCATTTCACCAAAATGTATATTGGTGCTGTAACTAAAATCTGCGCCATACATATTTATTTTACCGACATTATGGTATGCAGCAAAAGCAATAGCGTAAGCAATAGTATTATTGAAGTAACCACAACCCATTTCTTTAACGACTTCTTTTAACGGGTATAGCTCTATAGAAGGAACTCTGTTGTCTTTTTCACAAGAATAAACAGGTATGTCTAAACGAGGCAAAGTTCTTCTCATAACTTGAGTTTGTGGACCTGCGTCAAAAGTGTCAAAAAATCGAGAAGCAGGGTCCATCATAAAAACACGATCGCACCTAACAACCGCGCACATTGAATTAATCGCCCACACTTCATCGTATTCCTGGCTGTGGCTTATAGACATATGGTAGTCGAGCTGACTTTTTCCCATAGAGAGTATGGCTATGTTTTTGCCCTTTAGTTCTTTAATCATTGTGGTTGTGGTCTTAGTTTGTCATAACGATATTGATCTCTAGTGCCCAACCCTTCATTAAAGTTTTTAAGTTTAAGTATTGCGTCTTGAAAACGAGTTTCAAAATACTGTAAATCATTTGGATCTTGTTTCATAAAAATAGAAGCTTCTACTAAAGCGCCATACAGTATTGCATCTGGAGCATTGGTAGAAAGCCATGTTGTTCCACTGTCTCCTGCTGCTGTTAGTGAAGCAGGTCTATAAACATAATGAAGTTCGAATGTTGAATTAGCATTAGGTGCTGGTGCCAGGATAAACGTATCTTCGTCAAACGAAGCATAATATTTAGGAACTCCTGTTGTGGCGGTAGCTGGGGTGTAGTCCCTAATCCATGTGACTTGTTTTAGGTTTAAGTAGTTGTAATTGCTGTCTGAATCAATTACTGCTAAACTCAAGGGGTCTAAATAGTCACTGGGTTTTGATAAATAAGAATTACCAGAACTCGCCGTTCCTGTTACGTTTTTGCGGAACTCGTCTAATTGTACTATTTTTAATATTTTTTCTTCAGACAACTTGATGAATGTGTCTAAAGTGTTTGTAAATGTTGTTTCGTCGTTATCCATATAATTTTGGATAGCTGTTTTTAAGCCTGAATATGTAAAACTCATGATATAGTCACCGTTATTGTTCCGAGTTCAGACGTTCCTTCAAGACCTGTAAAGTATGTGCCTATCGGGTCGTCTGTAAATGTCATAGAGTTGGTTCCATTCGCTTCAATTACTGTAGAAGAAGGGTTCTCTGTTTTAACCACACCCAACTGAGACTGAGGAAGAGAAACTTCTGGTCTAGCCTGATACAGTGTTTCGGGGTCTGCCGTAATTCTGGGTGGTGTGTCTTGTGGTTGTCTTGGCTCATAACACTCGGGACAAACTTTTAAATTATTCCATTCTACTTTCATAGAAAGATAAGGATACGACCAACCACATCGGTCACAAACTGCTAATGCGTGTGTGCCTTTAGCGTAAGCCATTAATAGGTTGCCCTCGGCACTAAGTGAAGACTGGCTCTGCCTCTGTCTTCGTCTTGTGCTCTTTTTAGGTCTTGTTCGTATATTTGTAAAAGCATAGGTACACGTTCAGGGTTTTTCTTTAGTGACATATAATATGCTAAACCAGAGACCATGGGTGGTATAAATCGGCTGGGTATTTGTTGATCTTGTGCCGAAGCAGTTACGTCGTCTATTCGTTGAATCCGATAGCTTACAAAAACATCGGTAGAGTTTTCAGGGGTTGGCCACAGCTTAAGAACAGGAGTTGCCTGTCTGTCAACAAAAAACTCTGTAGGTCTTGCCTCGGTTGTTTTATTAGGAATATTTAGATACTCCATACGACCAACTCGACTCATTTGATAATCAGTTTGTGTACCATTTACCGTTCTGCGTATAACTGCCTCAAGAATATCGATATCGTAAGAATTCAACGTATAACTTGCTGTGCCTTCTGTTAGTGTTAAACTAACTTGAGCAATAGTCCATATATTAATGCCTCGGTTCGACCAATCTGCAAACATAACATTTAAAGATCGTCTAGCTGTTGCTGCATCATATCCTGTCCGAGCTTCTAGCCCAGCAAGTTCATACGCTTCTTCTATTACTTCGCCTGTGTCTAGGGCAAATGTTTTAGTACCAGAAGTTGCCATAATCTAAGATCCTGGAGCTTCGTAGTATTTCAAAAACTCACACCAAACGGTGTATTCATTACCCGCATCAGAAGTAGAGGGAATAACGAAAAGTACATCCCCTGAATACCCTGAAGCAGCAGTGTTCTTTAAACCACCGATTTCACTAAAGTCAAACGAATTATCGTAAGCCAATGTTAAAAAAGTGACATCAGTTGTTGCATCCCAATCAAGAGAAGCAGGTGCATCTGGAGCACCGCTACAGGTGTACCAAATTTTGTTTAAAGAAACATGTGCGCAAGACTCACCGTTTAATGTTGACGTGTTTAATGCCGAAACATCTACTAGAGTCGTGCTACTTGCGCTTCCGTCTGATAAAACTGAGCAATAGACTATGAGTTTTTTCTCACCATCTAGTTGATTAGTTGGTCCTGTGACTGTATTAGCCATGTGTCACCTCCTATTAAGCGTCAGCGAATGGAGTTACTAGTGTTCCCGAACCTAGTATGATTCCTTCCACTGCATACTTAGCGGAAGCTATCGCAGTACATCTAACGATACTGCCTGCTAGTCCGCCTTTAGTAGTACCGTTCATAGTGATAACATCGTTACTTGCTCCAGATATAAAGGTTTTACCAGTAGCGTCAGTTACACCCGTGTAAGTACCACCAACAAATTTATCGGTTCCATCGGTTAAGATGTCCATATCTGTGGCTGCTGTAACAACAACAAACATGAATTGAGCTCCTAAATTATTAGTTTGGTTAGGGTCTGTGTCTTCGCCAGGAGCAGTTGCAACGATAGTAGGTAAAGTAAATTTACCGTCTGCGTCGTTACAAAGCAAAATTTTACCTGCGTGAGATGCCACTGTAATTGATGTATCGGCAGTAAGGCTTACTACTGAAGCATTGCCTGCTGAGATAAATCCAGCCAGTGATCTAACTGGACCTGAAAAGGTTGATTGCGCCATAATTTTTTCTCCGAAAAAATAAGTTCTACCGTCTTGGCTTGTCTGCTAGGTCAGTCTGTAGAACAAGTTTATCCCTAGATAAAGCGATGCGGGTTGAGTGAGAAACCCCCGCATCATAGGTTCCATATTACTTGCGTTTTAATACTCTATAGCGTTATGCACCAGGAGAGCCAAAAATACCGCGCCAGTCAGACCAGCCGAAGCTGTATCTTTCTCTTGCTTTATATCTAACATTTCCTGTTTCGAAATCGCCTTCCATGTTAGTGGAAACTGCGGTTCGAACAAAGTGCTTGAGACCATTAGGTATATCTGTTTTAACAAACCAAGCGTCAGTGTCTGTCAAATAATGATTCACAGCGTAGCCATCTGGGACCATGCCCATATTTCTAATTGCATTGATGTCATTATCTGAAGTTCCGACTCTTCCTGGTGTGTTTAACAACCGATCTGCGATAAACTGTAATGCAGGTGGCACAATTAATCTTTGTGCTTGTGCATTAACCTTCAGACCTCTCTCATCTTTAAAGCCAGCAATATCAATTAGTGCCTGCTCCATAGATGTTTCATTAAGGTCTGCAGCTGTGCTTAGTTCGTTCTTAAGGTCACCAGCAGTTAAAGAAGTATGATCGGTAGCGAAAAGTTCTTTACCGTCTCCTCCTGGATAACTACTACTGAACCCGTTATTCAACACATTTGCAGCTTTAATCTGCTTTGTTTGTTGCATAGAACGAGCAAGAGCACGAGTGTATCGTGCAGATAGGGTATCATACAGATTATCTTCCATCGCTTCTTCAGTCAAGGAGAAAGCTAATGCCACAGTATCGTGTGTATAACGTGCTGTCCAAGTTTCTTGGGCAGTGTCATACTTAACTGCAGCGCCTTCGCCTTTTACTGCTGCTTCTCCGAATCCAGAGAGCATCACTTCTTCCTCATAAGCACGGTCAGAATTTTCTGTGTCGAAAATCATGGTGTGTTCATCAGCATATCGTGAGTACTCCAGTCCGAATAAAGCATTAAGTCCTGGAACAAGTTCTTTAACGAGTTGTGCTCGATTAATTGCCATTTCTTAACTCCTATTCAAACGGATTAGCAGGGAAACGGAAGAATGCTCTGGCACTAGCTCCAATTGAGTTGCTTGGTGTATCCACAAAGCCAACACAAAGAGCAACACCAGAAGATGTAGTAGCAGTCACACCTTCCGCAGAACGACCAGTAGATGTACTACCAGCAGTCGTTGAAAGAGTGTATTTATTGCCAATAAAACTTACAGCTGGTGTACCAGCAGTAAATTGAGCTTCGTAAACGATATCTGGATCGTTATAAATATAAGCCTTAGCATCTGCACTTCCTAATGTAGCAGTGTCAGCAGTCCAATGTTTTGAAAACGTCGGAGTGCCATCACTTGCCTCATAATAAACGCCAGCAAAAACGCCAACAGGAGCACCAGTAGCCGTGCCTTGAATGATATAACCACTTGATAGATTGACAACGTCGCCACTAAAGATAGAAGCATTTGTCGCACTAGCGATTCTCATTTGAGCAGGTCTAATAGTTCCACCAGTCAAATGATATGCTGGTGTAAACCCATTGGGGTCATTAGTATTTGCCATAGTTTAATTACCCATTTAGTTAAAGGTTAGTCTTTAGAAAGATCTTTTCTGCTACCAAACTCCGTTCTCGTTTGACGAGTCGGTTTTTCGATAGGCATAATAGGATTACTTTCCCTCATTAGTTCAGAATCAACAGCTTGCATGGACGCATCGGTCATATCTTGAAAATATTCCTTACGTTCATCTACTATCGACTCATCAATCTTGGCTAAAATTAAACCACCAACTCCAATAACACCTGCGTGTTTGCCGTCCTCAATTGTTGGACCTTGAAACTCAGGATGAGCTTCTGCCCGAACTGGCTCGAATCCTTCCCGAATACGTTTAGACATATTCGTTTTATCATCTTGCCCGAGAATGCTTTCACGGATCCAGCGATATTTATATCCTGGAGGGGGTTGTGGCGCATCCAAACTGGATGGTGGTTGCCAAGGTTTTCTGCGAGTGGTTTTTTCTCGAACTTCAGCAGAACGGGAGTTTCGATCTGTCATATTATACTCCTATATTTAGACATACTTTGCGTACTCTTCTAATGGCACACCAAGCTTCTTAGCAATTGCTTGTTGGCTTGTTGTGAGTTTTACTTTTCTGGACTTCCTAGTGTTTGGGTTAGCCCCAGCGCTAGTTCGTCCAACTGCTTGTACAGGAGGAGCTTTAGCTTCCTCTTGTTCAAATTTGTGTGGAAACGCTTCTTTAATCCGTCCATCCAACTGCTCGTAGTAGTCGGCAGAAGTAGGATTTATTCCTTGTTCTTGCATTTCCTTGTCTATTTCAAAAGCAGCAGAAGTCATCACTCGGTCTCTTCCGAACCAAGAATTTTCTTCTTTTTGTGCCCAAGCTGTTGCCCGTGGATCCACTGGAGGTGGAGCATCGGCACCGTTAGATTTTTCAATCCTGGTTTTTGGTTGTTCTCGTCGAGATAAAGTTTCTTGCTCTACCGCCAACTTTGCTATGTCCTGTTGAAGACTTACTTGAGTATCAACGTCTCCTCCTTCAACAGCTTTCCGATAATCGTCTTTAGCTTTTTCTAACTCCGAATTAACTCTTCCGTTGTACTCTTTAAACAAGGCTTGGCTGTTTTCTTCAGCTTTCGCTTCATATTCTCTAACTTTACCTTGTAGTGTTTGAGCAACTCGGAGAGCTTCGTCTCTTTGTCTTTCGGCTTCTCGTTGATTATAGGTAAGTTTATCGATTCGTTTTTGAACCTTGTCGCTATACTTATCTATTTCTTCTTCATGTTCCCCTGAGGCTTCGGCGGATGCTTCAACTTCAATTTCTTCAGTTTCTTCCTCGTTAGGGATCTCTATTTCTTTTTCTAAGTTTTCAGTTTCTTCTGGCATGGTCTCCTCCATGTAATGTTTTTGAGTTTAGCGTGAATTTTTGCAAGAGTAAAGAATTATCCCCCGAGTATATCTTCGGGGTCATCTATCAATGCTAAAATTTCATCGTCGTTTAAAAGACGCAAGTCACCACCATCAATTTGGATTCGGGCACCTGCGTAGCGTCCAAAAATAACCCAATCTCCCGCTTGGCACCAAGCGCCTTCTGGGAATTTATTTGGGTCTCCGTAAGCATCTGGTCCGAGGGCTACAACATAACCCACTACTGTAGTTAGACGCTCTCGGTCTACAGTTTGTTTAGCCAGATAGATTCCACCTTTTGTCGTCTGAGAAGGGGCAAAAGGTAAAATTAGCATGCGATAACCTGTTGGTCGAGGAAGTTTTTGAGACAGCGTACTGTCCTTCTTTAGGTCATCTGGTGTAAAACTTGTTGGTTCTGGTTCTGTTTCTTCAGAACCAAAATTAGAAACGAAAGGAGGTATCTCCTTCTTAGGTTTTTGCGCTTCATTCTTCATCTGCTGTCTCCATTCTTTTGTGTAATCCAATTATTTCATTTTCTATAAAATTCAAACCTTTTATCTCACCTATTAAATGTTGGTATTGTGTGTAGTCTGCAGCACCACCATTAACGAGAGTAGTTTTTAACTCTTCTTGTCGTTTACGAGACTGTTTTAATAAAAATTCAGTCGCAGTTAGCCAATCCATAAGTTATTCTTTAACCCATTGGATAAAACTAAGTCCTTTAGTAGCAGCACCGCCACCTTTAACTTTCCCTTTTACCGCTTTTATTTCTCCATCGCCTTCTGTGTTCAGCTTGACTGGGTTTTTCTGTGGTCCAGGGTATAGTTTAGACTTCTTGTCCATTTTATTCTCCTCTAGTTCTTTCGTCCGCTTCTCGGACAGTATTTAAAATATCTGCATAAGTTCTATCTGCTTCGAGTATAGAGCTCTGTACGTTTTTCTCTCTGTCTGCTGCAATTTTCATTTCTGCTATAGCTTCTTGAGATTCAATTCTTTGTCTTTCAGTTTCCGTTTTTTGATCAGAGGCTTCTGCTTTCTGTTTTATTTCGGCTTTTTGAAGCTCGATAACTGGGTCAAGTCTTTGTAGTTCTTCAGCTTTAGCCAATGCTTGAGCCTTGCCCGTTACTTCTGCTGTAGCTTTAGTTGCTGCTTGAGCAATTTCATTCATTATTTGTTGTGATTGCTCAGGTGGCATTTGCTGTAACTGGTCTAACGGTGGCAGTGGTTGTCCCATCGATTCTTCGATTTGAAGTTTATACAACATTGATTGATGTTCTTGTATATTAGCACTAAGTGTTTGCCCAACCATTGGGTTTTGCTGCGACATTGGGTTTTGCATAAAAGAAGAGTGTGCAGCAATATATGCTTCATGGTCTTGCCATTCGAATGCTTTAATCGGTTGTCCCATCATGGCTGCTTGTTCTTCACTGATTGGGTCTCTTGGTGGAACTTGTTGTTCTTGTTTAAATAGTGTTTGTGGGTTTTTTATCTCAAGTGCTTCGTAAACTCGACGATATGCTTCTTGTAGGTTGTGTATTTCTGGTGCAGCTTGTGCCATCTGTAGTTGCTGCTGTGCAATCAACACCCTTTGAGCCATTGAGAAAATATTTGGATCGCTAACTGGTAAAACATCTATACGATCGTCAAAATCTTGTGCCATGACGACCTGTTGTCCACCCTCTGTCATGTATGGGTACTCAGGTGGCAGGTATTTAGAATAAACCTTAGCAAGTAACTTAAATTCTTTTTTCTGTGCAAAATGTAAGCGTTTATGTATAGCCGACATGACCTTAGTTCCACGCTCTAACATTGCTATTGTCGTACCGACTGGCATCTGTTGGCTTCCGACATCTCCGATCTGCATATCTGCAATAGAAGCAAACCTTCTGCCCGAATCAACCAAAAGACCCAACAATTGAGACAACACCGCTGATGGTTCTTTATAGGGTAGGGGTAATAACGAATCTTTAATTGTAGCGCCTGCTACATCAACGTCTCTAAATTCTCCAGGTTGCAGTGGCTCGTCTTCGCCTTGTATTCGCATCCCACGAGCCTTAAACCCTGCAGGGAGATTAGCTAAAGTACCAGCATCGATAAGTTGCCTTAGTATTGCTGTTACTGATTTAGTTAGACCACCGATCATGTGGATAAGTCCGAAACCGTAGAACCCTAATCCTGGCAGGAACTTATACTGAACGAAATAATCTACTTTTTTATAAAGAGTATCGCCCTCCTCCCAGTTACGTCGGATAGCCAATATTTGATTCATGTCTTCACAAACTGTTACAATATACGGACAAGCGAAACCATGGTCTTCTATTTCCGTTAGTCTTAAATCAACATGCATTTCTAGTATCGTGTAGAGTTCGTTATTTTCTGTGTACGTTCCAGTTAGCCCTTCAAGTTCTTCAATTTTTTCTTGAACTTCGTTCGGAACCACTGATCCAGGATTCTGCATTAAATCAACATCGCTGTATGTGCCGTTTAATTGCATTTTAAGCAAATCGTTTTTAGTCATGTTCATCACGTGTGTGACACGCGGTGAAGTAGATAAATCAGTCGTAGAGTAACTAACAACTAAGTCTTCTGCTTTAACAAACTCACTGACCGCACGGTCTAACATCATATCGAAATAAATCTTTTTAAACGCACTGCCAGAAAGCGGTAGGTAAAAAAGCATTGAATCCATCTCTGGATCGTATTCTTCCATAACGTGGCTGATCTGATAGTTCATGAATTCTTTAACGCGAGTCGACTGTGTAGAGATCTCAGGGTTTTGATCACCAACAACTTGCACTTGTACTGGTCCACCTGGAGGTAGAAGTTCTTTATAGGCTTGAGCTTGAAATTGAGTTACTGCTTCTGCAAGTATAGGGTGGTCAACACCACTTGCTCCTTGAAAAGGTTGCGTTCGTTCTTGACTTTTAATTCCTAATAAATCTAGTCCCTTACTAAAAGCATCGTACCAATCCTTTCTAGACTCTTTGTCTTCTTCATAAAGACGAACAAGTTCGGTAGAAAGCATTCCTAAAACATCTTGGTCTAAAGCATCTGCTAAATTTTCACTAAAATTTTCACCTTGAGGCATTTCTAAAACATCGGCGAACTCTTCGCCTTCTTGCATTGGAAGTTCTAGTTCTATCTCTATTGGTCCATCTGTGGGAATTTCCGTTGGTAACGGTTGCGGTTGAACCTGTTTGTCAATTGCCATAACGCATCACTCTATATTTAATTAAAATAATAGTAAATATTTATTTTCCATCGCTTAGATCAGAAAATACTCGTTCAATAGTTTCTTCATGACCCTCTTCTTTAAAGTATTTTAACATTTCTTGAATTCCTTGATGGTTTTTATCCCCGTAAAGTTCCATCCAACCAACATAATAATTTCTAATTCTATCGTACATGTTTAAAGGAAATTTTGGTCCCAAAGGTCGACCAAACCTATGTGTCCATTGTAAAAAAGGCAAACACAGTGCTCGACCGCCATTTATTCTAAATTTCTCTTGAAGATACCACTCTTCTCCACCGAATCCCCTAAATTTAGGGTTGAAGCCAACCCAATGTTCTTTTTTACAAGAAAACAAACCACCACCCTGCATGGGGATTTCAAAAGGAGCTCCTGTTTCAAACAATTCTTTTGCAAAGCCCCATTGACCAAACATGTTATTGCTCCATCTCGGATCAAAATGTGTGGAGTAGTTTATCCCGTCGTCGTGCATTAATGGTCCTTGAAGTAAATCTTTGGTGTTTGGAAATAAAGAATAGTAATCAAGAAGTTTCTGTAAAACTCCTGGAGGTAAAAGAACATGGCAGTCTAAACATAAAACATACTCTGTTTGCGCTTCAGTAAACACTAGATCTTTAACGAAATTGCTTTTATATTTAGTGAAGGGTATGTATCGACCGTTAGGGACAGATTTATCGAGATATGCCTTAACTGCTTGACCACTTACTTCTGAAGGGTTATTATCGATTACAAGAAACTCTATGTCGTTTATTGTTTCTGGGTGATACAGTTTTATAGCCTGTATTGTAAAGTAAACTCCGTCAAAATCATCATAGGTAGCCATACCTACAGTTAATTTCTTCATTTAATGAACTCCTAGTAATAAACCATTCGTTTATGTCTATACCCATCAAATGTTTCCTCGTAGTCGGAAGCCAACTGGACAAAGCCACCTTGGCGAAATCGTAAAACTGCTTGAGTCATGGAGTCAACTAAGTCATCATGGTCTCCGTTTGGAAAAGAAGCACACTCTTCTACAACTTCCGTCGCCCAAGCGAGATCAGGTTTCCAAACCATACCTGACTCAAAAAGAGGTGTACATGCATTTACTCGAGCAACCTTATCTGATCCTTTGCTCGGTGTAAAGTTCTGCACAGGAACACCAATCCGCCTAAGTTCTTGTGTCAAAGGTGTTCCACTTCCTTTAGCCTCAATAATAACGGTGTCTGGGTCCCAATGCTCGTAAAGTTCTAATGCTTTGCGTTTTAAATCAGGGAACTCTAGACGATCTTTCACGGAATCTAAAAGAATTAAATGCGCTACTTCTCCCGAATAAAGATGCTCTCCGATCCTTCCGTGAGGGTAAAAAACACCCCAAGTCGTGATTGCCGAATAGTCTGCAGTTTCTGACTTTAAAAATGCCGTGTCGTAGCTTTGTATGATGTACTCACACTCGGGTGGCTTTTTCTCTGCCCAAGTTTTCCACCAATCTCGTTTAATTAACGCACCTTCTTCAGAAGTCGGTGTTTGCATATATTGAGCAAACCATTTCGGTCCATTACCCAGTGCTGCTTTAATTGACTCGAGTTCTTCTATTTTCCAATATTCTGGCCAAACTGCTTCTCCACTAGGTAGTATGGCTGGTAGCTCAATTACTTTCCATTGATCGTTTTTAGAACCTTTAGACATGTCTTTGACTAATCTACCTGTTAAGTCTTTAACTGACCAACGAGTCATAACCACTACTATAGCTCCTCCAGGCTGTAGCCTTTGCCTTGGTCCAGAGGTGTACCACTCATACGCTTCATCCAGAGCAGTTTTTGACATAGCGTCTTGCTCTGAGTGTGGATCATCAATAATAAACAGATCGGCACCACGTCCAGCGATCGCACCTCCTGTACCCACCGCATAATACTCCCCTCGCACTGTCGGTTCGTTCTCTTTCATCGTTTCCCACTTTCCTGCTGCTTTTGAGTCTGGGTTTAGCATTGTGTTGGGAAAAATACGTTTATACACTTCAGACTGAATTAAATCCCTTACTTTACGACCAAAACGAACTGCAAGGTCAGAGGTGTGAGTTGCTTGTATGATTTTAAGTGCAGGATTGCGCCCTATTAGGTACGCTGGGAGTAAAAAGCTCGCAAACTCACTTTTTGTATGTCTTGGAGGCATATTGATGATTAATCGCTTTAATTTGCCTGTGGCTATATCGTCAAAGGCTTCTGCGACTATTTTATGATGGTGACCTTCGATGAAGCTTGGCCACTGGCTCTTAACAAACGATAAAAATTCATTTTGAGCACCTTCGACTTCAGAAATCTCATGGTAGCGTTGGCTCAGCTCGAAATACTCTTTTAGAGTTTCTTCGGGGAGGTTAGTTAGTTTTTGAGCCATTTTTTAATTGAATATCAATAATTTTACTGTCTGGCAACGCTCCACCAGTCATTTGGTAAATTTGGTTTAATCGTTCAATAACCTCTTGTTTACTCATCTGTTCGACTTGATTAATGACTAATTCCGACTTATTTACATACAACCCTGCTGCTTTACCTCTTGCAACCTCAGCAGAAACTGCCGAAGAGTATGAACCATTTTGTAGAGCTTGGTCGCGAATATCTTTTAGATCGGTTAGGTGCGTAGCCAAACTGACCGAAGCCCTGTCGGCACCTCGTTTTTGAAGTTCTTCTATTCGTGCTTGTATTTTAGGATGGTTCTTACCACTCATCATAATTCCTGCACGACCTGCGTTTTTAGGTGAATACCCTGCTTCGATTGCTGCTTGTGTCTTGGACAACCCCTTAGCAACATTCTGGGCAAACTTTTCTTGTCTTTCGTTTAATTTAGTCATCTACTGTCCAATTAGGTTCTCCAGAATACCCCACCTCAAACTTCCCTTCCTTTTCCACTTTTAGCAGTTTTGCGACCTCTTCCTCTATCATTCCTGTGATTCTCTGTATGCCTTTTTGATTAGGTATAATAATTGCGTCTGTGAAGTGTCCTCCATCTGCAGATGTATATCTCCCTACTGCTATTGGTACACCGTCTATTTCATAATAGTTAATGCCAACAAAGCCCATGTCTCCTCCTTCGTAAGGAATTCCAGGATCTACCTCTTTATTGATTTTTCGACCGTGTTCACTAAGATAATATCTTTCAAAATCATCGATGTTTTGTAATTCACTGTCCGAAACCGAAATGCCTTTTGTAAACGATTCTTCAAATTGAGTGCCAGAACCTACAGTGAAGTCTTTTTGTGGAACAAAACCCTCGAAATCGTATTCGGCTATGATGTGAACTTCATCAGGCTTAAGACCGTAATTTTTAAAATGTTTTTGTCCCGTATGTCCTATGGTTTCTATCTCGATAATGTTGGCATCGTCTGCTAGATGTCGATGAATGGTTTCTTGACCAAAAGCCTGTTTCTGAGCGTTTTTCTTTAAATCTTTAAACGTATTTGTGACGTTAAAGTCGTCGTCGATTAATACTTTAATACTTGCTGGATTTTTTCCTGGCTTAATATCAAATTCATCAAGAAAAGGTATAGACTCGTCAAACCCTTTGTTAAAGTGTTCAGTGTCGAATAAATGTTCCTGTCTCGCTAAACGAACAGCATCTTTGTCTGGGTATCTTTCATACTGTGCAAGATATTCTTCATAATCTGGACCGTCTCTTACAATAAATTCTTCAAGCGAATTAGATAATTTGTCTCTGATATTAGGTCTACTTAAATTTGGTCCCATCATTTCGATAAAAGACTTTCCTGCTGCTGCAGGAACTACAGGTGCTTTGCTTCCATACTTTATCGTACTGGTGAGTGGGCGAGGTAAACTTGCCAGCCCAGCCCCTATGGCACCTGTTTTAAGTATATTTCTTCGAGTTTGGTCTATTTTTGGAGTCTGTTGGCTAGGCAAAGTCGGTGGCACATCTGTTTTAGGTACGAAACGACTAAAGCCCATTAGCCCTGCTGCTCCAGCAAGGGGTAGTCCTGCTCTTCGAGCATAATAACCAAAATCTTTTGGCTGATTCTCTGGTTCTTCTTTTATTGCTTTTAAATTGTCCGTGAATGCTGTTGTCGCTTCTGTTCCCATTGCTGCATAGGGCAAAGACATTGAACCCATTGTTTTTGTAAATGCTGGAAGGGAAGTGATCCCTAATGCTGCGTCTAAAGTACCTAACCCCTGAGTCATGCCTTCAAACATGCCCATTGGCTCTAATCCAGCTTCTTGTCGCAGTTCAGTCATTCGCTGAAACTCTTCAGGGTTCTTACCAATCAATTCTCTAACTCGATAACGAGGAACTCCTGAGTTAATTAGCTGTTTACGAAGCTGTTCGCGAAGATGCCACCATTTAGGCTCTATTTCTTCTAGCGGTCGATATTCTTTTTCTTCTTCACTGGCGTAGGACATGATTTGTCCATCGGGTGTTTCTACAAAAGGCGATAGTCCATCGGGGTTCCTAAGATTCGACAGCGATTCGTCGATTGTTTCTTGTAGAGGTCTCAAAGCCATTAAATTAAGTACCTTTTATCAGAATATAGGGGACTGGTAATAGGTCCACCGCTATTTTTAGCGGTTTCGGGGTAATTTTCAAGGTAAAATTCACCAATTACACTATTTGCTCTATTGACCGTTGCGTCGTCAGGGACTTCACGATAATGATAGTTCATATACAAGTCTTGTTGTGCTTGTGGGTCAAAATTAGTGCCAATACGGTGAAACAGCTCATCCGAACCAACGGAAGTTCGTTTTTCGTTAATTGGGGCACCAAAAGCATGTGCTAAAAACATTAGACCAGCTTGATCGTCGTCCCATTCGAGCGCATTGTCTGGAATGTTGGCTACATAGTCTTCGGCTGTATGCATTCGTTTTGCTCTATTTTTAGCCGTGGGAATGCTGTCTTTTATAAACTGATAAAATCCTGCTCCTCCACTTTCAGCATTAACTTGAGTATTATCGTTACTGGACTCAATTTCTCTCACAACTTCCATATAGTCTAAAATATTGTCTATATAGGCTTGTTTATCGGGTATTTCATAGCCTTTTTCTTCTAATCGGGCTATCTGAGTGGTTAAAAAGTCAATTGATTGTTTCATCTTTTTACTAAACTTCCTCCAAAGTACATTCCAATGATTGCAGACACTAAATTCGTGTCTAATTGCGTAATAACAAGCCCTTGAAACGTAACCCATTCAAAAACTTCCCTTCCTTCTTTGAAAAACCAGAATCCAGGCATCCAATTGGTGTACCCTACTGTTACATCGACCTGTGGATAGAAGACTGCGACTAGTTTTGGCAGTAAAACGATGGCAAATATAGCAGTTAGGGCTATAATCCGCCTTGTCCAAGCGAAACCCTTGTCTTTTAAGCCATGGTCCAGCGACTGTTTCTTCGCTTTCATCTCAAACTCGCCTCTTGTGATCAAGAGCTTCTGTTCTTCTGCCTTGGCTTTACGACTTTGCGACCATATGCTTAACAAACTACTCAAAAGGGTAGAACCGAGCATGGTTATTATCTCAAATGGGAAGCCCACATTACTTCTTTTTTCTATAAGTCTTGGTGTATGCTTCGTTGATGTCCTTAGTCTTAGGATCGTCTGCCACGAACCTTCCTTTCTTTGTGCGGTTGCGAACAGTTTCTTCCTCATAGCTGAGAAAAGTCTTTTTGAACCAATTCGTTAGTCCGATTGCCATAATTTTTTCTCCGAAAAATTTTCTCCAATGATAACTGTTTTTTAACCAAGGAGTAAAGTCAAAAAAACTTGCTGCAAGAAATTTCGTGAATGTGCCTCAAAAACTTAGCCAAGGACAAAGCTATCACATCGTCTCCATAAAGGGGGAGGGGGGAGCGATCCCAGAGCCTAAAATTAAGGTACAATGACCTTGGTCTTTGCACCCTTCGCCATGGTGCTTGGTGAGTGGTGCTTGGTGCCAGCTGTGATTGGTGCAAGGTGCTTGGTGAATGAAGCAAGGACGATTCCCTTTCTCATTTACTTTCATGATCGTGGTGCGTGGTGCGTGGGCTGTAAAAAGATCGCGAGTGCCGAGTCCCTTTTACCAAGTACAAGCACCATGTACAAATAACCATATAACAACTACACAGAATATACCTTACAAGCACCATACACCATTTACATTCTTCTCGTCATCATTACCCTTTCGTTACTCATTTATTACCCAACTTCAACCAATACCCAACCAATAACCATGGGCAATAATCCACACATTAAGCAACACTTACCTTTCATGAAAAAGATATTCCCTTATTGGCTGAAACATGCATTTTCTAACAAAGTGAACCATCATTCTTTTCCAGTCATACTAATAGCGACAATAACCCTTAATAACACAGGGGTATACATAACCCCACTTATTGAGCGAAACCATCTGCAGAGCGAAATAAAGGAGTACAGGGTACAACGGCAACCCCTTTACAACACGAGTAAAGGAGATTATACACCTTTACTTAGATAATATGGGTATACTAAGCCCTTTGCCCTATGCCAAACGCCATTTACAGGCGATCTGGAGTGGGCATTTTTAGGGATAACAACGAAAAAAGACCCGTATTATTCAAATACGGGTCTTTATGGGGGATGGGGTTATTTAATTTTCGTTATACCAGTCAACCAATTCTTGAACCAGTTCTTCAGGGATGTCTTTAATAGCATCCTCTAGGCTACCATAAGTGTCAAATGTGTTTGACTTATGATTCAGCAGAATATAGTAGTTGGTGTTGTCCATCAACGAGTATGTACTACCAAACCATAGGTCGTCCCCACGGTTACCAGCGTTATAGATTTGCTTTATATTTTTGATTATTATTTTATTCATAATTTTTCCTTATTTATAATTGATATTTAATTCTTCGTAAACGTCTTTCCAGAAAGCCTGTTTTTCGTCAGGGGTTTCTTCGCCATCCGCATAAAAATACACAGATTCACCGTTTTCAAAATAGACGGTGAACTGACCTTCTAACATTCCGTCGTTCCACCTATTATCAAAGCCGACCTGATCAACCATGTCAAGATTGTGCCTTTTGATTAAGTTCATTACACGCAATTTCCAGTTAGTGGCGTTGTGCTTTTTACCGTACATTTCCTTGCCGTCCGCCCAAGCCTTGGCGATCAATTTAGTGAACGCAGGTGCCTTATCCGCATTAAACTTAACGCGACAAAATCCACGATACCAGGGATTGTCCTTGAAGGGCACATATTTAATACCTGATGCGTCAAGCGATCTAGCCAAACTTTCTAAAGAAGGATGGTCGGGGTGAAACCGATTAAGCAAGATACAAAAGGTAGACATCCAATTAGGACCATGGCTATCGTAAGGTTCAATGCTGTGGGCAAACTCGTGCAACACGACCGCATATTGAAGTGCCCAAGAAGTGGGCAACATCATATTAACGATTGCCTTGCCGTCGATCATTCCTTGGCTCCAGCTGTGGGCTGATTTGTTATTTTTAACAAAACAAACACGGTTTTGAAAATATCGTTCCGTGCCGTTTGATGCGACGAATTTTCTGTTGTAGCCAGCACCCCTGTTTTTAGCAGGCATATTTCTAACCTTCCAGTCTAGGTAACGAACAAGGTAGATTACCACGTTTTCAACCATATTTGCCCCACGGAGTTTATTTTCCCAGCGGTAGCATTTTGATCTTTGTGTGTCTTTCATTTCTTTCTCCTTTCTTAACAACCAGTTCATTATAGTTCTAAATGCGTTTTAAAGTAAAGGACTTAATACCTTAAATTGCGCACGTAAGATGTCCATGTGCATTGGGCATAAAAAAATGCCCCTTTTTCAAGGGGCATTTCTTAATGGGTTGGGGGATTATGAAAGGAGTAATAACAAGCATCCCCAACTGACCATTAAACAAAGAACAAACAAGAACATCGAAATCACTTTAAGAAAGAAGTTATGATTAGGCAATGTTAAGAAAGCAGACCATGTACCAATCGCTCCGAGGACACTCATGAAGAGTATCAAAACATATAGAATATTCATTATCGAAACCTCCTTTGCAATTTAATGCCTTCTTCTAGTTCGTCTAGATATTCCATAGCAACTTCGACGTATGCCCAGCGAATGATGTTGTTAAACAATTCACCCTTGTCTTCTTCTTTCCGACCAAACAGTTCCTTGTGCACGGAATGCTCTTTCCAATAGTCACATTCTTTCCTTAATTCATTGCCATAAATCAAGGCTAGATCAACCAAAGGAAGATCCTCTATGCGATCGTCGATTTCACTGCGAATTTCCCAAGGTACTTCGTCCCATTCTTCGTAATGAACCCCAAGATCCACGATCCCAGCATCGTTGTCGTTGTAGGCGACACCATGGTATGCTTGTCTTTCGTATTTGTCCTTGAGCCATTGTACGAAACCTTTCTCTATGATGGATTTATTTAAATCAGTCATGATGTCACCTCTACTTCTTTGGAAAGGTACATCCCACCGTCTTCATTGATTTTTATAGACCTGTTTTGATCGGCTAATTTCATGGTGCCGACACACATGCAAGCATATGTACCACCACGATCAGTTTCTATCGTTCCATAACCACTGCACGACTCGCAGGAAGCATCCCAATACAGAGTGGGGCTATGCTTATTATCGTAGTGTGTAATGTCATATGGGTTTTCGTTCACACCTTCAGGATAGTGAAGAGCAAAACCATCGATGTCGTGTGTTTTCGCACCAAGATCATATGTTTCGTCGGCGAGTGCTTCTGAAACCAGACCATCGATTTGCAGTTCATGATGATAGGACAGCAAAAAATTTCCTTTTTCAGCATCAATAGCACCTTCACCGCTGTATGTGAAAATAGTTCGCTCACCTTCACGTGTGTATGTGAAGCTGTCAAAAAACAGAGCATTGTCACACCAGATTTGAAAACGCCATTCGGCAACAGAAGTGATCCTGTTGTTTGAGTCCAGTTTGTTGATGTAGTCAACAAATTTAATTACAAACCCATACTCGTACTGGACAACATACGTTGGGTATTCTTTATCATTCATAATAATTCTCCTTATATAAACATGAATAAGATAAACAAGAAGCCGACTGCGTAAACACACAGCCGACCGATGAAACGGATTAAAGTGTATTCAAACACTTTCACCCCATGGAAGATTATAGTGAGAAGCACAGGTTTCCCCATATCCCACTTCTAAACTTCTTTCGTCTGATAACTGACGAACACAGAAACAACAATTACCAGTTAAGCGACCATATTTCGTAGCAACTTCTTCTGGGTTGTCTGCTAATTCATTGAGCAAGGTCAGTATTTCGTCCTTGCGATCAATGCCGTCTTTCAGTAAGTGAATGTCACCTTCTTTAGTGATGCGACCAAAATACATGCCGTCACCATAAGTTCCATTCGCCATAGAAAGTTGACCTTCATATTTAGAAAGACTGCCAAGACGACTAATCTTAATATCCGTGCCGTCTGGTAATTTAAGCCAGATTTTAGGATATTTCAAAGCAGTGTTTCTGTTGAATACCTCGTAGACTCCAACAATGTTTGGTAAAGTACCAACGCTCGGAGTTTTTGAGTTTTTCCCACGAGCCTCGTCAATCATTGTACATAAACAATTAAGTTGTTTTTCTGACAATGTTCTGCCTGAGTCGTGTTGGTCGATAAAACTATCGGCGATCCCTTTTGCTATCCAGTAGGATCGGATTTTTTTACGAAGGGGACTGTCGTATCTAACTTCGTCAATCAACAGTGCTTGTCTTTCTTTTTGAAGATAATTAGCACCGCCTTTGATGTAGCTGATCGCTCCTTCTAGTGTGTGACCATTTTCCTCGTAGTTGCGAAATTCTTCTACAAGTTTATGCCGAGTCGACATACGACGACGTGCGAGTTCTGCATTTTTCAAGTACCTTGAAATATGAAACTCTAAGTCGTGGCTCTTTGGTTGATTTAATTCTAACTGTTGCATAACTTTCTCCTTTCTTTATAATTTAACAACACAGTCATTATAGGCTAAAAGCAAATGTAAAGTAAAGGAGTACATCCCTATTCAAACATGCATGTGGAGGTATTTTTGGGTATACTAAGCCCTTTGCCCTCTTAAGAAAACGCTCCACAGACGATCTGGAGTGGGTAAAATGCACTTAAATAACTAAAAAAGACCCCTTTATTTAAAAAGGGGTCTTTTATTGGCCCAGAAGACTTATGCGCTTATTGTTGCGTGTCCAGGCTGAAGTTTTTAGCATACTCCTCCGCAGTATGGTTAATGCTGAGTCCAGTGAAATCGCTAGTCACAATCTCAATGAAGTTTTCAGCGTCCTCTATTAAAGCCTCAAAGCATTGCTCATCTGAATAGCTGATGTCATCAGCGATTCGGTCGTAGTTAGCTTTGGTATAGTTGGCGAACAGTTCCGCTGTATACGGGTCTATGTAGGTTTTGACTACAGTGATATTTACTTGTGTCATAATTGACTCCTTATAATTGTGTTGGCTTAATTACCAACAGACGAATCATACTAAAAAGCACACATAAGTAAAGGACTATAAAAAAATCCCCCAAGCTGTGAAACTTGGGGGACTTCTGTAGGCAGAACTAATTATGCTACATTCGCATATTCGGTTGCTTTTTGAAGAGCCTTATTTTTCAAGTTTGCTCTCCAGCCAAACCAAGCATTATTCAATGCTGACTCACGATCGCGACCCCATTTGTGGTCGGTCACAAAAGTCACCGCATTGTATGCTCCCCACCAAGTGCCCTTGGCAGATTTTAGATTGGCTCCCGCACCTTGCTCGAGTGCCTGATAAACGAGAGAAGGAACTTTCTTAAACTCGTCTTTTATTTCAAGACTAGTTATAATCTTAGAAACATTTTTAGAGTTCTCGATAATTTCCTCTTGTTTAACTAACTCTGGCTGAAACAACTCGGCGATGTATCTTACGACATCATCTTCCTTATATTGTTTACTCGCCAAGAATTTAGACCGCTCCTCGTATTCAGCCAACTTATCGTTTGCCAATCCGAGTGCCTCCTCTGCAGAGCGAATGATCTCTGAATCAAAAGCCTTCACATGTGGCATTTTAAATACCCCACTATTAGAACCTCTGGTCAGAGCCATCGTCAATGTGTTGTTACAAACAACACGAATCGGAGTGAAGCGAATCTCATTGGCTCGACCCCACTCATGGGAGACGGCAACGAGCATGTACCCTTCGACTCGATCTTTTCCAGCAACAGTGAATCCTTCCTGCATTTTAGCCAGTCCCCATATTTGGCGACCTTGACGCAAGGATCCTGCTGTTTCCATTTTGATTTTTCCTGCACTGGCGAATTTATCGAAAAACTCGAATGCCTCGCTGTTTTGTGTAGGGATGAATTTCGGTCCCACTGGACCAAGGGGTTTGTTATCGCTATCTCTAACGAGCACCGCATGACTGGGGACTTGGATTTTAGCATCCTTCCCAGATTTGTTAGTGGTGTACATTGCCCTTTTGCTTACAGTCCAATCGAGTTTTGCCTTTTTAAGCATCTCTGCTGGTGTTAGGTCGTCTTCGACCTGCACTCCCAACCCATGCCAAGGAACTTCTCCTGCGTAAGCCATTGTTTCTACTTGATGTGCCATAATTTTCCTCCTTATATATAGAATTATTAATAGCATTGATCATTATATGCATGTGGGAATAAAAGTAAAGGACTTTTATTCCTTTTCAATCTTTCCTTGAACCACATGAACATCGTGAACAGAGTTACCAAGGTCTGTTTGTTTTGGATGTCGCCATTTTACACGAGAAAGTATTTCATCTCGAGTCAAAGGTACATCGGATTCGACCTTGAATGTTTCAATTGTAGGTGTAACCAACTCAATTTTGTAAATGTTTGTTGGTAAGTCTTCGGATGTAAATTCGATTCCTTCGCCTATCGCCCAGTCTTTAAGTTTTCCCATCATCGTTCCTCAGTTTATTATATGCCAATTAGCATGGCACAGGACTGCTTGTTCATATTCCTCACGAATATCGGTCTTTTCGAAAAGCATCATAGCATAGTCAACAGCCCAACTATCCACAAACCCTTTTCCTCCGATATTCCAAGTGATTTTTTTACAATCGTCATTGAAGTCTCTTGCATAACGCCAGTCATACAAACAGAACTGACCATACTCGTATTCCCCAGTTATTGGATAGAGATATTCATAATCGATCACAAATTCTGTTGTGATTTTATCGCCTTTGCCCTCGAATGCTGGTTCACCAAACATCTCTTCCAAATCAGCAAAAGATGCTTCGATTTCTCCCTGCTTGCAAGTACCAGCTATTCGTTCGGTTCCAGACACACAAGGTTTAAATAATATCTCTTCTTTCATATTCCACTCCTAAATGTTAGATTGATCCGTTCTCCCACTCCTTCAATTGAAGGGATGGAATGTGTACTTTTCATTTGTGATTTACCATCAAATAAATAAACATCGCCATCCTCTAATAGATATCGCTTGGTTTTGGGTTTTAAAAACATTGAATCCAGATGAGTTTTGCTGGTGTTCGTTTTCTTTTTTATGAGTAAGTTATACTCTCTCCACTCAAGCACTCTGGGAGCCCCATAAGAGACCCCAACAACAATATCCTTTCGAGTGGGTACAGTGTCTGAATGGTGAGGGATTGAAGCACGACCATCTTTATACAAACCACAAAGACAAAATGTAAATTCAATTTTGCGTTTTAGCTCCACTCGAACTAATTTTTGAAGATGCTCTTTTAAGTGCAACATCTGCTCATTCCATGGCTCAGGCTCGTATAGTTTACCAGCATAATTAAAGGCAGAAACACCATAACCCTTTGTTGGTCGACCTTCGACCATCTTACCTTCAAAGTTTCGGATAGTTGGCTGATCCCAGTCCGTGATTTCTGGTTTCAATCCTTTAGCAACTCTCTTTAATAAAATCACACAGCCCACCAAGAAGGGACATCTCGCTTTGACCACTTAGCAATATATGCTTTGTCGTTTCGGTAATACTCGCGATATGCAGTGATCGGGTCAGTGTTGCGATACTCGTCGGGCATCGCCTGAGCGAATGTCGTAAGACCATGGTTAGGGAGGTCGATGTCTGGTAAATCAGATAAAAGCTCTGATGATTTATGCTTTCTGCCATAACGATGGGTGTACTCGTGACCTAGAGAAATGCCTAGAAGCATAAGCCATAAATAATTTTGCATAGAGCTACGAACCCACACACTGCATGGATGGTTGGGCATAGCAGGTTTATAGGGGGCTACACTATGTGACGTCACATACTCACGCAATTCCTTAGACTGATCAGAGTCGATAAATTGTGGAGTGTGACCAAAAAGGTGTGTGATCCAGTGAGCAGTGCATAACATTTGAGCAGTCTCAAGTGGCATTTTGACAACATGCTTGTCGAGGTGATATTCAGCACAGATGACAGGATTATCGTCTAATATAAATATATTCATAAAAGTATTCTCTCGTAATATAGAAGAAAAGTAAAGGACTATCTAATGTTGTCGAGATCTTCAGTGAAGAAACTTTCAAAATTGATAAGAGCTTCCTTATTTGTGTTTTTATTAAACTCATCCACAGGTGTGTCGTCGTGTTTATCGATGTTTTCGGCGAGAAGTGTTATGTCTAAATGTTTGAACACTTTGGGATAAATACCCAATAATGCATTAAACGCACTCCCCTCGTCTTTTGCACGAATAATAAAAAAATTCTCTTGGTCGTGTGAATCGACGGTTCTAATTTCGTATTGATTAATCATTTGTTCCTCTCTGCTTTCTAAATATTTTTAATCTATCTCATCTTTTTTCTAAAGTAAAGGACTTTAATTCTTTAAGTATTTCCTTCTTTTATAGTCGAACTCCAAACCCTTTTCCCAAGCAAGTGATTTTTTGGCTCGTTGTATTCTGTTTTCTCTAGAAATGGCGGGTGCTTTTTTGGCTTTGCACTTAGTAAGTTCTTCGATTATTACTTTATCAATTTCTTGCATGTCTTCCTGCGTGTAGGGTTCGTCGGGTATTGAAGCAACAATGTATCGAACATTGTCAGGGATATTGCCTACAAAACTTCCGTCCATCCATGTAGGATCTCCTAGACCATATCGTCCTTCTTGTTTATGTTTTGCTTTCTTCTGTCTTTTTTTACCCTTAGTTCCATACTCACTGAAAGGGTTTTGATGCTTCTTTAGTTTGTTTTGTTGATCACATTTTTCGGAACAGTAGAACCCTGTTCCTGTAAACTCAACACCACACTCAACACAGTTTCTATCTACAGGTTGATTGGTGGGGTGGTGAGTCTCACTATGAGCAATTATTCTGCACTCAGCACTACAATATTTTGTTTGTCTGCCTTTTATTTGATTCTTTTTACATACAGGACAAGTACCCTTGCTTTCTACAGCTTCGTGTTGCTCGTCTGTTAAGTAATTGCTAAAATAATAAGACATGCTCTTAGCATATACCTATGTATTTTAAAAGTAAAGGACTATAAGACGATAACTATAAAGAACCAAAAGACCATGTATATGGCAAAGACTGCTCTCCCGACGAGAGATAAAACGAGACGAAACACATCACATCCTTGCTTTTAATTTTGCGATTTTTTGCTTGAGTGTGCCGTTCTCTACGGTCAGCTCATAAACCTTACGAGTCAGCATTCGTATTTCTCCCTGCTCGTGGGTTTCTATTTTAGAACGACCATGTTTCGTTTGCTTCATAAAATTCATTTCATCGTGTGCCATTTTTTCCTCAATTGGTTTTCTTGTTTTTTGTCATTTCGAAATGCACAATGCATGGACGACAAACAGTTGCAAAAACATTGTTGTCCTTTTGTAATGAGAGAGTTTGACCACCCTCATAAGATTTACTCACCACTTTTAATCCGAAATCTATGTGAAAAACTTCATCGACATTGCCGTTTCCAGTTGCCAAAGGTTTGCCCCAAGATATCGGTTCGTCACAACGGTGACAACTGTCTTGAGCATCCCACATAGGTTTAGTGTGTACCATCTTCATTCTCCGTTGTTTGTTGATAATGCATGGATAAATGACAAACTAGAACAAGGAGTTTAACATAATAATCCTGCGTTATACCTAGATATTCCTTCACATCTTCAGGGTGTTCTTCCATTGCCCATCTTGCCATAGACAATAAATTAGAAGTGTCCTCTTCGAAAATTTCATATAAACGCATCATTTCCATATTCATAGCATATCTATTTTTCAGAGAAAGTAAAGGACTCAGAAATTAAAGTTTTGTATTTTGTAGTGCTCCAACCATGAGACCGATCTATATACTGGATAGGGATATCAAGGTCGTCCCCTGTAAATGATTTATCTATGTAATCCGTTCCAAGGAAGCGAACATGGATCTCTACTTTTTTCAATAATTCTAAAAGGTCTTTTTCCAGTCTATAACAAAGTATACCGTCAACTTGTCGTAAAGAGTATAAAAGCATTTTTCTTTCTTCTACTGTGTGTATGGGTTTTAATTTATGTGGTCTTTCGATTGATGGGTCTTCGTGCAGTAAAACAAGCAATTTGTCACAATAGTTTTTACAATCATTAAACATATGGATATACCCCATATGGATGATGTCAAAATTACCTGCAATTATTCCTATTTTCATTAAATAGCTCTTCTTGTAGTTTACTCCAATCGTAGGGTGCTTTCAACTTTAGAAGTGGTTCATGTTTTAGACCATTGTCTAACACTTCCCTTGCCTCCATACCAGAAAAAAGATACATAATTCTTTTATCTGTTCCCACTAATATATACGTGGGAAGCCCAGTTCGACCAAATTTAATCAACCAAGCGACCTGCTCGGCAGACAAATTAACTTTATTCCCTCGAGCAATCTTTAATTCAACCCAACAACACTGACCATTCAATACACCGAATACATCTGGAATCCCTCTTCCTGTTCCCCCAGTTTCTATTCTTTGCCAGAGCGGTTCTTTTAAGTTTCTTTTAAAGGTTTGCCAGAGACTATTCTCCCTCATTTTGAAGAGGAATGGTTTTTATTTCGTAGTTTTCAGACATCCATTTTCTTAGTAATTCGTGTCTTCGACCACCCTGTATTCCCAATTCTTTTAAAGACTCTTCTTTATGTTTAAAGTTTTCAAACCCTTTGTAATAGTCCCCCTCTCCTAAAGTGCATCTTCTAATGATTTGCCAAACTCTTTGTTTTGTGATGTTGTACCGTTCAGCAAGTTGCTCCATTGTTTGTTTCGTCTCTACATACTCCCTATAGATCGATTGATTTCTTTCTAAATAAAAAGTTGCTTTATCCCTGTCT
>Ga0114908_1000382_pt1 | contig 26512 bp, 24 predicted proteins | sample MalvireepMed_s17_FD_87292 | JGI IMG/M metagenome (GOLD analysis project Ga0114908, IMG submission 87292) | Marine viral communities from the Global Malaspina Expedition - Malaspina viral metaG DeepMed_s17 | ecosystem: Environmental > Aquatic > Marine > Oceanic | place: Mediterranean Sea... | reverse complement strand
GTATAGAGTAGACCACGAACTACCAACGCATTAGCTGCGAAGTAGTCACGGTTTTCTATATATTGCGTAGGTTGTGCCACCGCAATTTCAAGGTAATCTGTGTCAAGAACATAAACCTTTGAACCTAATGCGTTGTTGCTTGAGTCTATAGATTTAGAAACATCAGCATCTGGAAGAATCGGTATACCTTGGTAAGTCGCAAGGACTAGACCAGTTCGGGTGCCGGGGAATGTTCGTTCCGCACCAACACCAACCTGATATTCTTCTTGTCCCATGTACCTCTGTTGAGAGTTTAGAAGTCTCTCAAGTTTGAAGTACTGGTCGTGACCAAGAAGGATAAGCTTTGGCTCACCACCATTGGTACGAATATTCTGTATAGAATTATCTATAAGGTTTAGGGAAAGGTCTCTCGCTGTACCGTCGTTACCATTTGAGTAGGCAGCGGCGTTCCACGCATTAGCAGCTCTTCCCCCTCCGGTTGAGAGGTCATAAGCACCGACTCTAACACCAGCACTTACACCAGCGATACCCATACCATCTTCGGTAACAATATCATCTAAAGATGTCATACCACCACGACTGATGATAAAAGCTAAGTCACCATCAGTTACTGTTATAGCAGCAGTAGATGCATGTGTTACAACGGTAGTTCCCCCGTTTGCCGATATTTCTAGACCAGCACTATCGGTAAAAGTCGTAGCACCAGTATTGTCATAGAAAGCTATTTTATCCCCAAGATAAAATTTAGCTACCGTTAAGTCTGGAAGTGTAGTTGTTGTTTGTCCTGTTGTAGCACTAACAATAGTACTACTTCCTGCTAGAAGTTCTTGGTTCATTTCTTTTACGTGGTCAAGCTGTGCATTCTCATTCTCCATCGCCAAAACATCTCCGATACCACCTTCGAGTTGTGCGGTAAAGACTGACTTTACTGATGCACCAAACGTGGTCGAAACAATTCTAGGTAAACTAGATACGGTTTCAATGTTGGAAATGTCTATAGTTGGAAGGGCACCAGTTTCAGTAACAGGTGAAGAACGATTCGTTCCCCTGTCTGTTCTGATACGCCAACCAGCGGTGCTACCCCAAACGGTTCTGGGAATAGCGTTGAAGAAACGAGTCTGGTTATTTAAAGCTTGCCATACTTTTCTACCATAGGTAGTATCAAAGATGCCAGTACCAACGCCGTCTACCGTAAACGGTGTACCGACTCCAGCACCTGTTTTCTGCAAATAATCTGCCCCAAAAACTGACGAATATAATCCGCGTGTTGATTGAGCTAAATATTCACTTAATGAAGGGTTAGCCATAATTAATTAATCTCCTGTTTCTTGTATAAATGTCTAATTGAGAAGTTCTCTAGGGATTCCATCGGTATCACCTATTTGAATTCTCTGTTGAAGTCTCCGAAGTTCACCATATGAAAGATCAACCAATTGGTCAACGGTTTCAGCTGGGGTAGTTGATTTTACGATTGGAGTCGTTCCATCAGTTCCCAGTGGGTGTGTTTGTTTCGGAGCTACTAATCCAGTCTCTTCTCTAAAGCCCATCTTTCGGAGTCGGTTTTCAGACTCTGTTTGAACGGCTTTCTCAAGGTTCCCCTGTACGTCGGCAAGTTGTTTGCGGAGAGAATCAAGTTCTTTCTGCATAGATTTCATTTCATCATCTTCATCATCTTCATCATCGTCACCAGCTTTAGAGTAAGCTTTTGTGGCTTCTTCATCTTCTGGGACATCTTTGTCGTCGTTGGGGGTGTCTGCTTTTTCTTCGTCTACGTAATCATCATCGTCATCTTTGTCATCGTCGCCCTTACGCATAGCTTGGATAACAGCTTGCTGATCTTCAATCTTTGAAGTAATGTTAGCAGCGGATTCGGAGTCATCAGCCCTTGATGCACTCCCGCCAGTAGTCTTAGCTTTACGCTCTTTAGTACCATCGACATCCATGCCTTGATCAGCTTTTAAAACATCAGCTACAGCCGTAGCTAATTCTTTGACGAGTGCAGCTTTTTCAACTGCGTCTTCTTCATCTTGTCTTTTCTCTTCCTCCTCTTCATCAGCTTTTGCGAGCCGAGCATCCATCTTGTGGAGTACCTCAGCAACCGCGGAGAGAGCTAGGCCATTGCCTTCTAATGCTTTCTCAATACGTTCCATATCTTCAGCCATAATAGAAATTCCTCCTATATTGTTCCATTCCATTCCAATTTTACTTGTATGGTTGGTCTAAGCCACCCCCGACCACACAAAAATATGTCTTAGTACGTTTGTTCTAGACATTTTATTATACTACGTTAATGCGAAAAACCTACGAATTTCGATGAATTCGCATTTATTTTTCATTTACTTCGGATAAACCCTTTTCAAATAGACTTAATATTTCATTTCGATAGTCATACATAGGAACTTGAAGAAGTTTTTTCAACTTTTCGCATTGTGTTCCTTCGGGAATAGAAGCTTCAACCAAATCTAAAATCTTACCCACCATTCTAGAATGACGTTGCATTACATATTCTTGTTCTTTACTTATCTGTGTTACATCTACTGACATAATATCACTTACTCCTACTTTAGATTGATTGTTGTTTCACTAGTCGGAAAGGCTTTTTCGGTAAACAATGCTACTTCTTGTGCAATCGCTAATGTTAACCATCCTCTTCCGAAACCTGCTCTTTGCGAGCCTATTTTCTTATCATGTTTTCGTACTGTCGCAACTTTGCCACTTGGATATCTTCGTATATGTTCTTTGACTTCCATAGTACCTTGACTAGCAGTAGCTAGATTTGTTCTATTAATTATATCAGCGTAAGGAACGCTATAATGAATTGTTGAAACTGTTGTAGGTGTTTCTGAAGTAGCCACAGAAGATTCATGTTTAACTGATCCAGATGCTCGTAATCTTCCAGTTTTTACAGGAACCGTTCTTTGAGAAGTTAAAAAAATATTCTCTGCTAAAGTACGTGTAGCAGCAATTAAAGCTTCTTCTATTTTTAATTCGATAGTATTAGGCATAGTATTTTATTATACTATGCTCTGACTCCAAACTTCTGGTATAACAGCGATAAATTTGTTAGGAGAATTATCAAATTTCTCTAGTCGAATAATCTCTTTGCCCACATTACCATGTTCAGGATGCCAATAAGTAATCAAATGTTTAGGAGGCGAACTTATATGCAGTTTATTAGTTGTGTATTCATCAGAACCTTTCATGGTTCCGCAGATATACATGGCTCCTGTACCGATATCATATTCATCTATGCGATGGAAATGTCCTATCATGATATCATCAAAGCTCTGTTGACCGTTCCAATCCTTATTTTGTTGCTGTACCCCTCGCATTTGTCCTACCATACGTGTAAAACTTGCTGATGATCCACCACCTGAAATAGAATCACCATGCATAATAAGAATATTTCGGTTAGCTACTTTAATAATAGTACTAAAGTTTTTAGGAATATGGAACTCTATGTTCTTTTGGTTTTTACAGAAAGCTCCTATCCATTGATATAACATATGATCCCAATCCATATACTTATCTTTAGATGGAATCTTACGAGTCATTCGCCCATGATTACCTACAACTCCCGAAACTCGTATCTTTTTAAAATGTTGGGATAATTTCATTAAGGCTTGGCTAATAAGAAATGCTCCGTTCAACATTTGTTCCATACAGTTACCTATATTGGTTCTTGCTAACTCCTCATGTATGTCCCCACTAACCATGTCTCCTAGCATAGGTATTACTAATTCTTCTACATCTGCTATATTTCGTCTATAACTAGAAAGTAAAAGAATCTGTTCTGTCCAACCATATAATCTCTTATTAAAAATATCTATGTTATATTCATTAATTCCGGTGGTTTGGTCATAAGTTACTCGATCTCCAACATGTGTATCAGTTAATGGAGCAACCATAGTTTGAGGTTTTAGTCCTCGGTTCCTCTTCTTCGACGAAGATATTTTATGAGGAATCTGTGAAACTTTAGAAATAGCAGGAGTATGCTCTCGTATAGCATCGATAATAAGTTCTTTCTTACTGCTATCTTTAATAGCACTTTCGTAAAGTTTTTTATAATAAGTAGCTTCTGCTTTATATGTGGCTACTTTTCTATCCTGTTTTACTTTTTCTTCTGCCCAAAAAGTTGCATCTTGTAAGGGATCATCGCTCTCAGGAGCGATTACATCTGCCATATTTGCAGCAGCTTCATCTAATATTTCCCCGAAATTAGGTTCGGAATAACCCTCTCTGTCGTACCATCGTTGAATAGTACTTCGATGTACGTCTATTCCATAAGTGTCCGTTAGCCATCGTTTCAAGTCCGTCCATCCCATTCCTGCTCTTCTCATCTTTATTATTTGAGGTTTTGCTTGTTCGGGTATTGTCATCTATTCTCAACTTTCTATACTGGAGGTATAAAATCTTACCACACATTAGGCAAGATAATTCATCCTCATCTAATTTCATCGTCCCATTACACTTAGGACATAATCTATTATATATCCTAGGCGACATCTTTGTCAACTGGTGCTGATTCTCTAGCTAAAGAAGTTAGTTTATCTTGGAAAGCATAAGCAGGTTTTTCCATAGGATGATTATATGCATTTGGAGTTATGATTAATTTTGATAGATATTTTATAAACCACTTTAATTTACCTGTTATCTCTTGTTCTACTGCATGATAAGATTCATGAGCAAACATTCCAAACTCATAAATCAATGCTTCCCTATCGCCTTGTCTACTTTGAAATAGATTTTTCATTCGTGGGTAATGGGGTGTGTAATAAATCGTTCCCCATAATGTAATTCCTTCCGGTTTCGAGGGTAATTTCGCAGCTATAGTTCCCACTATCGATGTTGTTACTACCGGAGGATAATATCTATATGATCCATCTGAAGTAGAACATTGATAAGTTCCAAACTCTTTACGTAATTCATCTCTAAGATAATTTCTCCAACCTAGAGGGAATTTTACAATGTAGTCATAATCTTTCATTTTCTAAGCACCTCTGATATAATTACTCCTACTAAAGATAAGACAGCGATGAGGACTGCTAATTGTATTAACAGTCCCCATAAATCTGACTTATTCCGCACCATTGAATAACCTTATTCGTTAGTTAAGGTTGTTGTTGGTGCACCAATAGCTACTTCAACGTTATCTGAAACGTTCCAGTTGGCTGCTGTAACACTTTGATGTATCTTAAATTCCTTAGTAGCAAATCCATCTGCGGCACCAGCGTTACCACCACCACCTATTTCATTAAGTCTAATAGTTAGTGTGCCGACTTTCATCCGATCAAACACACAAGCCCCACCTTCAGTATATAAATTACTTAAAGTTAGCTTATCTATCTTACCATTTTTTGAACTGGTTGGGGCATCAATATGTATTCTATCATATGATCCACCCGAAGTCACCATTGCTTCAGCCTGATGATGACCTCCACCGACTGCCCTCATTCTTGAAGTTCCCGGTGTAGTATTTATTGACTGTCCATCTGAAGCATTTCCAATTACGTTTATCGTATGTGCCGTAATATTATCGAAATACATAAACGTACATTTCGACTTCTCGACCAGTAATTCGCCCACCTCTAGGAAGGTACTAGTACCACCAGATACTACTGTCCCACCAATTAATACTGCTGTAGCCGCAGCCGCAGTACCCCCAGCAGACGTATGTGTTGACGTAGGTATTAAAGACCCATTATAAACTGTACCTACTGATACATTCTCTATTTTAATTTCTCTTACTGGAGTATCTGCTAAGACAATTCTTAACGTATTGTCATCTTTATTTTCCTTTCTCCACGCCATTGTTTGTTCTAGTGTGGAAGAAGGATTCTGAGCAGGGGCTGCATATATGCCTGAGTCTCCGTTAGTGAAGCTTCGATCCGCTAAAACCGTCTCGTTCACAACGACTCCAGTTCCTGCCGTACCACCAATAGCCAATAGACCTATTGCCATTTGTGGACTCAGCCCCATTACTCGTAGGAACGAATATGGAGATATTATAATTTTAAAGGTTGTCTTCCATTTAGCTGACTCTTCATTTAAATAAGCTATTTTAATCAGCAGCCAATTTCTCCATACTGCTACTCTTCTATAAGCTCTAATGGGTGATCTAATAACTACCATTGGCGTAGCCTTAATAGTAGTCCACCATGCTTTAAAGTTACCTACGTGTATTAACAATCCAAATACAATTAGACCTGACGATGCAGCTATTGTAAAGATCATATTTGCCTGTAAATAGACAATAAAATCAAATAATTTATTTGCTATGCTTAGTGTTATATAAGGGGCAAGTGTAGGAATGGGATTAACATATGAACATATTAACCCAATGCTGCCCATTAATACTAATAATGACGTATTTACCGCTCCCAAGGCTGTATTTATCCGTTTAACAGGTATACTCAGCTTTGGTACCGAGAAAATACTCTTTAAAAACTTTCGTATCTTTTTCATGGGTTAATCACCCTCCATAACTTTCATTGAAAGTGCGATTATTCCTCCAATTGTTGCTGTTGCTACGGGTTCTAAATCTTTCATTATAGCCATTATAGTAATAATGCCTAGAATCGCCAGTCCTAGTAATACTTGCGGTCTTATTTTTGCCATCCATGGCATATGCATACTCCTTTGCTGTGTCTCTATATTATACTAACATTAAGACTTTTTCTTTATAGAATCTACCATTTTTTTAAAATCCTCATCCCCTTTATAAAGATCATCAAACTTCATTTCTTCCAATTCTGCCAACTTAAATTCTGGCCCAAAAGGAACATCTATTGCTAGTATTCCAGCTTTAGTATCCGAGTCATCTGTTTTACCATCAACATCTTTTGCATTTGTAGCTTTTAGTTTATCCATAAATTCTTTTTGTTCTCTTACCGCATTATCAGATTCCTCGTCATCTTCGTCTGATTCGTGTTCTACATATGCTGGAGTATATTCTTTTGGTGCAGATGGATCAATTATAGCCGTCACACTTTTTTCTAAATGCTGTTCCGTATCTATAGGAGGCAAATCTTCTAAAATTTTCATTCCTAAGGCTTGCCCAGCTCGATGATCGCTGGGATAATGTAACCCAGCACGTAACCGATTCAATCCTATTTTTGAAGCAATATTATTAAAATCATCAGCATGTTCTGGGTAAATTTTAGATAATATTCCTGCTAAAACTGTAGACTGTGTTGCATGTCCACTAGGATATGCTGGAGAATATCCTGCTTTATTTGGAGTAGGTTCTATATCACTAACTTGTGCGGGGCGTGGACGATTAAATTTAAACTTCACATGATGTACAATTTTATTTACGTCTTGAGCAACAGCTTCAATATAATCCTCATCAATACTTAAATCATTTTCTTTTAGATAATCTAAGAAAGGTTTTACTAAATCTTTATCTTGTTCTCGAATTTCTTTATCTACCCTTGAAGCATCTTTTTGATACTGCTTAATTGTTTTAATCTCTGTTTCATTATCTGGAGGTGAAGAAAGTTCATCTAAATATGCTTTAGGTTCTTCTACTAAAACTTTATATTTTCTATGTAAAACATCTGTATGATGTTTTGTTGGTGTCCCCCATTCTTCAGGAGCTTCTAAATTAGAAGCTTCTTTACGTAATTCTTTATCTAATGATTTATCTCTACGAGGGTCTCCCTTTGGAGCACCTCCATGCAAATCAATAGCTGATTTAGCCCCCGGTTTCTTTACTCGATAATGCGGAGTAAGAGCATGACAATTAGGACAAGTTAATTCTAAATTCTCTTTTGAATTATTCCCATGATCTCCATCTATATGATTGAGTTCAAGAGGAACTACAGAACCTTTCCATTCGGAATTCTTACATGAGGCACATTCTCTTGCAAATACACCTTCCCGTATAATTCTACGCTTCAGTTTATCAGATTGCATGGGATGTTTATTGGAAAAATAATCATCTAAATCACGGGCTTTTTCGATATCTTCTCCTTCAATTAATTCATCTTCGTCAGGTTTAGGCTCTTTCTTTGAAGTAAATAAACTACACCAAGTATCTTCTTCGATGCGTCCCGTTACTAAATGACAAGCATTATCATCTTCATTAAAGAAAATACATGATCCACATTGTACATCTTGATCTTTCTCAAAAGAGGTAGCTTCTCTGAAGCCCGCTTGCTCTTGAGTAATTTTACCTACTTCATCTGAAGATTCAGTATCAATAGCCTTTTCATAAGCTAATGCCCCAGTATTTTCAAAATCATTCTTTTTCCAATCCAAAATCTTTGGGCGATAAGCTATTCCGGGTGCGTTAGTGCCTCCCGTTGGATATTTTGTATCTACTTTATTTCGTAGCCTAGAATCTTTTACTCGTTCAGGTTTATTTTGGAAGCGAGGAGAACGTGTTTTTACTTTATGTGATAGTGGTGGTGGTGTTGGGGTAGCACTGCTGGTTTTAGAAATACTAGATAATAAATCTATAGCAAAATCTGTTGGTGTTGCTTTACGCATACTTTTACGTTCTGGAGAGAAATCTGTAAGCCACGAACCGAGTCGCTCTATACCGCTTTTCTTCTTTTTCTTTTTGTTCTTTTCCTGAACTTTTGTTCTGTAATGAGCACTAGAGCCCCCATGAGTCGGAGTAAATATTCCAGAATTAGTTGAGGTAAATACAGTTCCCGCTCCCCCATCTCCACCAATTCCTGCTCCTTCTTTCTGAAAAGATTTAGTTGTTTCTTCTTGCTTTTTTTCTTTTTCTTTATGCCTTTTTAACTCTTCCCTCTCTCTTTTTACAGCCATAATATCTCCTATTGTAGAAGATACTACATCATTTAAAGTTTTCTTTTCCTCATTAGTAAGTACATCATTATAAAGTTCATATTCCTCAAAAAACTTATCCGTATCATGCCCTCTAATTAACTCAAGTAAAAGGGGAAATACTTGTTTTCGTTCTTTTTCTGGCATATATGTGTTCATTTTATTTTCCTAATACTAATTTTCTTGCATCACGCCAAGTAGCTTGATCAGTTACTTCCACATGCCATTCCATTTGTTTACCTGTTCCCGCTTGTTCTGGAGACATCTTTAATCCTAAATGTACATTATGCTGATCTTGAATTCTATCATTCTTATTATATTTTTTCCCATATTTTTCGGCATAATCTCCCCAACTATGTATCATATGATCGTTAACGTTATTAAAATTTCCATTCCGAAAATCTTTTAATAGGGAGATAGCCTCTTTCGTAGACCCCGTATATCCTAATATCCATTTACTAAATGGGTAGAGTCCCTTTGTAGTATACCCCGTCATCCAGTCATCATAGTTTCCATCTTTACGATTCCACCGTTCCCCCCCGTCTACATCTGTAGCATCAGGCATATATTTTTGGGCTACGGCTCGTTCAGATAATATTTCAGTTGGGTATTCCTCAAACATTAGACGTAAATTTCCTATTGTCTTATTTACTTGATGATTGTCCCATTCTTTATTACTCATATTTCGGGGTTTTTCCCACCTCTTCCATTCACCTTGCTTTGGATCATACAAACTACTATGTCTACCCCAATCCGCATCTTGTATTCTACCCGTAGCAAAATTCTCATAATAATTAGTTTTATCAGGACTCACACTACCCGAATGAAATAATTCATGGGCTACTACTAGCCTAGCATTAAATGGGCGTGTCTTTGGCGTATGGTTCCGAAAATACATATTTTTCCATAACGTAGGGGTAAAAGCTAATGTACTTTTTCCTTCTACTCCCCTATGAATTGCTGTTACCCCCTCTAATGTCGTCCTTAAGTCTTGTATTGCACTAGATATTTTTGTTGTATCAAAGGTATAGGGGGAATCCGTAGGAGCAGCTATTTTTCGTCGCCATGCATCTATTTGCTTCGATAATTCCTGTTTTAGAGTTTCAGGACTCTTTCCAATTCTACGGATATCAGTTATACCTTCTACAAAAGCTACCTCCCATTTAGCACTATCCAAAATATCTAAATTTGGATTAGTGTTTATTTTTTCTCCGTCCACAGTTAAATCTCTCATATCTTGTACCAGAAGAGTAGCTAATTTATTATGTAAATCATATATTCTATGACGCATTTCAGTTGCTGATTTTTCTTTGTCTGTATGTATAAATTTTGAAGGGTCTTCTAGCATCTCATTTATCTGCTTTGTTAGACGACGAATTTCGGGGTCTTCAGATATTACTTTCTCATGAAGCTTTTTCCACTCTGGATTGCCAACAAAATTTTCTGTCCATTGAGCTGCTGCTTTGTCTCTTAAATCTTGGGCTCGCAAATCATACTCTTCTTGTGTAAGTTCTAATTTTATATAGATATTTTCGGAACCATATCGGTACATACCTGTAGGTGTTAATAGGCGGTCTCCCTCCATTTTCATTAAAGTCCTTAATTCCTTTGCTGTATCACTAATTAAGGTATTTAAATGATCGGAATGTTTTTTGGAATCTAATTTATCTGAATCGTAAAAAGTTGCTGTTTCATCATCTATCCCCGGATATACATCTTCTTCTGGGTCTATTCCTTCTGGAGGTTTACCCTTGAAATACATTCTACGTTCCGGTGGAATTTTGGCAGCTTCTAATTGTCTGGCAGTTTGAGGTAATTGTGAAGCTGGTAATCTATGTGCTGTGTCTCCAGATTGTTGTGCCCTCATAGGTGAATACTCATCACCTCCAGATAAAGGGAAATCGATAGGTAACTTCGGTTTTTCTGGCGGGTCTTGTTTTAGTAAATATCTAGATTGTAATATTACATGATCTAATAGTTGAGATATATTTCCAGAAGATGAAGATTTATTAAGTCTTTTTAGGCTTTTTTTATATTCTTCCTCATAAATTGCTTGGGATGTCTTAGTCGCTTCTTGTTCCTCTCCAGCTCTATATTTACCTAACGCAAGATCAATTTCTCGTTTTTCATCATAATAAAGTTTCTTAACATCTTTTGGATGAAGTTTATAATTTCTATAATCCCTCAACATTGCATGATGTTGTTTTGCATAATCTGAATCATATGTGGGCCAGTCGGGATTCATTCTTGCAATATGATCAGCCCATGAATCCTCATTTTGTAAGGCTTTTTGTATAGTCTTCTCCATTTCTACTATTTTACCCTCCTTATTTTTTATTACAAGAGTTGACTTAGAATTTTTCTTAAGAACTTGTGTGGGGATTATTAATTCCTTCTCGTCATACTTCCCTCCTCGTACATCGGCTAAAATATCTGCTCGATTTATAGTCATTGTATGTAAATTTCCCATAGTTTGTACCTGCCCTACAGTTAAATCTATAGTCCCCAAACCAGCAAAACTTTCTGCTACCTTTCGAGTAAGAGAAACGGAAACACTTTTCCCTAGACCTGTACCAAGTCCTCCTGCCCCAAATCTTGCTTCTTTATCCTCTTCCTGACGTTTAGAATATTCATTACCCCGATATACTGTAAGGGTTTCACCTAAATCTTTGGTTAAATAACGAGCTCGTCTTTGAATATCTTGTGCAAATTCAATTATGTCTTTTCTAGAATATTCTGTACGTCGTGCCCCTGTAGGTTCTCTTACATATTTATCTGCCCATTCATCATAATTGGAGCCGTAAAACCTTTTACGACTTTCTTCCGAATAATCCGGGTCATTCTGAAATTCACCTGCTAATATATAATTAATCTCCTGTACTGCATCGTCTACGGACTTATCACGACTACCTAAATATACATCAAAAATTGCGTAGTGTGTCTCAGCCGTCATGGGTCTAGGTTGCTTCTCATAAAAACGGCGTGATTTAGGAGAGTATTTCCAAAACTTTTCTAAATCCTTACCTATTTTAGATTGGGATGTGGTACGAACATCTTCATCGGGTAAAGTATCATTTAGTCTATCATTCTCTTCTGCTATTTTCTGATTTTCGAGGGAAGCTTCGGGAACTTTCGGTTGGGCTTTTACTGCCTCCCTAGCCATTACATGCAAATCATCCATACTATACCCATACTTTTCAACTCCCTCGGTAGTCATATTTATAAACTTCTCGAAGTCGGCAATTTCTTCTTCGGTATATCCGCGGGAACGTGAGTATGCTTTCCAGTCCTGTTGCATCAAAGCTGTTTCTTCAGGTGCCATTCTGCGACTTGGTGTTTTCTCGGCATCACTGGTTTTTTTTGCTAAAGCAGCATATTTTTTTTCAAACTCGTCGTGTTGGGTTTCTTTATCTGTTTTAGCTCGTTGAAGGGTTCTTGTATCATAAAAAGTTTTACCTCGTGCCCCAATAAGAATTTTAGCTCCCTTGGGAGGTTTCTTACCTGCTAAATATTCTCTAAATTCTTCTGGTACATTAGTACCTAAAGGTTTAATTTTATCATCTAAAGGTTTAGTAAAATCTGGTACTTCACCTTCTGATTTAGGGGGAACTTGTTTTGTAAAATCAAATAACTTGGAAACATATCCCGATGCATAGGCAGCTTGAGCTACCTTCTCTGCCTTCTTACGAGATGTAAATGGCCCCTTACTTCCCCAATACCACTTGTTTTCTCGTTGACGTACAGGCATTAATCGTCCTCATCATCATCTTCATCACGTTTTTTATTAGAACCCGTGGGAGCATAGCTTATAGAATTATCTTTGCCCGTTGGTGGAGGATTAACATTTGTAGGCCAAGCAACATGCGAAGCTCCAAATACTGCTTTTTGTATTTCTCCTAATTTACCCGTAGATAAATCAGCAACATAGTCTATACCCTTTTCTATGAACCACATCTTAGAACCGTCTGGAGCAACTTCTTTTATAATTGGAGCCGTAAAACCTTGTTCATTTAAAGATTGAACCCATGTTTTAGTTATTTCTAACCCCCAAGCACGATCTTCGGCTTTCTCCTTACGTTTATCTGCCCATTCATCTATATCACGTTCCTCTAAAGGAGTTTTATCATTATAGTCTGGTGTTCTACCTCCAGTACGTCCTTTAAACTTCCTTTCAGAAGCTGGTATTGATTTTTCCATCGCTTGAATTTCTGGGGGAGCTTCTTCACCCCCACCACCTTCTGCACCACCACCTTCTTCACCACCTCCACCTGCCATAGCTTCTTGTTGTTGTTCCATCTGTTCAGCTTGTTGAACTTGTTGTTGAAGTTGCAATGCTTGTCCTTGAGCTTGCATCTGAGTCATCTGAGCCATTTCTCCACTAACCATAAATTCTGCTTCTTCTATTGGAACATTATCTTCTTTTAATTTTAAATCAAATCCTAATTGGGCAAATTGACTTGCAATTCCAATTCGTTGTTGGGCAAAACTAATTCTAGTAGCTTCAGCTTTTTCTTCGGGGGTTGGGAGAAGTAATTCAAAATCCGTTACCCCAAAAGCTTTAAGTAACTTAGGAAAAACTTTTTCGTGGAACAAACGTTGATCAGATTCAACTACTCGACTCATAACAACAAGTTGTTGTGTCTGGGTAGATAGCCCTCCAAACGCTTCTGGAGCACCTTGCCATGCAGGGGTCACACCCCATACAGCACCCACACGTTCTCTAATTTCCTCTTTAACTGGTAAATAATCCATTTCCTGTAAGGTATGGAACAGTCTAACTAAATCTACCCGACCTCTTTGGTTACGGCTAGATACCGCTACCATTGGAATGTAGTTAGGGTCTAAGCGTGTCGCAGCCGCAATATGTTCCCGTTCCTTACGTAAACTTTCGGCATCATCTGTTGTAACCATAAGCATAGATGCGGGCATCTTACGCTCAAAGAAATATCGATATAGATTTTTATCCATACCAATTAATGTTAATGCTTTTTCAAATATAGTTAAAATTGGCGACCAACCATATGTTTCGGACGGAGAAAATTTAGAAACATGAATAATTTCTGTATCTCTTAGATAGAGATGTTGATTTCTATGGAAATATTTATACATTGCAGGAACACGTTTATAACCTTTTTTCGATTTTCCCGGAGTATCTTCCACATCATTTCGATCCATAGGACAAATAAAATGAGAATTTTTTGGTATTCCTGCTTGGTCAAGATCAAACTCTATAAGAGCGGGGTTTAGCCTACGTATTTCTTTTACTTTAGATCGTATCTTTTTGCCGTCGTCGTAATACTCTTTTACTAAATATAAAAATCCATCATCCACGGTATTTATATCCGTATGGAATTGTTTTAAAACAGCTTCTAAACTTTGATCAAATACGTTAGCATCTGTTAAAAATGTTTCAAAATATTCTAATTGAGAACGATCAGCCTTATCCGTTGTTGGATGAATTTCTATACCTCGTCTAAAAACTTCTCCTGTAATATGTCCTATTGCCGTTCTAACTTCTGCAACAGAATACGATATCATTTGTAAATCTTGTACAAGCTGTTGCCTGTATGCCATTTGGTGGCGAACCCATGTATTTACAATATGATCTAAACCAATAGAAGGAGCTTGGCTCTTATCCCCTTGTTGCTTCATTAACTGAACAAAGTTTAATCCTTCATTCATATCAATCATTTTCTGAGCCATTCCGGGCATTTCAGGCATATATTCAGCTAATTTCATAAATTAATCCTTGGGTAAGTTATCGGTCTTTATTAAATTATTAGATGATATTGTATCCATAGCAGCTAATCTAATTACAGCATCCATTGCTTTTTCTTTAATATAATAGTCTTGTGATCTACTACTATGAACACGTAATTGGGCAAGTTCATCTTTCTGTTCGACAACTTTACGCTCTAAATTCATTAGTTTTTCTTGTGCGGTATTATAATTTGTAATCATTTCATCTATTTCTTCACTTGAACGTCCACTAGATTCAGAAACATTATCTAATATTCCCATTCTACCTGCTTCTTTCATTAAAGATATAAAAGCTCCTTCCGTCAAAACCATTACCGCAGCATTTTCATCATCAATATCTTCCTCTGGATTCACCGTTTTTAATGCATCATGCCACGTATCAAGAATTCTCCATGTTCCAGATTCATCTCTATTGGCAACATACTGTTCATCCCGTTCTCTAAGGATATTTCCCATTGTCATAACTATTCTCCTACTTTTACTACTATATTATACTAATTAAATACAAATTTACGCTATATGGCATTTACTCCAGCCACATATTTTACACGTTACACAGCCATTTTCTTCAATAAGAAAGCTGTTTTCGCAACAAGATTCTTCAACTGATTCAAATCCATCGAATACTCCTTGTTTAGCCGATTCGGTTTTAACTAAAACTTCTTTTTCTCTACTGCCTGATCGGTAGACAGTAATACCTTTACAGTTAGATTCCCACGCAGTCATATAAGCAAGATATACATCTTCAATAGTTGCATGATTAGGGAAATTAATAGTTTTAGAAATTCCTGAATCACATGAACCTTGAAAAGCTGCTTGCATTAATACATGATTTGTTGGTGAAATATCTCCTGCGGTAGTATAAACTTTCTTTATCCAGTCTGGTATATCCGATCTATTCTTGATAGACCCCCCATTAGAGATATCTTCCATCAATTCTTCGGAATAAAATCCATAAGTTCGAGCATCTTTTTCAAAATATTTATTAATATAATATAAGGTTTCTCCTTCTAGAATATTCATTTTACGCCATGCCAAAGCAAACGTAGGTTCTATACCACTTGAAGTATTTGCAAGCATTGAAATTGTTCCTGTAGGAGCTACCGTTAATCGACAAGCATTCCTATATCTTTCAGGAGCTACTTGCTTACTTCCCTCATATATAAAATAATCACTACTCTCCCATGCAGGAAAAACTCCTCTTTCTTCAGCTAACTTACGAGATTCGTTATCAGCAACATCTTGAATGAAACCCATAAGCATTTCTCCAACTGCTTGTCCTTCTTCTGTATCATAACCAATTCGTAATTGAATAAGAAGGTCAGCAAAACCCATAACTCCAAGTCCAATTTTTCTGGTATCTTTGGTCATATGTTCAATTTCAGGGGTTGCATAATAATTTGCATCAATAACATTATCTAAGAAACGTACTGCAATTTTTATAACTTTACCTAGTTCTGCCCAATCAATATTCTCATTCCAATCTAATGAAGGTTCCTCTGATGTAGCAAAAGTTGACGGAGTAAAGAAATTAGCTACATTAATTGATCCCAAATTACAGGATTCATTACCTAATAGTGGTTGTTCTCCACAAGGATTAGTAGCAATCATACGTCCATATTTAGAAACTACGTGGTTATCTCTATTGATTGCATCAAGGAAAATCATTCCGGGTTCTCCGTTTCGATGTGCCCCATGAACAATTTTATCAAACACTTCACGAGCATCTAAATTACCAACAACCTCATTACTACGTGGATTGATTAGTGGGTAACTTATACCCGCTTTGACGGCTTTCATGAAATCATCGGTTACTCCAACCGAAATATTAAAATTATGTATCGTTCCTTCTATTTTTTTACAATCAATAAATTCAAGAATATCGGGGTGATGAACATCCATAACAGCCATGTTTGCTCCATCACGTTTACCCCCTTGTGTGATCATAGAAGAAACACGAGATAAAGTTTTTAAAACTTCAATTGGCCCACAAGAAACTCCATGCGTGGTTTTAATTCTGTCTCCCTTAGGTCTTAAATTAGATAAAGCAAATCCAGTACCACCACCAAACTTTTGTACCATAGCTGTATTAAAAGCGGTTTTCATTATCCCTTCCATACTATCATCTAAAGGTAATACAAAACATGCGGATAACGTTCCTTGTTCGGTACCTGCATTCATTAAAGTCGGTGAATTTGGAAGAAAATCTAAATTAGACATAATGTTATAAAAATCATTAGATGTTAATTGAACATCAACATCTAATTTACCATACTGTTTTTCGACAGACGCAACAGCATCAGCAACTCTTCTGAACATCTCTGAAGCATTTTCAACAATTTCATTATCAGTATTTTTAAGAAAGTATCTTTTTTGAGCAACGACTTCGGCTTGTGGACTCAAAGAAATTGGTAGTTCTGTAATTGTGGTAGTGGTCATTTAGTTCTCCTATCCTCTGTATCCACAGTATAAACATAATTTACGTTCCGTTACCCAAAAATTTGGCTGACAACGGTCATCGGAACAATCAGGGTTAAGACGTTCTACTATTTCTTCATCTACTCTATTCTGATCGGGCAATGCTTTTTCTAATTTCCTAAAAGCCGCTTGCTTTGAACCATCTGGATCAGACCTACTTTCAGGAGTTTCTCCCGGAGCTACTGCGTCAATCCAATCTGAGGTGCTACCTAATGTTTCATATTTAAAAATCGTAGTTTCCCAAGCCGCTTGAACAGCCATAGCAATAGAAAAGAAAGCATCTCCATGTCCCATTGGAGTCACAGGTGCTTTCAAATCATTATTTACAGAAATAATCTGTTGGGTTTGTCTTTCATCTTTTAAAAGTTTTAGCTTATCGCCATGCACATATTGCTCTAGAATTTGAGCCATTGTGTGCTTACTTTTAACAGTGAAGACCATAGGCCACCAAACTTGTTCTAATCCACGGTCTTCTAATTCTCCCCTTGTATTATCAATATACCCTTTTTCTAACTGAAAGTTTTGTGCAACCTCATTCAAAAACTGGATTTGATCAGAATATGTCCAACCATCTAACCATGTTTGATTTATCTGTTTTAGCTCGTTGCCTACCCTACTAAAAATTACAAGATGCGACGGGTGACGTTTCTTACCTACATCAAACCCAGCAAATAATTGTTCATTTGGTTGCTTTTCGTACTTTTTGTAAGCACTAAATTCGCGTAAATTGGAGTCTTCACAATTAGAAATATCTTCTCTATTGAAATAGGATTCAGTTTGAAAGGATGGTTGTAGGAGAAATTCTGAAGCAAAAGATTTGGGTCTAGCAGATTGCTGAGCTAGTAACCATGATTCATCAAATAGATCAGGCATAAGAACCCGACGAGTTGGTGTAGGATCAAGTGCTGGGAGGACACGAGAAGTAAATCTATCATCTCGTTGTAGTTTAGATAACAAATCATCAGGTAACATAGGAGTACCTAATACTATTACTGGAGCTTCTCGATTTGGAATAAACATTGTTTCCGTCATGAAATGATCTTCAATTTTATTTATCTCCCCCAACTGAAGAGGATTTTCGGGGTCTCTTAAAATATCATCTGCTATCAATGCTCCGTTGACATGCATACCACGTTTAAATGAAAATAATCCTCCATGTAAAATTTCTACAGGTTTATTATTCATTGTATATCGAAATTGAAATTCGGCACGAGTATTCCTCGCAGTCAACATTTCCATAAGAACTGGGTTACGCTGTACCGTTTTATTGATTTCGGAAATATGATAACGAGCCATAGTATCACTATAAGAAAGATATAGAATAGAAGTGTCTCGTGTTGCTTTTAATAATCTCCATACACTAAAGCCATGTCCAAGTAAGGTACTTTTAAAATGGAAACGTGGGAGAATTGCAACATAGTTTTTGTTATCTGCCAAAGCACGTTCTGCATCTTCTGCTATTATTCCAACATGCCATGAATTAAATAATTCAGGACGATCAAAACTTAGTGACCAAATATCAGTAATAAACTCATGAAAACTACCTATTTTAGCTTTTTGATTAACTGTTAATCCTTCTGATAGTCTAGCTAATGCATCTGCAACTGTTATAACTTCGTTAGTTTTTGGAGTAGTCATTAATTCTTAGTATCCGCGTGTTGAATAATTCCTTGAAATCTTGAAGCAAGTCTACTAATAAGTTCGGGGTCTTGGATTTCCTCAACTAATACATTTAAAATATCTTGGACAAATTGAATATTAATTAAACCTTTCATAGTTTCTCGTTCACCTTGAATGCTCATATCAATTGTACGTGACGCAACTCCAGCATCATGAAAATCTAATCCTTCCAAATTATCTGCTGCTTTATGTCGCATCTTTTCATAGAGATCAAGATGTTCTGTATTCAATCTGGCGAATCGTTGACTCTCCGATTCCATTACTGCTCTAGTTCCAATAGTTTGAAGTTCTAATTTTTTCTCATCCCATTTAAATCTTTTTGACCAAGCGTAAACTGTGGAAATCGTAATGTCAACTCCAAATTTTTCCGATAATTTTTCGGTTATTTGTTTTGCCGTATGTTCTCCTGAAACATATAAACTCATTGCTTCTAGTCGAACTTCGGGAGATATAATTTTAGGCATTAGTGTATGAATCCAGTTGAACCGTGTTCTCCTTGTGATTCAATACTTCCTCCATAAGGTGTACCATCTGTTTGTAAAAGTCTACTAAAATCTAAATATCCGGTTTTACTTGTTCCTGCAACAAAACAAGCTGGAACACTAAATTTTGCTCCACTTGGTGAGAAAAAGGCTTTAAAATCTACCCCAATTTCATCTCGTGTACATACACCTTTCCAAATATGTTCTTGTTCACTAATAGGTTTAAAATTTGTTTTCTTTCTAATTGTACCTGTTGTCCTTTGCGTATTTTCAAATTGTTTATTATGTACACATTCATAATATTTACACCATACTACAGTCCCTCGTGTCTTACGAAACTCTTCCAATGACATATTATCTGGAAGTTGGTCTTCATAAACCGATTTTTTTGGTACCGCTTTTCCGGTATTCATATAATAAGTTTTTGGTTTATCTGCCATTTAACTCTCCTTACCAAGTATTCTGTTTACTGATTCTTTAATGGGTTTAGTTTTAGATGCCTCTACATCGAAACCTTGTCTACTATATCTTTTTGCCCATAATGCAATGCAAGCCGCATCTGCATAATCTTGTTCGGGGAATACATCTCCCCACTTATCTACCGCAAATTTTTTAATATCGGGTTTTCCTGCATTACCCTTACCTACAATTCGGTTCTTCCAAGTTCTGTTATCAACCGGATAACATAAAATCCCTTTTGTATGTAATAAATATTTTGCAACACTTACTACGCCAGAAATATTCATAGTAGTACGAGCATTTTGAATATAAATTGCTGCTTCAATTGCAGAACATTGTATATTATTATACTCTAATTCTTGGTTCAAGTAACCTGCAAACTTATCAAATATCTGAAAAAGTCTATTATCCACATCTGGAACATAAGGAATTAAAGAACCTTTTGAAACTCCGTCAAATTTTAATTTATGAAGTATTGCTTCAGTTTCCGTTATAATAACTCCATGCACAGCTTTGGAAGAACAATCTAAACCTAAATAATTCACCGTTGTCTATCTCCCATTGTCCTTAATCCAACAACCCTTGAAACCGCCGCATAAGCTTTATCATATGCTTTTAATGTACCACGAGTCTCTATAACAGCAGCTTCATTTTCGATAACATCTTTCCGAAGTTCCCATAATTGAGGATATGATTCTAAAACTTCGCCCTTCAATTCTTCTCGTGTAGGTTTTTTCTTACCTTCTTCTTCCCTAGCTTTCGCAATTCTATTCATAGCTCTAGCTGTTCCATCATCATAAGCAGCTTGTAATGCAAATAGGGTACTTTCTCGTTTCGCAACTTCTGCTTCATAATAACTTGTATACCCACCAAACATAGCAAGATAACTTTCTAGACGGTCATTAGATGACGATGCAAAATCTTCTAGAGGAATTTTAGGTAATTTGTCTAAGTCATAATCAAAAGAAGAAACTTGTAAATCAGAAGCTAATTGCCGTCTGACATTACCTAATGCTTTCATAGGTGTCCATTTCTCTGATTGTTCACCTTCTTTATAATTTACCATTTTTAACTCCCTTACATTTACACCATGTATCTCCTGTACACACTTCAGGAATTTGTAGCATATTCATAATTGTAACACAACGTTCTAATAATTTCTCCCACATTGTAACATCTCTATCTACTTTAAAAGCTTTTAAAGTTTGATCATTCTTATTTTCATATAAAACAATCCCGTAATCTTTATTTAGTAAGTTTAAATAAATCTGTAATTGAACTAAATGATCATGTTTTGGGGCATGTTTTAATTCTTTAAATCCTTTTTCATTAATAGATTTTAATTCTACAATAGCTTCTCCTTTAGTTGGATGAATAACGAGAAAGTCTAATCTCCCACTAATAGGGGGAGAGTCTAATGAAACAGGGTATTCTCGTGTTTTTAATATACCCATATTCGTAAAATATTTAGTCATGCGATCTTCTAAGCCAGACCCCACATCAAATATACGTTTTACTCTAGGGTCTAAATCTTCCCATAGTAATAAACCATTAAATGATGCATATAAATATCTATCACAAGTACTACCTAACGCTGATGGATAGAAAACATTACCTCGATGTGGAGACATTTTACCTTTCAGATGTTCATCTAATAAAGCTAAAAATTCTTTATCTTGATTAGTGGTTCTCGCCGCAGATTGTCGTTTTGGTTTACGTTTTTTTATTCCTGTGGTTGTCCCAATTTGTTTAATTCCTGCCATAAAAAATCCTTAATTTTCTTTTTAGTTGTTTCTCTACAATGTATAACGATATGTACATCGTCATCATAGATATACAATAAACGTTCATCTCTTCTTTTATCTTGACTACTTAAATGTCCGTATATTCCGTCAGCTTCGATTACTGTATGAATCTCTGGTATAAAAAAATCTACTGTGTAAGGTTGAAACCAAACCTGTGTATCATATCGTAATCCCCATTCAGATAAATATTCAGCAATAATATTTTCTTGGGCTGTATAATCTCTAGGAGGTAACATTTTCTTTTAGTTCCTCCGCAAGGGCTTCATCTTCTAAGAACAATTGTTTCAAACTATTCAACCCCATATATTTCTGTTCTTTATATGTGTACCACGGGCCAGCTTGAATAATTATTTTCTTCTGTATAGCTTCTCTAATATAACTTTCTAATATATCTATGCCTCCATCTACTCTAAAAGGAACTGTTACAGAATCCCAGTTCTCTCCTCCAACTTTACTCTTTCGTAATCGCACCTGCATCTCAAATCCTACTCTATTTTTTGACCCTTTTGGTTCCTCTATCCAGCCCTCCCGTCTTACTTGTAGTAAAGCATGAGCAAAGAATGTTTGAGCCAATCCACCGGGCATAGGGTCTAATGCAACTGGGCCCATACTATTCCGAACTTGATTAATAGCCACTAAAGCACCCCCATTAGAAAGACTAGGCATAATTTTAGGTAATGACTGAGTTACAAATCGTGCTTGCCATGCTATAGGATTATATGAAAAATCTTCGTCTAAATTTTTATGGGGAACAAGTCCTGCAATACTATCTAATACAACTACATCAAACGCCGCATCTAACAATGTACGAACAGAATCAAATGCTTCTTCTCCATTCGGTGGTTGTGAGACAAGTATTTTAGAAATATCTACACCGCAACGTTCCATCCAATTCGCATCCCACGATAATTCCGTATCAACCCATGCCGCTGTACCCCCAGCCTTTAAAACATTAGCACAAATTTGAGAGGCTAAATAAGATTTACCTACATTGGTTGCTCCATATATTATAGTAAATCGTTTCTTTGGAATACCTCCACCAGTTAATTTATCTAAAACGGGAATATTAAATGGAATTTTCATATAATCAAATTGCTCATCATCTCCCCGAAAAAAATTTAATTTTTTATCTTTTAAAAAAGATTCAATAATTTTTTCACTATTAGTTTCCATCTATATTCCTCTTGGTATTTGTTTATCTCGGTTGTTATAAGCTTCTGCCCACGCAAAACATATTGCGGCACATTGAATAATTTCTGTATACATGTCTGATAAGTTCTTTTCATATACTTCTCTAGCTACATCTCCCAATCCTTCCGTTAAAAGAACTGTCCAATGATCATCTGTATTGAATGTCTGATCACCCCAACGTTTATCTTGACGTTCTCTTTCAGCTAAAACTTGTTCTAGTACCATAGCTCGTGACAATTGATGTGTAATATTAGTTTTATCTTTATTTACACGTATCATTTTGATGCCCCTTCTTCAAGAACATCTTCAATATTCTTATCTACTGTTTTCCGAACATGTGTCCATATATCTCCCAAAGCTGATTGTGCTCCTGAGAGTTGGGTAGCCACATCTTGTTCTGTATCGATATCATGTACTTCACAATCTATACGTGCATATTGATTTGTATCTAGAGGCCCTACTCTAAAAGTGAAGCCTAATTTAAGTCCGACCTTTGCCATTTTCTACTCCTAGCTCCCCCTTATTTGGGGATATGATAAATTAATTTTATCTGGATTATATTTTTTAAACTGTTGTACCAAACTTTTTGTTTCTTTTCTAGTTCTCCCCAAAATATAACAATATTTATGTTTTACGGGAGAACGTCTTTTTTCACATATACTCTTATGTCTAGTACGTTCTTGCTTTAATAACTGTGCTGTAGATTCTGGTATATTTTTCCAGTCTACTTTACGGTAATTCTTTTTAGCTCCTACCATTTTATACCATTCTGGTTGCCATGTCAAGCCCAATGCCTTTGCATATCGAACAATTTGACTTCTATCGTTAAATCCAGAATCCCCAAACCATCCTCGTTCTCGATTCTGTGGATCGAGGTATTGATAACCACTCCCAAACTTCTGTCCTAGATATATAAAATTACAAGCTTGGTAAATAGTACCTAGTTCTTTGGCTTCAGGATCACTATAAGCAGTAAAGTATCGAAAGTCGGTATGTTTTACCATCCATTTAATAGACTGCATGATTATCCATGATCCTAAATTCTTTGGAGACCATGATATACAAGCTCCTCTAGCAATTAATTTTTCTAAACCCTTACTTTCAGACCCTAATAAATTAGAAAATGAGTTAGGAGTCGCCATAACCACCACCCCTGCTAAAAGATTTGAATCTTTCAATCGAGCCACAAACCTATCTGTTACCCATACAGGCATCTTACCAAGCCATTCATGACGTTCAATAAATTCTCTTACCTCACGACAACCCTCTTTATCATGTTTAGGAATATAATCAAATTCAAAATCTTCAATAGATAACGAATTAACATATTCTTCGGATAAATTAGCTAGTTGTAAATCCTCTGCTTTATTCTGAAGTCGAATTTCATATTGCCAACTATGTTCTTTATCATAATCACTAAATCGTTGATGTGCTTTTAAGACCAATCTATTGCCCACTCTATGATATCTTCCTCTTCTTCTATGTGTGGTAGGTCATTAGATACTGGTGTAAAATCTTTCTTTGTCGCCCAAGAGGGAGAACATATCTCAACATCTACTTCTAATGGAATACCTAAAGAATTCTCCTGTAATAACGTTTGAATATTAGGTGTTACGTCATTTAGTTCTGTATTATGTATCTCACAAATAATTTCATCATGTACCTGTACTAAAATTTCACTTTTCTTATCCTGTAGGTATTTATGTACTTCAATCATTCGTTCACTCAATATATCAGCACTTGTACCTTGAACAAGATAATTTACACCTTTATAAGCTAAATCTTTCGGTACAATATATAATCGCCCAAATCTATTCTTAATCCACCCTCGACTACTTACAATTCGTACAACCTTCTCAAAGAATTCTCGTGAGCCTTTCAAACCTTTAAAATATCGTTTCTTATATTCAGAAGCCTGTTGCATAGAGACACCTAGTTGGATACCTAACTTTCTTGCTCCAATTCCATATATAGTTCCAAATGTAATTGCTTTTGCCATTTGTCTGTAATACTTATATTCTGAATCTCCTTCTTTTACTCCGAAAGCCAGAGTTGCCGCTTCCCCATGAAAGTCTACATGTTCCTTTTTCAATAATTTATCTATTTCCTTATTACGAAAATAATCTAAAAAGACCCGTACCTCCATCTGAGAATAATCAAAACTAACTAAAGTGTGATCGGGGCGAGGTATAAATAATCTACGTATAGATATCTGTGTTTCTTCTTGTTCATTATAAGATTCATCTCCAATAAAACCCCAAGTATCGATAACATCATCAGATAATGCGTCATTAAACGAGCCTCCTTTAGCCGATACCGCCGCTGAAATACGCCCACGTACTATATCCCTATCTTCGGCTGTAAGAGGATCGTCAGATAACTTAAAATGTGTTCGAGGCAAATTTTGTAAATTAGGGGTTCTGGAAGAAAGTCTACCTGTTAAAGTTCCCCAATTACAAAATGTAGTATGAACATTATCCATATCGAAATAAGGTTCAAGATATGTAGTTCGTAATTTATCTAAAGTTCGATATTGTCTCATATATCCTGCAACTGGATGATTAATTTGGGCTAATGCTTCTTCTCCCCATGAATCATTACCTTTAACTGTCTTAACAGTCGATTCAATACCTAAGGATTTCAAAGCTTCTCCAACTTGCATAGGACTTGTAATTAAAAATTCGTATCCTACGGTCTTAAAAATACGATCTTTTATCTGTTCTTGTCGTTGTAAAATTTTACCTGCTGCTTCTCTTGCATAATTATTATCTACAGGTAATCCTCTTTTTTCCATGTCATATAATACATGAGTTAGTTCTTGTTCTAATTCAAAAACTTTCTTTTGTTTTGTTCTAGATAATTTTCTAAGACTATCTTTATGTAATTTGACCGTGTATTCAACATCTTTTTCACAATAAGGCCCTAAAATAGTTGCAGGAGCTTGGGAAAAATCATTATGCCATTTATTCTTACGTAATAATTTCTTAGTTGAGATGTCATATTCAGCCGCTTCTTCCCCATAATTACGCTTAATTGTGGCTGTTAAGGAAAATTCTCTTACGTCAGAGGGCTCTGTAAGCCGTACTAGGACTATAACATCAATAAGTTTTTTATCGTCTACTCTAAGTCCCTCATTTTCTAAGAAATGTAAATCAAATTTTATATTATATCCAATTAGAATCTCACATTTGTTCATCGCTTCTAATAAGCGAAACAATTGAGGTGGGTGTAAATTCGTAGAATCTTCCGAAGGAAAATGCCTAAAGGGAAAATAGAAAGTTTTAGGTTCCCATCCAACTCCTACCCCAATACCACAAATTTGATTTGTATCATACCAGTTAAAACCATTAGTTTCTACATCAACTGTCCATGCAGGATACTCTTGAATATACTCAAGAGCCTCATCATATGTATCTGGTGTTACTAACATAATTCTGTAAACTTCTATGGGGGATTTACCCCCCATAGAGAATACTTAGACAATAATTACTTGAATAAGTCTTCGGTGAAGTCTCCTGTAGCTAGAGATACCCCTTCACTTGATTGTGTAGGTTCTACAACTTGACCATAACGATCTTTGTAGTAAGCTTTAATTTCTACAAGATCAGAAACTGCCTCTAATTTATCTGCTGGAACTTCTGTCTTTCGAGCAGTTGCTGTAAGGGTATATGAAGTATCGTACATACCTGTACCTGTACGCTTTACACGTATTACTCCTTTATTTAATGACCCCCAATCGTTGTAGATATCTACAAGTTGATTCCAAACGTAGTTACTACGACCAAATCCTAATGGGATTACTCTAAAATCATTAATATGTTGTACAAACATCTTCTTCCCTTGAGGCCCTTCTATCTC
>Ga0114908_1000365_pt1 | contig 27448 bp, 33 predicted proteins | sample MalvireepMed_s17_FD_87292 | JGI IMG/M metagenome (GOLD analysis project Ga0114908, IMG submission 87292) | Marine viral communities from the Global Malaspina Expedition - Malaspina viral metaG DeepMed_s17 | ecosystem: Environmental > Aquatic > Marine > Oceanic | place: Mediterranean Sea... | reverse complement strand
TTTTTAGTTGAAGTACTCGCTACATTCAGTTTGCCCTACGTTAAAAACCTTTCAACTATGGAGTCGGAGATATTAGACCATCTTGTCTCTCACTTTGAAGATGCATTAAAGAGGGATAACGATAACTTTAACGTCCATTTATTTAACAAAGCATATCTTGATTGGAAGGAGAGCTTAGAAGCAGAAAAAGAAGATGCATTAAAAAAGGAAAACGAGAATTTCAATGTCTTAGGAGAAAAGGAAAAGGAAAAGGAAGAAGAAGCATACAATCGTACTAAGAATAAGATAAAAATAATGGCTAAAGCTGCCGGGGTAGAGTTAGAAGGCAGTTAAAAACTACGCTAACAAAAAGTATACGTATACGCCCTCTCTTATGTGTTTAACCGCACTGAGAGAGGGTTTCTTTTTTAACTAAGCTGTATGTTGATTGATAACCTATTAAATCATTATAAAGATAAAATAACTATTAAAAGCATAGGGTGTGTTTAGATGCGCCCTCCTGCCCTCGACAGTTCTTTTTTGTTGCCCTATTGAAAAAATACATCTTTAATGCGAAGCTTATCTACTCAATAGCGCACCCACCTCTGTATTGTTTAGTTCTCACTTATACAACTATAAAGAATTTAATAATCATCAATGATGTGTGGGGGGGTTTATTGGTCTAGGAGGGGGCATGGGCCACTACCCTCCCCTGTATACTTATACTCACAGGTGCTCTTAATTTTATTTTTTTTGAATGGATGGGGGAGGAGGAAGGTGGGCAAAGAAGTCAGGTATGTACGTAAATATTATTGTTCTAATAAAAATTTATATTTTATTTTAAATTCTTCAGAAAATCCATACTTACGTACTTCATCTAAGTACTCTGATGGGGTCATTGCGCTACATCCTAACAATGTCACCAGAGACAATATAGTTATTAAGATCATCTTATACATATGAATCAATGTACGTGTATAATTATCTAATGGTTTATATTGAGACTGTGTCTCTATTATAGCCCCCTACAGCATCTTGTCAAGTGTTTTTTAATAGATATTAACATTTTTATGTTGACAAAGAGCGTATATGGACTATAATAGGTAATAGTATCACAGAATATAAAGGAAAGCAGTCTATACCATGTTTTAGTAGAGTATACATAAATATAAGTACGTTACTAAAAAGCGTCATTCGTAAACCGCTTTCTGCAGTTTCCACTGTACTTTATTTGTTCTACAAAAATCTGTACGTATAAACTGCTTTCTTTCTATTTTTTATTTCTATTTTTTATTTCTATTTTTTATTTCTATTTTTATTTACATACAAAATTACTGGAGTTAAAAAATTAATATTATGTCTACACAACCTTTATCTCAAGAGAATAATGATGTAAATGTGTCTAACGTTATTCTTCAAACGAAACAAGAACTAACAGCTAAACATAAAACGCTAACTGAGCAACTCTTACAAATTCGTGGAGCTATGGAGGCGGTAAGAGCTATGGAAGCTAGATTAGTTACAAGCACTGCTGCTTCTGATTCTTTTTCTACTATGAGTGATGATAATGATAATGATGATGATGACAATGACGACAATGACAACATAGAGTATGAAGACGAAGACGCTGATGACGAAGATGAGTACGAAGAAGAAGCAGGGGACTATGATGGCGAGGAGGATGACGATGACGAGTATGAAGAAGAAGAATTAGAAGAAGAAGAAGAATTAGAAGAAGAAGAAGAATTAGAAGAAGAATTAGAAGAAGAAAACGATCAAAGCAACATAGCAGCAGCTTAAATATTAGTAGTAGTAGTAGTATTATTCCCATGACAGCATCTATAGGTTATTTCATATCAGCGTTGATAGTTGTAAGTATATCCCCTCCTAAATCTTGGGTATACAACGTAACATATAGTTTTTCTTCTAAACAAGCATGTGTAGAACATCTAAATGATAATCGTGACGCATTGTTATTAGGACTAGGTAAAGCATTTTCTAAAATATTAGTAGGTGTCGAAAACTACGGCTGTTATACACAGAAAGAAATATTAAAGATGAATAAAGATTTAGGGCTTGTCTACCCTGATGATGTTATAAAAGGACAATCTGTTAAGGATATTTTAAAAGATACGACATAGCATACATTTTTTAATAAAAATAATTTTACATATACATACATAAGTACAGGAAAATATAAATGGTGATCGCAGAAACATTAGCGGGGGTAGCTTTAGTACGCTCTGCGGTTAAAGGCGTAAAAGAAGTTATATCTACGTGTGAGGATATTAGCGGGATAGCACATCATCTAGAAGACCTGTTTCACGGTGCTTCTCATGTTGATGACGCTATAAAAGATAAAACTCCTAAAGTAGCTCCGTGGAAAAAGTTCATGCAGGAGCGCATAGGAGTACAGATGGAAGAACCAGATGGTAATTCCATTCCTGAAATAGCTGCTCTGGTTATCCAGAAAAAACAGATCGAACAGGAAATGAAGAAGATGAAAACTCTTCTGAATAAACGTTTCGGTTTCGATACGTGGAAAACTATTTTAGAGTTACGAGATCAACGTATCTTAGAACAAAAGGAACGAAATAAAAAAGCTAGAGAAGCTGCAAAAAGAAAAGCTAAAGCTAGTAGTGTTATGTGGCATAAGGTTTTCATGGAAACAGGAAAGATACTTGTAGTGATAGCAGTAGTAGGCGGTTTATATTTATATCTTAGTTGGGCCTATCACAGTTAACAAAAAAAAAGTAAAAGGATAATAAAATGGCCAGTAAAAAAAATTAACAGTAAAAGAGGCGACAGCTAGAATACACAAGATAATGCAACAAGTAGCTTCTCCTGAATTTGTGTTAAAAAAAGAGAATAATAAGAAAAAAAGTGGTGGTGTGGTAAAAAAGAAGAATACTAAGAATAAGGTGTAAATTGAAAAGAAACAATAACAATAATAGTAATAAATATATCCCTGTACGTATATTACAATTAAGGGAAGACTGCGCTAAAGCTCATAATGATTTAGACAAGGCGTGGTATAATCGTCTTATTCAAGAACTTGATTGGGCAGATCAGATGCTCAATAGTTCTAAACCTAGTAGAAATTGTAGTTTATAATAACAATGCTTCCTTCTAATAAAAAATCTAAATTAAAATTAAACGATAAACAAGAAAAATTCATAACTGAGTTATTGAATAATGGTGGCAAGGTAAAGAACGCAGTTTTAGCTGCAGGTTACAAAGAAAGCAGCAGAGGATGGTTAATGTCTTCACTTAAAGATGAAATAATAGACCGTACCAAAGCTCTGTTAGCTTCTTACTCTGTCAAAGCAGCGCACCGTATTACTGAGGGCTTAGATGCTGACGGTACTATTCCGTTAAATCAGATGGACATGCGCTTTAAAAGTGCAGAGGCTGTTTTAGACAGAGTAGGTATAAGTAAGAAGCAGATAACCGAAGTGCAGGGTGAGGTTGTTCACGGAATCGTTATGTTACCTGCGAAGGATAAGATGAAGGATGTAGAGGTAACAATAGATGGGTGAAAAAAACTAATATGAATTGTTGGCACTGTAAAACAGAATTAATATGGGGTGGTGATCACGCTTTATCTATAGAGGATGATGAAGCATACTCTATGGTTACAAACCTTTCTTGCCCTAATTGTAATTCGATAGTAGACGTATACCTTGCTAGAGAAGAGTATATCGAAGTAACTGTACCTCCGTGTGATACTGAATTCTAATAAAAAGAATGTTACATCTAACAGATTCCGCTAAAGAATATATGCAAAGCATCCTTAAACATAAATACAAAGGAACGCACGTAACATTAGGAGTAAAGACAGGAGGATGTTCAGGTTTTCAATATATTTGGGGATTAACTGGAGATAAGAATTACAGCAATAATATCAAATGGTCTAAACCAATAGAGGATGTGTTAGTAATAGACCCATTAGCAGAAATGTACATAGCAGGTTCAGAAGTAGATTATATTAAAGAGTTAGGTGGATCATACCTTTCTATTAAAAATCCTGTAGCATCTAGTTCCTGTGGTTGCGGAGAAAGTTTCGGTGTCTAACAAAAAAACTAAAAGACAAAAACCTATACCTCGTAATAAAAAGAATTACCGCCCTACAAAAAAAGGGGCAGGTATGACAAAAAAAGGAGTAGCTGCACATAGAAGAGCTAATCCCGGTAGTAAACTAAAGACAGCAGTTACAGGAAAAGTTAAAAAAGGAAGTAAAGCAGCTAAACGGCGTAAAAGTTATTGCGCTAGATCCTTAGGACAACTTAAAAAAGCTTCTGCGAAGACACGTAATAACCCAAATAGCCGTATCAGACAGGCTAGAAGACGATGGAAGTGTTAAAAAAAATGGCTACAAAACCCGGTCTATATGCAAATATTCACGCTAAACGTAAACGTATAAAAGCAGGTTCTAAAGAAAAAATGAGAAAAGTTGGTTCTAAAGGCGCACCTACTAAAAAAGCTTTCATACGTTCTGCTAAGACAGCTAAGAAACCTAAACGAAATACTGTATAGAAAATAGAGTTAGTGTGTGTGGCTAGACCTAAATTAAAAGAAGGACAACGAGGTAACTATCGAGTATCAAGATTAGAACAGCAGAAAAGGGCTGCTCGTCGAGTAGTACAATCAGCAGACAGAGTAGCGAAGAAAGCTAGAACACGACTCGCTAAAGCTAATGAGAAACAAGCTAATTTAAATCAAGCTAAACGATTAATGAATAGAGGTGGTTTAGCTGTAGAGGAGAACATACAGAGACTACCAAAGGCAGTACGTGAGACATTCTCAGAAAATACACAGATACTGTTCAGTCCTAACGATGGTCCACAGACAGACTTTTTAGCTGCTCCAGAGAAAGAAGTGCTCTATGGCGGTGCAGCAGGTGGCGGTAAGTCATTTGCTATGTTGATAGATTTACTACGCTATGCTCACAATCCTAATCACAGAGCATTACTATTACGTAGAACATTATCAGAACTGACAGAGTTAATAGATCAATCACGTAAGATATATCCACAAGCTTTTCCGGGGTCTATATTTAGAGAATCAAAAAGTACATGGTCTTTTCCTAATGGAGCTACAGCCCTTTTTAGTTATGTCGATAAAGACCACGATGCGACACGTTACCAAGGACAGTCTTTTACGTGGATAGGAATAGACGAATTAGGACACTACCCCACACCGTATGTGTGGAACTACTTACGAAGTCGATTACGTACTACAGACTCAACTATAGATACGTATATGAGAGCTTCAGCTAACCCCGGCGGTTTAGGGGGTTGGTGGATAAAAAAGATGTTTATCGACCCTATGCCTCCTAATACTCCGTTTTGGGCTACGGATGTCGATACTGGAAAGATTTTGAAACATGGGCCTAATCATTCAGTTAAACCAGATCAACCATTGTTTCAAAGGAGATTTATACCTGCTAGACTAACGGACAATCCTCACTTATCTGAATCTGGAGAGTATGAAGCGATGCTCCTTTCTCTTCCAGAGGTAGAACGAAGAAGATTATTGGAAGGAGATTGGGATGTTGCTGACGGAGCAGCTTTCTCAGAGTTTGACAGAAGTATACACGTTGTTGATCCATTCGATATACCGTTTAATTGGCCCCGTGTACGAGCAGCCGATTATGGTTATAGCAGCCCTAGCTGCGTATTATGGGGTGCATTAGATTGGGATAATAATATTTGGGTCTATCGTGAACTCTACGACAAAGGATACACAGGTGAAACATTAGCAGAAATGATCCTAGCTCTAGAATACGATGACCCTCCCATGAGTATTTCAGTATTAGATGGATCGTGTTGGTCTAAACACGGTACAGGACCAAGCATAGCAGAGACTCTTACACGTAACGGTGTACGTTTCATTCCTGCTGATAAGAACAGACTACCGGGCAAGATAGAGTTACACAGAAGACTTGCCCTGCATGATAGAACAAGTGAACCACGATTACGTATAATATCAACGTGTACTAATTTGATAAGAACACTACCGACACTTCCTCTGTCCAAGACTAATTCAGAGGATGTCGATACGAAAGCAGAAGATCACGCTTATGATGCTTTGAGATATATGTGTATGACACGCCAGACAGGTCTACCGCATAACAACGCATTCAATAAGGTTAAGGAACAGAATTATCAACCTATCAATCAAATATTTGGTTATTGAGTATAATAGATATAAACATGGCTTCTAAAAATAAATATGATATAAGTATACAAGAGGCTGTTGACCTCAAACTTAGCGCACAGCCTAAAGCTGTTTCTCAGTATAATAGTTTATTAAAAGATATAAGAAACTCAGGAATTGATCCTGATGCAGATTTGTCTGTTTTAAACAGTGAAAAAGGATACAATAAACTTTTACAATATGTAAAAAAACAAAAGCGTACAGCAAGTTCTACAGCGAATACGGCAGTTTATTCTCAAGCTTTAATAACTGCCGGAAAACCTTCAGGAATAGCTTCAAATTATTTTAAAGAAGAAGAAACACGTTTACGTAATCTAGGTACACCAGAGAAAGGTTTTAATAGAGTAGCTCAACGTAAAAAATCAAAACTTGAATTTCCCGATCAAAAAAAGATGCACAAATCTTTTGAAAAGTCTTTATTAAAGATAGAAAATCCTAATATAAAAGCTTGGGCTACAGTAAAACTATTAACAGGTTTACGTAATCCTGATATTTCGCAAATAGAGTTAGAACCTGAAGATATAAATCAAAGACAAGAAGGGGTTAAGTATCTTTCTAGAACAAATAAAACAGTTTTAATCAATAACAAAGGGAACCCTATCTTCTACGATTTAGGTGAAACTGTTTATGAAGTTTTACGAGAACAAGCAAATAGAGCAGAAAATGAAGGACGTAGAACTTTATGGCCTATTTCTGATGATCTTGAAAAAATTGCTTTAGGAAAACAATCTGATAAATTAGAACAAGAATACAGATCTGCTATAAATAAAGCAGTTAATGAAGAATTTAAAAAAGATAATTTAATAATTATTGACCACAATAAAAATAAATCTGTTCCATTCACTATAAAACATTTACGAAAAAATATCTTTGATGCGTTAGAGGAAATAATAGGGAAAGAAGACGCAAATAAAGTACTTGGACATAAAATAGCAGATGTAGGGATGGACAATTACAAAGTTCAACGAACAGGGAGAAAAGGGACTGTTGGAAAAGCAGCAGATTTTTTTTACAAATTATATTTACAAGACATAGGTATTGTTAATCCTAAAAATTGGTTAAATAAATTAGGTTTTACAGAAGCTGCTGAAAATGTTTCAGAAGTACTTCCTGATTCTCCGTTTGGTACTGAATTAGATTCTTTAGAAGAAAAAACAACTAAAGCTACAGTTTTGGCTAGTGATACAGCACAAGATGTAGAAGAAGCTGCACAAAAGATAGATAAGAGTGTTGAAAGAACAGAAAAAAGTATTGCAAGATTAGAAGAATTACAACAAAGAAAAGAAGAATTAACACAACAACAACAACCACCACGCCAACGTGCTAAAAAAATACCTGTTCTAGACGGGAAAAGTTTTAAAAACCTTATGCTAGATGCTAAAAGTATTGTAAAAAAGAAAACAAACGAAGATCTATCTGTTAAAGATGTTTTTAGAATGACAAAAGATGGTTCTATTCTTGTTAGGGCTGCTGAATTAGATGAAGAATTTAAAGCAAAACTTTTACAGTATAGTGAAGAGGATTTTGTTAACGCTTTTTCAAAACAAATACATCGTCCTTCTGGTAAACCTGTTACAAAAACAGTTTCTAATACTTTTAGAAAATCATTAAAAGTTCTAGGTAAATTTGCTCTTGCAGGAGCAGCGTCAGTATTAACAGGAGGAACAGGTGTAGCTGCGATGACAGCGCATGAATTATTTGGATCACCTGTTAGTCTTTTTGGGACAACTCCTACTGGACTGCCTCTTGCTAATTCTAGCATGTCTAATGCAGAAATAATGGATTATATCAACAATAATCCCAAAGAAGTAGCAGATGATTTAGGGTATATTACGGAGGCACAAAGAAGAGTCGCTGTAAGCCAAAAAATAGAACAAAATATTCCTGCTTCTTTAGCAGGAGAACGTTTTATACGCTTTGGAGAAAGAGCTAGAGAAGAAGAAGGTACAAAAGCTATAACTCAAAGATCTCTTAATACAGCTATTGAACAAAGTGAACAGAACAGTTTTAATATTTTAAAGCAAGAAGATGAAAATGAAAGAATTGAAGGTACAGATAATAATCCTGATGTAACTTCACTACAACAACAAATGTCAACGTTATTAGAAAATAATCCAAACCAACCAACTAACTAAAAAAGAAGGAGTGAAAAATAATATTATGCCAACAGGAAATAAACAAATGTACGGAAGTAACTACATTATGGGTCAGATGAATAAACAGGGAGAATTTTCTGACGCTAAAGAAGCTAATCTCCACCGTGAGAAACTTGAGTTTGGTGTCGGTACTAAACAAGGAGTTTTAACAGAAGACTTTCCAGCAGAGTCCGGCAGTAAGCATATGGGCCAAGCAAACATGATAATGAATTCGTCTAAGCAGGGAATATAAGAAAAACTAATTATATAAAGAGATAGGTCATATTTAATGGCAGAAAACGATAACAACGATAGTCCTTCTTCAACTGTACCCCAAGATGATGAAGGTATGTTGGAAGTAGAAAATACTGAAAGTGCTTACGGAATTGTAGGAACTATCTTAGAACGTTTCCGTAACGCTGAAGCAGGAAGACAACTAGAAGAAGAACGTTGGCTGAAAGCTTATAAGAATTATAGAGGAGTTTATGATTCTTCTACACAGTATAGAAGTACTGAGCGTAGTCAAGTTTTTATTAAAATTACAAAAACTAAAGTCTTAGCAGCTTACGGTCAGATAGTAGATATACTATTTGCTAATAATAAGTTTCCTATCTCAGTAGACGCTACGCCTATGCCAGAAGGTATCGACGAATTTGCACATTTAAGCAAAATACCTGTAGAGGAACCTGAAGTAACTGAACCTTTTGGTTTCTCTGGAGATGGTAATGAACTTCTACCCGGTGCGTTAGAAGCTACACCTATGCAAGATGAAAGTACTAGTTCTGCACCTACAGCAGCAGACTTAGGAGGATTAGAAGATAAATACGCAGGAGCTAATCTAGCATCTGGTCCAGCAAAGTTGGGAGAACCCCAAATAGAACCTGCTAATGAAGCTGCTCGTGTGATGGAGAAGTGTATTCACGATCAATTGTTAGACACTAGTGCTGTAACAGTGATGCGTCACGCTATATTTGAGTGTGCTTTGTTGGGTACTGGAGTAATTAAAGGACCATTTAATTATAATAAAACAGTACATGATTGGACAAGTCAACAAAAGGAAGAAGAGCAGCAACAGGAAGGTATGTCTGTAAATACAAAGACATATCAACCGTACGATAAAACAGTTCCTAGAATAGAGGCCGTTAGTTGTTGGGATTTCTATCCTGATCCTAGCGCAACAAATATAAATGATGCTGAATACGTTATACAACGACATAGAATGAACAGGGAGCAATTACGTGATCTTACAAACCGTCCGCACTTTGATGCAGAAGCTATATCAACCATTCTTGGTGGTGGGCCGAATTATCAGGAACGTTATTTTGAAGCTTCTCTCCATGCTAACGAAGATGATCCAACTTATTCGTCCAATAGGTACGAAGTGTATGAGTATTGGGGAAGTCTTGATAGAAAACTTGCTGAAGAGTTTGGTATGGATTTGGAAGAACATCAAGACTCTTTGGAGTCGATTCAGGTAAATATATGGGTATGCGGGTCTGAAATTCTACGCTTTGTCGCTAATCCATTTATACCTGCTAGAATACCTTATCACTCCTTTCCATTTGAACTAAACCCATATCAATTGTTTGGTGTAGGTGTAGCAGAGAATATGGAAGATAGCCAGTTACTGATGAATGGGCATATGCGTATGGCTATAGATAACCTAGCATTAGCAGGGCATCTTGTCTTTGACATAGATGAAACACAACTAGTTCCCGGTCAATCATATGATGTATTTCCGGGGAAAGTCTTTCGTAGACAATCTGGTGTAACAGGAACAGCAGTAAATGGAATAAAATTTCCTAATACTGCTCCAGAAAATATGCAGATGTACGACAAGGCTAGACAATTAGCTGATGAACAGACAGGTATTCCTAGTATTGTTCACGGACAGACAGGAGTTACAGGAACAGGGCGTACTGCAGCAGGACTCAGTATGCTCATGTCAAGTGCAGGATTAAGCATTAAGACAGTTATAAAGAATGTAGATGACTTCTTGCTTAAACCGTTAGGTGAAGCGTTCTTTCAATGGAACATGCAGTTCAATGAGAAGACTCCAGAAAAAATAGGGGATTTGGAGATAAAACCTAAAGGTACTAGTGCTGTTATACAAAAGGAAGTTCGCACACAACGTCTTACAGCATTGCTACAGACGGTAGCGAACCCGATGTTAGCACCTTTTATTAAAATTCCCAATTTAATCAGAGAACTTGCTATAAGTCAGGACATTGATCCTGATGCGTTAGTGAATGACGTTAATGAAGCAGCAGTTTTCGCAGAAGTACTACGAGGTCTAAATGAACGAACAACAGGCGAAGCTGCTCCTCCCACTGGTCAACAACCCGCAAGCGTGGGAGGGCTTGGAGGCGTACCTCAAGGAGTTGGTCCAAATGATGCAACAGCAGTTGGTGGTGGTGGAATCGGAATTGGAAGTTCGCCGACTGCAGGGGAAGCTGGCTTTACTGGAAACACTGGTGAGACTCAGGAAATCAGCTAACGATACTGTAGAAGTCCATAAGAAAAGTAAGAGTATTGATTATTAACACGTATAAATATACAGGTATTTCATAAGATGGCAAGTTTTGATTTAGATGATCCAGTTAGAGAAGCGTTATCTGAAGCTTATTCAGCAAGTGGTCTAGGGCCAACAGTAACTATTGATGAAGTTACTGGTGTCACTTCTCTAGGAACTAAAAAGAATCCTACTGTGAAAGATTGGCGAGATTCTTATAAAAATTATATCAATGGAGGTGGAAGTGCTATATCTGCTCCAGATAAAATGTCAACTTCTAAATTTTATTCACACTCATTGTTTGATGGATCAGGAGCATCTTATTATAGTTCTCCTAGAGTATCACAAGGATTGATGGCTGATATACAAACTACAATAGGATCAGGATCTCCTACTACGGCTACGGCTACGGACGCAGGTGCAGGTACAACTTCTGCAGCATCTTACGCACCTAGAGCATATCGAAGGTATATGCAGGAATCTTCTGGTGATGTATATGGTGGTGGTCCTTCTACTGGTGCACCTGAAGGACCGGGAAGTACTATTTCTGAAGACTCTATAAGAGGAGTAACTTTAGGAACACATGACAGACCTACTTCTGTGTTAGCTGACATTCCGTTTACTATGCAAGATACACAAACTATAGGAAAACAAGGTACATTCAGAGAGGGCGATTTCTTAAATGTACCGACTGCTGCTGAGATAATGGCTAATCCTGATCTATACGGAGAAATGACTAGAGAAGAAGCAGAACAGATAGATCGAAGAACAGTAAACGAATTTGCTGAAGATTATATGTCAATAGTGTTGGGTAACAAAACAGGAGAGATGACTATAGGGCAACAAATTAAAGCTCTTCAAGATCAAGATTTTTCTCCACAAGATATTGCTAAAAAAATGGCTTCAATGGGATTTACTTCTCTTGCTAAAGCTCTTGTTGGCGTAACAAGTCCTACTCCTTTTGATCCGTTTATAGGTGAAATAATTAGCGAAATACTTTTTGGTACAGGAAAGTCACAACACGGAAGAATAGGTGTACGAGATGGTTCAGAATTAGACACTAGAACAGGAAAACGTTTAGACGGTACACCTTATACAGGAGATGTATTAAGTGCGATTGCAGGGTATAATCCGTGGACAGGAGATGCGATAGATAATGAAGGATATACTATTTTAATAGATGGAATGGTTGTAAATAAAGGTATTCCTTGGGGAAAAGGGGAAATAGGAGATTATATAAGATCTCAGTCTAGAAAAGCAACTCCAGAAGGAGATTTGATAAGAGCATTAGGGATAATGGGCGAAAACACCTTTCGAGGAAAAAGTCCGTATTCAGGAATAACTGTGAACACAATGTCAAATTTTCAAAACGCTGCTTTAAAAGGACTTCTTTCTCCAGAAAGTTTAAAAAATAATAAGAATTTAAACGCTTTGGTTATTAGTCCTTTTGGTAAAAAAATGAATATAAATCAACTTGGATTAAATATATCTGCTATAACTCCTGCAGGAGATCCTATGGGTCAGACAAAATTAGGGACTCCTTCATTTTATGGATTAGGTGTTGAGGATGACCAGAGAAGCGTACCTTATAGTCCTCCTGATATAAACACAGCAGATTATTCACGAACTGACTATACTAGCAGTGATGTTTCTAGCCCATTTTCTGGCACTCCCGGTTCTGAAGGAATAGGTGCAGCACCCGGAAGCGATGTAGGTGCAGGATCAAGTGGACCTTCTGGCACTCCCGGTTCTGGAGGAATAGGTGGAGCACCCGGAAGCGATGTAGGTGCAGGATCAAGTGGACCTTCTGGCACTCCCGGTTCTGAAGGAATAGGTGGAGCACCCGGAAGCGATGTAGGTGCAGGAAGTGGCGGTAGTGATGGAGGTGATAGCAGTGGTGGAGATGGTCCCGGACATAGTGGTGGTATAGGTAGTTATTGATTCTTCTGGGGGGAGGTCCGGGGGTATTTAAAAACATTACTGTAAGAAAACACATCATATAAAATAAAAAAACGTAATAGGAACAGGCAAATGCGAATGAAAAAGAACAGGAAAGTAGGCTACATCACCAAACAAGAGGGTGGTGAGATACCTGTTTTGCCAGAAGAGGGTCTAGAAGAAATGGCAATGGGAGAAGGAGAAGAAGCGCAACAACCTTTACAAGCAGGACTCATAGCTGACCCTAATGCTGTACCCCCACAGGACGGTGGAGAAGAATCAGTAGCAGATGATATTCCTAAAGAAGCCCAAGAAGGAGATTATATTCTTCCTTATGAAACTGTAATTTTATTAGGTTTAAAACAGTTAAACCGCTACGCTAGAGAAGCTATTGACTTAGCGATGAAGAATGATGTTGATTTAGGTGGAACAGATCTTGATCCTACTGATAAAGTGCCGATAAAAATTAGTAATTATGAGTATGTTATTCCTGCACAGTTGGTTCCATTTTTTGGTGGTGGTAAAAAATATCTCGATAAAATACGTGATGAAGGACTAGAGTTACGTGAACGTCTTCAACAAGAAGAAGGGCAACAACAACAACAACAGGGTGAACAAGCACCGCCACAACTCCCCGAAGAAACTCCACCTACGTTACCGATGGAAGGTGGAGAAGGTATGATAGCACCACCATCACAACCACCTCAATCTGCACCGCCTCCCCCTACTATGATGCCTATGCAGAAAGGTGGTTTTGTCTTATCTAAGGATGAGGATGCAAGAATACTAGAAGCAGATGAATCTCCTAGTACAATGGAACAGGTTCGTTTAAGAGCACAACAACCTGCTATGGTAACACCTGATGGTAAAAAAGTGCAACAAGGTTTTACCGCACCTGCAGGGTATGTTAACGGTGGAGAAGTGATGCAAGGATTAGGTTTTACTGAAAAGGACATAACTCCTGAAAATGTAGGAATACTTCTTCAAAATGCTAACGATGCTGTTAATATTCTTCAAGGATATGATGCAGCTTTTAAAGATAAGTTCAAAACTGATGAAAAATCTAGAATGGAGTTAGCGAAAAAATCACAACAATATGCAAACGGAAGAGAAGTAAAAAAAAAGAATTTAGCGCACCTGTACTAAAAGAGGGAAATATACGGAACATATTTGGGCAAAAATTTAATATTGTTAACGATCCAGAATATCTAGAAAAACATTTTGGAGAAATAGAGTTTGTACACCCAGAAGAACCGGGAAATGAAACAGGTCTTCCTACTATTGTTACACGAAATCTTGAAGAATTAGGGAAGCAAGTAGGTCACACTAATGTAGATAAGTTTTATGAAGGAGAAGCGTTACATTATTTATACGAAGTTGACCCAGAATTTGCAAGTATGCGAAGAAAATTTGCAGAACTGCAATCGCCACAACAAAAAGCTATGGATGAAAGAGTATACAAAAAACTGTCAACGCCGGGCTATCGACATTTTGGCAAATCCACTTCTTATGTAGAAAAACGACCATTTGAACAATGGTTTGAACGAAGCAGATTAGATGGATATATACGAGGATATTTGTATCCAGATAAGAATGATGAATGGCGAAAACAAAAAGTTTACACACCAGAACAAATAGATCTTTTAGAAAAGATGAAAAGTTATTTAACTTCAAGGCAACAACAACAACAACAACAACGACAACCTAATGAGGGATTTTTAAATCCATGATATCAGATGAATTCCTTGACTATGTCAAAAAGGTAGAAAATGGTGGTAAAGCAGGATGGGATGAAGACCAAGGGTTATGGTTTCCACATCCTTCACCAGAGGGTGGTAACGATACTATCGGATACGGACACAAACTTCTTGATGATGAAGTTGCTTTAGCTGATGCAGGTTTAGAAGATCTCGTTGTATTAAAGATGCTTCTTCAAGATTTAGATAAAGCAGAAAAAGTAGCAAGAAGTATTGTGTGTTCCTATTACGGTGGTGAATATGAGGAACTATCTGATAACAGTAAATGTATGTTAATAGATTTCGCATTTAACATAGGCGGTGGTGGAATGAAGAAGTTTCCTAAGTTTGTACAAGCCGTACTATCTGATGATATAGAAACGATGCGACAACAATATAAAAGATTTTATAGTGCTAGTGACGGCACTAAGAAGGAATTGAAACAGCGTAACGAACAATTTCACATGCTGTTTCTTTCGTAGTGGCTACCCTGAATAGAAAAGATACTTATATTCGGCCCCACTTTTTTAACCTACCGATGATAAGGCAACCTGAGTATTACTCTCAGCCCCTATTAATAAAGGAATGGTGTATTTTAAAATGGTAAATGATTTACAACAACAACAAACTTTAGAAGACGATAACCAAGACTTAGAGCCTACCCCATATCAAGGAGAATATAGGCGTACTATTAGTGATGAAGACATTGATGCAGATACTTTAGAAGACCCCGCATACGAGGCTACTCTTCAAAAGCAGAAAACTGAAGGTCTAGTTGCTAATAAAAATAAAACAGATAAACAAGCACACGATTTCAAAAAGCGTTATGATGATTTGAAAAAACATTATGATACTAAATTGAATGAGTGGAAACAGGAGAAACAACTGTTTGAAGCTAAACTTACAGTAGAGGCAAAAAAACATAATATAAAAGAGTTGCCCAAGACTGAAGAGGAGTTAGAACATTTTAAAGAAAAGTATCCTGATGTTTATGATGTTGTAGAGACTATCTCTGCACTAAAAGCTAGTGAACGAGTTAAAGGAATAGAGGATCATCTCACAGAATTGCGTGGTAAAGAACAAGAAGCAGTTATTCAAACTGCCGAAAAGCAACTCATACAAGAGCATCCTGATTTCATAAATCTTAAAGAGGATGATAACTTTCTTAACTGGCTTAACGACCAGCCTACGAATATCTCTGATGGCATTTATAAGAATAACACAGATGTCAAATGGGCCGCTAGAGTTTTAGATCTGTATAAAGCAGACACAGGTATTAAAACTTCTAAAACTACTCGTAGATCACAATCCAAGGGTCTTAAACCTAGTTCAACTTCTGCTACTGCTGCACAAGCAGTTACTCGCACAAATTCTAAAAGGAATATTGAGAGTATGCAAGATGACAAAAAGGTTTGGACTATTACAGAAATCTCTCGACTTAAACCTTGGGAATACGAGAAAGTCGAAAAAGATATTGACAAAGCTCTAAAGGAAGGTCGAGTCATAGATTCTGTAGAGTAATACTTTATACTATATAATACACAAGGAAGAAAGACAAATGGCTTTTTCAACCGCCGCAGGTTATGGAAACCTACCTTCGGGTAATTTCGTACCTGTAATTTATAGCCAAAAAGTTCTTAAATTTTTTCGCCGTGCTTCGGTAGCGGAAGCGATTACGAATACGGATTATTCTGGAGAAATTGAGAACTTTGGCGATACCGTGAATATTATAAAAGAGCCAACCATTACGGTTAACTCTTATACTCGTGGTAGCACGGTCAATACTGAAGCTCTGGCTGATGACCAGATTCAGTTGACTGTAGACCAAGGTAATTATTTTGCCTTTAAGGTCGATGATATCGAGGAACGTCATAGTCATCTTAACTTTGAAGCACTTGCTACCTCTTCAGGTGCATATACTTTGAAGAAAGCATATGACTATAATGTTCTCAAAGCTATCGCTGACAATGCAGCAACACCTTCGGGTACGCTTCAAACACAAGCTACATCAGCCAATACGGGTGATGAAGTTTCTAACCTAGTAGCACAAGCTGCTGCTGAGTTAGATAAGAATGATGTACCAGAAGAAAATCGTTGGTTAGTAGCAGCACCGGGATTTTATGAAGTTTTGCGTCAAGCATCTTCTAAAGTCATGGATATGTCTATTACTGGCGGTTCTGCTTCACCATTGCTTAACGGAAAGGTAACAGAACAAAAACTTCACGGTTTTGATATGTACCAATCCAACGCTATTGGTGTAGGAACTACTGGTTCTGCAGCGACTTATATTTTTAATGATTCAGCAACTTCAGGACACACGCTTATCCTTTTTGGTCATATGTCAGCAGTAGTAACTGCCTCGCATATCGCTAAGACGGAAGTCATCCGTGATCCGAATAGCTTTTCTGACATTGTACGTGGTCTTCACGTATTTGGACGTAAAGTTGTTCGTGGTTCAGGGTCAGGCTACAAAGGTGTATTCAAAGGGTTGATGGATCTAGACAGCTAACATAGAAGGAGGACTAAATAATGGCTACTTATAACCGTACTGTTACGGGTGGTGGTACTGCTGGTCATCCGGCTAGTGCTGCTGTTCCGTACGTTGTAACGTCCCCTGTTTGGGACACTGCAGATGGTGGTGCAGGTGGAGATGTCATTCAGTTGATTGATGTTCCTGCTGATACCATGATTGTTGCAGGGTGCTTAGAAGTTCTAGAAGCATTTGGCAACGGGCAGGTTACTATGGATATTGGATTTACTGGTGGCGATGTAGACTGTTTTATTGACGGTACTGCTGCTGCTGCAGGTTTCTCTCCATTCCTAGAAGCTGCTGTAGGTGCATCTGGATCTAATTGCCGTATGCTAACAAGTGCTGACACTATCGATGCACTTCTTATTGACGGTGCATCAACTGGTGAAAGTGCAGGACGTTTCCGTATTCACGTTGTTATGGTTGACGTTTCAGTTAACCCAGTTGAATCGGCAACTGTGTCTACAGGCACGTAACACCTACTCGTACTTACTACAGTTTTGTGGGGTTCTGTTTAAAAATCCCACACTTTATTAACTTTTAAAAATAAAACACGTATTAAGAAAACTAAATGTTCATAAAACTACTTAACGACGACGATCTAGCTTATTGTTTAAAATATCTAAATAACATAAAATTTAACAAAGGTACAGAGACACAGCCTATAGAGAATATAAAAAGTAATTTAGAATCTTCTAATCTACCTACTAAAGTACGTGCTTTAATAACACAGAAACTTTACGACACACATTATATCGATTCTATTTATTGTCCTAAACATGTATCGGTGAATTATTGTAATGAATATACTAAAGATGATTATTACAATATTCACGTAGATTCATTCAAGGCAGTTCCGAAAGAGAATAACGTATATTTTGATTATGGTTTTACTATAAATTTAAACGACGATTATGAAGGAGGAGAATTTATACTTCAGACAGAAATTGGGAATATAGCAAGACAGTTAAAAAAAGGTGAAGCATGTATTTTTCCAATTATCTATCCGCATGGAGTCAACAAGATACTTAACGGTACACGAAGAAACATAATCGGTTGGATTTCTTCTAATATTTCTTACGAACAGGCTTTCATACTCCGCAATCTCTATGAAGTAAACAATTCACTTAAAGATAATAATGATATGTATATTAAATCTACATTAGTGCAAAATTACCTAAAGAAAGAATGGAGTAAATAGACGCTATGGCTACATTAAGTTTAACAACACATTTTACAGTAGATATTGATGACGATGATTCGCACACTATCACTGGCGGTAGCACGACTGCTACTGATTCTATTTCAATTTCCCATTATTTTGATAGACGTTATAGTGTAGCTGATACTACTTTAACAGAAATATGGAATGATACTATGTTAGCTGATTTTGATTTTTTATGGGTAGAATCCGATCAAGCAGGAGAGATACAACTTGTCTGTAATGAAGGAGGAACATTGTCAGGAAGCAATATAGAAAATGGGTTTTGTGTTAAATTGATTGCAGGAGTTCCTTTTATATTGGGGGCTGACGACAGTCGTAATATGGGAGATATGGCAGCTACATTTAACGAAAGTAATCATCAAAGTGAAATAGATACGTGGGAGACTAATTGGGCTGCTGACACTATTGATCGAATAGAATGGTATCACTCTACAGGTAGTACCGCTAATGTCCGTATTTTTGCTGCAACTTAAAAACTATTAAATTTTATTAACTTGAGAACGGGAGAGAATTGGTATGGCTGATAAAAAAGGTGGAAGAAGCATTTCTGATGCTGATACAAATAAAATGTCTGCTATTGATAAAGTAGAACTAAAACATGCTTATAAAATATTATCCAATAAAAATTCATCTAAGGCAGCAATTAGAGACGCAAGAGCCGTAATAAACGATCTAAATAAAAGCTATCCTAACTTAATGTTTAAGTCTGGTGGTATGTTAAAAAAACCAAATAATAAAGGTCTTTCAAAACTCCCAAAATCAGTGCGTAATAATATGGGATTCATGCAAAAAGGCGGTATGATAGGTGCTGCTGATATGTCTGCTAAAAAAACTTCTGCACCTAAAAAGAAGAAAATGCCACAATACTATATGGGCGGTGGAATGATTAAAAAAGGTAAGAAATACGCTTATGGTGGTAGAGTGGCAAAGTATAAAGGATAAGATAAAGATATGTCTAAAAAATCTGAATTTAAACCTCATATGATGTATGACCCTAAAACTGGTAAAGGTAAAATGGCTAAAACATACTCAGAACACCTTGCTTTAAAAAAGAAAGGATGGGGGCACACTAAACCTAAGAAAAAGAAGACTACGAAGAAAAAGAAGAAGGGGTAACAAATCTTGGCAACATATCTGACACTGACAAACCGTGTTCTCAATGAATTAAATGAGGTAGAATTAACATCTACCAACTTTGGTTCATCGAGAGGTGTTCAGACAATGGTAAAGAACGTGGTGAATAAGTCTATCCACGATGTTTACAACTCTGAAATAGAATGGTCGTTTTTATACGGAACAAAGACACAACAACTGACAGCAGGTACTCGTACTTATGCGTATCCTTCAGATGCTAGAAAGATTAATTTTAGTTCTTTTATGTTGCAACCTACTAATCTTATTACTAACGGGACTTTTACCAACAACATCTCAGATTGGACTACAGTATCAGGAACACCTTTCCACACTAAAGCAGTTGGGGATGGTGCTATCAGACTAAATGCAGCAGAAACGACACAATCCATAAGTACAGTTAAGAACAAAGATTACATTGTACGTGCTAGAACTTTCGGTGGGGATATAACCTTAAAGATAGGAACTAGTTCTGGTGGTACACAGATATCCAGTTCAACACTTTCTATAACTAATTTAGGAGATGGAGAGTATAGCACTACTAGATTTACAGCGACTGCTTCTACTATCTATATCGGTTTCGCTAACTCCGCTTCTGCTGATTATGATGTAGAAAAAGTAGAAGTTACAGAGAATTTTCAACCAGAACGTCTTGTTCACCTATCGTATAATGAGTGGCTAGATACTCGTGGTGAAAGCGATCTTAGCACCACTAGCGCATCACAGTTTGGACTTCCAAGATATGTCTATCGTACACAGGACAATAGCAACATAGGTTTAAGCCCTATACCCGATAAAAGTTCATATTCAATAACATTTGATTACTATCTCACACATTCGGATTTATCTGCATATAACGATACTCCTACATTACCAGATCGTTTTAACGATATCATCGTAAACAGAGCTAAATACTATGCGTATATGATGAGAGCAAATATGGCAGGAGCGCAATTAGCAGAAAAAGATTATCTTGAAGGAATAAAACGAATGCGTGTTGAGTTAATAAATCATCAGAATTATTTCTATCCAGCAGGACTAACATCTTCATCTAGGCGTTTCGTAGGAATAAATACGTAATAAAACAATGGCAGAAATTACAGCACCAGAATATATATCTCCGTATGTTGTGACAACAGCAGGTGGGCTTGTCTTGGACAGGGATGTGTACACTATGCCCGTTGGTGCAGCGTCTATATTACAGAATTTTGAACCCTCAGTAACTGGAGGGTATCGTCGATTAAGTGGTACAACTAAATACTCAACTTCACAAGTAGGAAGTTCATCAGGTACAATCTTAGGTGTAGCGATATTTAATAATGGGGTTGTCGTAGCACAAAGTACAAATGTTTATTTCGGTACAGGAGGAACGTGGGCATCCATCGACTCTAGCCGTAGCGGTGCAGGTCGCTATAGATTTGAACGCTATAATTTCAACACCAATGAAGAACGTCTGATATTCGTCGATGGAACTAATAAAGCAGGAGCATATAACGGAACTACTATATTAGATATACAAGGAAGCACTACGATATCTACAACTGCTACTGCAGATAGTTCCGACACAACTTTAGCCGTTGCAAGTGCTGCCGGAATAGTCGCAGGAATGTACGTAGCAGGAACTAATATCGCAGGAGGGGCTACAGTGTCGAGTGTGTCAGGCACAGAAGTTACTATGTCTGCTGCAACTACAGGTTCGATAAGCAGTGGGGCTGTAACCTTTGCAGGTAAAGGAACTGCACCTTCTGATCCTAGCATGATTGCTGCTCACAAAAACCATATGTTTTACGCAGGTATGGCTTCTACTCCTAATACTATCCAATTTTCTGCTATAGGCGATGAAAATGATTTTAGTGCAGCAAACGGTGCAGGTTCTTTAAATGTAGATAGCACAATCGTAGCGTTGAAATCCTTTCGTGATGATCTTATAATATTCTGTGAAGACCGCATCTACAAGTTAACTGGAAGTGCTTTAGCAGACTTTGCTATAACACCTGTATCACGTAATGTTGGGTGTTCTGATGGATTTAGCGTACAGGAAATTGGTGGTGACGTTATCTTTCTAGCTCCTGATGGACTACGCACAATCGCAGGTACTGCTCGTATCGGTGACGTAGAATTAGGAACGATATCGAAACAGATACAACAACGTATTAATGAAGTAGGTTTTGATAACATATCTTCTATAGTTATACGAAATAAAAGCCAGTACAGGTTGTTTTATCCTACTACAGGAGGCGTAGAAAGTGCATGTAAGGGGATTATAGGTGTTATCAAAGCTAATCCTCAAGGGCAGATAGGTTGGGAATACAGTGATTTAAGAGGTCTAAAACCTTCAAGTTGTGATTCTGGTTTTATATCAGGTTCAGAAACAATAGTACATGGAGGATATGACGGATACGTGTATAAACAGGAATCTGGTAATGATTTTGCAGGAACTGCTATGACCGCATTATATCGTTCACCTGATTTGACTATGGGAGATGCAGGTATACGAAAAACTATGCAACGTATAAATGTTAACTATGATCCTGAAGGAGCAGTAAATGTTTCACTATTTATTAAATATGATTTTGAAGATGCTTCTGTTCCGCAACCAGCAGCGTATACGTTGACTACAGCAGATACTGCAGCAGTGTACGATAACAGTGGATCGTTATACGGTTCAGCAGTGTACGGTGCAGAAGGAATACCTATTGTACGACAATCCGTAGAAGGTAGCGGTTTTACTGTAGTAGTCCGTCTAAGCGATACAAGTACAAATCCACCTATAACATTAAAAGGTTTTGAATTAGAATTTACACCGGGAGCGAGAATGTAAAATGGCAGGTTATTCAAGTAGACAAAGCACCTATACAGATGGTGACACAATATCAGCAGCAGATACGAATGACGAATTTAACGCTATTTTAACTGCTTTTGGTACAAGTGGACATACACATGATGGTAGCGCAGGGAATGGTGGAGCAGTTACAAGCTTAGTTACAAACGCACCAATTCTAGGGGCAGGAACAGATGCAGACGTTGTGTTGACATTTAACACAAGCACACTTGACGGTGTACTATCGTGGATGGAAGATGAAGACTACTTTAAGTTTAGTGATGACTTAATGATGATTGACAATGAATCACTTATTTTTGGTTCTGATTCAGATTGGTCTATAAAATACGATGAAAGTGGTGATGATGATTTAGTGCTTACAGGTTCAGACATAAGTATAGAAAGTAGCACATCTGCTAAACCTGTTTTACAAATACTCAACACTAATGCTGATGCTAATGGAGCTACACTTAAATTTAATAAGAATGGTGCTAGTCCTGCTACAAGTGACGTAATAGGTAATATAGATTTTGTAAGTGAAGATGCAGGAAATGCTGCTACAACATTTGGGCGTATACAAAGCACAATTACAGATGTAACAGCAGGTGGAGAAGAAGGAAGTATAGGTTTCTTTGTAGCAGAAAATGATGGTACTTTAACTAAAGGAATGGATATTGTTGGAATTGGGTCTGATGGAAATATTACAGTAGACATTTCAACACATGATGGTGCTGCAGGTGGTTTAAAATTAGGAGGCACATTAGTAACTGCTTCTGCTACGGAACTTAATCTATTAAAAGATAAAACAGCTATACCCGGATTAACAGGATCAACAGATAATACGCTTGTAACAGTTACAGGTGCTAACGCTATAGCAGGTGAAGATAATTTAAAATTCGACGGTTCAGATTTAACACTCTATGAAGCAACAAATGACGGAAGTCCTTCTATCTCTGTAGGAGGTGCGTCTGCTGAAAAAGGAATGATACAAGCTGTCTACGACAGTGGAGCACAAACACTGGACTATTTAGAAATATCTACAGCGACAGCAGACAGTGGTGGCGATGCAGCTTCTATACGTTTTGATGTAGATGGAACTGACATTTTTAATATCGATGATGGTGGGATTACTTTTACTAATGCAAGTGCTTGGGATATTGGTGTAGCAGCAACTACTAGTTCTACTGCAGGTCGTGCTTTAACAATCGCTGCCGGATCTTCTGCTACTGGTTCTGCAAACATTAACGGAGGAGATCTAACACTTTCTTCTGGTGGAGGTGATGGTACAGGTACTTCAAAAATAGATTTTAAAACTAAAGTTAGCGGTACTGACGTTCCTGCTTCTAAGATGCAATTATCAGGTGCAGGAGTATTAACATTAAGTGCAGGAGGAGTAGTTGTTCCTGATGATGGTGATTTTGGTTCTGCTAGTGCTACAGATGCAATACAGATATCTTCTGCAGGTATTGTTACTTTTAAAGACGATATTAAAATTAAAGACGGTGGCACTATAGGCACTTCTACTACAGCAGGAGCGTTGACAATATCTTCTGGAGGAAATCTTACAGTATCAGGCACTGCTACCTCAAGTGCAGGTGAATTAATATCAGTAGCAATGGCGATTGCATTAGGATAATTGAATAATAATAATAATAGTGGGGGAAGTATCCCAAAAAGGAGTAAACAAGTATGGCGAACACATTTAAAGTTTGTACAATAGCAGATGTAGCAGTTGATAGCGGAACTTTTTCAAAATTTACACAGTAGCCGGAAGCACAACTACTGTGGTTTTAGGTTTAGCTTTATGTAATAAAATTAATGCAGCAAGAACTGTCACTGTAAAAATTGCTAGTGATACTGGTAATCGAACAGGAAGCAATGATGCAGCTAATGAAAGTGTTACTTTATTAAACGAAGTTAGCGTTCCTGCAGATACTACATTAGAAGTTCTTTCTGGGCAGAAATATGTCTTAGAAACTACAGATGTTATGACTATAGGTGCTAGTGCTGGATCAAGTATTGATGCTACTCTGTCAATTATGGAGATTACATAAAATGCGTATTATTGGCCCTCAACCTATCTCTGGAAAAGTAGGCACTTCTGCAATAGCAGATGATGCAGTGACCGAAGCTAAAGTTGCAAACGATGCCATTAGTATTACTGAAATGAAAGCAGGGACTGACGGAAATATTATAAGTTATGATGCCTCTGGCGATCCTGTAGCTATAGCAACTGGCACAGATGGACAAGTGTTAACGAGTACAGGTGCTGGCTCTCCCCCTGCGTTTGAGACGTTATCCGTTGCATCAGGCTTGACTAAAATTGCTACTATTACAACAACAGGAACTGATTGGGCATTTACTGGATTAGATACTACTTACGACACGCTTCTTATTGCGTACCGTGCTATCCCTGCAACTGATAATGCAAATTTATATCTTTATGTCGGAACAGGTGCTGGCCCTAGTTACGCAAGTTCTGGGTACGAGTGGGCAACATATCATATGGATAATGACATTTCAAATATGACATCAAGTAATAGCGACAGTCAATTTAAATTACATTCAGACCGTGGACAAGGAAACGATGCTGTTGCAGGTTCTTCAGGTGTAATATGGGCACATGAACCAAGTTCAGGCACATGGCATAGTCAGTTTCATTGGAACGGTTTTGTTAGAGATACTTCATCAACTCCTAACGGATTTGCTACTGCTGGTGGCGGTGTATATTTAGGTGCAACAACTGCTCTTACAGCGTTTAAATTACAGTATTCAAGTGGGAATATTACTGGAGAAGCAACGTTGTACGGTCTAGCAAGAGGATAAAAATATGGCATATCAACATGTAATTAATAATGAGTTAGTAGATTTTACAGAAGAAGAAGCAACTGCACGAAAACAAGAAGAAGACGCTTGGGCTGCTTCTGCACCAGCAAGAGCGTTTAAGATATTAAGAGAAGAACGTGATAAAAAGCTAAAGGCTTGTGATTGGATGGCAAACTCTGATGTGACGTTAGCTGATTCGTGGAAAACATATCGACAAGAACTAAGAGATCTACCAGCACAATATAACAATAGTACTGTGCTAGGCACGATAACGTGGCCTACTGAGCCAAGTTAATAATATGAACGATAGTACAAAATCTTTAGTAGATGCAGGTGCAGGAGCAATAACAGTAAGTGCTGTAATGCAATGGCTTCCGGCAGCGACAGCTATCTTATCTTTTGTGTGGGTTTTAATACGTATATTTGAAACAAAAACAGTACAACGTATTTTAGGCAAGTCAAATGATAATAATTAATAGTATGTGTGATAATAATAATAATAACTATGCTAATTCTGATGTAAATAGAAACGAGAAGTAATATATCATGGCAGAAGAAGACACAACAACTGAAGAAGAAGAAACTGCAGTGGAACCTGCTCCTCAAACTGTAGACGAGCGTAATCAGCCCATTAAAGATATTATAGGACAACAAGCTACAGGAGTAGTTGATTTAGCAGTTGATCCTGATACTGGTATTACACCCTCGTTAGGAGCAGGAGAGTATACTCCTACTAGTATGACAGCAGGAAGTGATGAAGATATAGATACTACAGATAAAACAATAGCTTCAGATATTACTTTAACTCCTGCCGTTAGAGAAACTACTGCTGATGTTGTTGCTCCTACACAACCTTCTGCATCTTTAGTAGAAGATGTTGAAAGAGTACACTCTAGTATTCCTACAGCTACTGGTGCAACAGGAACATTATCAGAAGGTTCAACTATAGATCCTAATTTAGTAACAGATGAAAGAACTAAAACAGAATTATTTGAAAGAGGTAGTTTAGCTGAAGCACAAACACAAGATTTAGCACAGGAAGCAACAGTTCAATATCAAGTAGAAAAACTGATGTCTTCTTTGGATAGTGGAGATGAATTACCTGCGTGGGCAGCACCTTCAGTACGAAAAGCTAAAGCTATAATGAATCAACGAGGTTTAAGCAGTTCTTCTATGGCTGCTGCAGCGATGATACAAGCTTTGATGGAGAGTGGTACACCTATAGCTGCTGCAGATGCACAATCGTACGCTAGAATACAGTTACAGAATCTCACTAATGAACAACAAACAGCTTTGTCGAATGCAGCAACTATAGCAGCGATAGATATGAAGAATTTAGATAATCGTATGAAAGCTGCACAACAGAACGCAAATACTTTTTTACAGATGGATTTAGCAAACCTTTCTAATGAACAAGCTGCACAAGTATTAACATATCAGACTCAAGCACAGGCGTTATTCACTGACCAAGCTGCTGTAAATGCTGCTAAACAATTTAACGCTACTACACAAAATCAAGTTAATCAGTTTTATGATCAGTTAGGTACAACTGTATCAACTAACAATGCTAACAGACAGGAAGCAGCAAGTCAGTTTAATGCTGACCAAGCTAATACTATGTTAAAGTATGAAGCTAAGATAGAAGATGCTAGAGAGAAATTTAATGCAAATATGCAATTACAGATAGATCAATCTAACGCTCTCTGGAGAAGAACGATAAATACAGCCAACACTGCAGCAACGAATGCTGCTAATCAATCTAATGCTGCTGCATTATTAGGAATAACAGTATCAGCACAGAATGCGTTATGGCAACAATATAGGGATGAAGCTAGTTTTGCTTTTACCGCTAGTGAAAATGAAGCACAAAGAGCTTTACAATTAGCTTTGACAAGTATCAGTAATCAATTTGCTAATCAGATGTTTGATAAAGAAGTAGATTATGAAGATGATAAAGCTTCTGGAGCATTGTTAGCAAACGTTATTGATTCAATTTTAGATGTAGGCGTTTCTTGGTTGACTTCATAAAATAGTGTGTAGAAGTCTAATAAATGAATAAATAAATAAATATATGTATGTGTGTGTATATATATATAAATTTTTTTAAAAAGGTGTTAAAGGTATGAGTTTAGGAAGTATAGTTTTAAATCTTGGAGGAAAACTCGTTGAAGGATTTTTCGGTGGTGGTGACGATGATGATGGTAAAGATGCAAGATATGCTAAATCTATGGAAGAAGGATTTTTACGTAAGGAAGCTAGAGATGAAGCATTACTTCGTTGGAAACAAGCTAACACTAGAGCAAAAGAAGGTGCAAGAATAACAGCCGGAAACACACAACGCACTACTGCAAAACTACAAGAAACAAAGTATCTCGACGATATTTACCAAAAAATGC
>Ga0114908_1000364_pt1 | contig 27467 bp, 35 predicted proteins | sample MalvireepMed_s17_FD_87292 | JGI IMG/M metagenome (GOLD analysis project Ga0114908, IMG submission 87292) | Marine viral communities from the Global Malaspina Expedition - Malaspina viral metaG DeepMed_s17 | ecosystem: Environmental > Aquatic > Marine > Oceanic | place: Mediterranean Sea... | reverse complement strand
GAACACTACCAGCACACCAGCACGGTCCACACTGACCGTCCATTCGGACGCGAGTGCATCGCACACAAACAAGACAATGAATGCAAAGATTGCCGTGCATGCTGGAACCCACGAATCAAAAACATCAGCTATCGTTACCACTGAGGGCGGGGGAGCAATCCCCCCCTTTCCCCTAAGGGACCAACGATTCACACCACACCCACATCCCCCCCGATCCGCGGATCATCATAGGTCGCAAGGCCGCAAGTTCGTGTTAGGCCGCAAGGCCGCAAGCTTATATATAAGATCAAGGCCGCAAGCTATCAGACGCACCCAGATCTCCGCTAAAGGCCGCAAGCCGAACCCCTCCCTTGGTATGGGGTGGGGGGAGAAAGTCTCTAGGAGGGGTCTAAGAGAGGGGGTGGGGCAGATTCAACCCCCCAAATACCCACCGACAGGCAGGTTTTAAATAGCCGAAATTAAATCCTTGAACTTGATACTCCATTGCAAGTATCATCATCACTCAACTCAAAGCAACAAGGTTACACAATGCCACTATCCAAAAGTTCCCCAATCAGTCTGAAGAACGTGAAGTATTCAGAATGGGCATCAGAAGAAACGCATGCCTTTGAAGGCACCGTCTACCTAGATGGCGAGAAGGCCATGAAGGTGACCAACGATGGCAAAGGTGCCGCTAACCATTACTACGGCATGAAGGGTCAGAGTCGGCCATCATTCAATCGCATGTACCAAGCGTGCAAAGAAAGCGCCTTGGAGTTCGTGACCAGCAAGAGCAACGTCTTCTTCCCTCACCTAACGGATGAGCAGTTCAAGTCGGTATGGTCAAACGCTGATGCGATTACTGATGACACGTCTGCTTTCATGTGGTCCGACACTGAACTCCTAGATTTCTTGATCGTCCACCTATTGAACGAGCATCTATCAATCAAAGAAATGAAGCGCCAACTGAAAGCAAAGGTGACGTTCTTTGATAAATCTGACGGATCAATCTACACAATCAAGGTCAAGCCCACTGAAGAGAACCTCACTTTCTACAAGCGAGTGCATGAGAAAGAGAGCGAAGAAAAAGAATGGGTCTGGATGAATGATCTACCAGAGGACAATGCATTTCTGTACTGGAGAATGGCTAATGCGTAAGTTTGAAGTGACCATAATCAAGACCACCACTGACCGTTTCATCGTGACGGCTGATGACTTATTAGAGGCTGAGGAAATTGCGATATTCGGAGACCTTGAACCTTACCTCAGCGAAGACTTAGACCCAATCATTGAGACGGAGGAAGTCAATGAAAGTCCTTGACCTATTCTCAGGCATTGGCGGCTTCTCATTGGGACTTGAGTGGGCAGGAATGTCCACTGTTGCCATGTGTGAGAAAGACCCCTACTGCAGAAAGATACTCGCCAAGCATTGGCCCGACTTACCTATTCACGAAGACATAAGGAACTTAGATGGACAAGAATTTGCAGGAACAATTGATGTTGTTTGCGGGGGATTCCCTTGCCAGCCATTCTCAGTCGCAGGGGCCAGAAGAGGGAAGGACGATGACCGCCACCTCTGGCCTGAAATGCTTAGAGTCATCCAAGAGGTCAAGCCCCGATGGGTTATTGGAGAGAATGTTTTTGGCTTCCTCAACATGGCACTCGACGACGTGCAATCTGACTTGGAGAGAGAACACTACGAGGTCAGGAAATTCGTACTACCGGCTGTTGCCGTCGATGCCAAGCACAGAAGAGACAGAGTCTTCGTTATTGCCTACTCCAACAGCAACGTCATACGGAACAAACCAAGGCGGGGCAATGGGGAGAACAGGCAAGGTTCGCCCATCTCTACAGACCATGGCGAAGCACAATCTATGGCCGACACCCACAGTGAAGGGCAACTACAACAAGCAAGGACTGAGCAAGAAATCGGGGGATGGTCTAGCAACAGCGGTCAAAAAGATGTGGCCAACGCCCAGCACACGGGACCACAAGGGCGGTTATGTGGGCGGACGGATCAGAAACGGCAAAGTCAGTTGGGACACACTGGATGTGGCAGTACAGCACACAGACAACCAATCGAAGAAGGCTGGTGCCCTGAACCCGATGTGGGTCGAGTGGCTCATGGGGTTCCCAGCAGGGTGGACCGACTTAAAGGACTAGGTAACGCAGTAGTACCTCAATTGATACAAGCGATTGGGGAGATAGTCATCAAAGCAGATAGGGAGATATACAATGTTGAATCTTAGAATTCGTTTCGTTGATGGCAGGGAGGACTTAATCACTCCTTGCCCCATCAACTACGGCAACTACTGGTGCATGTTCAAGCACCTATCAAAGTTGTTACGCGACAACTGCATCTACGAGGATGAGATCAAGGACGCCAGTGTCATGCCATCAGTCCCCCCCTTTGAGGCAGGGATGGTCCGCTTAAAGACAGATTCTCACGATGACAGATGATCCTAAAAAACGGGGAGGTCTACGATCAAACTCTCGCACCTTGCACATGCTCAAAAGAGAGAGAAGGTTTGCATGTGCTTGGTGTGGGAAGACGTACACTAACATCCAAGCCCAATCAAGATTCTGTAGCCACGAACACAAACTCAAGGAGTACAGAGCTCGCAAGGCGTTCGCCTCCAGGAAACGGCTCACAGAATTAGCCCGCAAGGGCAGGAATTTTAGGCCGCACTCCCTCTACACCAAGCTATCTTCATCAGTATCGAGGTCACGCTCGAGGTCTTCCTCATCATGAAGTTCTTCAACTCGATCTTCATGAAGGTCTTCACCTTCGTCGCCATCCTCTGTCTCTTCCTCTTGGAGGTGCTGATGTTCTTCAGCATCTTCGAGAGCCGCACCCTCCTCATGCTCGACCGCAAGCACGCGATCCTGCAATTCGGGCGCAAGCTGATTCATTTCAATGAGCTTCCGTAGCCTATCCTCTACCTCCGATCTGTCCATCTGATCAATGAACCCGTGCTTGATCTCCTTCTTCTCAATCAAGAGCCCACCCAGCTTCGCCCTGCCCAACTCTGCTTGAACAGCAGCACTGTACTTCCCCTCCTCCACAGCGGCATCCCTAATCATCTGAAGATCTCTAGCCGTTTTCTCAAACGAGATCTCGTACTTCTTCTGATACCCCTCCTGCAGCTCCTTGATCGTTTCCTGAACATGCAAGAACTTTGTCTGGTTCAACAACACCGACGCTACTTGGGAAGGATGAGAATACCCTGCACGATGGGCGCACTCTGTATTCGTTAAATCATTGTGCACATACAGCTGCACAAACTTCTGCTGCTTCTTAGTCAGTCGCCGTCTTCGATACTTATTGGGCGCATATCGATTGGGCCGAAATAACATGTCATCACCGAGCTCAACCTCAATCGGTTCCCCATACTCACCCGCCTCACTCACCTCACCTGACTCAATCAACTCACTCATACGACTCACCTGGCACCCACGTTCTCAAACCCATTAAAAAAAATTTTTTCTTTTTTTCCAACCCCTCTAAGAGGGAAGAGGGAGGTCCCCCGTTGGGGAGAACTATTAAGAGTTCTCTCCCCCTCTTTAGAGGTGCACCTATGCACCTTTGCACCTACCTTATAAATCAAAGACTTACAGAGCGTAGGTGCACGGTGCACGGTACTGCACGTTGCACCTATGCACCTACGTGCACCTACTTTATAAATCAATGACTTACCTCATTTCCAAGGGGGGTAGGTGCAAAACCGAAAACCCCCCTTGCACCTACGTTTTTCACCAAAAGTAGGTCGATACCGCCCCTAGAATTTACATTAACTTTCATTGCTAAGTGTTCCCCGCCTACCCTATCACCAACAATTGCTTCACATCCCACATCCCGCTCTGATACACTGTTTTCACCCTGTTGCTTTGGGTGCCTCACCTGCCGACTTCCCTAGCTATCGACCCGTCCGGCCCGGTAGCTTCCACATCGGCGGTGAGGCTTTAACTTTATCCCTCCTGCTTTTTTCATCCGATCAACTCTAGGTTTTGAGTGAGCCCCGTTGATCCAGCCCATCGAGCAGCTGACCCGTGCGCCTCGATTCTTTCCATCATGACCAACGCCCTAGTGCGTGCGGATCGTGGGGCATAGGGTCCCCGCCAGCGTTTATCTATCCCGCAATTCCGAGCGACGTTAGTTGAATCTGCAGACGACAATGGCAAGTGTGAGAAGATTGTCGGGTCAAGCATTCGCAGCCCATGGAGCTTCGATATCGGCTTACCTTCTTCATCGCACGCAAAAGGCATCGCCTCTGCGATTCTTCCCCACCACGCTGTGCTGCCAACGACTGAGTACTCGCCGCTCGACCCAATCGCTACACGGTTGAAGGCGTGGCACAGTTCTCTCAAAATTTCTAACGGCTCGTGGAAGTGCCATACCGGAACGCCTTGATTCCAAATACGATAGTCACATTGATTCCGCCATGCCGCCCTCATACGAGCGTTGTCGTTGTAATCGCCGTCGATAACATCAGGGATGATGTAGAAATCAAACCCTGGGTGTCTTGCCCAACTGCTCACGAACGCGGCATACCCCTCAATATCGAACGCCTTACCGCCTTTCCATGCTGTATAGGCACCATTGTCGAGGGCGAAGCTCTGGCTAACCTCTGCCGCTAACTCAACGACAGACCCATGCGCGAACGACACGAAGGTGTGCTTACCCTGCATAGAGAGGGTTGACTGGTCGCCGCCGCTCATCGGTAGCCCGTGATAGTGAATCATGACTCAGCCTCCCACGGTCGCTGCATTTCGTTTGATGCTAGATAGTGCCACACCGCCTTGCCTGGTTCTGCATGTGTCTTGACCACATTACCCATGTATTTCTGGACGTAGCTCACTGCCTTCATCGCAGCACGCTCACCGCTGTTCATTTTGGCGGTGCCCAAGGCTTCCCGTGCCAACATCTCGAGCTCCTTCCGCTTGTAGAAGACCGTACTACTCATGGCTGACGCTACCACTTGGGCAATCTTCACCTCATCTTCCTCAGAGACTTCATGCTTCCGCTTGGGAGTCCACATGCTGCGCTTCCATATGCCCTCATCAAAGTCGAAAAACGCCATGTGTTCTTCAGGCTCTTGAGCATTACGGGCCTCATAAAACAGATTGACCTCGGGCTTCTCACCACTGAGCTTGATGCCACTGTCAAACCACCCCGCAAACACGGAGCCCCCTCGAGCAGAAAGGAATGATTTGTCATCAGCCCGTTCCTTGCCGGTGTGGTGGGCTAGGATCACAGACACGTTGTTCATCTCCATGAGCATATCAATGCGGTCCATCAGCCTACGGATATCACTGTTGTTGTTCTCCTCGCCATCAAAGAAATTAATGACGGGGTCAATCATGACGATGTCTGGATTATGAAATGCGATCTCATCGGAGAACGCTTGGATATCTGCATCACGCATCAGGTTCTTACGCAGCCGCCCACTGATAATCAGGTTGTCATAGCCAATCCTCTGCACCTCTGGGTCAGCTGCGAAGCGCCGGTAGTACACCTCGATACGTCGCTTCAAGAACTCCGCAATGATCTCTGCCTGAAACCATATGACCTTGAGAGGGCGACTGAACGGCACCTCCATGAAGTCTGTACCCGTTGTCGCACCTGCAGCAAACGCGCCAAGCCAATTCGATTTACCGATCTTTGGTTTGCCCAGCAGCAGCACTCGACTCTTCTCAAAGATGAAGGCATCACCCCAGTACTGATCAATGGTGCTAGTCTTCAGGTCAGTCCATTCATCGTCGCTGAACGGCTTGAGACCCAGCGGACCTGACGTGACCGTCTCTGTCTCCTGAACATCCTCTTGTCCTTGGATGTACTCCAAGTCCTCTTTGACATCAGTGTTCCAGGTGCTGGTCTTCCAGTCCAAGACACCAGCATCCACGTCCTCTGGGTGCCGTTTGACGTGCCCTTCTGCGATAGAGATAGTGGTGCGTGTTGTCTCAAGCAAGTCCAGTGGGGGCTCACAGGTCTGGTTCCAGTCCTGCGCTTTGATCAGGATCTCACGCATCCCCCAGCCCTCTTTGATCCACTTACCTACCAACCTGGCCAGTGTGTCGTTGCGACTCCCTTGCGATCGTGGGTCCTCAGTCAGCTTCTCCCGTAGAGAAACCACCTTACCGTCATTGTTAAACGAGAAGACTTTCTGGATGTCCTCCTCTGTCAGCAGTGGCAGTTCATCAAAGTCGTTGATGAGGAATGACTGATCGTATTGCATACGGTAGTTGTAGGATGGCACTACCATGATGTAGCCACCTTCCCCACGGACATCGATCTTGTTTTGACCGACACTGTTACGCACCACACGGTTGCCCGGTACGCTGTAAAAGAAATGCCTACCCCCTGAGGGACTGGACTGCGTCATCGGCGTGCTGCTGATGTTGCCATCCTGAATCCACTGCGTGCTTTCACTGGAGTCTGAATCAACGACAACAAAGTTGATGCCTGTAATAGCGGCCCAGTTCGCGTGCGGGTACTGCTTATGCCACTGGGTGATCTCCTCACGCGACGGCTGGATCTTCTGATAGTGCCGCCAGTTCATGCGTGGCGTTTTGGACCACTTCCTCTTGAGCTCATCCTCCTCCGCAAAGGGATTTCGGTTACGGAAATATTGCGGGACCTTCTCGCTGGGCGATCCACAGGGGATGATGTGCATCCCCCACTCCCACATCATCAACAACATTTCCTCTTTGGCTTCTGGGGAGATGTCCTCTCCAGAATGTTCCTCCAAGAAAAAGGGCATCATCCGTCCTTGTTGATAAGCTCGATCATCATGCGCCCATCATCTAGGCTGCGAACACTTACCTTGCGGCCCATTGACAGTGCAGCTGTCCTGATACTGCGATACTTACTGTGCACGGACTGATCTTCATCGTCCTCGATCGAAAAGATCGTGCCGTCCTCTAGCTTTTCTAACAGCCGCTGCCAGCGACCTTTCCCATGAGACCCTTTCGGAGGTAGCTGGTCTACGTTCTCAATGGTGATTCCCAAATCCTTCTCCTCGCTTGACATCATTACTCCCACGGCTGTTGCCTGTTCTTTATATGATTTGATTCCGCGATCTTAATTGATCAGATAACTCAATTCCATAATCTTTTTTGTACGAAAGTATTGAACTCGGCAAAGATGTGTGGCAAATTCGATTGCGTTGAGAGTAGAGAGTGAAGAGAGGAAGCAATGGATAACGTTGTCGAATTGGCTGTGCGACTGCAAGAGTTACAGCAATCAAAGCAAGAACTTGATGTACGCATCAAGAAGCTCGAGCAACAATTGTTGTCAACAGAAGAGCTCGCCCAGCAAAAGTTGCTACTCAGCAACCAGGGTGGTCAAAAATCTCATCGAGGGATTACGACCGAAATCAAACGTAATCACGTTTGGGATCAAGAAGTACTCACTGAAATCCTAGATGGCCTTCAAGCAGAAGATCATCCAGCGTTCATGTCTCAACAAACCACGATCAAGGTTGACTACCGCGCCTTTGAATCTTTTGCCATGGCCAATCCAGAGGATGCCTTGGTGCAAAGACTACATTCCGCGCACGCCATCAAGCTTGGTCCGTTCAAGATCAAAGAGATCAACACTGACAAACTGAAGGAGAACCTATGAGTCTGTTGGATCAAATTGAGAGTCAGCCCCGCAGGACTGATGGGCAACCACCGCCTGTGCGTGTGAATGTCCAAGGGGTGGATGGGATTGGAAAAAGCACCTTTGGTGCGAATGCTCCGAGCCCCATCTTTATACAGGCAGAAGATGGCCTGAAATTCATCGACAACGCGGCACGATTCCCTGTTATTGAGAGTTGGAATCAATTGTTACAGCAAGTGAAGACTTTGATCGAGGAGTCTCATGACTATCAGACAGTTGTGATTGACACCACAGATGCAGCCTCCAAGTTTGGAGAAGAGTTTGTGTGTGAATCCAACGGATGGTCTGGCCCTCAGGATAAGGCTGCAGGGTACGGTGCTTTCTATGTCGCGGAGGAGAATGCATGGCGTAAGCTACTGCAGGGCCTCAACATTTGTTTTGAAGAACGTAACATGAACATCATTCTGTTGAGTCATGTTGGCGACAAGACGATCGTTGATCCTACTGTGGGTGAGTACCACGCATTCCAGATGCGATCGAACAAGAAGGTCAACAGCCTGATCAAGGACTGGGTGGACTTCAACGTGTTCGCGGACTACGACAAGTCAGTTAATGACGGCAAGCCGAAGAGCCACGGTAATCGATTGTTGCATACCAAATATGCAATGGGCTTCGAGGCAAAATCTAGACTCACATTACCCAGCCAACTGCCGTTGGAATGGGATTCTTTCTACCAGGCTTACTTAAAAGCTCTGGAACCATCCACTAAAGAAGCTGCATAAGGAGTATAACCATGGGCTTTTTCGATAATAAAATAGACATCTCTGGTGTTTCAGACACCGTAGGATCTGAGCCACTCCCCCCGGGAGAGTACCTCATGAAGGCGGTTGACTATGATGACCAAGCGGTGAGCTCTAAAGGCAACGACATGATGACTGTTGATTTCGCATTCGCGGATTCGCAGCACGCAGATCGTCGCCCGATACGAGACTTCTTCGTGCTGGGCAATAAGGTGGCGTTAAGCAAACTCAAGAACTGGCTGCGTGCATGTGAGGCTCTACAAGACGGGGCTGAGGCTGTTGAGCCAGAGCATGTCAATCGTGCTATGGGTCTGACCTTCTACGCGAAGATTACGCAGGAAGAATACAACGGCTACATCAACAACAAGATAGGTTCTTATGGGAAGCAATCTTCTCAGGCAGCACCACAGGCATCGAGTGGAGATACCACGCAGCAAGCGACGGCAACTCCTGCACCTGATGCCTTGAAGAAGGTGGAGTGGAACTAAACTTTAATGGCCGGTGGTTCTTTGGGGGTTTCAGACCGTTCCCCTGAAGGACCTCTCCACCACTCCCCTGGCAGTGGGGCCAAAGCCAGGGACTTTTTATTTACCAAAGCAACCATTGAGGGAGGCGTTGTGATCATAGAAAAAAACGTGCCAGTTCCCACGCGAACTAACAAGAGCAACAGCAAACACAGGAAACTTAATACCCTAATTGAAACTTGGGAAGTCGGTGACAGCGTTGCGTTCAAGCTTTTAAAAAAACCCAAAGGTTATGACAAAACTTTTCGTTCTCCTGAGGCATTCGCTGTTATTCAAAAGGCAAAAAAAGCTGGGCAAAAAATCACATCACGTACGATTCATGAGGAGGGAGTTGTGAGAATTTGGAGGATTGAGTAATGGATCAAGATACCAGAGAGGCAATAGAGTATTTTTTAGACGATGCCATGCAAGCGTTGGACAAACTTAACCCACGCAAGAAGCACGGAAACGTCAGTTTGTTAGTTAACGCGGAGGAACTTGCAAGCATCAAAAGGAATATTTGGTTAGCAGAAACTCTGTTAATCGATGAAGGCGTGATCTATTCGGATCACTCATTACCACAAAGCAACGAAGAGGTACGAAAGTGAAAGAAGTAGATTACGCAGGAGAGTTAGAGGAAACACTGGAACGATTAAAAAATTACATGCATCCAGACAATATCGGGCTGCCGATAGCTAGTGATGTTTTGATAACAGTATCTACCTACGGTTTCGATGAAGATGACAAGCTCGTTTGCACCATTCCTATTCCAAGTGTTACAGGGAAGATCTTTTGGATGAATGCTTTGCCTCGAGATAAGTATGTGGAAGACGAGGACGGTGAGAAGGGCGAGTGGGTTGTTGAGGAAGGTTGGGAACTGCAGCGAGAAGACGATGAGGGACAACACTGGGTGCGGCCAGAACATAAGGCGCATGGTTATGTCGTTCCTGAAAAAACATGTCTCATCGAAACCCGTGAACAGTATCGAGCAAGAGCAAAGGTAGAAACTGAAAAAAACATATTTAAAATTTTAGAAACAGCTAAGGCTATTAGAGAAATGTATTCCGCCTGTGGGGATCTTGTAGACCAAGAGGTCCTTGTCGGCGTTACATTACGGGATGTAGATACGTTATGACAAAGAAAAATTCCATTGAATTTGAAACTGAGGAGCAGCAGTTTTGCGCTGAAATACTAAAGACGATATGCCTTTCAATGGAGGAGACGGGCTATAGCATGGATGTATTTATGGAGGTGTGCTTTATTTTATCGTACGCCTACTTGATTCATGAAAAGGGAGAAACAGCTGTTAACAACATAGGGAGTTGGGTTGAAGATGTTGTTGATGAATTCATGGAGATGAAGGAAGACGGGGAACCAAAAATATGGCACTAGTCAATCTTAATCAAAGCACAAAAGAGCGTCAGGTTCTGATCATTCTTCAGAGGAAAGACATCTCTCACTGGGCAAAAAACTATTGGGCCCGTGTTTACTACGACTTAATCAGGGGGGACCATGGAGCTTCGCCATTATCAAGAAGCTGCTATTGAGGCGACCTTTGACTGGCTGCATACACAAAACACGTACCCGCTCATTGTGCTGCCTACGGGCAGCGGGAAGACCATTGTCTTCGCTAACATCATCAAAAAGTTGTTCGACTACAATGAGGGGTGCCGTGTCTTAATCTTGGCGCATCGTCAAGAACTGATCACTCAAGCAAGAGACAAGCTAATATCGGTGTGGCCGTGCGCCCCCTGTGGAATTCTTGCTGCAAGCATCAAAGAGTTTGACTCACATGCACCGATCGTCATTGCGAGTCGGGATACGATTGCAAGCCAGAAGCGGCTAGAGCAAGCGGGGCATTTTGACTACATCATTGTCGATGAAGCCCATCATGTTGGACCTGACAAATCTAGTCGGTATCGAAAGATCTTTGAACATTTTGAGGTAACTCAATACTACGCACCCAGGATATTTGGCGTGACTGCTACGCCCTATCGGATGGGCCAAGGGTTCATCTACGGTCTTGATGATCATTTCTTTGGCGGCGTCTCTTACCAAGTGGGCATCCCGCAGTTGATCGAGGAAGGGTATCTGTGCCGATTGTCTGCGTTCAAGGTGGATGATCAAGCTGTCATTGATGCCTCAACTGCTAGAGTCAAATTCAAGGGTGGTGACTATCGAGAGTCGGATCTTGAGAAACTTGCAATGGAAGATCAAACCATGCTGGCAATCGTTGCTGACTGGGTTGATAAAGCGTACAGCAAAGGTCGTCTCAGTTCCGTGTTCTTCTGTGTCACCGTAGCGCACGCTAACAAGATGTGCATGTTCCTGAAGAATGCTGGCGTTGAGGCGGCTGTGATTACGGCAGAAACACCGTCAGAGATTCGGGAAAAGATCCTTGAAAACTTTGAGAATGGTGTGATCAACGCGCTTTGCAACGTGGCGGTGCTGACTGAAGGTTGGGATGCACCCCGGACAGACTGTATCGCACTACTTAGGCCCACCAAATCGCTTGGTCTGTATGTCCAGATCTGTGGTCGAGGTATGAGAACCTGGGGGGACAAGGAAAACTGCATGCTCCTTGACTATGGCGAGAACATGAACCGCCATGGTTGTATTGATAGAGCAAAGCCAAGTCGTCCTCCCAAGGAAGATGAGCAAAAGATATGGATATGTGATTCAGTCACATCAGCAGGGCATCTTTGTCTAGCTGTTAACGACTGGGTTGATAAGCAGTGCATTGAGTGTGGTGCCGATAAGCCCATAACAAGGGAAGGACCACCAGAAAGGAAAGAGCGAGAGGCAGCAACCGATCGTGTCGCAGCATTCGGTAATGTCTTGTCTGATGAGATTGATGATCCGATCGAAGAGCTCGAGAAAGTTAAAGAGGTCGAAACGATTTGGGCTGAAGTGCGAAGTTCTAAAGCAGGTAATAGTTATCTGGATGTGAAGTTCAAAGTCGTTGATGAGTATTGGCCACAGTCAATGCCCTTCATGATTGGTATGGGAGGCAAGGCTGGGACCTTAGCAATGAAGAAATGGCGAGCCGTCTCTGGTGATGCCTATGTGCCCACAGATATTCAAGAAGCCGAAGACCTAGTGAATGGTGGTAGCTTCGATCACATTAGAAAAATTGCAGTAAGAAAAGAGGGGAGGTATTGGAATGTCATCAGTGTCTATGTTTGACCAGATTGATAAGAAGCTCGAGGAAACCAACCGATCAAATCGTGGACATCTTGGCTTCAGCGTGATTGGTGATGAAGATGAACACAAACTGTGGATGAACTTCCATTGGTGTTTGCCTAGCACCTTCAGTGGAAGGATGCTGAGATTGTTTGACTTGGGCAATCGCATTGAAGATCAGGTCATTGAGAACATAAGGGACAGCGGTCTTTACGATGTGGCGTCTCACGATAGCGACGGTAATCAAGTGAGTGTGTCTGTGTTAGGTGGACACTATTCAGGATCTTGTGATGCGTTGCTCAAGAGAGTCTTGCCCCCACCAGACGATGAGCTTGTGCTTCTGTGCGAGATCAAAAGCGCCAATGATAAGAGGTTCAATCAGCTGAAGAAGCTGGGGTCCTATGAACTGTGGAGCGAAACTTACAAATGGCAGATCCACTGCTACATGGGAGGCCTTGGTCTGACCAAATGCATTGTGATCGTGGTCAATAAGAATAACAGCGAGGTGTACACCGAAGTCATAGATTACGATGAACAGATCTGGGAGAAGGCGCAGGAACGCGCTGAGAGGGTGATCACCAGTACCGAGCCCCCTAAGCATGGTAGGAAGTCAGAGAAAGACTACATGCTCAGAGGAGAGTCTAAAGCGTACATTGATATCTACACCCGGAGGCGATTTCCAGAGTCGGTCAACTGCCGTAACTGTGTCTTCTCCAAGCCATTGGTAAACACCCATGGCGCTACTTGGGTATGTACCCGCAGCGGCCAGTCCTTGGATCTCGACACCCAGCGTGCTGGATGCAAGGACCACCTCTGGAATCCGAAACTTATTACGACGGCAACGCATATTCCAGAAGAGAGTAATGATGACGTGATTGCATACCAGTCAGGCGTAGTCACCTTCTATAACGCTACCGAGAAAGGGATGAAGGATGGTCCGTACTACAGCAGCGCGGAACTACGTGAATTTTCAAAGGTCCAGTTCGATGCAGATTTTATGAAGCTGGCTAGTGAGGTGAAGGCTGAGTTCCCGGGGAGCCAAGTGGACGTGAGAGATGGGCAGGTTGTGCCTTTCTAGATGCGGGGGTCTTTGACGATATTGATCTTCACGCCTGGGTACAGTGCCTCAACTAATTTCTTCTTGAGCGAGAACACCTGAGTGATCACACCCTTGGTATCTTCAATGACCCACTTGTCTTCTTTCTTGTATTTGAAGTCAGCGATATAGCTGCAGATCTTTTTTTCTTTGCCCTCCACTGTGAGGGCGCAAGGAAACTTCACTTGCGTTTGCAAGTCAGAGATCTCTCCACCCTCTTGGCGCTTCTTCAGGATATTGTATCGAGCCGCTTCAAGCTTGGAGTCAAAGACTATGCCGTCCACTTCTGTCTTAACGGCGAAGTACTTACCTTTCTTCTTCGCTCTTTTCGGGATCACGTTATGACGTTCCTAGCATTTTCCTTAACTCTAACTCTCTTAAAGCATCTGTGCCACGATTGAACAAAGAAGGCACTTCTGCTGGAGCAACTTCAGTTGGCTCTACAGATTGCACAGGGGCATCCTGAGGGGCAGGTTGGGCCGCAGGCTGAGGTTGAGGACTAGGTTGTGGTTGAGGCGCACGCTGTCTAAATAATTTACCTTGAAATCTTGCGTACTCTTTTGACATATCTGCCATATTGAATGGGTTAGAAAGCTTGTCTTGGTTTTCCTGCAAGGCAAAATTAATAGTCTCGTTGCTTGGGAAGAATGCTTTGAACCTACCTGCCATTACAAAATTAAGGTTAGGTGTCTTCGCCTCTTTTAAAGGTTTAACTATTTCTGAAGTAGAAAGACCCAGTGTTTTTGCATCTTCAACAGCGGTGTTTAAATCACGCAGTGCTTTGAACCTCTGCTCATTCGCTGAGATAAAAGCTTTAGTTATATCTTCTGCATCTCTGTTACCTCGAGTTTTTGCAACTTGGTTAAATATTCTAGCTGCTTCTCTAACCTCTCTTGCTGCCTCAAGACCTCGATAATATAAAGTTCTATTCAACCTGGGCTTTAAAGTCTTAACGCCAGTGAGCGCCTCTGCAAATTCTTGCGCCGGGTCAAGTTGATATCCTTGCCTACCAACAGTTTTTTCAGGATCTACTCCAAGCACTGCCCCGACCGCTTTCGGAAAATCCCCAGCTTGAAATGTCAGATATGCAGGGGCAGCAACATCCGCTTTAATATCAACTGGACTAACCCCAGGCATCAATCCATCAGCAAGATGGGCGAATCCTTTTGTAAACCTTAGCCCTAGCGGGTCTGCCTCATTCCAAACATTGGACCCGAAACTAGTCTTGTTTCTAATTATATCAAACGTCTTTTCTGTAATGATTGATTCATCCATAAATGGCGCAAAGAACTCTGGGAGTGCACCGTTCGTTCCAAGCACAGAATCGTACGCTATCTCTGTAAGATCTTTTTCGGAAGTAATTCCGTTTGCGACTGCGTTGTACACAGCCTTGAATGGCCTAGCCATGTAGTCATATGGATTCGTGTAGGAGAAGTTATACAGGTCTGTGATTTTTCCATCTTTGTCTGTTGCTATTGGTATTAGCGTTGAATTCCTATCCCACTCATAAGCAGCTGATCTCTTGTACGCTTGCACTTGCTCGTTATCAGAACCAGTCAATAACAAACCAGATGTATACAAAGTTGCGGGGATACCTGCATTAACGGACATAAATCCAAGCAACCTTTTCATCCCAATGGATCTTATCTCAGGCGATTCATTTGCAAGTTCTTTAACTGCTCTGCCTAATATGTTTCCTGACGTTCTAATTATTTCTGCAGGGAAGGCAATAAAGTTACCGAATGGCATTACCCTAAGCTGTCTAATTGCTTCAGGCACTCTTGCATAGTTTGGAACAGTATCTTTTACGATCGATGCAGCTTCCCTCTTTAAAGCTTTTTCAAAATCCTTAGGAGAAAGTTTACGGCTTATTGTTGTGCCAAAATCTGTATAGTTTTTTGCGTCTGACGTAGGTAGTGATGCATTAGGATTTTTTTTAAAAACATTTCTTAGCTTGTCAAGTTCTCGGCTATAACTAAATATTTTCCACACATCATCAGACCCTTGGTACAGTTTCCCAGCTAATGTGTTTTGAATATTTCTTGCGGAGTTAAACCCTTTTCTAAGAAGCCCAGGCATGTACTGTGTTGATTGAAGCGCATCACCTAGCAAGCTCTCAAGCTCGCCAATCTTTGTGTTGGTGTTAACAACTCCAAAATCAATCATCTCGTTATAGAATTCATCTATATCTGTTTTTGTCGGGCGGCTTTTTCCAAAGCTAGTCCGTTGGTTTCCTATGTTACTGAGGACAGTTGCGACTGCATCAACTAAATCGCCTGAACCCCCAACATTGCCATTGGCTATGGCATAAAATGCTGCTGTTGTTGCGTTTCTAATTTGAGTAATAGGGCTCAGAACAGTTTTTGCAATTTGTGAAATACCTTTTAGGCCAAGGAAGGTAGCGTAAAGAGGTATTGATCTAATACTGCTGAAATAATCAGGCAATTCTTCAAACGCTTCTTTGTATTCGTTTAAAATATATTTGCCAGCTAGGCTCCCATATTTTTCTCTTCCTTGAGGCGATATATTACCAAGGTTATCGGTGCCTATTTGTGAGTATGTCCCTATCTGGGCCCCAGGTGGTTTCTCATTAAATAAAAATTTATTCGCTGCAGGTACTCGATCATTGTATCTTGATAAGTTATCGAAGAAATTGTTCTTAGCTTGAATCTTCGATAGAACATCAACGGTATCAACCACCTTTGTTCTTAACCCTAATTCTTGTTCAGCGATATCTCTAGTTCTTATCCGCCCTGGGTTGACCCTACCAACTACTTCTTTTGCGCCTGTATACTCACCTAAGAAATCTCTAATCTCAGGAAGATTGTCTAGCTTTCTTCCTTTTAAAGGCCCTTGAGCTATACCGCTTAATGTTTTGGGATCAATTACTCCTTGAGGAGTCATCTTTGCATTAGCAAATCTTGCTTGAAGCATTTGGTTCAAAACATTTTCTGCTTTCTTAGGACTTAATGCTTTGTCTGCAGGTAGACCTTTTGTTGCTTGAACCAAAGCGTTAATGGCTATTGTTTCCTGATCTTTAGTTGGCGCATAAGTTGGATCTTTAAATGCGCGATACAACCGCACGCCATAGTACGTTTGATTATCTTCAATCATCTTGCTCATAGAAGACTTCAAAGAATCTTCTATAAAATTGTCGTCTACCATTTCTTTCATTGATTTGCTAAGTAAGTCTATTTCTTCTCTTATCTTTTGAGCAGGCCTGAAAAGACTTAATTGTTTTCTTCCAAACAATCCTCTTGGCATATTTTTAGAAATGATGTCATCTATTTCTTCTAGTTCATTTTTAGCGGCAAGCTGCACAGATTTTCTGTCTATCGTTTTAGAACCTCGAGCTATGGGCTCTCCAAACAAATAATCATTAACCGTGTTAAGTATTCTGCTTCGATCTTGGTTACTAAATAATCCAGCGTTCTTATTTACAAATCTCATAGTCTCATCAAGCTCAGAAACAGCTTGGCGAACTTTGTTATTGTGTGCAGACACCTCTGCAATTTGAGTCGCATGTAATTCTTTAACAAATCGATCAGGCATCTTGCCTTGGAAAGTAAGATACTCTCTTGCCTTTCTTTTCATTGATTGCATTTGTTTTTGAAAGAAGGTTGGGTCTTCTAAGTCTGGCTTTACACCAACATTATGAAAGGGGGTGTTTGGATCTTTGATGGCTTTAGCTGCAGCTTCAACCATATCTGTTCCAGCGAGCGCCTCAGCACCTTTGCCTATACTTGCGACACCGAGCCTAGCAATAGCTGGAACACCCAAGACGACAGCAGCGCCTTCTGCAGCAACTCTTAATCTGTTTGAGAGATTGGCCGCAGCTAGTTCTGCGCCTACCAAATCTTGGGTATCTGTCCTTTGAGTAGGACCGCCTTCAAAAAAGTCGCCAAGCGTTTCAACATCAGGGGTTGTTGCTGCTATATCTGCAGCACCAAATACGGCTACATCAGAGGGACTAAAACCTTTTGACTCAATAGCTTTTTTTGCCCTCAAAGCTCTTGAGGCTTTTACTGCTAATCCGCCAGGGGCAGCGAACTGAGTGATAAATCTAGCTGCTTCGCCTAATCCAGTGTGGGTGTCTGGTGTGTACTTATCAAAAAAACTTCTAAGTTCTTCTGCGCTTCCTTCCTCTGATCCGGTGATAGCATCAAATGCTTCTAATGGAAGTGTTGAGATACCCTCAACCGCGCCGACCAAACCAGCGCCAACGCCTCTTACAATATCCCCTACAGCAGAAACATCCTCTGGCCCAAGCTGCGCTCCTCTTGCGATAAAAGGATTATCTTTTGCCCAGTTTGCTGCAACACGTTTTGCAACTTCAATATCGTCAGTAGGTACGTCAATACTTCTTCCATCAGGCAGTTGAATTATCATCTTTAATTCGCCTAAGAGTACCTTTCCATTTCTTCCGTTGTTATGGAGGGGATATCCGATGCCACTGAAGTTTGCCCCTCTGAAGCAGCGATAATATTATCTACCTCTGCAAATATCTCTTCTTGAGTTTTTGGCCGTTGACTTCCATCTTCTAGATCAACAAAATTTCTTGATGGATCACCAGCTATTACTTTAAACAAACTCAACCTGTCTGACCTGAGTTTCGCGCCTGGATCTCTACCCATTAGCAAGTTTATTAAGTCTTCTGGGCTTGATTCTGGCATTAGTTCTTGAAGGGCGGCTAAGTTACTTTGTAACGCCGTATCATCTTTTTGAAGCCTATCGTATTCCTCACCTGCAAGAACGAGATCACTTGCAAGATTCCTTGGAACAAATCCCTCACTTGGTTGCGCGGCTTTAGCAAATTGATAAGCAAGCTTGTCACTGCTAAGGCCCTCTAATAGTTTTTGAATACCACTTCTTTCATCTGCGCGGTCATCCTCATCTACTATCAATTGACTCTCAGGTGTAACAACCACTGAATCAATGGGGACGGGGGCATCTGGTTTATCTGTTAAGGCAGCAACCAAACCTTCTTCAGTAATTGGTTTATTTTCTTCTATAGATGCCCTTAAAGAATCAGAATAGGGTACTGGTTCAAAATCTTCTGTCTCCTCTCCCGGCTCAGACATGCCTAAAGCTCTGCCAACCCTGCTCGTTGAAAACTCATCGTATAATTGCCCTATCCCTCTAAATGGGAGAGCTACAAGATCTGCTGCCGTTGCAGTGGGTAGTAGAACAGAATCACCTATTTGAGACAGTCCTCTTCGATCATTAATCACATCTATGTATTGCTGACGTACTGCAGGATCTAAACTTTGAAACTTCTCTGCAGTCATTCCTATATTTTCTAGTTCTTCTGCAGTAGGGGTTCCAGATACAAGGCTTGCTTCTGGCAGATTCTCAATGCCTCCACCTCCTTGCTCTTCCTCCGCTTGGGAGATCTGTTGTAGGTCTGCTGCTTGTGCTTCTCCAGGTAAAAGTAATCTACCTGTTTGACCTCGAGCAAAAGTTTTACCCCTTGTATCTCCAGCCGCAAGCCTAATGGCTTGTTCAATTTTTTCGGTAACCTTTTTACCTTTGAAGCCCATGTTTGCAAGCTTTGCTGCTATCGCTCCAGGCGCTCCCACTCCAGTTGCCATGAGTCCAGCGGTTGCAGTTGCAAGCGCCACGTCAGCTGGATCATCTGGGTCAACTATAAAAAAATCAGTTAAGTCTCTAAGATTTAATCCTTGTCCTTCTGGCGTTTTCTCAAGAGTGAAAAAATCGCTCATGGTGCCATCGTCACCGACAACCATATCTTTTATGACCCCCGGAAGTACGGAGGCGTAATCCATAAAGCCTAGTTCTTCAGCCTCACCGCCATTTGCATAGCCTTGAACAGGAGCCACACCTGCCATGATTCCCATGCCTTCTCTTTGCATGGGAGTTTGGAACATAGGTCTTTGCATAACTGGATTTTTCATCATGCCTCCTTCATTCATGGCATTCGCCTCAGATAACGCAATGGCTATCGCTTGCTTAGGGTTTGTGACTTTCTGCCCAGACCCACCAGATTTGAGAGAGCCGCGCTTAAACTCTCCCATCACTTTGTCTATCTTCTTTTGCCGCTTGCTCAAAATGAATTTTTTTTGTTACTAGGTAAAGCCAGGGCCCGTTTCTACAAACTCAAGGTGAACTGTCAGACCTCGCGGCCCTGAACCTGACCTCCCGCCCTATTAGAAGTGGTAGCTGAACCGCCACTGCCAAATGTTCCGCCCATATCTTTATACAGGTTAAGGCTACTAGTGAGAGCATTACCGACGTTTGCTGCTGTTGACGGCTGTTGATAAGCACCCAATCCAACTTGTTGCGTTCCGACACTACTGCCGAATTGTGGCAAGAACTGAGACCCTTGGCCAAGAAGCTGCATGCCTCTCTGCAATCTCATGAAAGGTTCATCTGCCATCTGAGTTGCTGCAAGGTATCTTGCATCAAGTCCTGATTGATCTATGCCTCGACCTACGCCGCCTAGTTGACCAAGTGTGCCTATTTGCCGCGACAGCATGTCTTGGCCTTGTCTGCCTAGCCCTGCAATACCAGCCGCTGATGCGCGAGCCCCTTGTTGCCCAGCTTGGTATGCACTTAACGCATCGCCAAATGCACCACGGGTTAATCCGCTAAGACCAGCTGCAGCACCTGCCGTTCTACCCATCTGCTGGCCAAATACATCTGCTCCGAGTTGTTGTCCTGACAAGCCCAACTGAGCCATCCTTTCTGCAACTCCTGCTTCTTGGCCAAGTAAGGAACCTATGCCTTGCTGTCCAGCGAGCCCCAGTTGGCCACCTTCAAGCGCCCCTGCTTGTGCAAGTTGTTCTGCACTAAGCCCCAACTGACCAGCTTGTCCTGCAGCAGATATACCTGTTTGTGCACCTGCCTGACCTAATGACCCAGTCAACTGAGCCGCTTGTTGCCTTCGCGCTTGTGCTTGCTCAAATGCAGACTGTGCTTGTTGTGCAGCCTGTTGAAACCCTTGCGATCGAAGTTCTGCTCCAGTCTTGGCTTGTTGCTGCAATACATTCCTACCAATCTCTGCTTCTTGTATTGCGCCTCGAGAACCACCAAAAGCCCCCGCTCTTACCTGTTGAGCTCGAGCATCTGACTTCTGTTTTTCGCCCAACCTAGCAATCTCTGCTTGTTGAGCATCAATAACTTCTTGAGTGAACGGGTCTTGGAATCGACTGATGCCTGATGGATCAAACCCTTCGCCTGTGCCTGCAAGTCCAGCAATCCCTCGTTCAGCAGCAGAACGCCCCATCCTTCCAGCGTCCCTTAAATCTCTGCCTGCCATGCCTACTTGTCTTCGCGCTCTTTCTGCTGCTTCTGCAGCACCTGTTTGAGCGTCCCCAACTTGGCCTGAAATACCTTCTGCTGCTGCGCCTATGCCTTCTGCAGCGCCACGCATTGTTTCTTTGGCTGCTGGGTCTATAAACCTTTCTCCCATCGCTGGGTCATAGGCTCGCATGCTTTGTTCGTACAACTGCCTGGCTCTAGGATCTGCAAATAAACCCGCTGATGCTGGATCAAAACCCCGACCAGATGCGCGATACATTTCTTGCGCTTCTGCTAACTGCTGCCCAAACCCACCTAAACCACCTGCTAAGTTGCGAGCCTGTATCTCTAGTGGAGAAAGACCAGCAATTTCTTTTTCAGGAACCGGAATAGGCTGATTAATTAACCCTTGAGGACCAAAATAAGCCTCCAGCATCCTTCTCGATGCAAGTTCAGCAGCAGGGTCCTGAAAGGTTCGAGTGAAACTTGGAGCAATAATAGAATCTGATGTTCTATAAGTTTGCGTACTCATGATGAAGCCCTCTTCATCGCTTGCTCACCAGCACGTTGAAGGGCATACATCATTCTTGCTCCTTCTCTACGCTGATCTTCTTTACTTTGATTTGCACCACCAAGGCTGCCCATACCTCGGACAGCTTTAGCGTTTACAACAAACTCGCCATCAGAAAGCATAGCGGGTATATCGTCAGATGTTTCTGTGCCTGGACCAGATATGGGGCCATTCATTCTTTGAAAATCTTCGTCTGAAAAGCCGCCTCCAGCGAGAGTCATAATCCCACCGTATCTTGCTGTTTGGACTTCATTAAAGTCACCCAGCACTGATTCATATCGTTCCTTTGCTCTTTCCCAATCAGCCAAAGCCTCTTGGTATCTTTTTGACTTACTTCCTGCATCTTTCCCTTGGAAAAACCCACTGCCGTCCGGCCTAAGACTTGCTGCACCATAATCTCGCGGGTCCGGCTTGGGGACTTGATATGCATAAGAGCCTACTTCTGGTAACCCTTGGTCTTCTCTTGAAAGCGCAACAATGTCATCTGCTTGTTCTTGCAAAAAAGAACTAAGGTCAGAGTCTGCTGGTGGTTGCAATGCTCCAATACCTCCACCTGCGTCTGTGCCCCCACCTACGCTAGGCAATGTTTGCCCCGGAGCCATTCCGAACATTGCTAATGCTTGACCTGGGGCTGAGGGGGTTTGGTAGTTAGCATATCGCTGATCTTGCACTCCCCCGTAGCCTACATTGAAGCCCCCTATACCACGGGGCAGGAAGCCAAGTGACCGCATTTCATTTGGACTATATTCACTTAATGTTTTTGCGGGAGAAAAAGCTGGGGAACGATCAACTTTCTGCAAAACCGAGCGTGTATAATCTTCAAGGGCTTGTTGTGAAGCTGACTTGGGAGGCGGCTTATTCTTTTTAGACCCAAAAAGTTTTAGACCAAAATCTGCTACTGCTAATGCTGTTGCTGGATCAACCATTTGAGCCCCTGCTAGACACTTCACGTCCTTTTAGAACAGAAGCTTGTTTCATTAGATTAGCCATATAAGGCTCATCCTTTAGTATATTGAAATACGCTAACATCTCCAACGCCTCCTAGCCTGCCTCAGCCTAGAATTAGGGTTCTTTGCCGCCTTTGGATACATCTTCATTTGCCCTGCAGATCTAGCACAAAATGACTTGCGCCGTTTAGCGTCTTTGCTTCCCTTTTTAACTTTACCTGTTACTGCTGTTTTTAACTTGCTCCCAGGGTTAGACCGCCGGTAAGACTTTACTCCAGCCCTTGTCATTCCAGCCCCAGCTTTTGTGGGCCGAAAGTTCTTCTTATTCTTTTTAGGCATAACAGGCCGTCTTCTGACCTTTCCGCCGTTCTTAAACTCTTGTGCAAATTTTTTAAACATCAGCTGTATTTAGTTACTTTTCTTCTGTCTGACATAACTGCGCCACACCCTCGATGATTCTTGCTCATCAAGCCGCCGTTGGCTTTTTTAGCGAACGTCTTCACATTCGTGGGCTTGCCCTTAACCCCCTGCGCTTTTGCTCTTTTCCTGCGAACTGCGCTCTTACGCTCACCCTCAGTCATTCTCTTCGCAACAGATCGAGGCACGCACTTTGGGTATTTCCTCCCAGATTTTGCAGCACGCTTACTGGTAGAGGCTTTCTTTCGGCCACACTTTTGAAACTTGCCGTCCTTCTTGGAAGCGCCAATATCAACCCAGTCACCTTTTTTGCCCTTACCAAACCATTCTTTTAGGCTCATCAGGACATCCTGGTTATTTTGCGCTTATCTGGCATAAGCATATTTTGACCTCGAGCTTCTATAAAACCGCCAGCTTTCTTACCCTTAGGTTTCGGCCCTCGAAAGTCTTTTCTTTTTACTCCAGAAGGATCTTTGATTTTCCCCGCACATATACGGCTTGCATATGCATTAGCATAAGCGGAGGGGTAAACATCAAACTTCTTCTTGGCTGCAGCCTTGCCCCTAGCACACAATTTTGTTGATGATTTTCGCTTAGGGGATTTAGCGCGTCTTCTAATTCCTGCCATTAGCTAATACTCACAATGATAGAACCATTTGTAGCAACGCTTACTGTCCCAACGCTGCACGTAGCACTTACCCCAGATGTCGAGGGCACAGATATATTTTGCCATACACTTCCTAAATACACCTGAAGCACGCCTTCTGTTGTATTCCAGATTACCGTGCCTGCATTGAACTTTAATTGGTCTCTTCTTTCTGAAGTAAATTGCGAAGTCTGATCAGGATCAAATGCGCCTAGACTAAGTTCTAGCAAGCGAATGGTTTTATTGAACGTAGATGGATCAACCACCTCGTTCATTGCAAAAGGAAGACTGCCTTGTAGTAACTTAGTCATCGTCTTCCGTTAGGCCTGATGTCTAGGCGAGTACCGCCGACTCTAAATCCTACCCCTAGCCTAGGTCCATTGGCAGCATCGTCATCAGACTCAAACCTTATTGCTGCCTGCCTTGCTCTAGCACGCATATCAATTTTCGTTGTGGTCGCTGTAAAGCTGCTAGTTTGATCAGTCGTCAACGAGCTTCCCGGGAAGTTTCTTTGCTTTAGGACCACATTTATTTGCTGTCCGCTACCACCTGACCCCGTGAACTTAACATCAGGAATCATCCGTTTGATAAATTGAAACTCTTCTCCTTCTCCAATATCAAAATCAGCAGACTCAATGAACACGTTGTCCATGGGCGAGCCATCGTCATCATTGCCTGTCTCATGTTGATAGAGGTATGAAACAGAACTCGCTTTTCCTGCAGCCCGAGGGAAAGCAACAATGCCCTCATCTAGCCATGCCGTTCTAGACAGTTGACCAATGTTCCATGTCTGCTCCACGTAGTTGTAAGCGACAAACCTATCAATAGAAGTTGAATCTTCAGAACAATAGAACCAACCCACCTCATTAAATTTCTTATTGAGAAAAGCAAAGAATTGAAATGATTGTCCTTCATTGATGTCGTCAAACACGTAAGAATGCACGCTACAGGGCACTGAACTTACTGCCCCTGAATAACTATAAAATCCTTTTTTAGACATCCAGAATATGCCTTGCGGCGTATTGATTGCAGCATTGGGGCTCACCAGACTAACGCCTTCATTAATTAGGTTTAGTCCAAACGTAAGAGGAGGCCCAATAAACTGAAGGCTGTATAGGGCAGTATCTGTCCATATTAATGTTTCTTGTCTTGCCCTAATCCCACCTATTATTTCTGACCCTGCAGAACACCGTAAAGATCCTGCTGTATTAGTAGACTTAGGCTCCCATTCAGCAGCATTTTCTTGGTCAGAAAAAGCAACTAACAATGGGTCGATCGAACCAGTTCTAGCTGACCCCGCTGCATTAATCGGGTCTGCTCCAAGAATTAAGACGTGCCTGTCAACGTCAGAAACAATAACCTGAAGCCCCTTGGTGGGCGCAAGATTTGCCCCTGACAAAGCAGTAAGTGCAACTGACCTCGTTGTAATACCGTCACTATTATCCCAATAATAGATGCTGCCACCCCTGGGGTTAGATATTAAATCTTCTCCAAAGTTGTCCATGGACCAAAGACGCAATTGATTAGCATCAGTAAGTGAGGTGGTTGAGCCCCATGTTCCAGACCCCCAGCTGCCAGAGCCCCAGCCCGTACCATCAACAAAAACATCAAGGCCAGAGTTTATTTGATATGCGCCTACAACAGAGCTTCCTCCATTACCGCTATCACTGCTGTTTGCTGTAACGGTGTCACCAGATGTATCTTTTGCGACAACAGTATATGTGTTCACTGTTGGGACAGACTCAATTTGATACTCTTGGTTTAAGACAGAGGCAATAACATTCCCGCCAAGTGATGCCGCTCCAGAAAAGGTAACAAAGTCTCCTTCAACAGCACCATGGCTTGAGTCCGTAACGGTCAAAGTACTCGAGCCATTAGTTGCTGCAAACGTAACATCCCCAGCACTGGTTGTTGATCTGATAGGTGTCACATCGTTATAGGTGGTGCCTTCTTGAATATATAACTTAAACCTAGTCCCCAACCCTAGTAGCTTGGTTCCTTCAAGATTAACCCAGCCATGGAGTTTTCTGCCTGTCCCCTCATAAGATGTTTGTATGTATTTTCGCCAGCCACCTATTTTTTCTGGGAACCCTTTGCGAAAGCGCACCAAGTTGCCATCAAACCATCCGCCTTCAGCAGTGTAGTCTGTTCCTTCCTTATTGATTCCAGGAGTAAAGATAAATTTAGATAGTGGCATTATTGATACTCGCCTGTCCGAATCATATCCGTGACTTCTACGGCCCTATTGCCTACCTGCTGGCTCCACCGACTGTCCATGAATTCGTCAGCCGCTATCTCATATTGACTCCTCGACATCGCAGCCAGCGCATTTACGAATCCCCGCAATTTGGTCAGACCAATGTTGAAGCAGATATCGACCATTGCGTCACGTCGAACCTCATCAAGCCGCGCAAACCACGGATAACTTCGCGTTAGTTCATCCTGCACTCGTTTGATGTCATTAACTAAAAGATAATCGACCTCGTCTTTTGATAACCCGAGACCGCCTTCTGAGATGTTTCTACCAACACCAATCGTCTCATAGCCTTCGCTACAGACGTACACTTTATACCGAACGCCCTCATGTAGCCTCAGCATTTGAACCAGCTTACTCATTTCTCTCTACTGACCCCTTTTGTTTTTTCATAGGATCGCATTGCTCCAAGTCCTAGGAGTCCAGTCATAACAGGCATCAACAACGAAGGATCAACCTCCGGAACATCAAACCATATAGCCAGCACTTGGCTGATAATGACGTTATACGCTAGGCCAAATCCGCACGTCCAGCCGATAAAAGGACGCCACCCAGCCACGAACAGCGACTTATGAGCAGCCTCTATCTTATTGATCTCAAGCTGGCCTTTCAGAGCCTCGTGCGAATGTCGCTCAGACATCGTAGCGATTTCGTGGGCCAATGCCGCTTTCTGGTCCTTATCCTCGATGAATTTATCAAGCAGTCCAGATACCGGGCCTATCAATGCGTTAACAATGCTCATTTGCTATTCCTGTTTGACCAAGCCTGCGCCCCAAAAAATGCTGCCAGAATCCCTGCTACCGAAACAAAATACACAGAAGCCATATCACCAAGAATTCCTGCTGCTTGCTCCAGCCCTACCCACGCGGAACAAACAACGAGACTGGGATAAAGCAACATCCCCCACAGGCTGAACCACGCCATTGTCTTTTGTGCATCAGCCCGTTCAGATTGTAGGCGCAGACTTTGGAGTTCTTTGCTTGTTTCTAACTCTTCATCAGATACCACACCATCGCCATCAGCATCGTAGTCCGCGTAATCAGAATCCGGGGCTAATTTTTTAGCATTCATAATTTGATATATATGTAGATTGCGATCATAACGAGACACCACGTAAAAAAGGCAGCTAATGTGCCCGTCGCAAGCTCCTTTAATTGTTTTCTTCGCCTAGCCTTTGCCACCTTTAATTGACGGACTGCCTGCTCATGCGCGGACTTGCTGTCTTCAATCCGTTTAATGATCTCACTGTACTGCTGCGCTTGCCCAGACATCAGCATGGCGTCTTTTAACTGCGTATGGAATGTTTCCGCTTGCCTCTTAGCAACCTGAACCTGCATGGATTCTTTTACCGATAAAACACCTGCTTTGCTTTTCTCTACTTCTTGGATTTTCTGCTGAACTTCGTCGTACTGCCCCAACAGATTAGCCAAACTACCAGCGTTCGCACCTGATTCTTTTATTGTCGCAAGGGTCTCGTTTAACGATTTAAGCGTCGTCAGTACACCCGTTACAACTGCAATTGATTCGCCAAATCCGAACATGATTACTTCCAGATTAGTGGCGTGTCACTCGTAACTTTGCGAGGCTCACACCATGCAGTGATTTTTACCTGTCGGTTTCTGCTTCTGTTCCTATAAGGCTGCGCTACCTCTCTAGCGTAATCGTTACAAACTTTGACGGATGCGAATAGCGGTTCGTCTCCCCTGTCGACGATTAGCACGCCATCCACCATCACCAGCAGTGCAAATGCGAGTGTCATACTTCACTACATGAACCGTAGTGCCTGTGGAACTAATACCGTGAAAAACAACGCAATGTATATTCCCCAAATCATGCGTTCGAGCTTGTCGAACCGCCTATCGCCACGCTCTAAGCTGTCTTCAATGGCTTTGTAGCGTAAAACACATTCTCGCTCATGCGCTCTAATTTCAATCAACGCTTCTTGGCCAGCATCATTCATGTTGACCGCCTTGCTGTACCTCTCTGGGAAAACAATTAATGTTAGCTGCGACTGTTCGCCTCTCACCATCTCCCTGGAACGGGTACACCATATGCTGCATCCAACTAGGAAACATATACAACCTTCCCACTTGTGGCCTCACCACAACATTCTGTGTAGGTTTTAGCCTCTCTCTGTCCCATGTGCTGCTCTGTCCGTAATTGAAGCAAAGACAACCATCGGATTCACCACTAGCATTGTACAGACCG
>Ga0114908_1000351_pt1 | contig 27927 bp, 42 predicted proteins | sample MalvireepMed_s17_FD_87292 | JGI IMG/M metagenome (GOLD analysis project Ga0114908, IMG submission 87292) | Marine viral communities from the Global Malaspina Expedition - Malaspina viral metaG DeepMed_s17 | ecosystem: Environmental > Aquatic > Marine > Oceanic | place: Mediterranean Sea... | reverse complement strand
GGTATAAGGGGGGAGGGGGGTATAGATTACCTTTTGGGGCAACCATAGTTTTATTATACACCCGTTTGACGGTTTTGTCAAGTAAAATCGTACACAAACCTAAAACTTTTTTATAGTTAATAAAAACCTCTTACTGGGTACTTTAGAAAAAACACACTTTGGCACACGATTATGCTTGACAAAAGTGCTATACCGTAGTATAATAGAGATATGGAAATACAGCAGAGAGGAATACACATACATGGAACAATACACAGATCAAGAGATCGACCATATTAAAAGTGCTGATATTGGTAAGGTACACGGGCAATCTCTATTTGATCGTGCGAATAATCAATGGGTAGCATGGGGTATGAGTACTGTTTTTAGTATTCTAGATAAGACTATGTTGAATATCCAAGCACTTAATAATTCTATTGATAGCTATAAATATAAATTGAACGACCATCAGGCTAAATTTAATGAGATTAATAAGACAATTAGAAAACAAGAGCGTAGGATTAAGCAACTTATTGAATCTATGCCGGAGAATGTACATATTGAATAATGGGGGAGTTAGATAAATGAAAATAATTAGATATTTGAATAATATGGTATGGGATGGAGTTAGTAATCTCTACAATCGAATGGGGCGTAAGCTTAAGTTTGTAGTAGGGTTAGCTATTGCTGCTTCTATTGGTTGGTTAGCTTATGAGATGTATCCTTTTGAGAATGAGCAATTACCTGATGCTAATGCTGCTGATGTTAGGACTCCGTAACCAATGCTTAATGAGGAAGTTGTAACCTTAACGGATGCAGCTAAAGATTATCTACAGACTATCTGTGAGAAAGAAGATCAGACATACGTACATTTATCAGTAAAAGGGGGTGGCTGTGCGGGCTTCTCATATCAGTGGAAGTTTACTGAGGGCCCCGAACAACTTGATGAAGTGATAAATATAAACGATACAAATAAACTTGTTCTAGATAGCATGTCTTTAATGTATCTAATGAACATGAATATTGACTATAAGCGAGATATTTCTGGATCAATCCTTCAACTGGAGAATCCGAATGTTGAATCTAGTTGTGGCTGTGGAGAATCATTTAATATATTATAGCTTATAAATAATAAGGATAAAACATGAATATTAAACTTGCATTAATAATTGGGGCAATAGTAGTAGCAGTAATAGTCACTATTGTTGTATTAACCAATTCAGTTATGTGTACCCCTCCTTGCGTATAATATGAAAGAGGGGAACTTAACGTCAGCACAAAAGGCGACCATGACATGGCGCTGGATGGCATTAAGTATTTACCTGCTTATTTGTTTCTATGATTTTATGTTCGTGCCAATATGGTATGGTATTAATAGACCAGATATTTCACTGTTCATGGACATAATTAATAGCACCGATGAAGTACTAGTCCAACTGGAATTGATGAAGAAACTAACAGGGCAACATAGTCCGTTTACTCTTATGGGCGGTGGACTATTTCATTTAGCATTCGGTGCGATTCTAACAGGTTCAGCATTCGCCTCGAATAAATAAAAGGAGAACAGAATAGGAAAGTTAAATAATGGTAGATACAACTAATATAGATGAAGGTGATCAGAACGAGTTTAAAGATAAAGCAGAACAGTGGGGCCACTCTCTATTGGGAGAATTAGCTAGTGACCAAATAGAGGCGGGTCATACTATTGCCAAGAATACTAATGTATTTAGTTTTGCTACAGTATATGAGTATATAAAAGAAGGTAAGAAAGTATCTAGACGAGGATGGAATAATCGACATATATGGATTATTTTATATAATCATGGCAATAACCACTACAGAGGATTTAAAGATTTTATTGTTATGATGACTACTGAGGGTAAGTATGTTCCTTGGACACCCTCTCAAACAGATTTATTAACAGAAGATTGGATTTTAATTTAATGGAAATATTTAATATTGAGAAAGTTGAAGAGGGTGAAGGTGACGCCTGTGTTTGTAAATATAAAATTGTAACCCCTCTTAACGCTAACTTTAGTGTAACATTAGATAGGGAAGATAATGCCAATGTTGTTGCAAATCAGCTTGGAAACTCCTTTCTTATGGGCATGGCATATACCCAAGCTTTAACTGGAATGTCCATAAAGCAGTTGAAAGGTGATAATACACCTGATACTGCTGCCACGAAAGCCCCTATTGAAGATTTAGCTGAAGAAGTTGTAACTAAGGAGGAGCAAGGGTTACAGAGCTAATAATAAAAATATTAAAAATAATATCGCCACGTATGCATTTTTTACTTGACAAGATACTTTAAACACTGTATAATATATATTATACGCTACATTCAAGGTGCTACACCAATTAAAATTAATTTGAGCATACGAATAGTGTAATTTTATAACAACTACTTTGCCTCCGGTAATGACGAGTCCAGGTGACAAAAGTTAGTCCAGGTAACAGAATATTATCTATAATCTGATTACTGACTCCATTACCGGAGGTAACTTTTATAATGATTAAATCCCACAATAGAAAATTTAGGAGTTTTAATGGCTAATCTTTCGGAAGTTACAGAAGCTCCACAACTCTTAAATGCTCTAACCAAAGCACCTCGTATTACTTCACCAGATATACCTACTAGTAATAATTCTATATCTATGGCTTCTAAAGCCGGTATGAATGCTTTACAACGGGCATTTACAGAATTTCCTAGTCTTGTTGAGAACCTTGGATCTGAAACCAAGGCTTTTCGTGTTGTCCACGATTTAATGGGGGCTGTAAGCCCCTTTATGCCATCTGGTGATAAAAAGGCTAAAAATATTACACCTTCTCAGGAAGGTAAATTGATAGATAATATTGAAGCACTGGATAACGCCTTGCCACAGGGACAGTCTGAAGAGAATATTAGATTAAATGCTAGCCGTAATCCATACTCTCCAGAAGCCCTAGGTGGCAGGAGTATGCGTGCTCCTAGTCCTATACGCCCATTAGCACAGCCACCACTTCCTCCTCCCCCTCCTCCCTCTCCTTCTGCTCCTCTTCCTCCTTCTCCTCCCCCTCAGATGAGGCAGCGACCACCAGCTGGTCCACCAATGCAAGCTCGTAGACTTCCGGTTGGTGCTCCAAGTTCTATGCCTATGCCTACAGCACCTACTGGTCCTGCTGTTAATCCTATGCAACAAGGCATTGCTCCTGCTGCCCCGCAGAGAGCGCCAATTACTGCAACGGGTCCAGGTTATGCTGGTGATGTTGGTGCTAGTGCTAGATCGCAAGGACAGGCTAATACACAAAGTTTCCGTGAAGCATTTGATGCCGCCAGAAAATCTGGAAAATCAACCTTTTTATGGCAAGGAAATATATACAAAACTGAATTAGCATCTGATAAACCTTCGACGACTGCCCCAGCACAAAGATAATTATGACTACTATACCTCGCCATCCTACTAAGCGCGCTCTGCTCTTATGAAAGAAGGAGCCGTTGCAAAGGGCGATGGGAAAGATGTAACGCATAAGAATAATAGATCTACGGATAATAAGCGATCTAATGTAAAGCCACAAAGTAAATTTGCTAATCGTAGCTTTAAAAGAACTAGTACTGCTGGAATGGCTAAAAAGAAGAAGAAATAATGAAGACACCAGAAAATGATCAACAAAAATTATTCTTTGATCTTGTTGCAGCAGGTACATCTGTACGGGATGCAACTGTAGAAGCAAATTATACGTATAGATATGGATATGAACTTATAAGAAATTATAAGGAATATCTTCTAGATTGTGTTGAGCAACAGTTAGTGCTCCACGCTGGAAAAGCTGCTAAAATTCTTACTGATGGATTAAGTTCCGAAGGAACTGATATGCATGAGAAGGTCCATACTACTAATGCCAAAGATATTTTGGATCGTATAGGATTAGTAAAGAAGGATCGGCTGAATGTAACAGTCGATAGTTCGAGTGGTTTAGTTATTATACCAAGTAAAATAAATACAAATGACAATAAAGACGAGGAATAGAACTTCCTCAACTGTGCCTTTTGGATATGTTCTGCATCCAGAAAACGATCATTTAATTATTGAGAATGATCAGGATCAGAAAGTACTACAAGAATTACGGGAAAAAGGTAGAACTCTCAGTTTACGTGAGGCATCTCGTTATGTCGAAGCTAATACTGGGCGAAAACTTACTCCTAGAGGTATAAAAAAAATACTAGATAGGAGCTACTAAATTTATTAGGCTTCAAAAATAATGTTATATAAATTTAATAAAGTAAATTAAGGAGATAAATTATGGCGAGTATTACTACTGACCCGCATGAAGCCTACGTGCTTAGAGTAGATTCTGCGGGACTTGATCGAAATGCTACTAATGTTGTAGCTGCTGCTGGTACAGCAGCTTCTGATGCTACTGTTATTACGGCTTTTAATAATATTGTTACAGGTGCCACTGGTGCTGCTGGTGTGGCATTACCGGCTGCTGCGACTAATGCAGGACCGTACACTATTGTAAATGACAATACAAATTACGCTCTGTTGGTTTATCCTGTCAGTGGCGGAAATGATAATATTAATGACCTGTCCGAAGACACGGCCTATTATCTTAGCCCGCGTCAGACCGCTGTATTTTCGGCTACTAGTGCCACTAAGTGGTACGCAGACCGTACTAAGAATCAACCATGCCGAGAAACCCATTTTGAAATCTTTGATGATTTTACAAATGCAGCTATTTCTGTATCTGGCGTTGTGCCTGATAACTGGATTACTTTTGCTGGTAGTGATGGTGATGCTACTGCTGCAGCAACAACTGCTGGTGTACCAGAAGGTATCATTACTATAGGCTCTGGTGATGGAAACAGTACTAATGATGCTAGTGTCCTTAGCTTAATTCTTCTTTCTAAGGGTTCTTTGGTAAGTCTTGGTACTACTGTTATGGAAGCTCGTGTTTCTACTAGTCATGTTACTGGGTGTACTATTAATGTTGGTTTATCTGATAAACTTGCGGAAAGTTCAGAAAACCTACTGCATCTTGCCAATAGTGGTACAGTTGCAGACGGTGGCCTAACCGTAACCAATGTTGCACTGTTCTTGTTTGATTTTGATGCTACTGCCAATACTGTATGGCAAGTTTCATCTGAAAATGCGGGTACAATTGGTGCATCTGCTGCTGAAACATCAACCGGCGTTACTACGACAGCAGATAAATACTATACTTTACGTATTGAAGTTGATGAAGATGGTGATGCTAGGTTCTATGTTAATGGTGTTTTGACTAATACCGTAACCACAGCTGTTGCTACTACATCATTGCTCATTCCGTTTATTGGAATGGATTCCGCAGTTGATGCGCAAACTAATACTGATCTATCAATAGACTACATCTACTTTGCTGGTGCTAGACCTGCAACACAATAACAATAAGGAGTTATCATGAGTACAGGAATGCAAAATGCGATTTCACGGACAAGTCAGTCGTTCGCACAATACTATGATGCGAATGTTCGTGGAAATGTATACACATTCGGTATCAGCAATACACCTCTAGTAGCAGCTAATGCAGTTGCTACTGGAGTAACTGCTACTTCTAAACCTGTTATTGGGCTTTGGAATGACACTGGTACTGGAAAAAATCTAGTAGTACTAAATGCTACTGTTGTTGCTACAACGATAGACGATTCGGCTGTAGCTCCAGGTGGATTTACTTGGTATAAAGATACATCAGAATCATCTATTTCGACTGGTAGTACTCCTGTTAATTGTTCTACTTTAGCATCGTCTGGCTCAGTTGCCAAAGCATTTGCAATGAGTACTGCATTGACTGGTCTTGGTGGAAGTCTTGGAATTCTTCGTCCTTCACCAATTACTATTCTGAATGCTGCTGGTGCAAGTACTGCTATTACTCAGCCACAAGGTGTATCAGAAGATAGAATTGATGGATCAATTATCGTACCACCAGGAGGAGTTCTCTCTCTGATGAATATGCTATCTACAACTACTGTTGATCTTTCAGTTAGTATCACTTGGGCTGAAGAGAATATTACAAGCTAAATAATTGGGGGTGTCCTTATGACACCTCCATTTTATCCATGGTAGAAAAAATTGAAGAGACAAAGAAACGACAGTATAATTTTAGTTCAAAGCATAAAGCTAAGCTTTCTGCTGCAAGAGTACTTAAACGCACTAAAGATGATGCTGTTAAAGCTGCCAAAGCTGCTAAGAAAGCTAAAGATAAATTAGCAGCTTCTAAGAAGAAACTTACTGCTACTAAAGATTTCTCTGATAAGTTATCTGGTAAAAGTAAAGTTGGATATGTAGTTACTGATCTTGAAGACGCTACACCAACTGCTCAAACAATTGTTGATAACCCAGATACAGATGTTATCTTTAGACCAAATGCAGGAGCACAGGAATCCTTCTTAGCAGCGCCTGAAAAAGAAGTGCTCTATGGTGGAGCAGCCGGTGGTGGTAAATCATACGCTATGTTGATTGATCCACTTAGGTATATTCATAATAGAAACCACAAACCGATTCTATTACGTAAGAGTATGCCAGAACTTCAAGAGCTTATTGATAAGTCTCATGACTTATATCCTAAAGCTTTCCCAGGAGCAAAATGGAACCAACAGAAGTCTCGTTGGACCTTTCCATCCGGTGCTGTGTTTATTATGAGCTTCGTGGAGAATGATCTTGATGTGCACCGTTACCAAGGACAAGCTTTTACTTGGATTGGTGTTGATGAGTTAACCCACTATGCTACACCCTATGTTTGGGATTATCTACGTTCTCGTCTTCGTACTACAGATAAAACTATCCAGACGTATATGAGAGCAACAACTAACCCCGGTGGTATTGGTGGTTGGTGGGTTAAGAAGATGTTTATTCATCCTGCTCCGTATAATGAATCTTTCTGGGCAACGGATATTGAGACTGGAGATATTTTACGTTATCCACAGCTTGCAATTGTAGATCAAGAATTACGCGGACTACCATTATTTAAACGACGATTTATTCCTGCTAGGTTATCTGATAATCCATATCTTATGCAGTCGCCAGAATATCTGGCAATGTTATCCTCTCTTCCAGAAGTACAACGAAGACGACTATTGGAGGGAGATTGGGATGTAGCTGAAGATACAGCCTTTCCTGAGTTTGATCATAAGGTCCATACCTGTGAACCTTTTGAAATTCCTAACCACTGGAAACGGTATAGATCTTGTGATTATGGTTATGTAGCCCCTTCTGCTGTTTTATGGTATGCAGTTGCTCCCAATGGAACAGTATTTGTATACAGGGAACTTTACCAAAAAAATTTAGACGCAGATGCACTAGCTGAAAAGATTATTGAACTAGAATGGAATGACCCCGGAATACTTACTGGCCCATTAGATACTGAGAGTTGGGCAGAACGCGGTCAACGTGGACCAAGCATCGCTGAGACTATGATTCAAGCTGGTGTTAGGTGGACTAAAACAGATAAGAGTAAAGGTAGTAGAGTTCGTGGTAAAATTGAACTTCATCGTAGGTTAAAAGTTAATAGTTATACCAATGAAGTTGGAGTAAAGATTTTCAGGAATTGCAGAAATCTAATTAGAATTATGCCTATTCTGCCTCTTGATTCTTCTAATGCAGAAGATGTTGATACTAAGTTTATTGAGGATCACTTATATGATTCATTTAGATATGGTATGAATAATCGTCCATCTTATACTCTATACCCGGACGAACAGAAATACACATTAGAACAACCTACACTAGTAGATACTAAGTTTGGTTATTAAATATGCCAAAAATTTTAGAAGATCTTGTTAAAAAATTATCAAAAAAAGGTAAATCTAAGAGTGCTGCTTATGCAATAGCTACAAGTCAGTTACAAAAAACTGGTAAACTTAAACCTAAAACCAATAAACTAACTAAAACTAAAGCTACAAAATTAAAAACTAAATAAGGATACCTAATATGCCTAATTTTAAAATTGATGATGGTCGCACTGCCGGTTCATTCAATCCAGATATGAAAGCTGGTTATGATCATCGTAATACTAAGACTAAGCCTCTTGCGAAGGGTTATACCAGTAATTTTAGTGAGGCTTATCCCACTAAGAGTGTTGCTGAGAATGATAATGAGTTTAAGCGTATGGCAGAAGATCATTCGCTTGCAAAGGTGTATAAGAAAGCCTCTTATCGTAATGTAACCTAGCACTAACCTATGGATGCTGTAGTAGCATATTCTGGTGGTGTAGAAGGCATCGAACCAGAGGATATAAAAAAGTCTATTAAAGAGCAGGAAAACTCTGATATAAATGTTCCTGCTGTTATAGGTGTAGTCTTAACTCGTTACGAACGAGCCAAGACTGCTAAGCTATCCTCTGAGGCTCGTCATCTAACGGCCTATGAAGATTATCGTGGGATTGTTAATGCTCAACGTAACTTACGTAGAGATGAGAAATCTCAGGTCTTTGTTAAGATTGCCAAGTCTAAAACTTTAGCTGCCTATGGCCAGATTAATGAAGTATTATTTGGTAGTGGCAAATTTCCAATTGGAGTATTTGCAACTGAACGCCCAGAGGGTGTTGCAGAATACGCCCATGTGGCTAAAGAGGATGCACCAGAAGAAGAGCTTACAGAACTAAATCCAGAACTAGACTTTGGTTATCCTGGGGATGGCAAGAGAGAGAATGAAAATATTCCTCCTATGCATTTCCTAGGGGGATTACGTCAGAAGTTTATGGAGGGAGTTGCTAAGTTTAAACCTGGACCTGCTCCAACAGATGAATCACAGGTTAGTCCTGCCAAGGCTTCTGCAATAGAAATGCAGAAAACTATTAAGGATCAACTAACAGAAACTAAAGCATCAAGAGAATTTCGTAAATCTAACTTTGAACTATGTTTATATGGTACTGGAATTATTAAAGGACCATATAATACAACTGAAATTGTCCCTGCATGGCGAATGGTTGTTAGTGAAGATGGGGAAACTGAGAAAGAGTATGAACCTAAAACAAAGTTAATACCTGCTATTTCTCATGTATCTGTTTGGAACGCTTTCCCAGATGCTGGTGCTACTGATTCTTTTGACTTAGATCATTTTATTGAACGTCACAAAATGACGAAGAGTATGCTTCGTCGTCTACGTAAAATGCCATACTTTAATGTAGGTGCTTTGGATACTGCAATTTCTCAAGGTCCAAATTATGTTAAGCAGCACTATGAAAATAGTCTTGGGTATGATGACAATGATGATCAGGTAGAAGAGACACGCTATGAAGTACTTGAGTATTGGGGTACACTAGATAAGTCTATTGCTCTTGAAATGGGTATGGACGGAATTGAAGAACTTACCGAGTTAGACGAAGTACAGGTTAATATCTGGGTATGCAATAATCAATTATTGCGTATGGTCATTAACCCATTTGAACCTGAACGTCTTCCTTATCACTGTTGCCCATACGAACGTGACCCACATGAATTCTTTGGTGTTGGTGTCCCTGAGAATATGGCTGACAGCACTATGCTGATGAATGGCCATGCACGTATGGCTATTGATAACCTTGCTTTATCAGGCAACTTGATATTTGATATTGATGAGTCTGCTCTTGTACCAGGACAGCCTACTGATATTTATCCAGGTAAGATTTTCCGTCGCCAGTCTGGTGCACCGGGACAAGCAATACACGGAATTAAGTTTCCGTCTACTACAACAGAAAATCTTGCCATGTTTGATAAGTGGCGTCAGATTGCTGACGAAGAGACTGGCATCCCGTCCTATAGTCATGGACAAACCAGAGTTCAGAGTACTACTCGTACTGCTGCTGGTATGTCAATGCTTATGGGTGCAGCCGCTCTTAATATTAAGACAGTTGTTAAGAACATTGATGATTATCATTTGAAGCCTCTTGGAGAGGGATTCTATTACTGGAATATGCAATTCAATCCTGATGTACGTATCCAGGGTGATCTAAAAGTTAAGGCTCTAGGTACTGATGCTCTGATGCAGAAGGAAGTTCGTAGTCAAAGGATTCAACAGTTCTTACAATTAACTGGTAATCCTATGTTAGCACCGTGGATTAATCCAGGGCCATTGTTAAAAGAATATGCATATTCACAAGACCTAGATCCAGAAGAAGTTATTAATGATCTTGATCAAGCGAAGGTAATTGCTGAACTTATTGGTAAAGCATCTGCCATGGGTGGTCCAGGTGGTCAGGGTGGACCACTTGATCAAGGTGGACCATTAGGCCCTAGTGGTTTAATGGCTGGTGGTATGGCAGAACCGGGTGGATCAACTGGTACAGGAAATGGTAATATAAGCCCAGCTAATGTAAAACTACCGGGAGAGAGTGGCTTCTCTGGAAATGAAGGAGATAATGGTGGCAATATCCAAGCTCCTCCTCCCCAGCCTCAATAACATAGCCCACTCTCCTGATTGGCCTAATTTTTTGCTCTATCTAGATGAATTAGAAAAATTACAGAGGGGTATTCAAGATACATCCGCTAATAATCAAGACTTATATCAGGCACAAGGGAAAATGAAATTGATTAATCAACTAAGAGCCTTATCTGACACTGTAAAAAACGAATTTGCTAATAACAAACAGGATGATACCCATGGCTGAGCAACAAAGAGGAACACCCCCAGGATTTACTCACTCAGGTGGGATTTCTACTCAGGCGTTTGATCCATTTTATAATCCATCTACAGGAGAGACATGGACGGCTAGTATTGGTGGATTTACGCCAGGACCAGGATGGGTTAGGGGTACTCCACCAGCAGGTACTGAATCACGATATACTCAATGGGTTGCTCCAGAACAAGATGCATCTAGTGGCGATGGTACTATATCACCAGGATCTGCTCAGGCAGTAGCAGCAACGTCAACACCATCAATGGCAGGTGGAGATCAACTAGATACTAACGCTACACAAAATCTTAGAAATCAAGGTATCACAAGTCTAAATGCATACCGTGATGTTAATGGTGGTTTATATTATGCTACCGTACCACGAATTCGTGCTGAAGGTGCAAGGGGTACTGATGGAGGTCGTAGAGCAAGGGTTGCGATTGATTCTGCAGGACCAATAGGTTCATATCCCCAACCGGAAGCACCTACATATCGAGATGCTCAGCCTGGGCCTCCTACTATTTCTACTACTCCTACTCCTGAGTCACAAATAATAGATCGTAGTGATTATCGTCACCCAGAATATGAGGCTTGGGCCCAAGAATATGAATTAGAACAAGCTGAAGACGATAGAGTAGCTGAAGAAATTTATGAAAAGGCAATGACTGATCCTAATAATCCAGATGGAGTATGGGATCCAGAACTTAAACGCTTAAAAGTATGGGGCTGGGTTGATGGTGAAAGAAAGATGATTCTCGCCCCGAAATATGGTGAGTCAAAATCAAGTTTTACTACTTTTGAAGATTTTTTCAATGCTATGCTTGCTGGAGGGATAAATATAGGAAAAGGTATTGAACAAGCTGTTGCTAATATTACAGCTGATGCTGGAGGAGGTCTTGCAAATATATTAGGGCTGGATACAGATCCTGCACGTAGCGCAACTGATGCTCCTTCGGTTAAGACTGCTCCAGAGCAGGAGCTTGGTCCTGATTATAATTTAAAGGAAGGGGAACAAGCTACTACTGGTATTGATATGATTTCTTCAGCAATACCTAATGTTGCTCGTCCCGATATTACAGAAGGACCACTCATAACCGATGATATGTTTGGGAGTGGTCCTCGTCCTGCTCCTGCTCCTGCTATTCTTGGTCCTCGTTCTGGGCCTGTACCTGCTCCTGTACCTGCTCCTGTACCTGCTCCTGTACCTGAGCCTGTACCTGAGCCTGTACCTGCTCCTATTGCTCCTCCTCCTCCTCTAGTTCCTCGTGCTCCTGAGCCTATAACTGAAGAAGAAGATTATATGGCTTATCAATTAGCTCAAGATGAAGAAGATCAGGAAAAGGCTAGGGCTGAGGCTAGGGCTGAGGCTGATTATGCAGATGAAATGCAAAAGGAGCGTGAGGAGCGTGAAGCTGCTGCCCAAGCTGCTGCCCAAGCTGCTGAGGAGCGTGAAGCTGCTGCCCAAGCTGCTATGGATGATGATCCTTATGCTGATATGGCTGGAGGTGGCCTAGTTAAACGTAATCCTTATAAATATGCTAGAGGTGGGCCAGTTGATAGACTACCTACTGATCTAGAGCCCCGTACTATTCCCTTAGTTTCTAATCCAAATTTACCCCCAGAAGCAGAAGGCCCAGCGCCTAATTATAATTTAGAGGAAGCGAAAAAAGATTATTACGAGAAAAGAAAAGAACGTGAAGACTTTATTCGTACCCGTGAGAATTATAATCAAAAGCTGAAAGAACATGAAGAATTTATTCGTAGTCGTAGAGATTATGAAGATGCGCGTGGGTATGCTGAAGGTGGATTAGTTGATAGACTGCCTGCAGATATTGATACAGATATTGATATTGAAGCACCTGCTCTTGCTCCATTAGCCTTTACTCCCGGTTCTAGTGCAGGATCAGAGTCACAAGATCCACCACTACCGAATTATAATTTAGCAGAAGATAAAAAAGATTTTTACGCGAAACAAAAAGAACGTCAGGACTTAGTCCGCGTTCGTGAAAATTACGCAGAAGGTGGCTTAGTCAATAGACGGTCTAAGGAAGGAAAATCTCCACCCAATGCAGGGGTTGCAGACGATTTACTACGCAACCTTTCTGAAGGGGAATACGTAATTCCCAAACACATAGTTGATCATTTTGGAGAGAAGTTTTTTGAGGACTTACTGGAGACTATCCCACCCCCTAAGAAAACACTTGTTCAACTAAGAATTTAACACAATAGTTTGGGAGGCTACCCAGTTGAATTAAATTGGCCCCTCTCTGAGAATATTTCTCGTGGCTACCCTACTATTGGCCCCACATGGAGAATATAAAATGTCTAATATAGAACGTCAAATGTATAAGAGTGCCGACCAGTCTGAAGCGGAACAAGATGATAATGTTGTCTTAACTACTCGTGGAGGATATGTTAAAGCTACTCAAGAAACAGAAGAACAGAAAGAAGACAAGCAAATTGCCGCCGCTGCTAATGATCAAGAGTTAGGTAAGGCCGAAAAGACTTGGGCCTCACGTTATGCTAACCTTCGTAAGTTCTCAGCAAAAGAAAAAGCGGACATTGAAAATAAGTACCAGGATGAATTAGCCACTATGAGGGCTAAACTCGATGAGACTACCCCATCTGGGCCTCTCTTAACTGATGAAGCGTTGCAACAATTCATTACCGATCAACCTGATGCCTATAATCTTGTTAATAGTCTGATCCGAAGAGAGTCAGTAGAACGCGACAAAGAAATTGCGAAGCTTAAAAACACTCTTATAGAAAAAGATAATGAATCTAAGCGTAGTGCGGCAGAGAAAGCTTTATTGCGTAGACATTCTAATTGGGAAGAGATTACTACAAGTGATGCTTTCCATGAATGGGCAGCAAGTAAATCTCAAAAGACACAAGACGAGATTTATGAAAACCCAGATGATGCAGGTTTGTTATCAGAAAAAATTGACTTCTATTTAGCTGAAACAGGTTCAAGCGGCAAGACCAGAAACAATAATGTAAATAAAAAAGCCGCAGCTTCCCTTGTACCAACAAATAGCGGACAATCCGTTAAAAATTCACAAGGGCGAGTTTATAAACGATCTGAGATTCAGAACATGACTCAGGGACAATATGAAGCTCTCGAAGATGACCTTAATTTGGCAATTAAAGAAGGGCGGATTATTAATGGATAATTTAATTAAGGAGAAATAAAAATGACTGTAGCTAATACAGGAGGATGGAACAATCTGCCATCAGGTAATTTCATCCCTGAAATCTACTCTAAAAATGTACAAAAGTTTCTTAGAAAAGTTGCTGTTGTATCAGACATTACTAACACCGATTATTTCGGTGAAATTGCTAACTTTGGTGATACAGTTCGTATTATTAAAGAACCAACCATTAGTGTTACGGCTTACACACGAGGGTTGAGCCTAAATACTGAACAACTTGCTGATGATCAGCTAACCTTGACTGTTGATCAGGCAAACTATTTCCAGTTTGCTGTTGATGACATTGAAGCTAAGGTTGCCCACATTAATTGGACGGATATGGCAATTGGGTCTGCTGCGTACTCGCTACGTAACACCTTTGACTCAGCTGTTCTTTCCTATATGCGTGGTCAGGCTCCATCAGGTAATATTGTCGGTTCTGACTCTGCTACGTCAACTGGTGATATTACTTCTACATCTGCTGCTATGGACCTTGGCTATGGTGCTGGTGAGGTTTCCCCTCTCCGCATGATGGCTCGTGCCCGTCGCCAACTTAACGATCAAGACGCACCAGAGGATAACCGTTGGTTCGTTGCTCCCCCAGACTTCTGGGAAATTATGGAAGACGAAAACTCGAAACTTTTGGATCGTGACTTCTCAAGCGATAGCGATTCTAAACTTCGTAATGGCCGCGTAACCGAAGGACTTATCCGAGGTTTCCGCTGCTATATGTCCCGAAATCTACCGGCTGCGAGTTCTGCAACCAATTCGATCCTTTTCGGTCATATGTCGTCTACTGCAACTGCATCGCAGATTGCAAAAACTGAAGTGCTTCGTTCAGAAGATTTCTTTGGGGACAAAACTCGTGGTTTGCACCTTTTTGGTCGCAAGACGCTGCGTACCGAGACTCTAGGTACTGGCTACTACGTGATTGACTAATAGATAGGAAAGGAAAATAAATTATGGCTACAATTGCTGCAGCCGCCCCTACTGCTGGTCAACCAGCGTCGGCGCGGACTCCATATATTCTTGAAAAAGTCGTAGACTTTGCTGTTATTGCTGCGGCAGTAACAATTGGTACGACTGATACAGTACAGGTACTGAAACTTCCAGCTTCTACCCACGTTAGTGGTGCTGGTTACGAAATCCTGACTGCCGAAACAACTAATACCTCTGCTCAGGTTGAGCTTGGTGATGGTGTTGATCCTAATAGGTTTGTTGCATCTACTACAATTGCTGCAACTGGTGTTAGTGCATCAGTGGCTACTACGTCTGCCCTTGGGCATACGTATGCATCAGCAGATACTATTGATCTGTTAATCTCGGTTGATGATCCTACTAATGCTAAGCTCCGAGTGTGGGCTATCTGTAGTGACATTAAACCTGTTGGAAATACCACTGATAATTCGACTTGGGCCTAAATAAGAAATGGATAAGGGAGGGGGGTAATTCCCCCTCTCTAATCTACTAATGGCGACAATAGTAAACAGAATTTCAGGGCAACAGCTGGCGCAGTCACGTCCATCGACTACTACTGCTGCCTCTATATATGCCCCTAGATCTCAATTTAGAATTGAGATACGTAAGTTTGTAGTATGTAATACTTCTGGAGATGCTGCAACCTTCAGAATTTTTCACGACGATAATGGTTCTACATATGATGAAACTACTGCACTGTTCTGGGATAGTCCCATTGATGCAGGTGAGACAGTAACAATAGAAGAAGAATTTTGGATGATTGGTAGAAGCCAAGGTAATGTTGCAGTTAGAACAAGTGTTAGTAATGCCTTGACTTTTACAGTCTATGGCGCAAGAGATAAGACTGGCTAATGCCTATTTGGCGCACGGGGAAACCCCGTTCAGCTATTGCTCGTGATCCTACAATCGTTGATAAGGGAAATATTGAGCGATCCGCTGTCTTTGATTATGATGTAGGAAGTAAACAAGATGATACGAATGAGTTACTTAAATTAGTTGTACTACATTTAACATCTATAACAAATGAAGATTTTAACACTGAAGATACAAAAGGATTAATATAATGAAATTAGAAGGTGCAACTGGCGGCAACGTCCTTAATGTTGATGTAGACGGTCGTGCCGAAACTACATCAGTTATCCAAAATTCTCTTGAACATTATTCAGAAAGTGGTGACTCATGGGCGTGGTCTAACGTAACGTATGACCCAGATGCTGCAGATACTATTATTCTTGTTCAGAATACACATGCAACTAAAAATTTGCATATTTCGCAAATTGAATTTGTTTCTGATACAGCTAGTGAAGTTACTGTTCACTTAACAAATGGTGCTACTTTTACCCCTACTGGCACAGCAATTGTTGCTACAAATTTGAATAACAATGTTGGCGGTATTGCATTTGCTACAGCTAAAGGTGATGAAACAGCTAATACTCAAGGTAACATTGTATTTCATACAAAAGTATTAGCTAATACTCCTAATCAGTTTGATATGAAAAATGCTGTTGTTCTAGGAAATAATCAATCTATCGGCGTTGATCTTGTAACGGCAGCGACTGCTGCTTTTACCACTATCTGGGGTTACTACAAGTAACAAAAGGAAATTAAATGGCTACAACTTTTCTTACGTTAACCAATAATGTCCTTAAAGCTATTAATGAACCTAGTCTTACATCCACTACTTTTCCTACCTCTGTTGGTATTCAACTTACAGTACAGAATGATGTAAATCAGGCTATCAAAGATATCATAGGAGCAGAACTTGAGTGGCCATTTAACTATGCTACTCGTTCTGATACATTGATCCCGGCTACTGGTACAATTGCGTTACAAACAAATCGTACAGTTGACTGGGATTCTTTTTATATTCAACCTATTAATGAAGTTACTAATGGAGAGTTTACTTCTAATATTACTAGTTGGACTGCTATTAATGCTGGCTCTGGTGCTGCTGCATATACTTCTACAGGAAATGGTCGTGCACGTTTAACTGGTGATGGAACTGATATTGGTGGCATTACCCAGTCTATCAGTACAGTGATTAATAGAGAATATAATGCGTTGTTTAGACATCTTTCTAATGCAGTTACTGTTAGAGTAGGTACCACGTCTGGTGGCACAGAAATATCCTCGACAGAATATGCTTTAGGTGATGATGGTGAAGGGGAACTTAAAGAGTTTTCTTTTACAGCTACAGCTACTGCTACATATATAAGTTTCACTAATACATCTACTACTGCGGTTGATATTGACTTCATTCGTATTCGTGAGAATAGAGAAGGCCAAAAACTTACCTTTAAGTCTCTAGATGTATGGAGAGAATTGCAACAGGGACAAGATAATGTTCCTAGTACATCTCAAATGGGATATCCTAATTTTGTATATGAAACTCAAAATGATTATTATGGTATCACACCTTTACCTAATCAGGGTAACTGGGAAGTTTCCTATGACTACTGGACTATTCCCGCAGAACTAACAGTTCATGGCAGTGAGATGATTATTCCTGATCAATGGGCTTGGGTAGTTGTTGAACAAGCTAAGATGTATGCATTTGAGCATTTGTCTGATCCTTCATTTCATGACCGTTCACAAAATAGAGCCGCGCAAGGAATAAAACGAATGCGTATCGAAATGATTAACCGTAAAGATGAAATGACTTCTCGTATGAGTGCTAGATCTGGTCATCATAATAGTATATTTAGTAGTTAATGCCTTATACTGGCCAAGCTAAATTTCTTGAAGTAGCGTGTGGTGGTGGTTTACTACTAGATCACAGCAGTAAGGATATGCCTTACGGCGCTGCTATAATATTACAGAACTATGAAGCCAATATAGCAGGTGGCTATCGTCGCATGAGTGGCTTTAAAAAATATGATTCTAATGCACTTACAGGTTCTGGTAATGTATTAGGTATTACTACATTAGGTACTAATGTTATTGCCTGTCGTGGGGCTAATGTTCAATATGGTTCTGGATCAGGTTGGACTTCTATTACAACGGGCCGTACTTCTACTGGTAGATATCACTTTGATAAGTTCAATTTAAACGGTACTGAAACAATTATTATGGCCTCTGGTACAGCAGGAACAAACCCTGCTGCTACGTGGGATGGATCAACTTACACCTTAATGAATGGTGCACTCGGTAGTGGAGAAGGTACTGCACCTACTAATCCTACTGATGTAGTTGAGCATAAAGATCATTTCTTTTACCTTCAAGGTAATACAATAACAGTATCTGCACCATTTGTACCAAATGATTTTGATCCTGCTAATGGTTCTATGGAGTTTATAGTACCTGATACTGGGGTAAAGCTTAAATCTTTCCGTGATGAACTATATATTTTCTGTGCAAAATCAATTTATAAATTGATAGGTGATAATAGAGAAAATTTTGCTATTAAAGATGTTGCAGACGATATTGGGTGTGTTTCTGGATGGACAATTCAGGAAGTCGGTGGTGATCTAATCTTCTTATCCCCTGATGGATTACGTCCTGTTTCTGGTACTGCCAGAATTGACGATATTAACTTAAGTTCTATTTCAAAGCAAGTCCAAGAACGTATTAGAGGATTAGGTGAAACAAACTATGTCTTTAGTTCTAATCTAGTTAGAAATAAAAGTCAGTATCGTCTATGGTGGTCTGCAAAAGATGATGCAGAAGCTGGCATAAGTCTTTTAGAGGCAAATAGCCCTGGTCTTATTGCTGTATTAAAAGGGGCTGCTGGAGCAGAAGGTACAGGATGGGAATACTCGGATATGAAAGGTATTAAACCCTCATATGCGACTAGTGATTATATCGCTGGTGTTGAGACTGTATTACATGGTGGTTGGGATGATGGATTTATTTATCAACAGGAAGTTGATATTACTGGTACCGGGTTTGGTGGCGGAACTATTCCTTCTATCTGGCGCTCTTCTGATATTATTATGCAGGATTCAGGAATACGTAAGCGTCCTAAACACGTTACCCTCAATGTTAAATGGGAAGGCTATATAGCTCCTAAATTAGATGTTGAGTATGATTTTGGTAATACGGCTATTGCACAGCCCGCCGCTTATACAATTACTACACCAACACATATCTCTACTTATGGTTTTTCGAGTACAACATATGGAGGAACTTCTGTGTACTCGCTAGATCCAATGGCACTAGATCGTTTATGGGTAGAAGGATCAGGATTTGCAGTGGCCCTTAAAATTACAGATACCAGCACTAATTCATCATTCACTGTTCTAGGATTTCAAATAGAATATACAGAAGGAGGCCGTAAGTAAATGGCAGTCTATAGCGCACGACAAAGTACATATGTTGATGGGGATGTCATCACAGCCGATGATTCAAATGATGAATTTGATACGATTCTTGCGGCATTCCATGCTACAACCGGACATCCACATGATGGTACTGCCGGTGGGGGACCACTATTAGTTGCGACTGGTGCTCTCAATGTAGGCTCAATTACTTCTGGATTTGGAAATATTGATAATGGAGCATCTAACATAACTTCAGGCGGTTTAGTTAAACTTGATGTTGATGCCGATGCTGATGATGTAACTGGCGATAGTGCTACCGGACGCTTGACGTTAGGTGCAACTGAAGACTTGAATCTGTATCATGGCGGAACAAATTCTTATATAGTGAACGATACTGGAGATTTAATTCTTGATACCGCTGGTGATATCGTTCTTGATGCTGATGGTGGTGATATATTCTTTAAGGACGCTACTACAACTTTTGGTTCTGCTACTAATACAAGCGGTAATCTAATCCTTAAATCTGGCACTACAACCGCACTAACATTTTCTGGAGCTAACGCAACTTTTGCCGGAACTGTGACTATTGGTAGTGCTGAAATTAGTGAGGCAGAGCTAGAAATTCTTGATGGTGCTTCGGTAACAACGACTGAGTTAAATCTTATTGACGGAGATACTGCCAGAGGTACTACCTCACTAGCCAGTGGCGATGGTATTCTTATTAACGATGCTGGTACAATGCGTATGACCAATGTTGATACTGTATCTACATATATGGCATCTTCTAGTGTTGGTGGTGGAAGTATTGTAACAGTTGGGGCTTTAGATAGTGGTTCAATTACCTCTGGATTTGGTACCATTAATACTGGTTCTTCCACAATTACCACTACTGGTGCTATTACTGGTGGAAGTGTAGTTGCAGATGATATTAATCTAAACGGTAAAGTCATAGTGATGACTGGTGATACAGACGATACCGTTACTATGACAGCTGCCGCAAATGGTGCATTTTCTCTTGTTACAGTTGATGATGCTGCTGCTGCAGGTAATATTCAGATAACAGCAGATGGTACGGTAGATATTGATTCAGCAGGAGTATTAACTCTAGATTCTGGAGCAGCGATCAATATTGAACCTGCTTCTGGTTCAGCAATTTTATTAGATGGTACAATTAGTGTAGACGCAGGTGTTGTTACAGGTGCAACTAGTATCACATCTACTGCATTTGTAGGTACTTTATCAACGGCTGCACAAGCTAATATAACAAGTGTCGGTACACTAACGGGACTCACTATAAGTGGGGCGCTAATAAAGTCTGTCACCAATTCCATCACGGCTGGCTCTACACAATCACAAGCTGGAGCAACTGCATTAACGACAGACATCAACCGTGTCACCGTGTCAGGCACGGACGGCGACGGTGTGAAGCTACCTACAGCAGTTGCCGGAGCGAAGGTTGAAATCATCAATGATGACGCGGCTCAGACAATCCAGATTTGGCCTGCGACTGGTGACGCTATCGACGGTGGTAGTGCTAACGCGGTTGATGCAAACACCTTGGCTCCTGGTGGCGACCGTACATACTTTAGTGTTGACGCGACCAACTGGTACACCAAGTCGAGTGACGAACCCGCAGCTAGTGCTACGGTAGCGGGAATTGTGGAGCTAGCCACTACTGCTGAGACTACTACTGGCACTGACGCTGCCCGTGCCGTAACTCCCGATGGGCTGCATGACATGACCAGCCTGTCTGGTGCTGCTTGGCTGCTGGACGAAGATGCCATGGGCTCTAATTCCGACGTGAAGGTCGCCTCCCAGCAGTCCATTAAAGCGTATGTCGATGCGCTGGGGGTTACTAGTAGCGGCAGTCCAACATTCACCGGCCTGACGACCACCGGCCATACACAGCGGTCCCTGGCTACGAGTCTTACTGCTGGAACTACACAGACCATGGCTGGGGCTCTGGCCTTAACCAAAGATATTAATATCGTGACGGTAGTTGGCAGCGACGACGACGGGGTTGCTTTGCCGACTGCTGTGGCGGGCAAAGAAGTCACGATCATAAACTCTGACGCTGCCCAGCGGCTCCAAGTTTGGCCTGGGAACGGCTTCTCTGACACGATTGATGGCGGCTCTGCTAATGCAGTGGATGCGAATACGTTAGCTGCGGGGGGCATACGGACTTATGTGGCAGACGGTTCGACCAATTGGGTGACAGCCACCGCTGCTGCTTCGGGTGGTGGCCTAGCATCCGGTGACATTATAGGCGCTGACGATGGCGCAGTTAGTGCGCCCGGACTTGCGTTTGCTGATGACTTGGATAATGGCTTTTATAGAATTGGTACAAATAACTGGGCCGCAGCTACGGCTGGGAGCAAGGTTATGGAGTTCCAGGCTGGTGGCGACATTGCTATTACCAGCGACCTTGTTATGACCAACGGCAAAGGGATTAGTTTCGCAGCAACCGCCGACAGCAATGCGGGCCTGACAAGTGAAGTTTTTGATAACTATGAGGAAGGCGAGTATGAACCAACACTTACTGGAAGTACTTCAGGAAACCTAGGTATAAGTGCTGCTGCTAGTACCCTTTCTTACCGGGTCATCGGAGATATGTGTTTCGTCTTTGGGCAGTTGACAATCAGTGCAGACAATTCTCTTTCTGGATACGTCAGAATGACTCTTCCTATTGCAGCGGCAACAGTAACCGAAAAAGCCAACAACATGAGGAGCTTCGACCTACTAATAATTGGTCACGGAGACAGTGGACTTGAAAATGTTTTCCATGAATTTGCCGAGGGTACATCTCTAGCGTTCTGGCAAAATCTAACTGACGCCGGGGGGAATGAGAATGTAGATGAGAGTCGGGTAGATGCAGCCTTCGATATCTGGGTCCAATTTAATTATAGAATTTAAGGAGCGAAAATTATGGCGTTAGTTAATAAAGTTGATGCACAGATTATTGATAGGTATGAAGTTAGGGATGATGGGCTGATCTCTTGTCGGTTAGTTAACACTACTGAGATCGACGGAATTGTAATAGCAGCAGTGCCCGCAGGAAGACGCTTTTTTCACCCCGGAGATGACGTTTCAAGCGCACCTCCGGGGGTTAAGGAGCTTGCTGCCCAAGAACATACACTCCCCCGCGTGGCCGTTTGGAAACGAAAGGTTGCTGATCTGTTGCCTGAAAAAACTGAAAACGCAAGGGCTTACCACGCAAAACTGGTTGCCAGGGAAGACTCAGCCGAGAATATTGCCCACGCTTTAAGCAAGGTGGTTGACTGCAAAGCCGCAGAAGACGCGGCTGAAGCAGCGGCACTTGCCGCCGAGGCAGCGGCAGAATAAGCAAAAACTAAGGGCTAATCCCATGAACATTGATGATATTTCAAAAACGTGATGAGATTCCATGATCGACGAATCATTCTTTCAGACAGCCGTTGCCGAATACGGGATGGCTACTACCCTTCTGTTGGCGATGGTCGCGGGCATGGGATATGTGATCTGGAAGCGTTTATTACAAGCGCCAAAGACAAACGGAAATGGCAAGCGTAGCGCCTCTGCCGAAAAAATAATGGAAGCGATTCAATCTCGTGCTGACGCCGCCCAGGAGAGTATGGCCCGCCTCGACACGATCCATGATGTCGCTGAACATGACCTCCGAAATGTGATTGATAGGAATGCTAAAGAGGGTCGGGAACGGGCTGAGAAACTGAGAGATGATCTGGACCAAACGCGGCGTGAACTAAAGGCGGACATCAAATCAGTCCACGAAGATTTAAAGGTCGAAACTGAGTCTAGACGCGAGGACGTTATCGCGCTCCACCAAAAGATAGAGAAAAAATCAAAATGAGCATCGACGATGTTTCAAAGACCTTGGGCGAACTGGTTGCTTCCGTCCGCACCTTAACTAATCAGACGAGCGACCAATGGGAAAAGCTGGAGGAAATCGAAAGGCACGCCGCTAGGTGGGAGGGCGTGGCCGAAGATGTGGCCGACATGAAACCCCACGTTGACGACTACAAGCGTCTGAAGCAGCGCGGGATAGGGATGTTCGTTCTCCTTGGCCTGTTGTTTGGCGGGCTTGGGGCTGGCGTTGTCTATGTCTTTGAAAAGGTTATGCCATGAACAAATTTCTGTTTTGGCTTTCGGTCCCTGCGGCCTTGGCCGCTGCTACCGGCGCGTCACTGGCCGGGTTCAATGTATTTCTGTAGGATTCGCCCATGACAACTACCGCCAACCTTTCCCTTCTGCTTGAAGACTTGAAACGCGATGAGGGCTGCTCCCTTTATCCTTACTTCGACACGGCTGATCCTCCGAAAATCACCATCGGATTTGGGAGAAACCTCACTGACAATGGGATTTCTCAGGAAGAAGCCAACACCATGCTGAAGACCGATATGATGACGACGGTTGACGAGATGCGGATCAAGTTCATGGGGATGGATTTGGGAGAAGGCGTCGAACGCGGAATCCTAAACATGGCGTATAATTTGGGGAAACCTCGGTTGCAACGATTCGAGATGATGTGGGCCGCGCTGAAGCGGAGGGACTTTGATCTCGCTGCCAAGGAGGCCCTGGATAGTAAGTGGTCGAGGCAAGTAGGTGCCCGCGCTCAGCGGATCGCGGCTTTAATCAGACTAGGAGAGTAACTTATGGAAATCTTTGGAATTTTTGAGCAGATCCCATCGTGGATCGTGGCAATCACCACGGTTTTGACGGCGGCTACAGCCGTCACCGCCCTGACCCCATCAACGTCAGACGACAAGATCATCAATGGCATTCTAAAGTTCCTGAACGTAATCGCCGGGAACGTGGGCAAGAACAAGAATGCTGATTAGTATACTCCTTGTCGTTGGAATGCTGGCCTTCGTTTCTGCGAATGTATTCGTCTATGTTTGGTCGGAAAACCGGAGAGAGAAGAAAGCACTGGAGGCAAAGAATGCACAGATCGTGGCTGAACATGACCGTCCTCGCGGCCAGCGCGATCTTGCTGAACGCCTGCGTAACGAAGAGTTCTAGCATATGCCCTCCCCCACGGGAGTACACCGCTGAGTTTCAGGACGCACTCGCAGAGGAAGTGGTTCGTTTTGGTGATGAGTTTCCACTGACTGTTGAGGTCTTGTCGGACTACGCGGTTCTCAGGTCACAGGTGAGGGCGTGTCCATAGTTGGGGTGATTCTGGCTGCTGCTGTTGCGGTAGCCCCCCCTGAGGTGTGGATCATGGGGGTTCAGATTTGTCGGGGGCCGCCCGGATATATCGAAGCGGTTGAAAAAGGTTTCATCCCAGGGGCAAGGCTGGATTGCCGCTGGTTTACTTACTCTAACCGGGAGGGCGTCGAGCCACGTATCTTCGATTCAGAGAAAGCGTGTTTAGACCATATTATCGTGCAAGATCCACAGGGCCTCTATAGCCTTCGGCAGAGGTCGTGTCAGCGGATTGAGTGAGCCATTCGGCATACAGTTCCCGTGCGTAGGCCCTTGCCATATCCCTAAGCAATGAGTGATTTTCCCGCTGCGTTAGGAAGACCAGCAGCGTGTGTATTTCACCCTGCGTGTGCATCAGTTGGTGAACATGGTTAGCGACAGGGATGGCCTCATTGTCGGGGCTCTTGATCCCCTTCCCTGCCGTTCCAATGTGGGCGGCTACCACGCTTTCCTGGCCTGACCCCCGCAGCCCTGTGAACAGACATGGCTCGTCCCTCAAGTGCATGAGATACTTGGGATCGCGGAGGATTTTAGACATCGAAAATCAGGGATTGCCATTGGGTGACGACCATGCCGTGAACTGTCTTTGAGGTTGCGCGGACCCACTCTCCTGAAACAACGACCTTCTCTTTCTTTGCCCTTAGGGCCACATGACCCCAAGCACGCGGGTCGGGCGGCGGGGGCGATTCAGAGGCCGCTCTCACCTGTTCGGTTGTGAAGTGGCTATGCCGCTTGGCGTAGTTCACGAAGTCAGTGAACGCCTGTTCCTTCCAAGTCGGGGTTTCCCGCTCCGCATGGTCAGCCGCTCTTTCTGCGGCCTCATGGCCTAATGCTAATCCGCTCAAAATACCATCTCCTCTATTTCCCTTCTAAGGTCTGCCTTAGCGACAGGCAGTACGTTCTCGACGATCCAATCAATCGCGTTGTCCATCAACTCGTTGAACTCGTCTTGAGGCATCTCCCCTGCGGAGATTGAGTGCGGGTCACGGACCACCACGCCGTTCTTGTCTGTGAACTCGTCGCAGAACCCAAGGTGACTGAGAAGGTTGTTGTGCAGTTGCCGCTTGGTGTACGAGGTGTTGTCCGACACCTTCTGCATGAGTTTCCACCACAGATTAAGTTGACGCATAGACCGCACCTTCTTGACCTCGACAGTGACCCATCCACCGGGTTCAACAGAGTTGACCAACTTCTTGGCCTTCTCGTTCCCAGGGTCTAGGCAGTCACCATACCGTCTAAAGGCGGCTTTCATCCCAAGTCCTCCTCCCCGTCTTCCGGGTTAGCGAATGAGACGCAATAGTGGATCATGCCTAGTAAGGAATCTCCGAGTCAGGACCACCCTGTTGGGGGCGCTGTTGGCGTGCAGGCCGCTCGTCATCAAAGGACTTCGGCTCCATCAGCACGATCTTGTAGACAAGGTTCCCCTTGTTATCGACAGACGGGGCGGGCATCGCGTTGAGCGATACGTTCCACCCCCCGTTGCGGCCTTCAAAGGCAACCCCGACCTTGTTCCATTGCGTCTTCTCCTGCCCATCCTTCTCGTATTTGATGGGGTTCAGTGCGTCTAATCGTTTGCTCATGTATTCACCCTGCGTTGATTAAGTCTCCACCGCTGCGTGCCACGGCGAGTTCCTCGCGCTTGTTGTCGAACTCGTCTGATAGACCAACGATCCCGTTGGCATCGTCACCGTTCCACCACATCGGCTTCTGAGCCTTGATGTCGATGATTAAGTCCTTGGCCTTGTCGAAGATGTGGTCAAGTTGCTCCACGTTATTGCAATCTGCAATATCGGCCCTCACCTTGCCATCCCGCTCCCGCAGTTCTGCGACAGTTGGCGGCTTCATGTCCTTGATGGCACTCCCCCCAAGCAATAGGCGATTGAGTATCTTGTATTCGGACTTCTGAATTCGTTTGAAGTCGTCCAGATTCACCCATGGGGAATCCAGGTTGTATAGATACCGGCCAATCCCCCACCTGACGGCAGCGCGTTTGAATGAGTCTGAGAGGGCACCCTTCTCACCTTCGATATTGCTGTCGCCAGCACCGTCAGCCTTCCAAAGCCACTCCCCTTTATACAAGGGAACCTCACCCTGAACCGTCTCCTGCTCTATCATAACCCGAAGTCCAATCTCACAGACAGTCTTGCCCTCAGATATAATAGGGTAGCGTGACTGCCACCCATCAGGCCCACACACCGCATCCAAGCGGTTCATCACCGCTCGGGCGTCCATGTAGGCTAGGGCCATGCCCTTCTTCTTGTCCTTCGTTACGGACCCCACGCGCCATTCAATCTCGTTTGGCTCAAAGGGGGCAGTCAGTTCGTCCCAAAATGTCATGCGAGTTCTCCGTATTTGGCCTTCAGGTCGGCAAGTGTCTGGCGTTCCTGCGCCTCTACTGCCTTTGCGTTTTCAGCGTTGTGCGCTGCTGCCTTTTCCAGCCTCAATCTGGTTTCGGTGGGGGTTTCCGTGCGCTTCCACCCCGCCGATACTTCAAGTTCCCACTCATAATCTCTGGTATAATCGACTTCGAGGAAGGCTGACTCCCTGAACTCCTCTGGCACTTCCGACAGGATTTCGTCAAGGAGGACCTTCCACTCAACCAACTTCACCGGCAATTCATCCCCACAACTATAGTTACGATCCGCAAGAACGTAGAACGTGAGTTCCTTCGCTTCTGTCATCCCAATAACCTTTCTAAAACCCTGTATGTTGCCTCAATCACCCACCGCTCAGTGGGCTGGCCTGTCTCCACTCTTGCCTCAATGTCGGTTGCCTTCTGAAGCAACATGGTTTCGTCGCTGTGAGGATTCATTTCCATGTAGCGAGCGAGGGCACGTTGGTTTAAACGCTCCGTTTCAATTTGGTTTAAACGCTCCGTTTCAATTCCGCTTGTCATTCTCAAACCTCATCAACCAGGTGCCGCCGTGAGGCAGGAGCGATGGCGTTGGACGGCCAAGGATTCTGGCGACACGGTAGCCGAGTGGCAAGCGACCGTGCCTCGCCAGCGAACGCCAGTCTGTTCTGCGGATTAGGCTTTTCGACCACGGCCAAGTTCGGCTCGGCCTTTTTAGGTGCAGCACTTCAAACCCTTTCTTTGCCATTCCCACAGCGGCCATCGGTTGACGGCCCTTCGTAATCCGTTGGCGTGGGGTCATAGTCCTTGTGAACGAAGTCGTAGCCGAAGTCCTTGGACGGGACGGCCTTGGGATTGAAGGTGATGATGTAGTCCCGGTAGAATGTCTCTGTCTGAGCCAAGCCGTTCATTTCCCATACCCCACGATGTCAAGAACGGCGTTCCAAGGTGAGCCGCCTGTCTTGACCCATTCCTCTCCGAGAACCTGAGCCTCTGCCAACGCCTTATCCATGGCGCGGTTGGTAAGTTGACGCCCATAGGCCCAGTGGCCGTTGTCCAGGTCGTAGACAACCTCTCCACCCTTCATGCCGTCACCGATGATAGTGACTTCCTCAGGAGGGTATGTCCCCCAAGCACCACGCCAATTCACTTTGTTGCCGATTCGTAGGTGAAACATTTATTCCTCCAATGCCTTCAATTTGCTCATGTGAGCGTCCCTGACGTCCCTAACCCGAAGCCTCGACGCAGGGTCCATCTGGCGCATATCACTGTCGTAGGATTCAGAGGTCAGCAGCTTTCCAAGCCCCTTGAGGGTTTCTCTGCCAAGAATGAGGGACCGAAGCCGGTCCTCCCTGTC
>Ga0114908_1000344_pt1 | contig 28229 bp, 26 predicted proteins | sample MalvireepMed_s17_FD_87292 | JGI IMG/M metagenome (GOLD analysis project Ga0114908, IMG submission 87292) | Marine viral communities from the Global Malaspina Expedition - Malaspina viral metaG DeepMed_s17 | ecosystem: Environmental > Aquatic > Marine > Oceanic | place: Mediterranean Sea... | reverse complement strand
GTGCGAAAAAATATTTAAAAGTCCATGATTTAGCCCTTGTTGGCGACAACCAACAAATTTCATTTAAACAGTACTTAGCTGATCAAAACGAAACCGAAGGTGAAAAATTGGCTAAAGAGGGTTCAAAGCTTCACCAAAGACGACCCAACCCCAGCGCTCCTAGAGAAGAAAGAGAAAAATGGAAAAGTGATTTTAATGATTTTCAAGCTAGAAATGCTGCTCATATAACAAGGGGTAGACCAACAGTAGCTGACATACGAGCTAGACTAGGAAATTTAGAATCTGACGGAGTGGACGATTCCATAAAAACAAATAGATCTTTAGTGGAGCTTAAGTGGGGAACCGTTCAAAATGTTGGAGCTGCAAGAGCAGCGCAACAATCCTTAGCTAAAAGGTCCGCCCAACAAGCAAAAGGAAGTCCTCTGTCTTCAAGCCGACAAGCTGAATCGGAAATAGCAAAGGAAAAAGCAGATAGATTTGGTAAAATTTTTGGTAGATGGCAGGCATCCCCTGCTGGAAAGAAAGCTAAAAGGGACTAAAATGGCACAATCCTACGAAGCTTTTCAGAGATTTGCATTCAAGACTCTGAAGTCCGAACATGTTGACATGGATGGGGTTGCTAGGGCTCTTCCCCTTTACAACAATTGTAGCTTCCTCCCAGCTTACAAAAAAATAGAGTCACTTATAAAGAATCATATAAAGGCATCTAACTCTTCTAGAAGTTCCAAACCACAACCAGCAAGAAAAGTTACTATTGCAATGAATACGTTTTTCTTCCTAGCATTTAGATGGTTCCTGTATGAAATTAAGGATGCTAAGACAGATTATACTAGAACTGGAATCGCGGTACTTAGAGACAATAGTCCATCGAATCCGGTTTACGCGAATGGCTCTGTTAACGAATATCTTATGTATTGCAGTATGGGGTTCGATATTCAAACAGGACTGGCTGCTGCAGTGGGAACGCCTAACCCTGGGCCTACTGAGTCTCTCGACATTGAATATAACCCGAATGACGGAACTGACCCTGATTTACAAAAAAAGAGCGCAGGAGCTAGATTCCAGTTCATGAAGGCGTTTAACTTTCCCGGATGGCCTAGCTACCCGGGAGTTGGGTTAATGATGAATATTAATCAAGTGATGATACATCCGAGTCTTATCCCTACCCCTAGTCATCCAGCTTGGAAGAAACAGTCTTCTGTCCCTTCTATTAATAAAATTAGTTCCTACCCCTATGACCCTCTTAACATGAAGGATTATTTCTTGGAACCAGGTTTTAGAGTAAATCAAGAATATGTTAATTTTTACATGGCAATTCCTCCAGATATTGCTATTCCTAATACTTTGCCTGATGGGTATACTCCACCTAATTACGGGAGCACTTTTGATCCTCTCTATTGGACGACATACGCTAGTGATGAAATGTCAGTTGAGATTTCTGAATCTGAGTATGAGCCATTAAAAGATATTCTGTTCACAATAGACCCTTATGATTATGACTTGACTAATGAACAAGTTACTGACTGGTACAAAAATGCGAATAATAACTTTTTTAAAACTTGTTATGCTGCTAGCGGTTGGTCAAACATCAATTATATTCTTTACACAAGGATGGTGAATTTTACTACCAGCTGGCTTGCAGGGGAAGAAAAAACATCTTTGGATGATGTAAGGAAATATATTTACGGAATTGGAGGTGGGATTACAACACCTTTTACGCGTCAACCTGGAGGGATAGTAATACAGAAGAACTATCTGATACCTGACTCTCTTATGATTCCTCATGCTTCTAAATATCATGGTATTCTTTATCCCCAGTGTGAGACTGTGTCCGTCTTCGGGGGGTGTTATGGGGTATGCTTTTCCTAATTTTGCAAAAGTAGTTCCTTTATATGGTTTTAATTTAAGTAAAAAAATATAAATCACTATATACTAATGTGTTACATCACTTAAGCATTTGTTTGCTTTGTGTAGCACTCGGAAGTCTAGCAAGACATATTTGGGAGCAACATAAAACAAAAAACTAAATAACAATGAAGTGAAATACTTGTTGATTTCGTTATTGTCAGTGGGGTTATTTTTACCCTCTTTTTACATACAAGAACCTGCTCAGGCTAAGAAAGACCAAATATACGTAGAATTCGATACCGATTGCAATTGGCTTGTATATGGGCTACAAGGTAAAATAAAATTACACCCTCAACGCGAAAGAGGGGTTGGGTTTAGAGCGTGGAAACCATATCTTAAATATGGTACCATAGACTTACAAGGGTTCGTTATGTGGAAAAAAGTCTCTTTATATGTAAGAGACTACTATGTATCCCCGTGGAGCTCATACAAAGCTGAATTTGGAGAGCCTCCAATAATTTTATGGGGTTTGGAACCTAAATGGACCTATGTCATTCATTACAACGAGAAGAATGGTAGGGGAGTTCCTAATGCAGATACGCACATGAGGGTATGGGGACCTTGTGAGATTGTTAGGTTGATGCATGGAGAAGCTACTATAACTCACGGAGATGAGACTTTTACTGTTAAAGTAGATGAAAATGACTATGTTAATTATCCACCCTGGGAAATTGTACTTAAATAAAAGGATTAATAACTTTAACTTTCTAGTCTAAATAATAGAGATGGCTACCAAAAGAAAATTAATACCATTCTCGGAAGGACGTACAACAGGAGATAATCCATACGAGACAGGCTATAGAGTCGGTAGAGCATTCTCTGCCCGGAACATGCGAGCTTCTCGGCGGTCAGATCAATATAACAAGGCTAGGCAAGAAGAAAGGTATACGGGTAAAAGCCCAGGAAAGCCACCACCTGCGCCCATACATCGTGCCATGGCAGGTTATAAAGCAATTGACAGGATTAGAGATAGAACAGTAGATCGTTATCAAAGACACACTCAAAATCCTCGTCGTGGCCCTGTGACGCGCCACATCCAAGGGTGGGAAACTAGGAGGGATTACGATAAAGGTGTCGAGGACGCAAGACACAACTATAGCCAAAGTAGGGGATCTATTGAGACGGGAGAAGGTCCTGGAGGTAAAGATTATATCCCAGACAGAGTTGGAGCCGGAGATATTAGCACGGGAGACTTAGGAAAAAAAATTCGATTCAGTATGAATAGGAGAAGCAGGAGAAATCCTCCAGAGTGGTCGTATAGGGATAAGGATATTGCTATGGATAAGTTGAAGGGATTTATGGATGCCGATGATGAGGGTGAAGAATGGAAAAAGGGAAAAAATAATGAAGCTATGGAAAATTCAAATATGAAATACAGTCACGATAATAACCCACAAAGAAAATTGGTAAGAGTGGAAGGAAAGATAGGCGATATTGCGAAGAGAGTGGGGAGAAAAGTGGCAATTCCCGCTGCTTTGGCAGCTGCCTCAACAACTGCATGCGCACCCGGCACACCCGGTTGCCAAACCGTTGGTCCTATGAAGCACTCGGCACAGCCTGCGCGAGGAGAACCGAAAATTCTGTCTCCGGCTCATGAAGCAGATATAAAGAGGCGTGTGGCGGGTGTGAAGAGTCGTAACGCAGAACGGAAACGACATGAAGACGCACTGCAGGGAGTTTCGAATTTAAACCAGCGAATGGGCAAAATAATACAAGGTGGTCCTAAACGTATGGAAACCTCGAAAGAACTCATTAAGAAAGACAAGACTGGCGCTAAAAGAGAAGACTCCAGTATGAAATACAATCACGATAAAATTTTAGCGGAAAGCGCTTCTCTAACGCTCAGCGACTTGGAGCAACTACAAAGCGCTCCCGGACCCGTAACCGAACGCCAGAAGTACGGAGGCAATAAAGGAGACATTCCCGACGCTGATCGAGAGAAGAAGGGTCATTTTGGAAGAGGTCCTAAGACTAGAGAAACCGCTAAAGAAGAAGGTGAAATTGACTTCAAAAACGGTAACGGTTTAAGCGGAAAACAAGAAGACGTAATGGATACCGACAAAGACGGTGACATCGACGCCAAAGATCTTAAGAACCTTCGTGGTAAAAAGAAAGGGAAGAAACGCCAAAAGTACGGTGGAAACAAAGGTGACATACCTGATGCCGATAGGAAGAAGAAAGGTCGTTTTGGTCGCGGACCAAAAACAAGGGCAACTGCAAAGGAAGAGGGAGAAATTGATTTTTCCCACAAAAGAACCTTAGGTGACATACTATCGGAAAGACGACGAGGTAAGCCTGGAACTCCGAAAGGTGAAGAACACGCTAGAGATACCGAAGAAAGAACAGAGATAAGGCAAAAGCACGAAGATGAGGTTGCTTCAAGTGATGGAGGACCCTATGTTGCTAGGGATATTAAGGTTGGAAGTTACCAACCCCCTATATATGGCTCAGGCGGTTCTAGACGACCTAAGAAGAAGCCTGGGCATAAGGGAGACGAACGTAGATTAAGTAGACTTGCTCGCCACCGTAGGAGCCTTAAAAAGAAAAAATGAAATCACTGTTAGTCCTTCTACCGCTGATTTTTCTTCCATCTTGTAGCATACTTATGCCAAAACACGCAGAACGTCAGTTAGTGAGGATTCACCGGCACGCCTTTCATCTTGAGCTTGGTATAAAAGAAATACAATGTTACTACTGTGATATTCTGTACAGAGAAGAATTCTGGAAAGACCTAGGAGTATTGAAATAATGCTGCACAACATAAAACACACGAATACTAGATAATTTATCATGGGTGCAACTAATAGTGGAATCGCGTATACTCCCGGATGGAAACGTACCGGTAAGAAATCTGTAGGGCTTGTAAAAGGAGGTTCAACCTACTCCTTTTCTTCTTTTGGTCAATCTGGTAGCACAAATACAAGTGGTATTATGCTGTTGCCAAAACCTACAACATCGACTAATTTCTACTATATCTGGGGGTATGCCATTGCTACTGATAACTCAACTGATTATACAGGAACTCTTTACTCTTCCCAATATGACGCTACGAGACCTGCTTCTCTTATAGAAGGAGAAGATTTCGTACTCTTTGGAGCTACACAAAACGTGCCTAACAAAGAAATGTTCAATAACCCAATTGAGATAGCTAGTGGACACGGAGTCAGGATAAATCAAAATACTGGAACCGGAAATAGGTGGCTTACGATATACTATACCGAACAAACAGACGGGTAACAGACTATGGCTGCAACTAATAGTGGAATAGCATATACCCCAGGATGGAAGAGGCAAGAAGGAGCTTCTGTGGAAGGTCTCAAGGACTCAGCTGTAACTACTGCATCTTCTATCAATCTCAAAACCTATGGGACTCCATACGTGTTCCTTCCCGCACCTTCCAATACAAGTTATTTTCCAGAGGGAAAAAGTTCAGACTACTGGGTTGTCTGGTCTATCACAATAGCCACTGCAGGAGTACTATGGGGAGGGTCTTTCTATGATCCCGCAATTGCCCACTCTGATCAAACTATAGATGACGCCGTTTTTCTTGTTCTTACTACAAAGGCCAAGAAGGCAGAAACGATTAGATTCCCGCAAGGAATAAAAATAACACCGGGATATGGGGTAGGCGTAGACAAGTTAGTATTTAGTGGTGGATCTGAAGCTTTAATAAATATACATGCAAGCCGAGTCATATCTCCTGCGTAGCTATGCTAAACACGCTAAAAAAACTCAACGAACGAGCCCGACAAAGAAAGGAGTGGAGGAACGCGATTCTTCTAGCTATTGCAGTGCTAACTGTTGGTACTTTGATCATTGTAGGGGTGATTTCATTCTTCGGGCATTTCTATCTCTGGTAAATAGTAATAGACAATTACAATGGAATCCTTTCTTCGTTATATCGACCCTCAAAAACCTAAATGGAAACCAGTGGGCGGATTCTTGCAGGAAAGGATTACAGCAAAGAAAAGAAGAGAAAACCAAAAAGCACGTGACAGAGCTGCAAAAGAAGCAGCCACTTCTGTAGAAGCCGAACCCTCTCCTGTACACGCCGCATCAATACAGAAGTCCACCCCAAGAATCATGAAACAGCGACAGATGGGGAAAGAGATGGCAGACCCCAAGCGGTGGACACAGATAGATACAGCCGCTAGAGGTGCACATTTGAAACCAACATACAGCCCGGGAAGCGAGGCCGCCGCGTCCGATCCCAATTACAACCCGGACGCCCGATAGGGCGAATAATAAGGAGGTTTATTATGATGAAAAAAGTAAGAGAAGTTTTTAATTATCTCAATACAGCTGCTGATAGGACATACCAATCAATTATCGACCTTGCTGAGTCTTTAGCAAAAACTGGTATAAGATTGATGTATTTTGTTCTATTATATAAATTAGCGGTTGGAGATCTTATGACTCAACTTTTAGATGTCGTTAAGTAAAGCCGCATGATAGCATGTCGGATAAAGACCAATTTAATGCACCTAATCTTGAGAATGGATTAGAAATTGAAGATATTTTTAATGAAGGGACTCTGTCAGTTTTCGAAGATTTCGGGGCTGACAGAGCTCTTTTTAATATGGTCAATAATGAACTAATTAAATTGGGGGGATCCGAAGTCACTGTTTATAAGTTTTTATCTACAGAAAACTTTGATGATTTATACGACGAAGATCGTATAAAAGCTCTATCCCCAGTTCCAGTAGGGACTTACGCTCATTTCGATCCGGTTCCTATCCAGGAGAATTTATCTGAATTTGGATTAGAATTGACTAGTGAGTTGTCTTTTACTTTTAACAGAGAAGAGATAAGAAAACTTCTTGGTAGAAATCTTCGGGCTGGAGACGTTATCCGTCCTGCGTTTCAGAATTTTTTCTATGCAGTGTACGAAGTCCAGGAAGATAGCTTTGAATCTTACGGAGTTTACACTCTAACAGCTCAGGCTAGGATATGGAGGGATGGGGATTATATCTACAAGATTCGTCAGCAGCACCCAGAATTCCCCCCTCAGGCTATTATAGAGAGCACTGGAGGTATTATCCTGTCTGATGGATATTATATGCTAGTAGATTTTCGCTACTCAATCGAGAGTTCTGAAGTAGCCCTTGCTGGAGGAGACAAACTTCCTGTAATGATCGTATCCCATACTGGGCCTTCTAACAGAACTCTTGTAGGTCAAGAAGCACTAAAATGGACAGAGAGAGGGTTTTTTGTCATTCTACCTGATATTAGGGGTCGTGGCGAATCCGTAGCTAGAAATGATCCACGATTCCGTGGTAGGAGTTATGAGACTTCGATTAGACACAGGTTGGATACTTGGGAAGTTATAGAGTGTCTCTACCAAGGAACAGCATACGATGTAGGACAAGGTGGTCAAACACCATTAGTATTTGAGCCGACTAAAATAACTTCTCAAATATTTGATAGAGATGGAAGTCTTATTCAAAATGAGAATAAAGGAGAGGAGAACGAAAAAACTATAATGGTTCCCCACCCATCGAGAAATGAGTTTAAACTCTTGATGGATTTGGATAATATGCACGCCGCTGGTTTTTCTCTGGCTGGAGCCGTACCACTTTATATGTCTGTAGACTCGGGTCTCAAATATACTCAAAACATGTCAATCGATAAGCTTGTAAGATATAATTATAATACTTCTACTTTGGAGTTTGGAAAATCTTACATGAATCCAAGATCAGGAGCAGAAGATCCGGAAAATGGATTTCGGAAGTATAGCGCTACTGATCCATACAATCCAATAGATAACCAATTTCCTTTGCAGGGATTCAGGACTATAAAATCAATCCATGCTGGAGGTGCCCTGATTGATGCATGGGGTCATGTTACTGAAGGAGAATGGGATGGAGGAATCAAACAACATTTTAGTTTTTTTCTATATGCCAAAAAAGGAAAAACTCAATGGTCTGATTCCTTAGAGTATTATAATCCCGATCAGTTTAAGGGTTGGGACCTACAAGACTTAGGGATTTGGTCTAATCCTGTGTGTATTTTTCCTGTGGAGTATTGGTGGGAAAAGTGGGATTGGGACAGCTTAAAGACTTTCTTTCGAACAGGAAAAGTTAATCACAGTGAGACGGAGTTGAATTTCAGCGAATATGGAGCAATTGGAAACGTACCTTATGCGCCTTCCGGAATGCTTCATTTTGATCCCAGATCTACGGATGCAGGCGTTGAACTACCATTTGCATCGTGGGTATGGCCTAAAGCATATACAAAGTCCGGATCGACGTGGGATAGCTACACTTCATCTTCCAATTCGCCTGTAATTGAAAGATATGGCTGGTATAGGTGCATGCCTGAGGGCCTTGTAAGTTTGGAAGCGGGGGAAATCATTAAAGTGTGTTCCAAGGGTTATGGGGGGGCATCTTTTAAATTAGGGAGGATGTATTCTAGTGAGGATACAGAGGAAGGATATCAACCTAATTACGAAAATTTTGGCACGGCAATTCTCCCTTATATTTCCGGAGAATTTGACGGGGATAAAGTATGGTTTAGTAGGTGGTACTCATCCGATACTAACATAGCATTCCATATGGGGTATGATGACATCATTATGTCACCTGTTAACAACATACAGTATTTTATAAAAAGAGCTGAACAAAACAAAAACGCAAAAACGACATTTTTATGTACACACGGGGTGGCTCACGGAACCGCACGCAGTAACAAAGAATTCGCTTTGATAGATAAAAGAGAAAAAGATTGGATTAGCTACTGGGCTAGAGGGGTTCCAATTCCTATAGACAACAAAAATTATTTATTGTCGGCAGTCAACACAGCACCACAAGGATTTGTAGACTATTTACCCGCAGCTGGAATGATTACTGTCCCTGAAGGTGAAGAGTATAATAACCCAGACTCTGAAAAATTTGTATCACAATTCGATCATTGGCCTCCTCCGTATGACTCGTTGTTGAGAATTGACTTAGATGATCCGTTATCAACAACTGACTATCATAGATTTTCTATAAACCACAGGTTAATGTTTTCCTCTGGAGATTTCGAGAATCTCGTTGAATCGTGGGGTGAAGGGATATTTCCTTTCGTCCCAACACATGATATACCTCTTTCTGTTGGTGGGGTAGGGGATAGGGATCTTATAGACCCTCCCGAACCAGCACCAGGAGTAATTTTTCGTAATTGGTACAGGAGTAATGTTGAAGGTTACTATAAAAATGATGTATACCAACACAGGATGCTAGTTCCGAGCGCTATAGACATCAATAAAGATAGCTACTCACAATACAAGGGCTACCCGGGACATTATGGAGAGGTCCCTATGGTATCCAGCACTAATATTTCATGGGATGGACCTGTATTGAACAAACCAAAAACTCTTCTTGGCTCTCCTAGCGCGGTTATTGATGTAAGCTCAAACACAGGGTCTTTTCAAATCTTTGCCGCGCTGTATGAAGTAGATCCAGCAGAAAATGAAAAGTATGTGGTAGGAGCGTTGTATTCTCAAGTTGATCAACAGACTACAAGTACTTCTAATTTCTATAGAGCAAAATTCCCCTTAAATCCGTATTACTATAAATTCTCCTCAGGAAACAGAATAAGAGTTAAACTGTGGAATATGTCTATACAACAGCCCCCGTATGAGGAGGGAAGTAAGGTTGAAGGAATTCCAGGCTCTAAATATCCTATCGCAGGTGGGGTATTTACTGGGTTACCTAGTTTCGAAGAATTTGAGTTAAGAATTAGAATTGGGGGTAATTCCTTCTTATTATTACCAATAAACAATACAATACTGAAGTCCCCTCTCTAAATATAATAGAATGAAACACCCTACTCAAATTTCAGAAGAGACTGTTAACCGCTTCATTAACGAGTCCATGAAGACTAAGACTATGATGGAAGCCAAAAAGAAGGCTAAAAAATCCAAGGCTAAAAAATCCAAGATTAGAGACTATGACTATTCCGATGAAGAGGGAGCAGGCAAGAGGGAACGCCAAGAAATGCAGGGTGATCACCAAGAACACGAAGGTGACGGGATTAACGAACTTAAACCTGTTAGCGACCCTACAAGTTTTGCAGCTAGAGCTACTCGCTCGCGAGAACGAAAAGTGGCAGGGCTGCACAAGCGGGGAGGAGAGGCCGAGAGCGCCGCGAACCGCTACGTCCAAACTACCGGTGGAAGGACTGGGGCACAGAAAATGAAAGTTCCAGACGAGCATGACCGGTTTATGGCTGGAGTTGGATCAGACACACAGGCACAAAATGTCGCCGCTGGATCTCCGGAGGGGATAAGCCCCCGACGGACCTCACCAGGGAAGGAAGTAAGACTGCTACGGAATCAAACAGCTCGCTCCATAAGGAATTTAAGGGCAGACACCAGCCGCTCGATGGGCGCAGAGGGTCCCGGGACTGGAGTCAAGGATGCCGGATTTCTTCCAATGTCTCCAAGGCAAAGAGCGGCTCGCGCAAGAAAGGCTGTAAGACCTTTGGGTCGTTTCAAGAGGTGGATGAGGGTAAGAAAAGCTACGAAGGCATTTAAGGCTGGTGGTCCTAGGGAAAGCAGAAGATTGGAAGGCGAACTTCAAAATGAAGCAGGCGTTCGTGATTTAGCTAAGAAAGCCGCTGAGAAGGTAAAAGGAAGCCGACCATACAGAAAGCTAAGAGTGGCCTTCAGAAGAGGTGGCGCCTTGCATCAATCAGCTAAACAGGAAGCAGACGATCAGATGTATGGCGACTTGCCAAACTATCCTTAGTCAATAAACTCGACTACAATACCAGCTTTTCTTAGCAGTTTAATTCCGTCTCTAACTCTGTACTTTTCTCCGCATACAACGCGGGAAATCTCTGCCTGAATAATAAGTTTAGCACATTCAAAACAAGGGGAGAGAGTAACATACAGAAAAGCTCCCTCAGAAGAGTTAGTACTCTTTGCCAGCTTCGTCACAGCGTTGCTCTCGGCGTGCAGGACGTGTTCAAGGGTTTTTCCGTCTTCCCCTTCACATTCATTAGGAAATCCTCTAGGAGAGCCGTTGAAGCCATCTGAGATGATTTGACCACGTTTTACTATAAGGCATCCAACTTTCTTTCTATTGGCTACGGACAGGTTACTCCATTCCTCTGCCATCTTCATATAAGCCAGATCAAACCTGGTAATTGTCATACGATATCAAAGCCAGTGTTTCTTGTTAAATGAAGTCCTATTTGCAAATTTAGGGTTTTCGTAACCGGCTTTTGGTTTCTTCTGATGATATACAGTCCACTTCTCTGGCTTCCAAGCATTAGGGTCTACGGTATTAGCTTGTTCGTTGATTTTTCTTAGTTTTCTCATGAGTACCAGCTTTCACCAGGATCACAAAAGCGAATAGATTTTATAATATCTACTAGGTCTGTGAGTGACTTAGACATCAACTCTGCTATCTCTACGAGAGTGTCTATTATGTCGCTTACACCTGCAACTAATTTTTATTATAAGACTCACCAGGCATTCTTCCGCCATGAGTAGTTGTAATGTCTAATTGCCTTTGCTTTCCAGACTTACGAAACATTCTTCTTATTTTCCGGTTAGTAGGCTTATTTTCTTTTGCAGCCTGTTCCAATTCTTCTTGAGCCTTTTTCCTCTTCTTGGTTACTTCGTTTTGAAGTTCACCTTCGTATTCTTGGTTAGCAGCTAGACGCTCTGGAGGTCTAACGTGTCCCGTTCTGCTAGATTGGGCTTGAAGACTTAGTAATCTTTTAGTAGCAGATTTAGCGGCCTCACGAGAGCGCTTTAAGCGCGAACGTGCTCTATCTAAAGCTGCTTGTTTAGTTTTTGATTCTACTTCAGCAGCTTCTACTTCGCTATCTTCTAAGACCGTGGATCTCCAAGATTTATTAACCATAGTTTCTGGAGTTATTTGATATGGATTGTGTATAAAGTTGTTCATTTTATTGTCTCTTAGAGGGGATCCTCCGTGTTCTTTGTTTGCTGCCAAACGGAGTTCCCCTGACCTTCTACTAAGGGTTGGAGTGGAAGGTCTTGATGTCCTTTGTGTAAATGCTCTATCTTTATCAGGATTCATTTTGCCGAATCTCCCTTCTTTGCGAGCAACATCTAGTCGTTGAGTTCCTTGGAAACCACCTCTCCTTGCTTCATCTTTACTTTGGGTACCGACGAAACCGGTTCTCCTGGCTACATCTTTTCCAGCCGTAGTTCCAAGTTGTGCACCTATAGATCGTAACCTATCTTCGCGTCCACCAAATCTTTTTGTGGGTGCTTGTTCTTTGACATGCATGAAATGACGAGCAACAGAGGGGGATGGGGCTTTTCGGCCTTTAGGTTTCCATCCGTGTGCTACTGCTCTCATGAAGTTTGCTTGTTTTTCGGTTTTAGCAGGCATTTGGTGTTCGAGGCATGTTTGTGGGAGGGATAGTAGTAGAGCAGTTAGTATCACCTTTTGATGTTTTTCCACATGGCAGCTGCGGCAACTCTCTTGCCCGCTGCAGCACTTCCGTATTTACCGGCAGCTTTAGCGGCTACTTTAGCAAAGTTTTTACCTGGTTTCCCTATGTCTTTTCCGGCTGCAGCTTTCTTTGCCGTAGTTTTCTTCTCCTTCTTCGAAAGACCGGCGCTAGGAGAACGGGCTTCGTGAAGCTGTTTCTTAAGTGCGGCAACGATAGTAGCCAAAGCTTCCTCTAGCTTGTCAACCCTGTCTTGGAGAGGGTTTTCATTAAGGGAGGTTTCAGGAGTTGTAACCATTTGGGAATCAGACAATGTTTTTGGCATAGACCATTTATTAGCAATATTAGGAGGAATACCAACATTGGCAGCAGGAGATACTCCATCACCTTCATCCTTTACGGCTTCATGACTGAATGTGTCGTTGTGAGGACCTGCATTAGAGGCTGCGGCAGCATTCTCTTGATTACCGGTAACTTTGGGTTCCTGTGCATTGCCAGCAGGGGGTGCAGCAGTGAATTTACCTTTGGTAGCGGACGCCAGCTCTCTAGATTGCTTTTCATTTTCTGCTGGGTTAAACCCTAGGTTGTTTTTATTTCCATAGCCTTTAAAAATATTTTCGTTAATATCTTGTACAAATTTGGTGGGGATTTCTTTCATTATGAATATTTCCTATTTTATATACACAAGAAGTAAAGTTTTAGCATTAGATATTTATAACAATGCTTGGAAAAGACGAATTAGAATTTTTTGGTAAAACCAAAACTCTGGGGCTATTTGGGGATAAGAAATTTCCTTTCAAGTCTGGACCTAAGTCGTCTATGGCTAGAAAGGAAGCACTTTCTCATATAAAGAAATTGTTGGTCCAGATAAAGCCAAATAAGATTTATATAACTCCTAACAGAGGATTAGAGGAACTAGTAATTCCATTATTGTCATTCCTGGATGTACCCTATGTTATCGTGAACCCTTATAAGGGGTATTTTGATGGGTGTTCTGTAGAGTCTAAAGTTAAACTTTTAGTTGCTCTGGAAAACAGCAAATCAGTTGTTACCATTGCAAAGCGTCCTAAAAATATATTAGAACATGAAAAGTCTTACAAAGAGAGTTTGGATTTTATTTATGAAAACTCTGATGTTGTTATTTGTGTAACAGGTCCAGAACCTAGTGATACTTTAAAACGAATACAGAAAAATTTTAAATCAGACGACAAGATAATTGTTTTAAACTTTGTTGACTATCCCGGCGACTAGAGGAAGGTGTTCAGAAAATGTGTTGGAAAACGAGAGCCTATTTTTATGCCAAGACTCTCTCCCGACTAAGTCACCAATTGATTCGTGTATGACTTGAATAGGTATTGTGTAATTTTTCTTTCCTTTTAAAGTGGCCTGTGTAGTGTAATAGATATCATAAAAATCCCAGTCACCTTCAAAAAATTTAGGTTTTTTCAAATTTATACTATTTAAAGTAGAACCTTTCGCACACAAGAATAAGCCATCTAAGACTGCGACATGACCGTAGGGGCCATACCAGCTTCCATACATGGCACCCTCCTTTTTCCCATGAAGAACAAAGCCAGATAAGGGATTCATGTACTCTGTATTTTTATTCAAGTCTTCCCACCACACGCACGAATTCTTTAACATTCTAGTACCAGCAACTCCTAAAAACCCCACGTCTTGCTTCTCAAGGTTACTGTGTATGAATAAGTTGAAATCTTTTGCGTTGGTTAATATCTCAATATCGTCATGACATAATATGACATAGTCGTCAGCTAGTATATTAGCGTTCTTCATTCCTGTACACAAAGCTTCAAATATGGATTTGTAATTACTTAGTATACTAACTTCCCATCCGGCGGATTCGAGGAACTGTGTGATGGGTTGTGGTTTTGATATTTCTCGAGTAGGAATAAATGCGACTTTTTTCATTTTCTATATACTTTATAGGGCTATAATTAAATATTGACGAATCTAACAAAAAAACAGATGACTGAAGAGATACGGAAGTGTTCTGAGGACCCCGTTTACTTCATTAGAACTTACATTAACATTGAGCACCCTATTAAAGGTATAATTCCCTTTGATTTATACAGATTTCAAGAAAGAATTGTAAACGAAGTTCTAAACAGTAGGTTTAATATCATAAGGAAATTTAGGCAAGCAGGCATAACAACTATTTGTGCTGCTTATTCTTTGTGGTCGATAATTTTTAAGAAGAACCACTATGTGATGGTGGTGTCAATTGGAGACAGGGAATCTACTTCATTTTTACGACGAGTTATGTTGATGTATGAAGATTTGCCGAATTGGCTTAGACCGGCAATAAAAGAACGAAATAAACATACTTTACACCTGAGCACAGAGAGTCGAGTAAAATCTCAACCCGCCGGAGCGGGCCGAGGCGAAGCAGTTTCCCATTTGATGGTAGACGAGGCAGCTTTTATTGACAAGATGAGAGAATTTTGGGCTGCAATTTATCCAACGATTTCCACGGGTGGAAAGGCGACTCTAATTTCAACTGTAAATGGAATGTCCAATCTATATTATGAGATCTATAAAGATGCAGAGCTAGGAAAAAACTCTTTCAACGTAGTAGACCTCAATTGGAGAGAGCATCCAGAATACACTAAGAAGTGGTCAGAAGAGCATAGACCTATCATTGGTGAGCGAATGTGGCTTCAAGAATATGAGTGTGAGTTCCTCGGAACTGGTGACACTTTTATTGATAGACACACACTATCCAAACTTAATGAAAATTACACTGATGAATATCATCTGGCGTATTCCAACAGAATGAGAATATTTGAAGAACCAGATCCGTATTACACGTACGTAATGGGCGTAGATGCATCCTATGGAAGGGACAGAGACTATTCAGCCTTTCATATAATTAATACGTACACGGGAGAGCAGGTGGCAGAATTTTATTCAAATAGAACCCCTTTGAGTGAGTTCGCTAAGATAATATCAACGGAGGGGAACAAGTACAATGTTGCACATGTGGTTGTAGAAAGAAATGGACTCGGGATCCCTCTGATTCAAGAATTGTTTGAGCGCCTCGAATACGAGAATTTATGGATCGACGAAAAAGGAGAATTTGGACTTCAAATTACCCAGAAAATAAGAGAAGGAGTTCTAGCGTCCCTAGAGGAATTTTTGAGATCTTCCAGGATTAAAGTAAATTCGGTTAGAACTGTAAATGAGCTTCTTACTTTTATTATCACTGAGACAGGAAAAGTAGAAGCTGACGAAGGTTATAACGATGATCTAGTTATGAGTCTGGCATTGGCTTGCCATTGCGCAGATGAGATAGTAAGTTCTGCCCCTGTAATTGATATAGATAGCAAGAAATATGGTAAAAAAGATCAATCATACGAAGATAAACTCAAAGTTCCCATTCATATCTCAAAGAGCGGAGATAAATATAAAGAGGACATCTCATGGCTGATGAAATAGACAAAACTAACCTAGACGAATCCTACACCAATTTTTCGAACCCAAGAGGTAATGTAGCGGGTCAGCCGATGTCTCGTCTATCGGCGTGGTTTAATAAGTTTTTTGGAGGTTCTAGAGGAGGTTTTAAAGGACGTCCTGAAGAGAAGGGTGGGAGGCTCGCTGGAGACACCCTAAAAACGGATGACACATTTGGTGGAGTTCCTGGCTTTGGTATCTCTAGGGGTGTAGCAAAGATACCGGCAGTAGAATACGACAGAAAGCGTCGGTATAAGGAATACGAGAAGATGGATGACTACCCAGAAATAGCAGCTGCTCTGGACATCTATTCCGATGATTCGACACAAAAAAATATAACTGGTAAAATATTTGAAATAGAAACTGATAATAGGACAGTAAAAGAAGAAGTCCAGAGATTCCTTGAACATGTGAGAATGCGGGAGTTTATTTGGGATATTGTCAGAAATGTCTGCAAGTACGGAGATTGTTTTATAGAGAATATTGTAGATCTCAATAATACCAAAGCTGGTATTCAGAGGATAAAAGTTTTAAATCCAAATTTCATTTTTAGAATTGAAAATAAATATGGTTATTTAAAAGAATTTTTACAGGAAATCCCTGATTCTAATGCGTCTTTTGACTCCGCTCAATTGGAAGGTGGGGGAGGGACAGGGAAATTTTTAAAACTCGATAAAGAACAAATTGTTCATTTCAGAATTCACACCTCTGATCCTAATTTTTATCCCTATGGGAAGTCTATCTTACAGCCAGGTGTAAGAGCTTGGAAATCCTTGGTTATCATGGAAGATGCCATGCTAATCTACAGGCTAGCGCGGGCACCGGAGAGACGCGTATTTTATGTTGACATCGGAAGTATGCCTACCTCGAAGGCAGAAACGTATATGGAGCGCCTAAAGGCTAAATTTAGAAAAGAAAAGTTTTGGGACAACACAACTGGCACTATCAATGAACGTTATAACCCAATGGCGCCTGAAGAGGATTTCTTTGTCCCTATTAGGTCAAACAGTAAAACTAAGATTGAAACATTGCCCGGAGCCCAAAACCTGGGGGAAACAGATGATGTTAAGTACTTTAGAGACAAACTATTAGCTGCTCTGAAGGTTCCAAAAGACTACATTGTAGAGAAGGACAATACTCCAGAGAGGAAGGCTAACCTGTCTCAGCTAGATGTTAAGTTCGCCAGAGCCGTAACTAGAATACAGAGAGAAGTAGAAATTGGTCTGAATAATCTCACACGTAGACATCTGAAGTTAAAGAATTTCCCGGAACATGTCATCAAGAGTATCGATATTGCGCTGTGCCCACCTTCTGATATGTTTGAGAAGAGACGTCTAGAACTAGACGAACAAAAGACACGGGTTGTCCAAGCTGTTAAAGGGCTTCAACTATTCTCTGATGACCATCTCTATAAAAATTACTACCAAATGAGTGAGAATGAAATAGAGGAGATGAAGTCTCAGGTTAAAGAAATGCTCGATGAAGAGCAGGAAATGATGCAGCAAGACCCTGGAGCCATTGGGGCTCCTCCAATGCAGGGAGGTGAGCCGATGGGACCACCTACTGCAGCAGAAGAAGATGCACCTCCTGGTGCTACAGAAGCGGCTGGAGATGAAACTATAGCAGCAGAAGCTCCCAAGGCGCAGGCGAAGGTTTAATGCAAACTTTTATAAAAGAAAACAAATACACTAGAGTATATAAAATAGGATTGACGTTATGTTATTAGAGAAACGAAATAAGGATCTTACCAATTTGCACAAGGCTGCCGACTATCTTAGTCGGTCTCTGAGAGAAAATTTGAGAGTTTTCTCAGTTGATTCTGTAAATAAAACTGCAGAGTTTCTTTCTGAGAAAAATTCTGTAATCTCGTGTGCTTACGAGGTCAAAGATTCTAAGCTTTTGCTTAGAGATTTTTCAATACAATCTGTAGATGAATTTGTATCTGCGGATAAAGTGGAGGGTACCATCAAAGAGGCAATAGATTCTTTTGTTGACTCCCTAAGGGAAAACAGATACGACAAAGCAGATGTTTCATTCGACGACCTAATAGGTCTTTTTGAATCCAGAAACACTATGAAAGGGTTGGAGACTAAAATTGAGAAGTCTTTGGATCCTATGACAGGAAAAACTGAAATTACGGAGTCCAAGGAATTTCAAAAGCTGGAGGAAATAAAACCATTGGTAACTAATTTCCTTCGAGAAAATCAGAAAGCTGTCTTGGAAAACTCTGACATGATAAACAGCGCAAAGATAAGTAACGCGATTAATAAGGCATTTACTATTAACCGTTGTGATTATGATTCCCTTAGGGATGCTGATTTGTTTGTAGTTGACCTCTGTGATGGACAATCCCTTTATGAAATGGTTTGTCACCAAGAATTGATTAGCCAGGAGCTTTTGGATGCCAAAAGATCGTTTTCTACTGTTTGGATCTCTAATGAAAAGATTCAAAATCTCGCATCCATGATTTACGCAAAAGAAGAAGCTATAATAGAAACACTTTCTGAGGTTATTGAAGATGTCCCCTATTTTGCTTTTGCTCCTAAGAATGAAATCCAGGAAATTTTGACATCCATTTACGAAGTTAATTCCAACGATCTCATCTCTAAAAAAGACATTAAAGAATTCACAAGCCTTCTATTCGAAGCAAAAAAACCCGCAAAGGAGTCTATTACAGAAGTTTTGAATGAGAATTATGGGATTAATGTAACCAATCTCAAGTTTGTACCAACCTTTAGCAACCTGGCGAAAACTCAGTCAGTATTCTTTGAGGTCTTGTCGTTGTTGAGTAAGGATGAGGGTGTAGTACATGACGTTTCTAAAGAATTCGCAAGAGTCATCTCTAAGAAAGGTGGCGTTGAGACTTTGGAAGTTAATGACTATATTCATAGCTGCTTAACTGAAGCTGGCATTGACATCGTAGGTGAAAACCTATTGTCTAATTATATCAATGTTCCAAAACTAACTAAGGACCTAGCCGCTCTCAGAACTCTTCTTGGGGGTGACCCACAAGGAAATGCGATTGAAGCTGGTATTGAAGGCACGGAAATGGACTACGATGCTGAACCATCCCCCTTAGGGGTAGAAGGAGAGGAAGACATCCAACAGAATGGAGAAGATGTCCCTAGCGACGAAGAGAAATTTGCTGTAACTGACCAGGATCCTCAAGCTGGACCTGGCGAAGCAGGAGAGGCCGAGGTAAAAGACGAAGAGCCTTTTGAGGGTGAGAATGGAGAGGGGGCAGAAGCTGAAGAAGGAGTTGGAGAGGAAGAGGCAAACGGTAATAGGTTTCCTGTAGGAGATGATTCGGTTGAGTCTGGAGGGACTGGAACAGACAAGAACCACGCAGATGCTGCTAAACTCCTTGATGACCTAGAAGCTCTTGTGAAAGGTATGGGCGTAAACGGCGGCCAACAAGAAGACGTGGAAGACGAAGAGCAGTACGGCGCCTAATCTAAGATATATCCTTGCTTGACCCAGCGAAGTAGGTGTTTTTGGTGCCTGTCTTTCATTACCAATATCTCCATTAGTATGATCTCCATTTCCAAGACTGATTCTTCCGTAATCACGTCTTTAGATTTTAGATTGGAGAGCCTATCAGATAGTATTTTTAGGCTTTCTTTATCGGAGTCAGATAAACTATTTATCTTTTCTTCTTTGTCTTTTTTTGTTTCCATGTATCGTTACATCAAAATTAAGGGATTTATAAGCTTTTATTCTTGATAATGAGTGGTTGTCCAAATAGGACACATTGTCTAAGAAATCATAAATATATACTTTGTTTTTATTCTGGTGCTTTCGGAGTGTTCTACCTAAAGCTTGTATAGTTGCTATTTCGCTCTTTAATCCTCGAGCATTGATAAGATGGGTAAGCTCTGGTATGTCTATACCTGTCTGAAATATAATAGTTCCTATTATGACAGAAGGGCCCTCCTCTTTTACAAATTTCTCTAGAATCTCTTCACGTTCTAATAAACCATCTTTACCTTCTAGTTTGTAAGAATTTGGTATCATTGACTGGAGAGTTTTAGCGTGTTCTAGGTTTTTAGTGAGCACAAGGATCTTAGCGTGCTTTGAAGTAATATTTTTACAAATTTTTGTTACAAAATCGTTTCTCGTATTGTTATTAATAATATAGGCTTGATAAATTTCTGGATAAGATAATTTGGAATACTCAATAGGATCCTCGTCTGGCAGCTCTATAATTTCAATAGAGGGAGGGGTTAAATATCCCTCCGCCACTAAATCCTCAGCAGTAACATACTCTATCTGTTTCCCCAGGAAAGAACCCAAAGATAGTTTAGAGAATTTATCTGTAGGAGGGGTTGCAGACATTCCTATACGAATACAAGCATTAGGAAATGACTTCAAGACTTTTGAAGCTACTTTCCCTTTTGAAAACTCATGTATTTCATCAAAAACTATGAATTCTGAAGATTTTAGGTGGGAATCTATAACTTTGTCTATTGACTGAATAGTACAAAGTGTGAGTGGTTTGATATCAACTCCCTCACCAAAAGCTACTCCACACTCTATACCATGTTCAGTTAAGAATTTATAAGTCTGGTGTAGTAGTTGTTTCTTATTAAAGAAAACAAGACCAGTATAGCCTTTAAGGGAATTCAGAATAGACGCCAGGATGATAGTCTTACCAGACCCAGTGGGAGCTTTTATAACGCAGGATTTCAAGTCCAGAGCTTGTTTTATGAGTGATTCCTGGTAGTCACGCAGTTCTATATTCTCTATGGAAGAAGAGCCATACGATACTTTTGTCCTCTTGTCTAATATAGAATATTTTAGTCCTAGATAGTCCAAATCTTCTATTACTGAAGATAGTAGACCCGTTCCAAATTTTCCTGTCTTAGAATCAAAGAATTTTTTGTAACCATCCCAGTATCCATTTTTGTACGCAGAAGTAAACTCGTACCCAGGATTTCGTGCACGATATCTCTTTTCCAGAATTTTTCTCAGTTTTATGTTTTCAGTCTTTAAAACCGAGTAAATATTTGAAACAAATATTTTCATATCCTAATGATCTACACTATTATAGTAGTAAACCTATTTTTTTACTATGTCTGAACGAGAAAAATCCATTATAGATCTAGCGAGAGGGCCTGCGGGAGCCCCAAAGGAAGAGCCAGAAGTTGAAAAACGTCCACAAATGATGCGAGATGAGAATAAAGAAGCTTCTAACATTAAAGACGCTATTTCAGAATTACTTAGGAATGTTGAAAGTAAAAAGGCGTGGATAACTATTAGTCTCCCCTCAAGAGGCGTATTCAATGAAGGCATTAAAGAAGTTAAGATTAGACCTTTCACTTATGAAGATGAAAGAATCCTGAGATCAGTTACCAAACTTAATCAAGGCGTAAAAGCTGTAGGCACTCTCATGGAGAGGTGTATAGAAGGAATTCCGTATAAGGACTTGTCACTGTATGATAAGCATTACCTACTCTTCAAACTCAGAGAGATTTCGTATGGCAACGAGTACCCTGTAGGTATTGAATGTCAGCAATGCGGAGAGGAAAATTCTCTATCAATTGAATTAGACAAACTAGGTGTAGATTATGCAGATGAAGAGATGGAGTATCCTATTCCTGTTGTTTTGCCTGATTCGGAGATTACAGCCTATGTGAGGTGTCCTAGAGCAAAAGATGAAGGAATTTTGAATAACCCGTCTGCCTTAACCGATAGTTTGTGGAAATTTATTGATAAGCTTGAATCACATTCCGATAGAGGAATTATCCAAGGATTTTTGAAAAAAACAACAGCGAAAGATATAACTGTCTTGCGACAAACAATATTTTCGAACAAGATAGGTCTTAAGACGGAAGTTAGATTTATTTGCAAACATTGTAGTGCGGACGAGATTATGACACTTCCCATAAATGAAAGTTTTTTTTCCGTGAGCTAGAAGAGCGTCATAAAGCTGACGCAGGGGAACACGAAGCATATATTCTAGCTCACAACTGTGGCTTCACTTTTCATGATGTCATGGCTATGACTTTGATCGAGCGGAAAAAATTTATAGACATGCGTGTTGAGGAAGCTCAAAGAGAGGAAGAAGCCATGAAAAGCTCAAAGAAGTAGGGTATATAAAATGAGTTACTATGGCACAATTAAATAACATAACTGTAGTCCCTAGGTGGGAAAGGCCGTCTGCCGCCGATGACGTATATCTTGAGATGTACTACATGAAATCAGGGGCAATGACTGATGTCTTTGCCCTCAGCAGTGTATACGTCTTCCACGACACAACAAACGGAGACTCATCAGTCTGGCTTAATTCAACGGGAACTTCTCCGCACTTTGGGACAGTAGAGTCTACGAAGTACAAAGACGCCGAGATGGTCTTTAATAACTTGCAATTGGTTGACTGGGATAAAACCACTAGGTCTGTCCTTCAGGTGACTGATCCTAATCAACCTGAGTTTGATACAACTAATTTCAAAGAGTCTACAGAAACAAATAGCGCAAGTGGAATATTTAGAATTAGTGAAGGACACTATGGGGTGGTTCTCAGACCAAGCACAAATTTTTGGAACTTTGACCAGATACCTAAAACAGACGAAACAGGTAACACTATCGATATAACGGCTGTTTCTTCCAATACTGCAAGTTCTGTAACTTCATATTTTGACGTATGGACGGTACAAGATGCTCAAGATGACAAACCGAGAACAATAATTCACAGCTTTACGCTGTATGGTGCTGGATTCTCTAATATCGTATCTCTAACAGAACCTATAATAGTTAATACTAGACATACTCTAGTTCAAAAATACGTTAATAGAGGTAGTCTAGAAAAGTTACAGATTAAAACAGACTATGTTGTTATAAACAGGAACATAGGGCAAGACATAAAAAATATATTTAAGGACGGAATATTGGAAGGTGCGGCGATTCGGATTATAAAATTATCCGACAGAGTTTCTACAGGTCTCCCATTCGAGTTAATTAAAGATTGGGCAGATACGAAACCCGCTATACTGACTGACTCAGCTGATACTATTCTGTACAACTGGGAGACAAGCGGATTAGATACAGGAACTTATCAGGTGCAGGTTAGCAGTACTGTCTTGGACAACAGGATTATGAGTGACCCATTTCACGTAATCCTTCGATAACAGTATACTTGTAATCAAGCTTTCTTACATTTCCGTTGATGTAGTTCCTAATCCCGCTCTTGGTAGTGGAGAGATAGAAATCATTCCAATCTTTGAATCTTTTAGGTGGTTGTACAATATAAGGGGTTGGCATATTCAAGCACTTGGTTAGGTTTAATGATTTTCTCATCCCGAACATACCAGCGTCATCGTTATCAAAAGATAAAACTATATCTGTAAAGGAATTTTTTAGCTCTAATAATTGGTGCCTGGAGAGAGAGCTTCCTTGTATACTGGTTGCATTTACACCAGCGCATTGAAGCGTCATAGCGTCTATAGGTCCTTCTGTTAGAACTACGTAAGATGTGTTTGAGCTACACGGATAAAGAATCTCTGAAGACCGCACTCCGTGATCCCTATGTGTTGGATTTAAATATTTCATTCCAATCTTTACTAGGTGCCGAGCTTGAAAGTAAAATATCCCTTTTTCATCTTCGTATGGTATGATTAATCTGTTGGCGTATCTTCCGGATGAGGCAAAGTAAAATTTGCTTTCTGGCAGTCTTCTATTCCTTACAAATCTCTTGGCTAGCAGTTCAGACACGCTCCCAGATTTTCCGTCTATTTCCACTAGCGGTTTAAAGTTTTTCATCTCATCACCTAACGTACCTGCACTTTCAAGCTCTTTTTGCTTTGCGGGGGCACGATAGAGAAGAGAACCAGGATCGGAAATTAGTTTTTTACCGATTGATTTAAAGGCTTCATCATAGCTGATCGAATCCCTAAAAGATATCAGTTGTATGAAATCCCCAGCCTCTTTAGTTCTAAAACATTGCCATAACCCTGTCTCTAGGTTTACGGACATGTGTTTCCCATGATCATCATAAAATATTGAATTCGTTATAAATTCAGTCTCAGATATCCTATAATCTGTGAACTTTTCTAATAAATACTCTTTAATAAGTGTAGTGGATATTTTCATATGTTTATAAATAAAGTCTCTCCTTCTAAGATTAAAGCGTACTATGAGTGCAAAAAGAAGTATAAATTCAAATATATAGATTATTTGAGAAATACTTACAACGCTAACTCCAACACTGATGCACTGCAGTTTGGATCCTATATCCATAAAGTGTTAGAACTTGGATACAACTCTTCTTCTCTAGAAGAGTTGAGAACTATTGCAAAGGAATGCAGGTCTACCTATAAATTCCCTAAGTCAAGAGATAAGGGAGTTGATAAAATCCTAACTAACTTCCTTAGGTTTAATTCACAGCTTCATGAACATGTAAGCAGTGAGCTAGCATTTGAAGTGGAGATGAAGGATGACTATAAGATGAATGGCATTATTGATAGGATTGTTAAAGGAAAAACAGGGAAATATCTAGTAATCGACTACAAAACAAGTAAAAGAGCAGCTACTTCAACAGACCTGTATAAGGATCCACAGCTTATGATGTATGCCTATGCTGTATCGAAAATGTACAAAGTTCCCTTAGATGAGATTACGGTAGCTCATTATTATCCTCATATGGATAAACTTATCTCCTTGAAATATGGAAAAACTCAAATAGGGCAGTTTTTATCTGTTCTACAGAATAAGATTTGGGAGATAAGAAAAAAGAAGAAGACTGAGTTTCCACCAACACAGAACATGTTTTGTAACTGGTGTCAGTATAAAGATTTATGCCCAGAGTTTGGAGGAACTACACAAATTCTGGAAGAAGCAATAAGGAAAGAGAAAGAATCTCGAGATCAGTCTAAGATTATCAAGGGATAATATAAAGATAAATCAATTTCTTTAAAGAAAGCATTAACTTCTAAAATAGAGTATTTATGCTGTTTGGTGTATAAAGATCTAATACTAGATCTTGTAACTGGCTTTCTTGTCTTCAGAGCTTTTAATAACCTGTCTTGGAATATAGATACAAAGTTAGTGGAAAATCTATGTCTCCATTTTTCTTTGAACTCATCTGATAGAGCATAGTTTACTTGTTCTAATAACTCCTTCAGTTCTGACTCTGTATCCGAAATACTCATATAAAGTATTCTATTTACTTTATATCTTTCTATTTTTTTTATATTTTATATAAATACATTGTATTATAGTATCTTGTATTTTATATGCTTAGACGATTCTTAAAATATTTTTCATCCTTCCTCAACTTTAGACGAGGCAGGAATAAGATAGGAGAGCTTCCGGAGGGTATGAAAGCTAACCCATTAGGAAGAAACAAGAAATTCGACTCCGTTGTAGGTAATTTAGTGTCTTTTAATTATATTAGCCCTACAGCAACTCTGCCAGATCCTTTGGTTCTTATTACTATAAGAAAAGGACGGAACGGGAAATGGTTTAAATTTAAGGGTTCCGATGTTCGTCAGAACACGTACATACAGGGTCTTCTACTAAATAATATTAGTGATTTTTGGAAGGCATTTATGATAAGGAAATTCTCTAAAAGAGGTTTTATAACTTATCATGAACTATTTATAGTAAATAAGCTAACCAAGTCAAATTTCAGAGTTTATAACGATAGGTATATAAAAGAGATGAAAGTAGTAAATGCATTACAGTTTGTCAGAAATCAGCTAGGAGAAATATAGAATGGTATCTTACGACGAAGATCTTGGTAATGATCTTGCCTCATTAGAAGAGCAGCTAGGTAATTTTGGAGCAAGATTAGCTAGAGGGTACAGTATTGGAAGATCTCTCACAGGCGCTATTATTGGAAACAATAAGAACCTGAGAAGTTTAGGGGCTGTAATTTTAACGTTCGCTGATTCCTTTAACGATGCAATAAAGGAGCAAAAGAACCTAACTGCAGTTGTCGGGAGAACTGGTAGGGATTACCTTTTTGGAAATATTAGGTTGATGGATAGCCTCAACATGCATGGTATATCTTTCAAAGAAGCATCCGATGTCCTCGGTGCAACTTTTATGGCTGGCTTGAATAAGAGTGATAAAACAACTCTTAAATTGTTGGGACAATTTCAATTACTAGGAGTTGATCTCAGAAAAACTGCTGCTGTCTTAACTCTCAATCGGCACGTTTTGGGGTTGAGTGTAAAAGAAAGTGAAGATCTCGCAAAAAATCTTTTTACAACTTCTCAGCAATACAAGATATCCACTACAGCAGTTATTGATGCAATACTCGCCTTGAAGGATACTTTGAAGGGGGCTTCTGTAACCTACGGGTCAGCAGTTAGCGAGGCTATACAACTGTCTATGCCTCACTTAATGGGCATGTTTGGTCAGGAAGCAGGTACTGAAATAAACAGAGTCATATCAGCCCTGCTTAAAGGAGGTCCCAGACAGGCTGAACTCGCCGCAAAGCTTGGTATACCTCTAAGCGACCTGCAAGGTGCAAGAAGCTCAGAGAGGGTTGTAAGTCTAGTAATGCGGGCAGTAACTCGTATGGAGGGTTTAATTTCTCCTTTAAGAGGACAGCCAGGGTCAGAATTTTCTATTGATGCCATGATACGGGCATTTGGCAATGTGCCAGAGTTAGCGTTGCTTGGACAACGTCTTAGTGAAATGTCAGTCCAGGATAGGCAAATAGCACGAGAAAAGGCTTTTACAGATGCGGTTGCTGACGTTCGGAGAAAGACTTTAGCTGCTACTTTCAATGACATGAAACGAACTATGACTAACATATTGCTGCCACCTTTGACTTTCATAGCTCAGATATTAGGAGTTTTGAATCTCGTGTTCGAAGCATTTGGTACTACTTTGGGGACTTTGTTAGGTAGAATATTAAATGCTATAATATTGGCATGGACTTATAAAAGTCTTCCCAGGATGATGAAAAAGATCTCGACCACTTTGCTAGCTATCAAAGCAGGCACGGCGATAAAGGCAGCCCCGGCATCATACTTGATGGCTGGAGGCGGGTTTAGCGGCCGCGCCGCCGGTGCAGGAGCTGCAGGAGTTGCAGCTGGCGCAGGTCGCCTTGCTTTTCTTGGTGGACCCGTGGGTCTCGCATTAATTAGTGCTTTCTTCGTAATCCCTATGATCCTAAAGGCAATTTCCAGTACTGAAGGAGATATATTAGATGAACAAAAGAAACAAACTGACCTTATGATGGGAGAGAAAGAGCAACTATACAGTAAGGTGACCGATGAAGTCAGTAAAGCAGTTTCTCTTCTTACTTTGTTGAACGAGAACCAGTTGGAGTCAATGGCGGATACAAATCCTGCGCTACGTGCTATCGCTGAAAATACTGCTGGTGCTCTCAACCTTAGAAGAGAAGTATTTGACACTGTAGTACCCCCAACAACTCTTCAAACCAGAACCGGGTATGTAGAAGAGGGAGGACCGGCAGCTAGACCATGAGTTTAATTCAAGACCCTCTCACTGATTACCAACGTTCTGTTGGAGCCAGTATAGAAGCTCATAGAGCTGCTGATGGTGGTGGACCACTACTTACAGGTTACCTACAGCAAGTAATAGACTTTGTTAAGCAGCACAAGGGGGACTCAAAACGAAACGCAAAGTATAAGGAAGATGGAGACGAGAGTTTGTTTAATCAGTTAAACAACTTGAGCCAGATGGCTGGTATTGGTGCTATAATTCCTTCTATCCCTTTCTTTGGGGGCACGTCATTAGGGTTTGGAAGCCCAAGTGATATATTTGGTCAAGCAAAACGAACTGCTGAAAACTTGTTTAGAAATGCGATATTCGGAGCTTTGTTCCGTCCAGAGACTGTGGCCTTTGTTCAGGATAGGTATAATCAGGCACTTGAAGAACGTGGATATTTAAAATTCAAATTCTTCAATGCTAGTAAATCTGAATTTGTGATACCTTTCTTTGAGAACCCAAAAATACAAGAAACAAGACAAGCAAGGTATGCGGTAAATGAAATAATGAATCGTAATGAGCCTTACCGTTTGTTTACTGGAGCGCAGCCAAGGCAAGTTAGACTATCTTTCAGAATGACGCTTCCACACATAATGACATTCTCCATGGTGAATATGGTTAGATCAGCAGAGAAAAGGAGTGTTTATGATTCGTTTTGGGATACCCTGCTGGGAGACGTGGTAATTGGTACAGGAGTAATTTTTCAACCTGGTGGAATGCTAGAAGACTATCCAGAAAAACGACTAACGTATGCAGATAATAGAACGTACTCACAAGAATTCGAATCTAGATGGATCGAAGCTTTGTCATCTTTGGATTCATATTCAGAGGGGGAGGTTCCACAACCTAATCCTCCGTATTCTAAATCTCAACAAGTGTTGAAAGGTAAAATAGACTCTAAGTCGCGTGGTCAACTTCTCTATGTGCAACATATGATTGATACTATAAGATCCTCTGTGATTGCTGCTGCC